>Ga0307511_10001080_pt1 | contig 28963 bp, 25 predicted proteins | sample 13_EM_MG_FD_200266 | JGI IMG/M metagenome (GOLD analysis project Ga0307511, IMG submission 200266) | Populus trichocarpa ectomycorrhiza microbial communities from riparian zone in the Pacific Northwest, United States - 13_EM | ecosystem: Host-associated > Plants > Roots > Unclassified | place...
TACCATCCCTTAGGTTGTACTCCATCTACAAGTGCAATTGAAGCATTCTCTGGTGCTGCTCGTACCAAGTTTGCAGAATATTTGTATACAAGAACCAACAAATTCCAATTGACTTTAGAGAAGTAATTCCCTATAATCTTTTTACAGTATGATACATAGTGGCTAATAGGTACTAGGTATCACAAAATTAAAGCATACCTCCGAAACCAAATCTCAAGGCTCCAAGAGGTGATATATCAACAATTAACCTACGATCAAAGGCATTAACGGAATATGAGCTGCGTAATGATGCTCTATATTATATTTCTGGAAAAAATAATTGTGGGAAACGAGTGGTTTAGAGCATGATGTATTTGATGTTATTGTGCATACTCATGATGTGTTGAGTTCAAGAGTGAGGTACTTCGTATTGTGGAATCTTATGGGATTACATTAATACATGGATGTCTACGACATCTACTAACTCAAGGATGAATAGAATTGACAAATGCGGAACTTAAGCACAAAGCCAAAAACCGAAGTCGCTTCATGAGGCTGCACGTCTTGCCTCTGCTGGATCCGTGGTTCGCTGCAAATGCAAAGGCCTATGTGCTGACCGTCGCTGCCAATGCAAAAAAGAAGGGTGTTCATGTACTGCCTACTGACATACTGGGTCAGGGCAGCACCCATGTACGAATTCAGTATAAGCGCTGGCAGGGCATTGATCAATCGGGGGATTGCACAAGCAGAGCTTTTCCTATATATTTTTTTAAAAATTTTTTATATACTTTTCTTTTGTATATATCTCATGCATAAAAGTATAGACTCGATTTCCTCTCAACTTGCTATATTACATATGCCCGGAGTGATATATATGCCATCCCGCAACGGCCCTGCAATTCCGCAACTGCCCAGGCTATACCAGTATGCCTGAATCCCGGAACGGCTCTGAACATATATATAGTATCAACTACACACACCGTAGCACACACTGCAGCTGCTGGGCATGCGCTCCCTCCCCATGAGAACTCTACTTAAATTATCTAATTTTGTAGACAAAAAGAAGTATCTATAGTTAGGATCTCAAGAAACCGCACACAGGCATTCCCTTCCTAGAAGGTTGGTTTCCACTTGCGCAATAGCCCGCTTTCTGCTAATTTTCCTTCGAAGGTGGTGAAAATGAATTGAAGATCCTATACAAGGGTTATCCGGTAGGCAATTTCACAGTATACCCATGCTTGTGGTACAATGCTGGAATGATTGCGAAGTAAATTCAGGCAGTACTTCCGGGATCTTACTCCAGTTTTCACTATACTGTGGGACATTGCCCATTATTGTTGAAAGCTCTGCCAGAAGCATCTCTATTTCTTAGACGGTCGGGGGGGGGGGGGCATGCAGGGGGCGTGTACGGCAAATTTTTTTCTTTGGGGGTGTACCCCGTAGGACTCGAATAATGTAGTTGATATTCCCACCTAGAAACCGCACATAGAACTGAGATCAGGGTAACGGGAGCAAGTTGCGACTCTATCTGCAGCTGGTTACAATTACGACATCATAGCTAGGCCAGGGCACCTGCTGTGAGACTAAAACTACGGGTATAAATAATGCAGCACCAGCGCTACTACTATATCCTAAACAATACATATGTTCTAGGCCCCTCGGGGGCAATTAATCTAATAACTCAATTTGGTAAATGTCAATCGAATAAAACACTCTTCTACACTCAAAACTTCCCTATGAAATTATATTTAACCGACCCTATCCACATCACGTACCCTTGCTTTCGATCGGTAGGAGACGGCAGACATTGAACAAGAGGACAATTCTGGGAAAATTGCCTCAAGCCCTTCAAATGATGCGGGACATGCTGATGACGTTAACAACTCATCATATTCATCCCTGATGATGGATGGAATGGAGAGGAGGATAGCGAGTTTATTGCTGCTGTAGCAATCCCCCACGTTTCCTATGCATAGGTATTTGAAAAATTGGTTTCTTATCTATGAGGGGTACTTATCCACTGGGGTTCTTATGCACGGAGGCCTTATGGCTCGGGCTATAGATAACCAGGCCGGACCACCTTGTGCTGAATATTGATCTGTGTGGACTCGGGTGAAGCTTGGAATGATCATAACATCTCTGTCTACATCTTGTGGCACGATTTCTTTTTACACTAGAAAAATCCCCGATCCAAGTAAGCGCAAGGCGGGGATTTCTTATACGCCGATTTCTACGGTACCTTCAATGCCGCGATTTGCAACCAAATTGAAGTAGGTTCTAGACTTATACATTAGGTAGATGCTGTTTTACAACGTCGTAGACAGGTGGCCCAGTACCATATGGCACAACACTACAACAGACGTCATGTTTGTGCTGTTGTGATATAGCAAGGGTAGGGAAGACAGCAAAAAACCACAGCTTGAATGCCCTCAATTGTTGACCAAGTATGGCGTACTTGTACCTTTACCCAGCTTAGACTTTTAAGCAGCTTCCGACCTTATGGGCTTGGAGAATGACATTCCAGATACTCCAACTGCTAAGCAAACCACAATTACATCTGCTCGCGAGACATCCACAACTACCCTTGCTTCTGTTTTACGTAGCTGCAAAGGTCCAGCCCTAATGGTCGCTGCCGAGTGCTAAAAGAATGATCTGAAACGCTCAATTTATTGTATGCGAAGTGTGGGCGGACCATTACTGTGGTAACGTCTCAGCTCTAGCTGAACGAACACAAATTAGACTACTACAGGAGAATCCGATCGACTTGGAAATAATGAATCCATTGCAGTCACTGGGATAGCTCTAGCTATTCTTTTTTTTGTTGTGTGTCAGTACTCGTAAACCTTTACCAATTCATGATGGACCAGTACTAGATCCAAACAAGGAAGCACGCTCCAGTGTCCCTCAGCAGCCCCAGTAGCTATTTAAGAAAGAGCGTCCTGTGCAACTGGGTAGTCTGGTTGGCGCAAGCCGCTCGTAGAGCGCAACTGAGCTTCGAGACTGCCGTACGATAACAACTTAGTTCCTTCTATCAGAACTTTGACCCAACCTAACCGCCAAGACCCACAAGCAAACTCTAATGCATATATTACCAATGTCATATCCACAGGAAGTGCATTTAATGAATAGCTATTTTCGTACCCCCTGCATAAAGAGGCTCAATTAGAGTGCATAATCGTGTGCCGATCTGAATTTTGTATGGGCAGTAGGGTAAGACATGCGTTTTACCGTAGGTGCATAATCCTGTTCGATCTGAATTCTGTCTGGCCGGAGGGGCAAGACATACATTGCATGCTCTGGTCTCTGTGCTCGCAGGGATCTTATAGCCATAGAGTGCCATGGTGGCAGTTCAGTGGATCTGGCGAATTACAAACTTGCAACAGGGTTGTTTGGGTTATAAAAAGGCTGAGGAGGTAGGCAGGTGAAACTGAATGCTTCGCGAGCAGTGACTTCCAGGCTGGGGAGGGGTACCACAGTATGGCCAATGCCTTATATGTTGTTCAAGCCATGAGATGCTTATTTCGGCGGAAAAGAACGAGGTCCTCACCAAAAGTCTTTTCCGCCTTCCTATTTGGGAAGAGTGCATATGTAAATATATGCAGGTATAAACTTGGCATATGCAAAGCCTATGCAGCGCATCGGCCGGGCATTCTTTGCAACTACAGCTATGTAGTGATGGATTATACTGTTGCTATAGACCATGCTCTGCCCTGAACTACTTATTTGGGTGTGGACCGTCTGAATTGCTCTCCATAATGTGTCTTGCATACCATGCCAAGGCTACTATAGTAGCAATGCATATGGAAGATCTATGCGTTTATCTCCCGCATATGCACCATTCCCAAATAGGAAGGCGGAAAGACTTTTGGTGCGGACATCCGAATGTAATTCCGATTTTAATTACCGGCTACGGATACCAAAGGTTGGAGAACTCGGAGTGGGAATATCGGTTGGTAGTCTGCCGGAACCAGGAGTTCATTCTGCCGGCCTCTCCCCTGGGACTGTATATCGAAGCTGGGGGGTGGGATCATGCCTCACGGCCCCAGGAAATATGAAACCACACTCGGAAATAACAGTGCAAGGGATCGGCATCAGATTCACCCGGTCACCGGATTTGGGTAATCCCATTTATTTCTTGTTCCCCGCACGCTTCCTGCGATCGATTGACTGTATGGGACTGATTCTTTACAAGTTACATTTCTTCATCTTTGCAAAATCAACTGTTACCGTGCCGCATTGAGGAACGCATACTCCAACCCCCTTCCTACTCAGTATTGCCTCCCCAATCGATATCACCACGCAATGAATTTCAAATGGCGGTCAAACCAGTCCCGCGATGCTCAGGATTTGGTTCCTCCGGCGTCGCAGAATCATATTGCCACTAGTGTTACCGAGGAAGCTTCCTTGCTCGCTGTACCTGGTTCCAGCTCGAGCGTCCAGAAAGGCCGTTTCGGCTTTTCCTTGACAAGATTCAGGTCGAAATCTACCGTGTCTCTAGCCGTTCAACCTCCCGAAAGTTATGACCCTGGTTCTGACCGACCCAGGACCGCTGAGGGTACAGCAAATTCAAGCTTTGGACAACCCCCCACCATCCTTCTACCCCCACCCAATGGCGCCTCCGTTGACGCTGTGTCCGAGCCAGATATTGTGCTCCACCATGGGATGGTAGTAGGGCCCTTAAAGCATGACCTCGACGTTCAAGCTGGAGCGATTTGCCCAAAGACCGAATTCGGATCCCGTTGCGCTGGTATTATCATGGATGAAAACAGTGGAAGGTTTGGCAAACCACAGGGCCTGGACGTAACTAATGCTGGTCCATCGCCAGGACTGGCAACCAACCCGCAAGCCAGAGTCGTCGGGACGGACTCGTCTTCGAACTCCCAGGCCCCGTTCCGCACAATTTCCCCACCCCGCGAATCTGGTGCGGATCAAATTCGTGATACGAGCGGGCCCAGTAGTACAGTTATACCAATACTACAGAGAAAAGGCACCATCCCGAACCAACGTGGCAAGGACAGCAGAATCCCCGACTCCTCCCGACAGCTGTGGGAAGCCGCCTTCAACCGTCTAGATGACTCCGACAAGGATACCCTCCGCCCCCATATCGAGACACCGTTACTTACTAGTACCGGTGCCATACTCATCGCCGACGCACTCGCGATCGTGGAGTCGGTGACAGAGCGGAAGATCGAAATTGAACGCAAACGGGGCGGAATGTTGACATTTTCCTGGAAGGGTAGGGTGTTTAATCTTACCAAGGTTATGGACGACATTGTTGCATGGGCGGACAGGTTCAAAGTAATCGGCGATACTATTGTCCAGTACGATCCTGGGCATATGGCGCTACCTTGGGCAACTGCTAGATTCTTGCTTCAGGTTTGTGGGGCCTATCAACCCTCATAAACCGAGCATACAAAAATTGATCTTTGTGATCCTGTGTAGATTCTCACGGCGGACCGTGCAAATATGGCGGCAATCACCATCACAATTGAGCGTGTTACCAATGTCAGCACGTTGTCTGCAATATATGTTGGGATGTATCTGGATCACCGTATCCTCAGCACAATCTGTTATAACCGTCTTGAATCCAGTTTAATTAAGCTACACCACAATATTCTTTCAATATTAGCCCGTGCGGTGCGCTATTTAAAACACAAGAGAGCAGTTGGTCGGTTGAGTCCACGATTATGCGTATACAAGCTTGCTATTATTTACTGATATATTGTGGCCTGCAGTGCGATCCCTTTTTGACTATGATAGCTTTGAAGATCATCTCCTGGATATTAATCACAACCTACAAGACCTGCGAGAGGATGTTCGCATAGCTGAGGGAGAAAGTAAGTCCATATAATTAACACTTTATAATAGGATCTAGGACCCCATCAATACCCCTCGCAGAAGTATTGTCATCTTCAGGCCCTAGATGAATGCTAACTTAATTTAAAATAGTCATGAACCTGAATTACCAATGGGAGCAAGGTACTTTTGTCACACTATGGGTGCACCCACCCATTATATTAAAGTGATACAATGGCTACTTACAAGAACTTTTCTTATCTAGAGAACTATTCTAGGCTCAAATTACTCCTTGTTGGGCTAGGGCATACCCTCGAAAAATTGGAACGAAGTGCGGAAGCACTAGAGAAAGATATGCAAGGTAATATTATAGCATGATCCTCACCCAAAACGTGACTAATTACTTTTCGATGTACCTGTAGAAAAGAGGCGGAATGACTTGTTGACCTGGATTTCCGCATGTCCATACAAGAGACAACACCAAGATGTACTGGGCGGCGAAGCAATTATGGAGAACACAGGGGAATGGCTCTTCAAGACCAATGAATTCATTGACTGGATTGAAACGCCGGGAACATCAGTGTTGTGGTTGAATGGTGAACGTACGTCAATAGCGCATAGTCTAATTACGGTGTATACTAACGGGGATCGTACTGTGTAGCTGGCGTGGGAAAATCACACTTGACGTAAGGAGAAGTCCCTTTCAAATACAGAGGTACTGCGTATTTCTAACCCACCATCAGATACGCCGTTATAGAGTTCCTCCAAACATTGCCCACGAACCATCTGCTTGCCTACTTCTATTGTTCTCGTCGAGATAATGACCGAGCAAGGACTGATCCAGAGGCCCTAATCCGAGCGATACTCAAGGCACTGCTAGTGGAAAGTGGGGTCGACCCAGAAATCGTTTTGTTAGAAACACGCTATAAACAGCGAAATGACCGCGGGGAGCTTAGTGTTGCGGAAGCGCAGAAATACCTACTAGAGCTGCTACAGCAGTCGGAATGTCATGCCTCGGTGATTTTGATTGACGCTCTGGATGAATTTGTTGATAGAAAGGATCGAAAGCGTCTCCTTACAGCGATAGGCGAGATTGTGGCAGTGACAACGACGAAGGTGTGGATTACCAGTAGACCGGAGAATGATATTTCCCGCGGGATTGCGGTTCACATCTCAAGCAAAGCCAACAAGTCCCAGGACAAGGGTCTCGTGAGGAATGTCGCGGTTGCGAAGCGGAATAAAGAGGAAATTGCCAGATATATTGAGAGGGAAATCGATAGCCTCATTGAGAGCGAGGAACTTTTAGATGGTGCCGTGGACGAGGACACAAGGAGGCTCATAGTGGAGAAATTAGGGCAGAAAGGGGATGGAATGTATGTTAAATTCAAGTTTTCAGTTTTGATTTCCGCCACTGTTCAATTTGACCCAAGGGAATCTGGTTGTTAACTTGAAATATTAAACAGGTACTTGTGGGTGCATTTGCAAATACTTTCGCTAAGCAATCTCACGCACGTGGACTATGTTCGTCAGCAACTCGAGGAACTCCCGCAAGGCCTGGAGGATACGTATCGTGTGCTATTCAATAACATTACAAGTGCATCAAAAAACCCCGACCGCCAAAATGCTATCCACGCTCTCAAGTGGCTGTGCGCCACTACACCATTAGAGTTCCGTGAGCTTGCAGAGCTGGTCAAGCATACGAATAGTGTAGCCAATCTGAATGGTCCATTAATAACAGACACAAATTATCTCCACAAAATATGCCACAACTTGGTCGCTGTCGACACGCAAGGGCAGCAGCAGCAGGTTCGTTTGACTCATCTTTCGATCCGAGAGTTTTTAGAGACCCAAGATGAGTTTACAATCATGGACCTTCCCCATGAGATGGCTGTCAAGACCTGTTTACACCATCTACTCTCATCGAGATTAGCATCTTCAACTTTGATCCAGTACATTGCTCAGAATTGGACCCGCCACTACAGACAGGCAGTTGATGCCGGTCGTCAAGTGTTAGAGATTGTGAGGCTAACTAGTCAATTCCTCAAGTGCAAGCACGCACATCCGAGATGGTTACGTGAAGTGTCTCAAGAGGGCCTTGACACTAATCTAGATCCACTTTTCACAATTGCGCGGTACAACTTACACGAGCTGTGTCCCGAGGTTTTGAGTAACCCTACTTCGTTCAACCTCAAGCCCACACTTCGAACTTCAGCTAAGCAAAACCCACTCCACATCGCAATTACATATAGGCACCACCAAGCTTTAAAGCATTTCCTTACCGCGCCTGATGGTCTTATCCACGTCAACGCACAGGATCAGGATGGACGAACGCCACTGGGATTAGCAATATTCCTCCGGAATCATGAACTAGTTGAGCTTTTACTCACGTGTCCTGCCATCAATGTCAACATGGCAGATACAGTTGGGGGCTTTCCCCCCCTAGTACGCGCAGCGTGGCTCGGGGATGAGGCAGCAGTGAACCTGTTGGTCAATGCCAGGAGTGCAGGCACAAATGTCAGTGAGACGGTACTCGACCTTAATGCAGTTGACGATATTGGGCGTACAGCACTTATTTGGGCTATCTTTCACGGAGAAACGGTTATAGTTCAGTTGCTGCTGGAAGCTGGAGCAAATGTTAATGCGAGAGGTGAAACCTCGAAAGCCACTCCCCTAACTGCCTGTGCTGAACGACATTGCTCTCTGATGGGTATGTACCACGGGGTGCGTGCCCATACACCGACGCGAATCCCAAGCCTGATTGGTGACCTTGAAAAAGGCTTAATCATTTTGCGAGAGCTCTGCCGCCATCCTGGTATCAACCCAAATGTGCAATTTGACATGGTTAGCGAATCTATGCTGTCCAAACTCATCAACATGGACAACGTTAATAGTACTTTAGATGCAATGAACGTCGATGCTATAAAGACTTTAATCTCCACAAAGTCATTTGATATCAATGCTCCTTTGGCATCGTGGATCTCGGTGGGAGCTATCCATGTGGTGGCTAGCGAAGGCAATGAAGATATTATGGAAGTCTTACTTAACCACAAACCGCTGGATTCTACGTTGAGACTAAATGTGAACTCAATAGGTGTGCCGCCGTATTCCGGCACACCTTTAAGCCTAGCAGTTTCCAACACACATGTAACTTGTGTGAAGCAATTACTGAACTGTGAGCACACAGTTAACCTCAGAATTCCAGATGACGAGGGGAAAACGCCCCTTCAAAACGCTATCCTCAACGGCAGTGTTGAAATTGCAGTCATGCTAATTCGACATGAGGGATTTGTGGACGAGGATCAGCTGCCAATGTATGTGGGCCGGAATTGGGACAAACTACGGAGCGCAGCACAGGAGAGTCATGCGGCTGTATTGGAAATATGTAATCTGGGTGGTGTTATAGGTCGCAACACTCATCAATTGTCGTCAGAAATTCAGGAGGAAAGAGATGCTCCTACTAATATTCGTAACGTCTTTCTCACAGTGCTCCGGGCATCACAGTCTGACGCTGGGGCCCAGAAAGAGTTATTGCGGCTTAATATTAACGTAAGCGATGCACGAGGCTTCTCCATGCTGCACTACGCTTTAGTGTCCCGCCTGTGGACCTGCGGCCGCTTCCCTCTGGCAGAAGAACGAATTCACGTGGTACGGACCCTGTTAGCAACGCCGGGCATCGAATTAAATCCCATTGACACCGCCATGGGATGCACACCTTTGGTTTGGGCAGTTTATTGCAGGGATAGCACCGGAAGCTTGGAGATTTTCACCATGCTCCTTGCTGCAGAGGGTGTTGATGTTAATGCGGCAGGTCGATCCACAGAGGCTTCTCCCACATATCTCATAGCAGATTCAGGCACCCCAAAGGAATTCTGGGCCCCCTTGATTGCCGACCAACGTTTAGACCTAAATGTATATTTCCCCTGTTGCGGCGGGTACCTCTTGGGGCATGTGGCAAGAAAACGAAAAGACACGGACAGGCTACGCGCCCTACTCGATACAGGGCGTGTTGATCCAAATCTCCGAAGCATTGGTGATGGCTCCACGGCTCTCTTTGCGGCAGTTAATTGCTTCAACCTTGGCGCACTGAAAATTCTTCTCAACCACCCGACAGTTGAAATAGATTGCCCCGATTGGAGTTGGGATACCCCTCTAACCCGCGCAGCTGTTATTGGTGATCCGAAAATTGTCAGGGCGCTTCTACGGCGGAATCCAAATCTCGGTTGGAAGAACCATCGAGGACTGACTGCCATGGAACTTGCAGTGGAGGAGGGACATGTCAAGATCGTGGAGCTCTTGAACGATGCGATGGATGGAATAATTGGGCTGGACACGGAGGATTCAAGTTCGGAGGGAGATGATTTGGATAGGGATGACCCCAGTCCGGAAGTCGACGATCTTGTTGGCAACGATGGGAGGGCTCGGATCTAGGGAAAGTAGAGATAGTGTATATTTTTGAATACCTTTGGAATGCTGGCAGCCGATGAGAAGTATAATAAGTCTCTTGCAGGCAATATATGTATCTCATAAAATGACAACATTTGATTGATGTAGAAATTAGAAGATACCCTTTGGTCGGCTATACTAACGTGGGGTATGACTATACTACTTGTTAGTGCTCACTGCGAGAATTACATAGAATAATTGAGGGGTTTCCGCTCACAAATACATTGAGCGTCAGGCGGGTTGAGCTAGATAGTCTAGCTAGCATTTGTGAGACACCTATTGAGGTCAGAAGAATCCCCCCCCTCCCCCAACACCGCTCTAAACTTCAGCAGCAATATTCCCTTTCCAGTTTTTTTTGTTGCATTTTTTCCCACCTTTCCTATCAGAAAGCCCATACCGCCAAACGCCCCAAAGATCAACAATCATTCTCTCCCCCAGACTATGTCAACAAATACCCTTTTTCGGGATTAAAATGCCTATAATATCACCCTGAACAGAGTATATTCGGCTCACTATAAGAGCGAGGGTGATTACTTGAACTCAAGTATCTATATGGTATATATATCCTGGAAGCTAGGACAAGCTATCTATCCCAGCTCCCAAGTTAACAACCTAGCATTGCACTAGCAATACTATGAAGATAGAACATTGTGATCAACAGCGCACTGCAGGAACTAATCGGTATTCTTGAAATTTCCATTCGCGAGAGCTCATTTAGCAGCTCCGTACGGGCAACCGGGATCTTGGAAAAGAAAGCCTTTGGGATACGTTAGGGACGGCTGGAATGTAATGAAGCTAGCATCCTGGAGTAGATTCTGAATTAATGAGCTGAATTTAAAACGTTTTCTATCTATACTATTGTGTATTTCAAGAAATCCAGGTCCGAATAGATAATGGCTCGGTGGTTTAAATGGGAAGGGCAGAGCTCAAAAGACATGCGAGAGACCTACTCTTAGTTCCAGGCTCCCTCATTTGTTGAAGGGTCTGTCAGCACTATGAGAATCAAGCACACGTTTACAGTGGTAGAGGCCACACAAGATACCCTAAACTTCCACGGCGCTTGAGGTCAGTCCAGATCAGCCATGATTTCAAGTGTATGTACGGGACAGTATATGGGCAATAGTATGTTTGTAGTAAATAAAAATAGTACAGCTCTATGTTCAACTCAATATAAGAATGCTGAATAGAAGAATGTGGGTCAACAGCACACTATACAAATTCACAGTTTAAGAATATATCCTTCTAACGAAATTTTCCCAATGAGTAGTTGCTTCCGAATTAAGTAAGGCTATCAATAATTACCGTATTTAGTCCCTGGCCGCCGCGATTCTATTGGCTGGCTTGGGTTTGGACTATTCCGTTAACGCTTCAGCATTAGTTTGGGTAGTGGGGATGCCGATATGCATATTATTCACCGGAGACCGCTAGTCGAGGCTGAAAAAAAGATGCCGGTAGAAGTTCCCATACACCCTGCATGATGAAATTAAAATCAGGCACTCACTAGCAGTCCATGGGGTTCCTATACTGCTCTAAAAGCGCCCTGTGGCACTATAATATTCTGTTTTGTTTATTTGCTTATGGGAACGCTCTGTTGTATTTGTTTCCTATGAGGATTATGTTGTTTCGTTTTTTTCCATATGAAATATTCTGCTCTGCTTGTATCCATATGTAATATTCTAGTCCGTATAGAGGATTTGCTCTCATTAGAGATTCTAGATCTGCAAACGCCTGCAGTTATTCCCACTATTACCCTGAACTGTAAAATATTATTTTCCACTGTCCTTTGCGGCTAGGCAGCAGTTGAATGTATTGAGCTTGAGCAGCGTACATTAGGAACGACACCTTTACAATATTACTGTTGACTTTCACGCCCTGAATGTACCGGTATACAAACTCTATTCCGATCTCGCAGACAACACCAACCTGTTAATCAGATCCTCTTCATGAGTACCAGCATCTGCGACCATAGACTGAAGAAAACGAGGTATCCCGTCCGCTCTGCCATTTCTAAGCTTCAGATCGCCAGGTCAGTACTATGGTGGGTGACCACATGGGAATCCTTGGTGTTGCAGATTCTTCTTTTTGTGGGCTATTTCTTTTTTTTTAATTTACCAGCTCAGATTTTCTAGTATGGGTATAGGGGACAAAGAGGGCCTGTAGACTGTTCAAGAGGGCCAACATGCTCTACCCCATTTTGGCAACCTCATAAATTCAAACCCACCCCCGCAGAACGTGCAGTACGGTGTTTAGATCCTATTTCTTGGTTTCGAACAATGCATCATACTTTCTCCAATGCGTTCAATACATATCAAGAAGCGCCCAAATTGAGAACGGCTGATCGTGAGTGTTAGAGTGCGGAATAAATACACCGCCATAGTGATATAGATAATTGGATCATTTCTTTGGATTAATGTGCGTCGAAATCTTGTAAAGCGGATGATATTCAAGTTCACAAGCGATAGAATAATATAAAAATGTGCTGTCTACAACTGAACTAAATAAAGCCTCCACAAGGTGCTCCAAAATAACAAAACTAGACAGGAGAAGTACGCATGGAAGTACAAAAATGACATGTCATCGACCAATGGTATACAGACCAACCGATAGCCCAGCAATTGTTTCCGGATATGCAAACAAGGGGTTTAATATGATAATATGATTGATGTAGATGGACATGGGAAAAGATTCCGAGTAAGCCCCCATGCTAATATATGTGCCCCCCTCCCCCCGGCCCCGGGTCGCGCTAGGGCTCGCTTTTTTAACTAATTCGTCCAACCCTTCACCATTACCGGCTTTAATCTATCTCGGTAATCTCCTGCATGTGAACGCGGAATTAGTGATTTCCCCATCAAGGCAGAAAACGTGTGACCTACCCCCAATTCGTCCCTAGTCCTAGCAGCATACATTAAGACTTTGACGATTTCCTCGTAGCCTTCGCACTTCGCAATTGACAGAGCAGTTTCACCAGAAGAATTTCTCACATCAATTGCTTGCAAACACCGTTCATGCATAAGCAGCTCTTGAACTATGTCCAGATTTTGTGTATGGCAAGCTGCTATGAGGGGAGTTTCGCCGTTGTCGTCCGCAATGGTGACATTTATAGTCTCGACTCCCAGCAATTTCCTCACCACTATATTTTTCTCTTGCCAAATCGTACAGCCCTCGAGGTCCTGTCTGTTTAAAGCCTCAAGACATTCTTGTCGTGAGAGCAATTCCTTCACCATTTTGTATTCCCCTCGACTGGCAGCTACCATCAATGGCGTGAACCCATTCTCGCCAACAGCTGCCGCATTCATATGCACGGCGTAGCTTATGGGCATACTACTCTTAAGTGAGAGCAGCGTACGCACAATCTTTCCCTTGCCAGTTTTGATCGCGTGGTGCAACGCAGAAAGTCCTTATTGTCTTGACAATTTACTGTTTCCAAGAAATCTTCCTCAGATAGCAACAGCTGCGCCATTTTCAGATCCTCGTCCCTGATAGCCTGCATTAGTAGCGTCCTGCCCTCAGCGTCCACTAGTGATGCGTTCATGTGACAAGCCCTCTTGAAAAGTATCTTGACGAGCTCCAGGCACGGCATAGTATAATGCAGTACGCCCCATATTATCTGCGTGATTTACCATATCCACACATTCTCTTCGAGATAGTAATAGCTCTGAGACCTTAAGTTCCTTAGTGCCGCTCCCATCAACGGAGTCTGCCTACTGCTATCCACGAGTGAAGCCTTTACGCAGTGAGGCGGTGAAATCATGAGCAGTAGCTCCACTACCGCTTCATACCCCAATGAGGCTGCTGCTGCCAATGCAGTTGTGCCGTCTGCATCTCCTTCGTTGGTTGTCTAAAGACACTCTTGCCTGCGTAACAAATTCTGAACAACCTTCGGGGGGCCCTTGCCTACTGCTGCAATCAGGGGTGTCACTCCGAAACTATCACGTGCTGACGCCGGCTTTTTCCAAGGACAACAAGAATCCCACAAGTTCCTCGTGCCCTGCTTTGGCTGCATACCATAATGGTGTCCTACCCACACTTGCTTTCTGGGTCCACACGCTGCGCCAATAGCGGCTGCACGATGTCAGGGTGCCCAAATCTACTTGCCACACAGATACTAGGGTCTTCTTTTTTGGGGTAAATCAGTACTCGCATTTATACTAAGGTACATGGCGAGATACTAGGGTCTTCATGCCTATGTGTCTCCCCCACCCCTGAGTTGGTGTCTGGAATTACTGTCCACATGCCCTTGTGCTTGATAATATACCCAGACCTCTGTTAATCCAAGGTGTAGGGCGAGGGTCGCGCGGTTATAGTGGCTATTTAAGGCATCCTCCCTATCATACGAGTCAAATATCCAGGAGTCCTATTGCTCCTCGTATTGATCACCTGTGTAATAGCAGTCGGACTGTGGACAATCGGTACTCCAAGACTCACTCCAGTACCCCCGAAACTTCCGTATCAGTCAGGAAGTTGTAAACAGGTTATCTCTCTGGGACAGGTAATTTACTACAAGCGGTGTCAGAAACTCGCCGCTTCCTCATCGGACATGCGAAGTCCAGAACCGTACTGCATATTCAAGCAAAGGGAATTCTTGCTCGAACTGTGCATCCATGTCCCCCATGAGGAAATCGTCCAGCCAACATGGACGTGTATCAAAAGAAAGATGCCGTATGCACGTCAAAGCAATCTCAGTCTGTGCGTTTGGGAAATAGGTTTGTTGAGCGGTCATAAAGTACTCCTGCGCTGAGTAATGTATGAGCTGGATTGTGTCGCTCTTTTCATCCAAGACCACGAGGCCACAACAACATTCTAGAAGTAACTGGATATCGGTGATATCATCCGGAGTGATGTTCTGGTGCCTTGTTGGGCCAATGCGACAGCATATTGAAGCTCTTGTGCCGTCAACCTCCGAAAGCTACAAGTGATCTACCTGAGGGTATTTATTTGCATAAACATGCCCTGATGGAAGACCCCCCCGTTTGTGCCGCCACCCCACTATTGACACTGCAAAAGACTGCGACGTCTTTCCTCCAGCCCCTCGCTGGTTATGTGACGTGGAGCTAGCCCTTGCTCAACAGAGACGAGAAGACGCGGCGGGGACGGGAAGGGGAAGGGGAAGCGCCGGAAAAGAGGGCGTGGCGGAGGAGGCAGAGCTAGCATTTTCTTTCGGAGATAGCATGTCTTTCGGGAATGGGCCGGGGAGAGGGGCGCGGCGGAGGAAGAGAGGGGAGAGCTCATATTTTCTTAGCAACTTTGTATCCACTTTACCATAGAGCGCGGAGGCCCAGATTAACTTGGGCCGCCTTGAATCCTTCCGGAGTTCCGGAAGGCTCGTCATAGCCCTCCTACAGGGCTGCATACGAGTAATGAGTTTTTAAAAATAAAAATAAAAAAAACATGAGGGTATTTAAGGCTAGTTTGCACTCCTCCTCTTGCTGACATCATATCCGCTTCATTGTTACATTGTACATTACTGAAAGGCCGCCTGGTAAGTGCCCCAAGGCATCTCGGATTTGCCTTGCATTGTGCTTTAATACAACCGTGTCCATGAGAAGCTTGGCCAGTAAGAACCTACGAGAGAAGTTAAATGAATAGCCCATATATCCATATAATTCAGATTGGGCCTCAGTACATCTGCCTTTTCGATAATTTTGTTAATGACCTCTTCAATGAGGTCCGGGTTACGCTGTGATATCCCCTGTAGGTTTCCTCGTTTCCTAGGCCTCTTTACTTCCCGTGTAAGTATTGTCTTACATCCTCCTCATTGGCGTAGATCTCAATGCATTCCCTGTAGGTTTTAAACCATTCCCTAATATTTCCAGTATCACGAGATGTAGCCAAGAGCCTATATTAGCATTTGTTTCCATGAGTTTTAACAGCTCTGCGAGGAATTCGTCAGGCATGTGGCACTCATCCAGTGCGTTCACCACGAGATACACGGTGGAGAAGAACGGTAGTATCGATGTATCCAATAGAGCAGCAAGTTCCGGGACCGATGGTCGTCTCTTTTCAGCTTGCGGTAGAGCTTGATAAGCTCCCCCCGCACATCGGAAACATGTGCTTGGGGTGTGTGGCCAAGCTTTGGTATGGCTAGCTGCGATACAATGCTGCCCATCAGGTGACGTAGTGTTTAGGTGGAGATATCCTTGTAGTTGAGGTATAGAACAACGATTCCGGCAGTAGCATCTGTTGTTTTTGTTAAATGATCAATGATCGTCGAGCGGTTTCAGAAATTGGTAAGAAATCTTGTACAACTTTCACACTCATAATCTCTATCAATACTGTTCAGGAACAACTTACACCATGACAGATTTTCCTGCTCCAGCTACAGAACCAGGGGTACCCCTCGTTAGCTTAGGTGGTATATCACTAAAAGAGGGTTGGCTATTTGAAGATTAAGTACATACGCATTCCATAGCAGAAGAGCCATGACCGATACCCTGAAAGCCATCCCCGAAAATGGCAATTTCCTAACATCCATACCCCAGTCCCTTTTGCCCTCTGTGAGAGGACATCGATTAGTTTGTTGGAAAAGTCCAAGGGGGACAGCCATGTTGATATCTTGCCAAATCCTATCCAGAGTGTGAATACATGTCACGGCGTATGGCCCCCAAGGCCCGGACGCACAGGATCGGCCGATATGAGGGCTGAGTATGTGCGGGTTTCTTAGGTTGGACAATTTGGGCTGAAAAGCATGCAGGGCATCGAGGGCTTACGGGTTTATTTCATTGGTTACTTGTCAGGACGGAATCCCTATATAACTCTCCTATATTCCCTTACTCTCCCTCTCTCTCCTTCCCTCCCCACGCAACGTCTTGTATCTACTCTTAATACATACGTTTCCTCTAGAACCCATAGTAACAGACCCCGAGCGCTCTCTGGAGCATTATCCATAGTCCATAGGCCTTCCCCCGTTACACTACGTTGCGTCTTCTATCTCCACCGAGCGCAACCAACGTCCACGTCAACGCCCACGTCCACGCCAACGTCCACGCTCACGTCCACGTCCAAACCCACGTCCACGCCCACATCTACGCCCACACTCACAAGCCATGACACAAGCAACACCCATAATACCTGACACTCTAGTCCTTCTACCCAACGAGCAAGTCAGCCAACTACTGGCTCGATGGCAGTTGTAACAGACAACCGCCGACATCAACCAGAACCTTGTTTCCGATACCCGTACTGTCCTTCATGAGCTAGCAGCACTTCCGGATGGAGTGCAGATGTCACCAACCTACGAACCCAAATTACAGACCTACAGACTCAAATAACCGACCTGCAAACACAGGCCCAGGGGCAAACGACCCGCATCGGCGAACTCTAAGATGAAGTAGGAGTCCTCCTAGGGGAACAAACTGATGCAGGAAGAGTGATCATAGGCCTGCGAACCGAAGCTGACACCCAGTTAGCCACCCGCGATACACGCATCACCAACCTAGAGGCAGAAGCCGTCACACTCCGCACACAATATGACAATGCACAAGTAACGATCAACACCCTCTCCAGCCTAGAAGCACCTGCCGCTGGCACTGCCACCAATCAAGCCAGAAGAGCAAAGATCCCAGATCCTGATAAGTTCGATGGAACCCGCTCCAAGCTCCGCCGCTTTCTGGGACAACTACGCTGAAGGCTGCCACCCACGACGATGATCAAGACAAGCTCCGCCTAGCAGTTAACTGCCTACAAGGCGAAGCCTTAGACCAAGTCCTTCCCTACCTCACAGATGACCGGGTTGACCTTTCCAATCTCACAGCCTTAATTGATATCCTAGAACGAGCATTCGGTAACCCTAACCGTGTGGCGGAAGCCGAAGCCAAGCTCAACACCATGCTCCCAGGCAGCCGAGAATTCTCATCTTATTATACAGTCGAACCTGTCTAAATGCATCAATTCCGTCAGGACACTTTTGATGCAATTAAGCAGGTTTATGCGGTAAGACCGGAAATGCTGGCCCTAACAACAAAACTCGTCAGCTGGCTGTGATGTATTTTAACAGGATATGCACTTAGAGGGGATGCATTTATAGAGGTTCGACTGTACCGAATTCCAATGCTACGCTGCAGATGTTACATTAGATGAACCCTCTAAGCTCGCTCAGCTCAAAAGAGGCACTGCTTCTCGACTCAAGCGACATCTAATTAATACCGGACGCATGACAACGGCGATTACTATCAACCAATGGGTAGACATGATTAACGAGGTAGACATGCACGACCGCCAGCACCAGGCAGAGTCTTTACAGCACCGCTCCCAGCCACAGACCCCACAAGCTCGATCGCAGCTCCAGTATCAAGCACAGCCCCGGCCACAACCTCGTTTCACGGGTTTCCCCTCACCCATAGTAAGCCCGACGATCCTTCTTTCCCCTTTTAGCTATAAGCTAACTTTTTGGGCGTCAGTACCCAGCCCGATCTATCTGTGTGGTGTGTGTAATTGCGTTCACCCGAGTTTAACATTGAGTATAATTATATAAAAGAAAGCCCTAGGACATCACAGGACTCTCGACTATATATACATCCAACTCATCCGCTTCTTTTCTTCCCATCGACATAATGCCAACATCGAGTTCAACTTTTGTACCCATTATTCCAGAACGAACTTCAAGTAAGAGAAAGGGGGAGAGTCTTGATGAGAAATGCAAGGCTAGCCAGGAAATCTCATTGGAGGATCAAAGAGATGGCTTGACGTACCAGATAGCAGAATCCCGGAAGAAAATAAAGCCACAGCAATCGGGAAATAGCAAGTAAGGTCACTCTCTGATTTACTTATGAAGGCAATATGAATAGCAATATTAATCTTTCTATAGTTTTTGGAAGCGGAGGGCAGACATAGAACAAATGTGTTATGAGAGAGCAGTGTTGAATCGAGAAAGATATCCTTCAGGGATTTCCAGGCGGTAGGTGGGGAAGATGGGCAGGAATGGACAAATTCACCGACAGCAAAGGAATTGTTGGAGGCAATGAAGGCGTATGAGTTGTAAAAGGAGCTATGCCTTCAACAAGAGAATCGATTGAGAGTAGAGGCGAAAGATGGAGAAAAAGTACTCCGGCAAACCTTCACAAAACTCTTTACGACTAGCTCCTTTGGCCTTGGCCTGAATTGGGGTGTAGGAGAGCAGATTTAGGGCAGAATTAATTGAAAAGTCGAATGCTAAGCACCCAGACCACCAATGCCCCGCCTTGTGGTGCGCATTCTTTAGAGTCGCCATTCATTAAGGCAGCGCACATATTTCCACACAAGCATGGTCAGGATATTATGGACGCAATTTTTGGTACCCGAGAGTCCTGAGCTCTTCTCGCCTCTTAATGGTCTCCTAATTTCAAAAGCTGCGGAAGAAAAGATCGACAAAGGATTAATTCTCATCGTTCCGGATGCTGATCATGCTAGTGACTGGGAAGCCACTTTGCCCAAGGCGTATAAGATCAGGGTACTATCCAAGGATGCTCCCGGAATGGACCGTTATATTTCTGCACACACCCATACTACTTGGGCGGAGTTAGATGGGCGGAGGTTACAGTTTCAAAGCAATCATCGCCCACGAGCTAGATACCTATATTTCCTTTACTGCTCGGTAATTTTGAGGAGGTCCTGGACTGTGCAAAAAGGAGGTGGTGTGTTGAAGGATGAGCTTGGGCGCCCATGCTGGGGCACTGGGAAAGTATGTCAAGAAAAACCAGCTACAGACAACTCTCGTTATAAGCATACGGTCGGGACCAGAGGTGACATGCTTATAATGAATATATGCTTATATCGAGCGAGGGAAAATTACGCCAGTTACATATGTGGGGGGACCACGAGGGGCATGCATATAATGAATATATACTTATATCGGGTATGCTTATAACGAGAGTTGTCTGTATTAGGTTATGTTGAGCAGATGGGGCATGAGTATCAAGATCTCTTGATGGGTGCTACCGAGGAAGGGGGAGAGAACGTCAGTAAGCCTGATCCAACAGCACTGATGGCGGCAACCGATCGCGTTCTGAATTCTCTCACGGAAGGGGGAGATGGTGGTAAGGATAATAGCGATGATGATGAAGAGAAAGAGAAAGAGGAAGAGGAAGAGGAAGAGGAAGAGGAAGAGGAGGGAGATCTAAGTAAGGGGAGCAAATCCGATGAGGAAGAGGGTGATTGCGGGAGGAAGTGAACGATTGTGGGGAGAAGGAAAAGTGAAGTTCGGGACATTAAAGGGGTAAACCATTGCGTTTCCGAGCTGGAGGAAGATTTATCAAAAGTGGTTATAATATTTCTTTTTTGAATCTTTTCAATTCTGATGATGAATGTGTAATGCTACCGATGTGTTAAGTAAATATGCATGTACTGTACAACAACGACGAAAAGTCTTCAGCCGGCAATATTGAGGTGGTAACGTCACTTAAGTGGTGGCAACGCGTACATGTAGATCGCTTCTTCATTCAAGATATTAACTTGAGTCGCGAATTGAATCTAGAGTTCTACACTCTAGGTACAGTCATCTGCGACCATAGAGTGAAAAAAATGGGGCATTCCGCCGCTCTGCCATATCTAAGAGATCGCTAGGCTAGTACTACGGTGGGTGACCATTAAGGCTACGAGTGCTTGGGCCAACCAGACTACCATTAAAGTAGTCTGGTTCCATTAAAGTCTCCCTCCGCAGCACTAAACAGGTAATCTGCAATTATTTTACCTAGCGTTGCTTGGTTACCTTTTTGGGAAGTCATAATACGGAGTCCCAATTTGGCCCCTACCTCCCCTGATATTTCACAGACTCGCTTTTTGGGGAATTGAGCTAGTCCCCTTTTGCTGGTCTTGGCACGACCACCATAGTAGTCTGGTTGGCATCTACAACAGAGCTGCAGCCCCTGCAACTATCTCAAAATGCCCTAGGGTACAACAGATCAGGGGTTGTTCAGCCAGATCTGCCAACATACTTCAAGATCAAAATCTATATATTGTATGGTCATTCACTCCTCCTTAAACCACCGTTCTCGCAGTTTCTCCACAGTCATCGACAGTCCTCAGGAAATAATTTATCGCCGCCAGTCATCACCAACAGGTTTCAACTTTATTGCCAGGTCTTGTCTTAATCTCTATTTCCGGGCCTGATCGTCAAGCTCATGTGTTAGTAGAGTCCTCTTTTAGTCACCAGAGGAAGACCGTTAACTGTAGCGATGAAGCTGATGAGGTTCGACTACATTGTCAATCGCCATGAGAGGGGATTCAGGGGACCTTTTTTTGTGTTTTGGTGAATCAGACAGAAATCGTATTCAAACTATCTAGGTAATGACGAGGGAGCGCATTCCCGAGGGACTAGTACTCGGCTAAATTATCCAATCCCGCGGATTCAGGAGGGGGGCAAGTTAATCTGTCCCCCCAGTACTGAAAGAAAAAGTAAAAGAAAAGGGAAGAGAAGGAGGAAAAGAAAGAAAGGAAAACAAGGAAAAAAACCTCAACCAACCACCACGACAAACGACCAAACGCTAGGTAACAGATGGCTCCCCTCCCCTGGATGACCTTTAAGTCGAGTCGACGTACAGACTCTAAAAAAAACAAAAAAACACCGCATAGCGAGCATCCTGAGCTATGTGGCCTACCAGATGATACCCTTAACCTACCTATGGTTTTCTCCTATATCTGAGATACTACAGCTAGAGTAGCTGATGAGGTTGAACACCACTTGCACTCACAGGTGCTAGGGTGAGTGGGAAAGTCGCTTGCACACCAAGAGCGGCTCTACCGGCTGGGCAGATGGGATTGGCTAGAACGCATAGCTGTCACCAAGGCCTGCCACTAACTATCTCCACGTAGGCCTGGGCACGAGACAAGATGTCTCGAGACACTTCGGCAAAAGTCTCGAGAATTTTGTGAAAATTTTTCATTGGCTGCGTCGTGCAGATATTTGTGTGAGACAGTGCGACAGCCGTGAAACAGTGTGGCAACCTGTATATAATTAAAGGCTGAGATGCCTTTTCTCCGATCATTACAAATTACTAGTACCTGCATCATTTAATTTTTTTGGCGGTTGCTCGATGTCCAAAAGTCTCGAGACTTACGAGACTATCTCGAGACCACTGTCCATACCCACGAGACGTCTCGAGACCAGGCCTATCTCCACGTATATATAGACGAGGTTGACCTTACGGATATCACTACAAGAGACCACGGAGAAGTAGTAAGGATTGCAGCGAACGGCATAATTATATTCTCGTATATGTTATTGAACTATCTATCTATAACTCTTCACTGTGATATATCATACTCAGCAGAGGATTAGCGGGTAAACGCACATACGGCTGTGCTGTGGAAGTACCCCCATCATAGTGCCCTCCTCTCAGGGAGGTGTTACCCCTAATATCCCCCCTTCACCCCTTGCAGGGCCTTTTTGGAGGCCATTGTTCCATTTTCCTTCTATTCCATCTGCTCCGTAACTAGATCTTGTTGCAGATACTCAGGCAACCTAGGCAATATGGAAGATGGATGTGGCAGAACAAATGGCGGAAAGCTTATGCTAGGTATGTGGAGGTGCGGTGAGGTATGTGGGTGCCCGCATGTGGATGTGGCGCTCCCACAAAGCAACGCCTCACACCTCATCAAGACGTACCAAAGCATGTCACGGCCGGCTCATCATCGAGGTGGCCGACCCACAAGTATATAGAGGCATGGAAATAGTCAGCATAGAAGCAATAGACAAGCAAGTCATATACAGTCACATACATTACAAACCTCTGAAGCACGAGACAGTTCACATAAGGCTTTCAATACTTCTACTTCACCTGATCTCGCCCCAGGAAAAAATGGATCTGTTTCTTGTGGTACCGGTAACCCGCTTCTCGGCGATGTATGGTATACAGTTGCAACCCAGCTCACTTTGGTCAATGTCATAAGCACAATGCTTAGCCGTGATGGTGCAGAGGTGTAAAACTTTAAATCTATATACGACTGACAGCTCTTAAGCCTCTCCGACATTAATAGACATACGATCCATATTCGGCTTCACATGAGTCCCTTCGACCGTAGTCATCATACTTACATACGCACGCGCGGATTGAGTGTTCTACACGAACCTACGCACTTTTCACACTAACGTAGTAGGGTACTTAGGTACCTATAGCAAGTCAAAGTGTAAAGCACCGTTTTTTAACTATGAATCTCATTAAATTTTAAAAGCACCAAAACACCAGGCTGTCAAACTAAGTTGAAATGATGGCCAAGGCGTCCAAGCAGACATCAATTCAACACCTTACCCATTAAAAAGGCCGAGAATAGACCGATTTCTTAGTCATGATGATGATGCTAAGGTACAAGATATCGTCACCCCTCCATCACCTTAATTCCCAGGGCCTGGAGATTTCCCAACCCGGGTTTCCAAATGGACTCTTAGCTAAGTCATCCATGCACGTGCTTACATCCGCTTTTACTGAGCACAAGAACAACACAGAAAAAAACAAGAAAAACAGTTAGTCTATCTGCTAGCCATAAGACCTCAGTCCCTTTCATCCTCGCACAGTCTCTTCAGTATTTCCCAGTTCTGCTTCCAGCCGTTTTTGCTTCTTCTTCCGCTTCCCCAGTTCATGATGCTTCCCGCTTGTTCAACTTCCCCTCTGCCTCTTCCCCCGGTTCAGGCCAGCACAAAGAGTTCAGCTTCTTCGAGAGAGTACCCCAGACCCACGCCCTTCCCCCGGCTCATCACCATGCTGCTTCCCTCAGTTCAGCACCTCTCTTTCTCTTACCTCTTCACCGTCTTCATATCCCTAAGAAACAACAACAGCAATGAATAGCCCTGCAGTATGTGTATAAGCACTAACAATTCAATAAACTACAGACCCTCGCTGCTAAAACACAAATTAAGCAATTCCGACTGTAGTCCCTCGCTGCCAAAAAAAAAATTGAGCAATTCCTCAGACCCTTGCTGCAACAAGACTGCAAACCCTCGCTGTCCCATTTTCTGCAGCTCCTTCGCAACATCAGCAAAAAAATCAGGCAATATGTTGTTCCAAAGCACAAGAGGGGAGGAGTAGGTAGTCGGGGGGTTTAAAATTGAAAGTATTCATGTCCACTAATGCCGGCAACTGTCATTAATCCTGACCCATACCCGCTGGTACGGATTGACATCAATGAGAGGTCTTTGAGGGCTTGGAAGAGTCAGATAAGCAAATTTGGGACGTTTTGAGGTAAAGTGGCCAATCGCCAGTAGTTGGGCGCTAGGAAACTAGAATTCTATAAACATACTACTAGATATATATGTTCTGACCGATACGCCAATCGACAGAACACAACTTTAAGCTCTATACAGTTGGATAGAAGTGAATGCTGCAGTCGCTTTGCTTCCCCACCAATTATAGTCCTTACCTATACTGCTCTTGGACTTGGGAGTGATTCACGTGACTGACTAGTCTGGTTGCTTGGTCTCTAGGCATGTGTTATGTAATCTGGGAGCCATACACCTTAAGCTTCGACATCTCCCATCCCGATCTCCAATCTCCAATCTGCCATCTCCCCATCTCCCATCTCCCATCAATCTCCCATCAATCTTCCATCTCTCCCCCTCATATACTTAGCCTATCTTGCAATATCACACCCCCTAACTGCTTCACTTCCTCACCCCCCTCCCCAACTCGCCGCCGGCTATACATCCCCAACTCCCAACTCCCAAGTTTACATCCCACTCTTCTGCTACCCTATAACACAATGTCTGATCTCATCTCACTTTTCTGCCTGGTTCATGGGGATTCATTCAACAGATCTTTTATGGTTAAAATTGAAAGACAGGAACCTGTTGCGGCTCTGAAGGAGCTCATTATCATTAAAGGGCCAAGGAGTTTAAGGGACATGCGTGCACCTGACCTCAAACTGTAGAAATAGAATAAACCCGACATGGTTACATACTCGGACCTAGATAGCAACACTGTGCTGAATCCGATGAACATAATTGATCACATTTTCGAACATGACCCTCCCAAAAAAAGATGCAATCATATAGTCATCCAGGCTCCTAAGCCTGGTAAGTGAGGCTCATTCCATTTTCTATACGCATTGATCTCGTGCTTACTTTCGTTTCTTCCTCCCTACTATAGAAAAATTCACCGAGTTGGAGTTCTTAACTACCATTCCCCCCGGGCTCCACTATCTCGATACCCCGAAGACAGAGGATAAGGAGGACTTTAAAGATTTACCAAAGGCTGTCAAGTCGAAATCCACTTGTACGAAATGCGGGTATACCAGAAAGCCCCCCAAGTCGAAAGCCTGCCACTGGGATGGATTTACGGGAGAAGTTTTGAGTTTTCCGGTCGACAACCTGGAGGGGACTTTTGACGAACCCTTTCGTGATTATTTCAATATACCTTCGGAGAATAGGGTACAAATGGCTTTTGATACCAATGCCCAGGCTCATATCAACAATTTCTTTAGGAACCGCTTCCCTGATGAACAGTTTAACGTTGCTGAAGGTACTGATAAACTGATTGGAAAACCGGATTTTGTTCTCGTTTCCTCCCAGGGAAAACTGCTGCTCACTACTGAAATGAAAACAAAATGGGTTCTTAACGTCAATCTTGATATTGTAGGAAAATACAGTGAAAGACCTATCGGAAGGTAAAGAGGTCAATCGAACAAATATATGGCTATACGATCCACAACAAGTTACGATATGGCGTGCTCAGTACATATGATACCACCTGGTTTGTCAAGGTTTCTGATGACGAAAAGCTATACAGACAGCACCACGAGATAGGTAGCCCCCGCTGCCCAGAACAAGAATATCTTACACAGACCTCGGAGGGACAACTATCGCAACCATTTTCCGCCTCGTTTGAAGCCTTTTGCCTCTTCTCCGATTTCCGCTGTTTTTCTCACGAAGCCGCCCACAACGGGCATTGGTTCTACGAATGCATCCACACCTGGAACTGGCAACCATTCAGCACCACCAGTCCAACCACTCAGATCGCACGATGCCGATAGAAGGAAACGGAAAAGCCAACCTCACTCATGACACGCCTCCCAGACCCTGGTCACTCACGAGCCGAGGGCACAGAGGGCCTGCCCCAACACGACACAAGCACGGCAAGCGACACAAGCACGGCAAGCGACACAAGCACGGCAAGCGACACAAGCACGGCAAGCGACACAAGCACGGCAAGCGACACAAGCACGGCAAGCGACACAAGCACGGCAAGCGACACAATGGGAACAGCGCCACTTCCAGCGCCGCAAACCCCTCGAACCCCGACACAGCTCACGTATGGGAAGGAGGTTCTTTCACTGGCGCGGATTTTGTTGCTGACGATTTTCTACCTGAGCGGGTTTTCTACACTTGCAGTGGCGCGATTTTCTGCTGGAGCGATGTCATAGTACTGAGTATCTCGTTTTCATTTTTGACCTGCGCGAATTGTTGTTTGAGATTTCCACCTGAGCGGACCTTCCGATGGGGCTTTACAGAGCCATATGTAGGGCTCCTTCTGCCTGTCGTCCAGATTAACTTGTGTGTACCTTGAATCCACCCGGGCTTCCGGGTGGCTCGTCATGACCCTACGTGTGTGCCAAATGCGAGTACAGAGTATATATAAAAAAGAAATAATAATAATAATAATAAAAATAGGTTGTGTGTCAACGCACATCGCTAAATTTGCACGAATTGTATTCCTCTCATACTAGGGGGGAAAGTGCTGATACTCAATTAGCAATTGTTTTCATTCGGAGTAGGTACAAAGGGTTGCGATATTCTTGCCCTGTTTTCGGAAGTGTTTGGAGACCCGGGAGACCTCGGTATAGGTTAGAGTATGAATCCTAAGAAAAAACGAGGAATTGCTTATATTGAGAGTTCACAGTACGGGTATACAGTGAAAGTAGCAAGATAAAGGGTTCAATGTCCCTCTAATAACTAGAAGTCTACCCTGTTCCAACCAAAGAACTATCTACTTCCGGCAAGTGAAATATACAAAAAAGAAACAGTGTAGTTCACAACGGATTCAGACCCTCGGACAGTTAAACTGTCCCACTGGTTGCTGCTCCTGTCGGTTTTATGCAGGGAGGCAAATCACCAACGGGTAGGTAGTGTTTCGAACGTGTAGTATTACGCTTTGTCGCTTGGACTGCCGGGCTCATTTGACGCATACAGGCGTGTCCGGGTGGATTGAGCTTGTTCGGGTCTGCCACATCGTTCGTGGAGGTCTATCAGGTGACGGATTGTACTTTGTGTCCGTGGGTGATTCGCACCCATCGACTTCACCCTCCCAGCCAAGGCCCGCTCATACCACTCCAGGGCTTTGTCGTACTGTCCTTGGCTATGGAATACTACTGCCATTGCATAAACCGTAGCGAGAGTGCTTGGGTGGTCTGCTCCCAATGCCTCAAGTGATGCGGAGAGAATGGCGATCAACCTGGGCTGCGCATCGGAGGGCAGCATGAATTTCATCTTGACCGACTCACAGGCGGCTCTCCAAAGCGTCCTCAATATCAGCAAGGGACACCCGCCCCGCAGCGGGATCGAACGAGAAATCAAGGACACCCTGTCTCGGAGGGCGGAGGAAGACACAGCAATCGCATAGGGATCCCAGGCAACGAACAGGCAGACAGGCTAGCGAGCTTCGCTTCGATCCTGGGGGACATCGCCTCAGCCGACCCAATAGCGACCGAAGGAGGAGTGAGACAGGTTTCAAGGGCGGCTAGAGCTTCGCTCAGATTCCAGAATGGATTCGGCAAGCGGAGATCCGACTGGCACAGGCACGCCCTGTCTGGTTACACCTGGATGCGAACGGATCGGGGCCCCCAGAAAAGCTGGCTCTTTCGTTTAGGCAAGGCGGAAGACCTCGCATGCCCTTGCGGACACATACCCCAAGACGGGGACCATATCACCTTTCACTGCCCCCGGCTCTCCACAATGAGAAGGGAGCTTCTCGGCCCACGCCGGACCTGGGAGGAACGTACAAGCCCCTCGCATGCTAAGACGGGGAAATCTCGTCCTTTGCAGAGATGAAAAGCGCGAGTGCGATGTGTGTAATACACGTCGAGTAGCAGTTGGCTACTGGTGTTCCTGAAAACTAACCGACTGGGTCCTAAGAGAATTGCAAAGGGGTTGGAGGTGTGTTGCCTCTCGACCGATAGTCTCCTTTGCAGTGCACTCCCCCTCCCTGTCCCGGTGGAAGTGGAGGCCGCCTTCCCTGTGCCACTCAGGTCCATGCCTCTCGACTGATATTCTTAACTGTTACGCTACGGATTCCCTCTCCTTCGAGTCCTGGTGGGGGCCCCTGACAGTCGAATGGCTGTAGTTGGGTCGAAATGCACCTGGGGTCGGGGAATTCAGGCAAGGGCAGAGACAGCAACTCGTCATAGAGAGAGCACCCCCAGTTATATATATAAGGCCAGCACCCACTGTGGGAGGACGGACTCAGGCAGGAGCAACTCGTCGTTAGAGGAGCAACTCGTCGTTAGAGGAGCAACTCGTCGTTAGAGGAGCAACTCGTCGTTAGAGGAGTAGTCCCTCTTATCCCTCGAGCAAAGACTCACCGCCATGCGCGTGCGCTAGGTTTTGTCCGGTAGAATTCCGGTTGGGCTCAGATAGGTCACATCTCGTACAGACAGTCACGGCTGGCACTACCCGCAGGGGGTTTCCTCTAGTACGTGTGATGTATTGGTTAGTCACTGGGGGATCTTTGGTACAGTGTCTTCCGCGAATCGTTCACAATGAGCAGTAGAATTCACAGCAATGTACCTATAGAGACCAGTGGCGAGACATCGCCGGTGGATGGTGGGAGTTTGTATGTACCACCTTCTG
>Ga0307511_10001081_pt1 | contig 28958 bp, 41 predicted proteins | sample 13_EM_MG_FD_200266 | JGI IMG/M metagenome (GOLD analysis project Ga0307511, IMG submission 200266) | Populus trichocarpa ectomycorrhiza microbial communities from riparian zone in the Pacific Northwest, United States - 13_EM | ecosystem: Host-associated > Plants > Roots > Unclassified | place...
ATTTAACAGAATCTATACTATCACCAGAGTGGTAGTGTATGTCTGTTATTGGTTCCGCTAAGTCGAGGACTCAGAGAGTCTTTGAGAGCATACAGATTTCCCAAGTGGGAAGAGAATTAACAGGTGTAATCTCTCTGTATTGAAGCTATCTAAGGCTTGTCTGAACTCTGTCTGAAGTGATCTAATCTGAGAATCCTCCTCTGGAAGGGCGGAATGGCTTAGTACTTATACTAGCCGCCAAGCCTTCTGAAGTCTGAAAAACCTGCTTTCTGGAAATTCCAGAAAGCACTCCTCCGTAACCATAAATACAAGTTTGGGAGGGCAGGCCTCCAGTACTCAGAAATACAGGTGTGGATGGGTAATGCATCATGATAAAGGAAAAGTATATAAAGACTAGATACGCGCAAGATAATAGTATGTTAGTACTATGCTCGAAGTATCTGGTATATATGATAGGTGCTAGGAAATGCGTACTAAGACAATTATAAGAAATGGTCTTCCGTTACACTTCCCCACTTAAAAGGATTTCCTACGCTTGTTGTCTTGCCCAAGGTGGGGGTAGTCCAAAATAACAAGTGCAAGCATGACAGTTATGAGATTAGCAATCTTCGCAATGAACATTAGGAGACTAACTTAACTTCCAAATCATCCATAGTAAACATTCATGACATAAGAAACAATGAAAACATCCAATAGATACCTTGTTTGCCATACCTTCTTCTATTGTAAATTCAGAACGAAACTTAAAACAACGAGTGGGAACGCGGGATTGCCAGGTTAATTCAACCGGCACGAATCAGTACTTTAGGAAAACATTAAAGATATCTTCTGCAAGGTTGGTAGCAACAGAGGTGAGGTTTTGATCGTCAAGACAGAGGGCGAGAACTCTGTCTTGTTCAGTTTGAATAATTGACTCGGAGGTTTCTGGAGTGTGACGCTTCTTGTGTTTCTTGCAGGATCTTCGTTGCTTGAAGGTGATGGAATAGTTTCAGCTTGTTCAAAAGTCTTGGATGATTTCAAGGCTGATGTCTTCGAAGTTGATCCACTCATCGTCATCACTTCTATACTCTTTCTAATGTACCAGGTATTGGCTTTTGCCAGTACGAGGAGGGGTACAAAATTCGAGTAATTGTTCGACTTCCCATCTGCCTTCCATTACCTCACCAGGTTGTTCCTCGTGACGACCTGGGAAGTTGGTTGAATCATTTTCAACATAAGGTTTGATCTTGCTAATATGGAAGGTATTGTGGATAAGGGAGAGTCGACTGTCCGTTGACAGGTTGAGCATGTAGTTGTTCCGCTTCCTGTTGCCGTGATGGATGCGGAAAGGTGTGACCCATCTAGGTTTGAGTTTCGTAGATGTGTGCAAGAGGTTGAGGTTCTCCGTGGAGAGTAGAACCTTTTGGCCGGCTGAAAGAAGTGGTGGAACAGACCGCTTCTTGTTGGCTTGTTTTGCGTGCTTGACTTTGGAGGAGTATAGGTTGTAAGAGGTGTCAAGATGACTTTCCTCTGCAGGGGTATAAGGAGTGATCAGGTAGGGGAAGGAAGAAGGACCTAGCTTTACCTCAAAGCCTAGAAGTGAAAAAGATGGACTGTGTTGTCTTGTGGTATTGTCTCGAGAGTTCAACTTGAAGTGAATCTCCGAGAGTTTGTGCAGCCATTCGTTTCCTTCAACCTTGCACGCTCGTGCGGCTAGGAGATTTGCCTTGTTGGCAATTTCTGACTGACCATCCGTCTGAGGGTGGTATGTGGTAGACGGTTCCAACTTGATTCGCTGTCTTGCTGCCCAATCCTTGCAATGATCTGACATAAAGAGAGTGTCTAGATCAAAAACAATATAATAGGGATAACCAATAACAGAAGCAACGTGCGCATCAAAGGTATCAGTGCACTTCTCGGCCGTAAGGTTATCAGAAACTGGAATGAGAAATATAAATCCTGATTGTGTACAGACAATCGTCCAAAGTCTCGAAAAACAAATCACATGATCATCTTCCAAAGGAATCTTGGGGTATAAAGTACAGCAGTAAGTGAAGACAGGAGAGATCTTAAGAAAATCCATAGTGATATCCGTCCAGGCTCTTGCATATACATGTAATATAGTTACTTGTCCTAGTGATGTCTTGTTGCTATACTTCGTTCATTGACAGGTATCGCAACTCGTCATCTATTCCTTAACGAGCCTTGAAAATGGCTGGCAAATAACTCTATCAGTCTACCATTTCAACATTTTCTCAACTCCGACATGTGCCGTAGCATCATGAGCTTCCTTGATTGCATGTTCGAGGTAGTTCCTACCGTTCAAATAGAACGTGGTTGGTAAAACCAGCCTCCATTCTCCTTTCTCGTTTTTCTTGTACAACAACCCATTGTCCTTGCTTACCGCTTTCTTCCCTTCTGAAGTGTTATAGAGCTGGCTCCACATGGGGCATATCCTGATGCATGTGATGTAGGTATCCCTTATTCTCTCATCTTTTACAACGTGAGCAACGAGATAGAAGTCAGGGTACTCTTTGGGGCCTTTATTGAGATCAAAGTATATTTTTCCCATATTGGTTGTTGGGAAGATTCAATAGCTGAGGTCTGAGTCTGCCTTGCGTTTTGCCTTGCATGTTGATGCATAATGACCATTGCCTTTGCAGAAGTTGCACCAACAAGTGGCAGTGGGTGCAGGAGGAATTGATGTCTTCTCCTGTCTTTGAGGGTCTTGAACTTGATTGTTCTCCTGATTAGATGTGTGATGTTGTTGGTGCATGAATCCCAATCCTGGCACATATCTCATAGGATTAGTGGGGGATAGGAGGGTATTATGACCTTGTTTAGATCCGCTAGTGTCTCCGGAAGGTGTATCGTATTGAGATCTAGTGGTAACTGCGGCAGAGAGGAAGGAGGGTCTTTCCTCATCTGGTACGATCAGGATGTTGTAGTCCCATGGGTTTTTTTGTTCGCTTTGCTGACCCCATGGTTCGTGGCGGGCAGTAGGAGCATTCCTGATTGCCCATTCTTCCGCAGACCACATGTGAGTGCAGTTAGGAGGTTCTTTTATGTTAAGCTCTGGAATGTCAATATCGGAAGTCTCAGAGGAGGGGGTGTTGTTAGGAGGGATAGTGGTAGCTTTCAATTTGGATGAGTCTCGCTGACTCGACTGGAATTACTTCTCCTTCTGATAAACTGCCTCCGCTAGAGTGCAGTCCAAACATCCATGTCCGTAGGTTCCGTAAACTGAGCATCTGGTTTTGGGAAAGTAACTATTCCCATTCTGGTGCGAGCTACCATTCCAGCAGCAGTAGTAGTCATGACAGTTTGCATTGTGCTGCTTTCGATGCTGCTTGTAGTGTTCCTAGGCGTCATTGACAACGTCTGTTATGATGGCGGCAATATTTTCGTCATTGGTGAGTAAGGAGGTATCATCTGCAGGACCGCAGATGTAATGATAACCATTTAATTGATCATGTTCAATAATGTGGGGGTGAGGATCGAATTCATACCTATCAAAGATTTCTTCAGGGATGGTGGAGATGGTATCCTCATGTGATTGCATTTCTTCCTCCTTGATATCGTCGTAATCTGCATAGTCCCCATCGTTCTCATCGTCGAGATAGGGACAAGAGGGGTGGTGACCAAGGTTTTCGTCGCGGCCTGTGCACTTGTTGTAGTGGCAGTCCGTGTGTTTGAAGTTGATGCAGCCTCGGGAAACCATTGTGATTTCCTCTCATATAGGAGAGATAGAAAGGTTGTTGGTAGTGATAGCAGTGTCTTGAAGGTTGCTGTTGTCCTCTGTAGGATCGATGCTCTGAGGGATGAAATTTTGTTCCTCAGTGGGATCGAGGGAGTATTTATTCTTCCTTGATAGATCATCTGCCAATAGGTTTTCTTTTCCGGCCGTATGTTCCATGACCAAGTCGAATTCTCGCATGTAAGCTTACTATTGGGCTAGTTTCTGACAGTTTTGTGGTCGGAGGAGGAAGGAGAGTACTGGTTGGTGATCCGTAAGAACTGTGAATTTGTGGTCTCGGAGTTGAGCCTCAAAAAACTTTAGGGAGTCAACAATAGCGAGTAACTCCTTTTGGTAGGTAGAGTACTTCAGCTGTGTGGGGCTGAATTTCCGAGAATGCAATCGACAGGGTCGAATTGATCCTAGTTCTCCTGGTCCCATCCATGATCCTAGTTCAATATCACTAGCATCACATACCAGGTATTTTGGCACTTCCGAGAAGTGGTACCAAGGTTTGAGAATCTGTAGAGAATTCACAAGTTCCTTGATTTTCTCGAGTGCCCTGATATGGGTGTCAGTCCAGCTCCAGGGTGTGTTTTCACCTGGTAGTTCTGACAGTGTACTTGACCAGGAGGCCAACTCCGGACAAAACTTGCTTAGAAATATGACAACGCCGACTATTCCCCTTAATTCACGGCATTTGCTGGGAACCTTGAAGTCCAATACTTTCTTGCAATTCTTATGATCCATGTGTAACCAATCCAGAGTTAATATATGTCATAAAATATCTAGTCGTTGTGTGAAGAACTGGTATTTGCTATCCTTCAACCAAAACTTCTCGTCTAGGAGTCGTTGTAGAACCTTCCGTACGGTGGCTACATGTTCGTCGTAGGTGTCTGAAAAGATAATAATATCATCAATGTAAATGACGAGGTCCTTAAAGACCATGTCTTTAAAGATTTCGTATATGGCTCATACCATGGTGGCAGGAGCATTGCAGTCGCCTTGTTGAATGATGCGACTGCGGTAACATCCCATGTGTGTGAGGAAGGTTGAGTGTTGTTCCGAGTCATCTTCGATTCTGATGTTGTGGTACCCATCTGCTAGATCAATCTTGCTCCAATATTTCCGAGCTGCGACTAGCTCCATGAGTTTCTCAATGCTTGGTAGGGGTATGTGGTTGGGATCAACCGCTTCATTCTGATCCCTGGCATCTAGGATACGCCAGGGTTTGGTGGGATCATCTCATTTGCCTTGTACAAACAGCACTACCACATTGGTATCATGTTCTGCATGATAAATCCGGCATGAGGCTTGTTCTTCAGTGAGCTGTTGTAACGGAAGACCGTTTCTTATATTTGTCTTAGTACGTATTTCCTAGCACCTATCATGTTTAACAGATAGCTCGGGTACAGTACCTTACGTACTATTTCCTTGCGCACATCCGGTCCTTAGGTACTTTTCCTTTATCATGATGCATTACGCATCCACACCTGTATTTCTGAGTACTGGAGACCTGACCTCCCACGCCTGTATTTATGATCATGGAGGAGTGCTTTCTGGAACAGCCAGAAAGCAGGTTTGCTGGAAAGGCCAGAAAACAAGTTTTTCAGACTTCAGAAGGCTTGGCGGCTAGTATAAGTACTGAGCCGTTCCGCCCTTCTGGAGGAGTATTCTCAGATCAGATCAAGTCAGACAGAGTTCAGACAAGCCTTAGATAGCTTCAATACAGAGAGATTACACCTGTTAATTCTCTTTCCGCTTGGGAAATCTGTATGCTCTCAAGGACCCTCTGAGACCTCGACTTACCAGAACCTATAACAGACATACACTATCACTCCAGTGATACTATAGACTCTGTTAAACGGCCCGCGGTGCTACTATTGGCATCGCCCATTACATTTTTTTTAACACACAAAATAATCTAACTGTTAAAACCTACTAGCACGGAAAGATCACCCATTGGTATCTCTATAATACCTTTTCAGGTATCCTCTATATCAGACATCAACACATTCAATCACACATTACATTCAACGAAAGCTAGGAACAACAATATCCAACACCGAGACAGAGATATTCTCAACCTGCAGTCGATAGAAGACCTTGTACAAGACAAGGCAGTTCTCTAACGGGGAGTGGTATACACCATTAAACAATTCCACCCTCGTTCTATCCCTTTACCCCACCAATCTCGACACCACCTCTTGCATTCCTGTTAAATACAATCCCCATTCATCTTCTTATACCAGAGAGCATAAGACATCGCGGCACCATACGGCCCAGGAATAATCGTAGCGTACAAATACGCATCACCATCCCACGGCTCACCTTTGTTCTTCTCACCATTAGAAGAAATATACGAAAGCACAGCGGAAACTCCATAGTTACTTCCTGCTCCATCCAACACTAGATTCCTCACAGGCGAGGCACATCTATCCTCCTTCCCAACTGAATTATTTTCAGTCGGCATCAGCTCAAAACTCGAAGAATTTGAGCTATCCAAATCTTCCATATAAGGAGACCACCTCACGGTCTTCTTGCCGCCACCCTCACTATCCCCAAAAACTTCCATTGGGAAAGACATCTTAGGAGTCGTTGGTATTACCCACGCCTCAGGAGTACCTACTATCGTAGGACCGGAAGAAAACGACTAACCAGCATCTGTGCTCTCCTCGTTCCCACTATCCTGCCTACATATCGAACAGGCAGCCGAGCCACAGTCATCCGAAGTCGATCGGAAATCAATCATGTCCGGAGTGACGCACTTGTCCCCACTATATACGGACAAGGGGGAAAAATAACTTGTAAAATCCGAACAAGTAACCAACATTATGGCCTCCAAGACGGACAAGCCGTACATCTACCACAAGTCGTGAAGATTGGCTGTGATTCCTGAGGACATCAAGAAGTTAATCTCCGACACACAACGAAAGAAAAGAGTCAATCCGGAACCACAAACGTTCGAGAAATTAGTCAAACCACCTCCAGTCACCATCTTCACCATCGATGTCACAAAACCAGAAGAAGACGCTCCCGGGAATTTGAGTCACCTACTATGACAGAAGAAAACTGGAAGAAAGTACAACCACAAATACATGATATCCTCGCCTTTACACAAACTCTTGGGTATCTTCACTGCTTTCATCCAAAAGACATCCAACTGCTTCTCGAAGCATCAACCAAACACTATCTTTGGAACACAAGCATCCCATTTCTAAGTACGGACTTGGAGCTTACCACGATGCTTGCAGAGCGCCTAAAACGCCCCAAGATTCCACAACTCACAGAACCTCACTGGGTTCTGAAGTAATGAGATCATATTATGTCCTTCATGCTATGTGGTCAGCACCTCCTTCTACCTGTCGTACCAGGGCAATTTGAGGACCCACCTATAGCTAAACGACAAAAAGGACAAGACAGAAGGGACCCTCCTGAGACGCCACCCAAACAACGCTCTGCACCAGAAGTCAGCACAGGATCTCAAACTGGCATTGTGCCAGATGATGACATTGTGGAACATACCTCGGATACTGGCAACCCCAACAATGGTGAAGATGATAAGGACCAACCCCCTCCCTTAGGACGGGGCACAACCGCAGGTGGAGGAGACGATGATGGATACGATAGTAGCTCTAGCAGTGGAAGCCCTAGCAGCGGATCGTCAGTCCACAGTCACAGGAGCATACGCAAACCTAAGAAGAAGGTCAAGAAGATCAAGAAACGGACAGATCGTGGTAAGACACCAGAACAACAGCAATGGGAAACAATGACAGGAATTGTGACACCTGAAACGTCATCAAAGCTGTCCAAACGGATGAAGGGTATCAAGATTGATGCTCTAGAAAATCTCAACAGTGGAGATAAGAAATGGCGAGACTTACAGTATCTCGACACTTGGGTCAACGCGATACAGAGATGGTTAAGTAGGAAAGGTATAAGATTGGAATCGAAGGAAGCGTTGGACTTTATCGGATTCAAACTGCAAGGCAACGCACTCAGTACTTAGAACCATCACCTCATCAAGGAAATAGACAAGGTATCTTATTTCAGCTTTATGCTAGTGCTACAGGAATTCCTTATTCCCTCAACAAGCAAGGACCTCCTATGGAAAGAATGGGAGGCTGCATCACCCCACAAGGATGGACGACAAATGGGTATCAAAACCTTTGCCAACTGGCTGAAGGAACTTCAGATTAAGCTTATCGACAAGGATGGAAACCAAAGCATCTCGGAGGAAGTCAAATGCAGGAAATTCCTCAACCACCTACCAGATTACATGGAAACCACCCTTGTCCCCCAAATACTTGATTTATGGGAGTTCAACGACCTGGTCAAGAAAGCGGAATCATATGAGGCTGCACGAAAACATGGGTGTATATCAACTACACTCAAGCTAGCTCGCCAGCCTGCCACCCAACTAGTTCCGAACCCCAGTCGAAATCACTGTAGGGATCGGAAGACAGACAACAAGAAAATAAGTTCAAATCCTGGAAAAACCCCTGCTACGAAAACAACAACCACCAAGGAACCGGACTGGGAAGTAGTTAACAAGACATTAACATTACAATACAAAATGAAGTTGATCAGGGAACGGAAGTGTCTATGGTGCCGCGCACCTGATCACAACTTCAAGGAATAGAAGAAGCGAATATCCACAATACCCATGCGCACCGCAGCCCAAGTCCTATCCCTGCAACATACCAGCAAACCAATTATCACTAAGAATAACAATAAGGGCAAAACCAAGGAAAAAAGCCAGTCTATCGAAGAATTAGACCACAGCAGGGTTCGGGTTAAGGTTAACGGGCACCCTGCATTAGCCCTTGTGGATTTACAAACGACTGGCGGAGATCTTATCAACGCACAATCCGTGCCTCTATACAGCCTACCTACCTACGGAATCGACAAGAAGTCACTCAACACCGCGATCAAAGGATCAAAGGGTATGATAGAAAAAGCATGTGTTGTCCAAATGGACTATAGAGGATATACAGAAACAAGAACGCTATATTTAGCGCTTCTTGCAGGCTGGGATATGAATCTAGGCAAGCCAGCGCTTACAGCCTTGAACGCCTTAATCCCAGCAGGACCAAAGCCTGTCACCATCCAACCGGAAGGGATGGCACGCTTTGCACTCAAGGAATGGAGAAAAGCAGGGCTTGCTACGGGCCAAGTCACATCTGCTGCACTCTTCATAGAAGACAAAGCACCAGACTATCTTCTACCACTCTTCAAATTCATGGTTTAAGCCATGAGTCTCAGAGAACATTGGGAATTCAACCTCTTCGTTGATGTTACTCAGGTATTTCCGGCAACCACACCTAACGAGTTGCCACCCCTCAGACCTATCAACCACCGAATCTGCCCGAAACACGGCTCTACATGGGTACCAAAATGGCGACACTCACCCTCCAAAATCTACGTAGAGCTCACGAGACAGCTCACCGAAGAAGGAGCCTCAGGCCAGATTTATCGTGCAGAACATAATACCAATGGGGTAGTTCTGTTCGTGCAAGCCAAACGAGATGATCCCACTAAACCATGACGCATCCTAGATGCCAGGGATCAGAATGAAGCGGTTGATTCCAACCATACACCCCTACCAAGCATCGAGGAACTCATGGAGCTAGTCGCTGCTCGGAAGTATTGGAGCAAGATTGACCTAGCAGATGAGTACCACAACATCAGAATCGAAGAAGACTCGGAACAACACTCCACCTTCCTTACGCATATGGGATATTATCGCAGTTGCATTTTGCAACAAGGCGACCGCAATGCTCCTGCCACCATGGTACGAGCCATATATGAAATCTTTAAGGACATGGTCTTCAAGGACCTTGTCATCTACATTGACGATAATATTATCTTTTCAGATACCTACGACGAACATGTAGCTACCTTACGAAAGGTTCTACAACGACTCCTAGACGAGAAGTTTTGGTTGAAGGCTAGCAAATGCCAGTTCTTCACCAAAAGTCTAAATATCTTGGGACATATATTAACTCCGGATGGGTTACATATGGATCCTAAGAAGCGCAAGAAAGTATTGGACTTCAAGGATCCCAGTAACCGCCGGGAATTAAGAGGAATACACGGCGTTGTCATATTCCTAAGCAAGTTTTGTCCGGAATTGGCCTCCTGGTCAAGCACCCTATCAGAACTGCAAGGCGAAAACATACCCTGGAGATGGACGGATACTCATACTAGGGCACTCGAGAAAATCAAGGAACTTGTGAATTCTCCAAAGATTCTCAAACCCTGGGACCACTTCTGGAAAGCACCAAAATACCTGGTATGTGATGCTAGCGATATTGGACTAGGATCATGGATAGAACAAGGAGAACTAGGATCAATTCGACCCTGTCATTTTCATTCTCGGAAATTTAGCCCCGCACAGCTGAAGTACCCCACCTACCAAAAGGAGTTACTTGCTATGGTTGACTCCTTGAAGTTTTTTGAGGCTCAACTCCGAGACGACAAATTCACGGTTCTCACAGATCACCAACCACTACTCTCTTTCCTCCGACCATGACAAATATCTCAGAAGCTGGCCAGATGACAGGCTTACATGTGAGAATTCGACTTGGTCATCGAACATGCGGCTGGAAAAGAAAACCTGTTGGCAGACGCTCTATCAAGGAAGCATATATACTCCCTCGATCCCACCGAGGAACAAGACTTCATCCCTCAGAGCATCGATCCTACAGAAGACAACAGCAACCTTCCAGACACTTCTATCACTACCAACAACCTCTCTATCTCTTCCATACCAGAAGAAATCACAATGGTTTCCCACGGCTGCATCAACTTCAAACACAAGAACTGCGACTACAATAAGTGCGCAGGCCGCGATGAAAGCCTCAGTCACTACCCCTCTTGTCCCTATCTCGACGATGGAAATGACGGAGACTATGAAGATTACGACAATATCAAGGAGGAAGAAATGCAGTTAGATGAGGATACCCTCTCCACTATCCACGAAGAAATCTTTGACGGGTATGAGTTCGATCCTCACCCCCACGTTGTTGAACATGATCAATTAAATAGTTATCATCACATCAGCGTTCCCGCAAATGATAACTCCTCAGTCACTAACGACAATAATATTCCCGCCATCATTACAGACGTCTTCAATGATGCGTGGGACCACTACAAGCAACATCGAAAGCAACACAATATGGACTGTCATGACTACTACGGCCGCTTGCATGGTAGCTCACATCAGAATAGGAATTGTTTCTTTCCTACCACCAGATGCTCAGTTTGCAGAATTTATGGACACGGATGTTTAGACTGCACTCTAGCGGAGGCAGTTTATCAGAAGGAGAAGGAATTCCAGTCGAGTCAGTGAGACTCGTGGAAATTGAAAGCTACCACTATCCCTCCTAACAACACCCCCTCCTCTGAAACTCCCGATATTGATATTCCAAAGCTTAACATCAAAGAAGCTCCTAACCGCAATCACATGTGGTCTGCAGAAGAATGGGCAATCAGGTACGCTCCTATTGCCCGCTACGAACCATGGGGTCAGCAAACCGAGCAAAAAAACCCCTGGGACTACAACATCAAGATAGTACCAGATCAGGAAAGGCCCTTATTCCTCTCTGCCGCAGTTACCACCAGATCTCAACGCAATGCAGCTTCCGGAGAAACTAGCGGATCCAACCAAGGTCATAATACCCTCCTATCCACCACTAATCCTATGAGATATGTGCCAGGAGTGGGATTTATGCACCAACAACGTCACTCATCTAATGAGGAGAACAACCACGTTCAAGATCCTCAAATACAGGAGAACACGTCAATTCCTCCTGCACCCACTGCCACTCGTCGATACAACTTCTGCAAAGGCGAGGGACACTATGCATCAACATGCGAGGGAAAACGCAAGGCAGACTCAGATCTCAGGTATAGAATGGTGCCAGCAACCAATATGGCAGAGATATACCTCGATCTCGACGATGGCCCCAAAGATGACCCGGACTTCCATCTCGTTGCTCACGTTGACAAGTTGATAGAATCAGGGACGCCTACATCACATGCATCAGGATATGCCCCATGTGGAGCTAGCTCTACAATGCTCCAGAAGGAAAGAAAGGAGTAAGCAAGGACAATGGGTTCTTATACAAGAAGATTGAGAAAGGAGAATGGAGGCTGGTTTTACCAAGCAAGTTCGATATGAACGGTAAGAACTACCTCGAAGATGCAATCAAAGAAGCTCATGATGCTACGGCACATGGCGGATTTGAGAAAACGTTGAAATAGTTGACTGATAAGTTCATTTGCCAGCCATTTTCAAGGCTCGTTAAGGAATACGTGGCGAGTTGCGATACATGTTAAATGACAAAGTATAGTAACAAGCCACCACTAGGACAAGTAACCATGCTACATATTCTTGCAAGAGGCTGGACGGATATCACTATGGATTTTCTTAAGATGTCTCCTGTTTTCACTTATTGCTCTACCTTATACCCAAACATTCCTTTGGAAGACGATCACATGATTTGCTTTTCGAGACTTTGGACAATTGTTTGTAGAGAATCAGGATTTATGTTTCTCATTCCAGTTTCTGATAACCTCGTGGCAGAGAAGTGCACTAATACCTTTGGTTAGCACGTTGCTTCTGTTATTAGTTTTCCCTATTATATTGTTTTTGATCGAGACACGCTCTTTATATCAGACCATTTCAAGGATTGGGCAGCAAGAAAGGGAATTAAGTTGGAACCATCTACCGCATACCACCCTCAGAAGGACGGTCAGTCAGAAATTGCCAACAAGGCAATCCTTCAAGCCGCACAAGCGTGCAAGGTTGAGGGAAACGAATGGCTGCACAAACTCTCCGAGATTCAGCTAAAGTTGAACTCTCGAGACAACACCGCAAGACAACACAGTCCATTCTTTTCACTCCTAGGCTTTGAGGCAAACCTAAATCCTTCTTCCTTCCCCTACCCGATCACTCCTTATAGCCCTGCAGAGGAACGTCATCTTGATACCTCTCGCAACCTCTATTCTTCCAAAGTTAATCAGGAGAAGCAAGCCTACAAGAAGCGGTCTGTTCCACCACTTCTTTCGGCCGGCCAAAAGGTTCTTCTCTCTACAGAGAACATCAACCTCTTGAACACATCTAGGAAACTCAAACCTACATGGGTCGGACCGTTCCCCATCCAACACGTCAACAGGAAGCGGAACATCTATACACTCGACCTGTCAATGGACAGTCGACTTTCTCTTATCCACAACACCTTCCATATCAGCAAGATCAAACCTTACGTCGTAAACAACTCAAGCAACTTCCCAGGTCGCCACGAGGAACAGCCTGGTGAAATAACGGAGGGAAGATGGGAAGTGAAACGAGTACTTGAATTTCGTACTGCTCCTCGTACCGGCAACAGCCAATACCTGGTGTGATGGAAAGGTTACGGAAGTGATGACGATGAGTGAATCAACTTCGAAGACATCAGGCTTGAAATCGTTCAAGACTTTTGGACAAGTGGAAACTACTCTAACATCTTCAAGCAATGAAGATCCTCCAAGAAACACAAGCAGCGTCACACTCGAGAAACCCTCAAGTCAATTATTCAAACTGAACGAGACCGGGTTTTCACCCTCAGTCCTGACGATCAAGACCTCACCTCGGCTGCTACCAACCTTGCAGAAGATATCTTTAATGTTTTCCTAAAGTACTGATTCGTGCCAGTTGAATCAACCTGGCAGTCCCGCGTCCCTTCTTGTTGTTTTAATTGTCATTCTGAGTTGACAATGGAAGCAGGTATGGCAAATAAAGTATCTATCGGATGTTTTCATTGTTCTTTATGTCATGAATGTTTACTATAGATGATTTGGAAGTTATGTTGGTCTCCTACTGTTCATTGCGAAGATTGCTACTCTCATAACTGTCGTGCTTGCACTTGTTATTTCGGAATACCTCTAGCTTGGGCGAGACAACAAGAGTAGGAAATCCTTTTTAAGTGGGGAAGTGTAACGGAAGACCATTTCTTATATTTGTCTTAGTACGCATTTCCTAGCACCTATCATGTTTACCAGATAGCTCGAGCACAGTACCTTACGTACTATTACCTTGAGCGAATCCGGTCCTTATGTACTTTTCCTTTATCATGATGCATTACGCATCCACACCTGTATTTCTGAGTACTGCAGGCCTGACCTCCGACACTTGTATTTATGGTCATGGAGGAGTGCTTTCTGGAACGGCCAGAAAGCAGGTTTTCTGGAAAGGCTAGAAAATATGTTTTTCAGACTTCAGAAGGCTTGGAGGCTAGTATAAGTACTGAGCTGTTCCGCCCTTCTGGAGGAGGATTCTCAAATCAGTTCAGTTCAGACAGAGTTCAGACAAGCCTTAAATAGCTTCAATACAGAGAGATTACACTTGTTAATTCTCTTCCCGCTTGGGAAATCTGTATGCTCTCAAAGACCCTCTGAGTTCTCGACTTAGCGGAACCAATAACAGACATACACTATCACTCCCGTGATAGTATAGACTCTGTTAAATGGCCTGCGGTGCTACAATTGGCATGGCCCATTACAGCTGTCTCGTGAACTCTGCGTAAAATTTGGAGGGTGAAAATCGCCATTTTGGTACCCATGTAGATCTGGGTTTCGGGCAGATTTGGTGGTTGATATTTCTGAGGGGTGGCAACTCATTGGGTGTGGTTGCTGGAAATAACTGTGCGAATGCAACGAAGAGGTTGAATTCCCGACTTTCTCCGAGACTCATAGCTGAGACCATGAATTCGAAGAGTGGTAGAAGATAATCTACTACTTCTTCTTCTATGAAGAGTGCAGCAGATGTGACTTGCCCTGTAGTAAGCCCTGCCTTCTTCCATTCCTTGAGTGCAAAGCGTGCCATCCCTTCAGGTTGGATGGTAACAGGCTTTGGTCCTGCTGGGATTAAAGCGTTCAGAGCTGTAAGCATTGGGTTTCCTAAGATCATATCCCAGACTGCAAGATGCACTACATAAAGCGTTGTTGTTTCCGTATATCCTCCGTAGTCCATTTGGACATTCCATGCCTTTTCTAATACACCCTTTGATCCTTTGATCACTGTGTTGAGCGACTTCTTGTTGATTCCATAAGTGGGTATGGCATATAAGTGTACGAATTGTACGTTGATGAGATCTCCGCCAGTCGTCTGTAAATCCACAAGGGCTAATGCAGGGTGGCCGTTAATCTTGATCCGAACCCTGCTGTAGTCTAATTCTTCGGTAGACTGGGGTTTTGCCTTGGTTTTGCCCTTGTTGTTATTCTTGGCGATAACTGGTTTGCTAGTGTGTTGCAGGAATAGGACTTGTGCAGTGGTACGCATGGGTACCTTGGATATTTGCTTCTTGCATTTCTTGAAGGTGTGACCAGGTACACGGCACCATAGACACTTCCGTTCCCTGATCAACCTCATTTTGTGTTGTGATGTTAACATCTTGTTAACCACTTCCCAGTCTGGATCCTTGGTGGTTGTTGTTTTCGTGGCAGGGGTTCCTACAGGATTAGAACTTGTTTTCTTGTTGTCTGGCTTCCGATCCCTGTGATGATTACAACCACGGTTCGAAGCTGGTTGGGTAGCAGACGGGCGAGCAGGTTTGGGAGGAGCTGAGATATGCCCATGTGTTCGTGCAGGCTCGTATGATTCCGCTTTCTTGACCAGGTCGTTAAACATCCACGAATCAAGTATTTGGGGAACTAGGGTGGTTTCTATATAATCCGGTAGGTGGTTGAGGAATTTCCGGCCTTTGACTTCTTCCGAAATGCATTGGTTTCCATCCTTGATGATAAGCTTAATCTGAAGTTCCTCCCGCCAGTTGACAAAAGTATTGATACTCATGTGTCGTCCATCCTTGTGGGGTGATGTAGCCTCCGAATCTTTCCATAGGAGGTCCTTGCTAGTGGAGGGAATAAGGAATTCCCGTAGCACTAGCATGAAGCTGAAAAAAGATGCCTTGTCCTTTTCCTTGATGAGGTGATGGTTATAAGTAGTGAGCACGCTGCCTTACAGTTTGAATCCAGTAAAATCCAACCCTTCCTTCGATTCCAATCTTATACCTTTCATACTTAACCATATCTGTATCGCGTTGACCCAAGTGTCAAGATACTGTGAGTCTCGCCATTTCTTATCTCCCCTGTTGAGATTTTCTATAGCATCAATTTTAATACCCTTCATCCCTTTGGACATTTTTGATGACGTTTCAGGTGTCACAATTCCTGTCGTTGTTTCCCATTGTTGTTGTTCTGGTGTCTTACCACGATCTATTCATTTCTTGATCTTCTTGACTTTCTTTGTTTGGCGTATGCTTCTATGACTGTGGGCTGATGATCCGTTGCTAGAGCTCCCACGGCTAGAGCTACTATCATATCTATCGTCATCTCCTCCTCCTGAAGTTGTGCACCGTCCTAAGGGAGGGGTTTGATCATCATCATCTGCTCCATTATTTGGGTTGCCAGTATCCGAGGTACATTCCACAATGTCATCCTTTGGCACGATGCCAGTTTGAGATACTGTGCTGACTTCTGATGCGGAGGCTTCTTTGGTTGGCGTTTCAGGAGGGTCCCTTCTGTCTTGTCCTTTCGGTCGTTTGGCTATAGGTGGGTCCTCCAACTGCCCTGGTACAACACGTAGAAGGAGGTGCTGACCATATAGCATGAAGGACATAATATCATCTCATTCCTTCAGAACCCAGTGAGGTTCTGTGAGCTGAGGAATCTTGGGGCGTTTCAGGTGCTCCGCAAGCACCGTGGTAAGCTCCAAGTCCTTACTTTCAAATGGTATGGTTGTGTTCTAAAGATAGTGTTTGGTTGTTGCTTCGAGATGCAGTTGGATGTCCTTTGGATGAAAGCAGTGGAGACAAACAAGCGTTTGTGTAAAGGCGAGGATATTATGTATTTGTGGTTGTACTTTCTTCTAGTTTGCTATGGTCATCTGAGGTGACTCCAATTCCCATGTTGTGAGCGGAGAGTCTTGTTCTGGTTTCATGACATCGACGGTGTAGACGGTGAGAGGAGGCGGTTTGACTGTTTCCTCGAACGTCTCTGGTTCAGGATTGTCTCTTTTCTTTCATGGTATTTCGGAGATTAACTTCTTGATATCTTCTGGAATCATGGCTAATCTTCGCGATTTGTGGCAGGTGTACGGCTTGTCCATCTTGGAAGCCATAATATCGGTTACACGTTCGGATATTACGAGTTATTTTTCCTCCTTGTTCGTATATTGTAGGGACAAGTATGTCTCTCCGGACATGAGTGATTTCCGATCGACTTCTGATGACTGTGGCTTGGCTGCCAATTTGATATGTAGGCAGGATAGTGGGAACGAGGAGAGCACGGATGCTGGTTAGTCGTTTTCTTCCGGTCCTACGATGGTAGGTACTCCTGAGGCGTGGGTAATAACAACAACGCCTAAAATGCCCTTCCCAATGGAAGGTTTTGGAGATAGTGAGGGTGGTGGCAAGAAGACTGTGAGGTGGTCTCCTTATATGGAAGAATTGGATATCTCAAACTCTTCGAGTTTTGAACTGATGCCAACTGAAAATGGTTCAGTTGTGAAGGAGGATAGCTGTGCCTTACTAGTGAGGAATCTGGTGTTGGATGGAACAGGAAGTAGCTATGTAGTTCCTGCTGTATTTTCGTATGTTTCTTCTAATGGTGAGAAGAACGAGCGTGAGCCGTGGGATGGTGATACATATTTGTACACTGCGATTATTCCTGGGACGCATGGTGCCGCGATATTTTATGCTCTCTGGTATAACAAGATGAATGGGGATTGTAGTTGCCAGGAATGCAAGAGGTGATGTTGATATTGGTGGGGTAAGGTGATGGAACGAGGGTGGAATTGTTTAATAGTGTATACTCTGCCCGTTTGAGCTCTGCCTTGTCTTGCACAAGGTCTTCTTTTGACTGCAGGTGGAGAATATCTCTGTCTCGGTAGTGGATTCTTGTTGCTAGCTTTCGTTGAATGTAATATGTTGTTGCTTGTGTTGACGTCCGATATAGGGGATACCTGAAAAGGTATTATAAAGATACCAACGGGTGATCAGTCCGTGGTGGTAGGTTTTAACAGTTAGATTATTTTGTGTATTAAAAAAAATGTAATGGGCAATGCCAATAGTAGCACCGCGGGCCGTTTAACAGAATCTATACTATCACCAGAGTGGTAGTATATGTCTGTTATTGGTTCCGCTAAGTCGAGGACTCAGATAGTCTTTGAGAGCATACAGATTTCCCAAGCGGGAAGCTAATTAACAGGTGTAATCTCCCTGTATTGAAGCTATCTAAGGCTTGTCTGAACTCTGTTTGAAGTGATACGGTGGAAATCGGCGTTCACCCATCCCTATGGTAGCATCTGGGACCCTTTCGGCTTTGCGGTTACCTTGGCTGTCGATCATTCAGATCGAAGGTCTGCCGGTGTGCCAAACAATTCTAGATGCTAGGTTGGCCAGTGCCGTGTACTTGTTCACCTGAGGACCTAGTTGCGAATCAAAATGGCGTGAGAGGTCAATCAGGATTGGGCTACCAACATCGTGGTAGAAGGTAGGAAGCCCGCGGATACGCAGTAGTGCAGTTCCGTAGTCATATGTCTAACCTGTCTTGGCCTTCAGATGAAGACAGAGTGTGTCAAAAACAGGTGGGGGTACGGCCAGATGCAAGCAGTTCCCAGCGGACCGACCGCTAAGCAAGAAATGATCAATAACTTTGCAACTCGACGGCAGCTGGAAATACCGTGGGTGTTGGTAAAGTGTGTGTGGCGTAGGCCAGATGCTGCGTTCCAGTGGACGTGGTCAATACAGTTGGAGGAGTGAGGGGCCTGCACGGGGGGCCAGTACTGTGTTGCCTAACCGATGTTACAGTTTCTGTTGTGCGAGCCGTGGGATGTGGGAGCAATGTCGTTCTTGTTGGGATCGCTGGCCGTACAGCGCCATGTTGGGACCTGGGACACAGCATGCCATCGCGCTGTTCCATCTGGCGAAGTCCTCCTTGGTTGACGGTGCGACACTGCGAGGTCGATACCCCTGGGGGGTTGTGGTTAACACGGTCCAGTAGGCGGCTGTGGTGGGGTAGTCTGCCTCGATCTATAGGCTTCTGGGTGTTGTAGGTGGCCCTGGGGGACCTTCTTAGCGGTGTGGGATCCAGAGTTGGTTGCAGTTTGCCAGTTGAACTAACAGCGGTCGATTCGGTGATTTAGTCATCCTGGTCTGGCACCGCAATATTGCCAACCAGACTATATACGAATCAACGAATCCGATTTGAACTAGAGCAAACCTTACATCGCTGCCGTGACCACGTGCTCTCACCTGCGCCGGTCGTGCCCACCAGACTATGCGCGGTCAGTCTGGGAACGTTCCTGAGCGGCCGCGTCTGCTCCGGGCATTGGCTCCTCGCCTGGAATTGGCACACTGTACCCATGGTGGGTAATGGACGCCCACACAAATAGGAAGCATGCCCCCGGGCAAGACGATACAGTCCCACTCAATCAAACACTGGCGAAAGGACCAGCAGTTAGTAGTCATTGGCAAGAACACATGTAGGGCTCTCGAGTCTTACAAGTGGGGACCCGGCCAAGTGGAGGCAGCTAACCGGGTGACGGCCAGGGGCCTACAGAGGCTGAGCAAGCAAGGCGGAATTCACTTATCCCAGGGACAGGCCTGGACCGAGCTCCCGGACCAAGATGGCAAGGACTCGATTATAGGGAGCGAAGTACAGGAATAGCAACAGATGGCCGACAGCATCAGGGTCCCCCTGCACTGCCCAGGGATTCACTGCAGCACAAAATGCACATCCTGCCCCCCCCCCCTCACGGGGAACCCGACTATTCCCCAGCTCTCACCACTTCCCAGCACATAGACCCGATGACGAACCTGAAGCCGAAGCCTAATCACATAGCCTCTGCGGATACAGAGAACTCGTTGAGCGAATGGAGTTTAGGAACACAGAGCTGGGGGATGTGGTCAGGGCTCAGAATGCAAAATACCAGGAAGTCTGCGATATGTTCCGAACCTTCAACGGGAGGCTCAGGGGATGCGGCAGATCGTCACATTGCCACATCAGCTACGACAACAGCCCTAGAAACAACAAAAAGACACAAGGAAGACAGCGTACTTGACTCGGGCAGAACTGGCTGCTATCCAGGAGCTGATCATCAAAGTCACAAGCACTCGCCCTGCAGGACGAGCAGGAAAGAACTAATAGGGCCAATTACGAACCTTGTATGAGGGAATCACGGAGATAAAGAAGCACCTTTTCGGGGCCCTCGGAATCACTGCCAGGAAAGTCAAGAGAAATACCACCAGCACCACCCTCCTCTTGCTCTCCCTCCTCCCTCTCCTCCCCTTGCACTCCCCCACCGCTTCCTTACCCGTTCCCAGCACTTCTCCCTTTAGCTGCCCACTAGGAGTGGGAATCCAACACCGTCACCTGGCAAGGGGAAGATACTAAAGGACCGGAGCCTATCAAAGACCACACAAGTGAAGGGTAGCTACAAACACCTCAATGAGGGCTGCCTCCCCTACTCGAATGGGGCGGGCCTCAACAGCTTGTTGCATGTTTCCGAATGACCCCAGCGGACCCCGGCACGGATGATATAAGGGACCTACATGCGGAATCCAGTGAACCAGCTCCCTGGTTCCGCGCAGTAGAATACGTATAAATTTAATATAAATTTATTCGGCGAGCGAAGCAGTTCTTTTTCTTTCTCACTCTATCTTCCCTTTAACTAATTCATTCTGTCTATTTGAATAGACACCCTAGACTGCTTCTACCACCATCGCCCCATCGACTTTCACACGGATGGTCTCCCGTACCAAGCCGACCTAGACCCCTTCGAAGGACCAGTAAGGGAGGACCCAGTACACACCAGATGCTAACAAAGCAAGCTGGGCATCCCGGAAATGGGCCAATACCCCAACAGATTACGCCGACATCTCATCACCCTACGGACCCGACTACAGGAACCTAAGGAAGTCGAGCTAAGGGAGTGGAGTGGAGAACCGGAGGAGCCAATCGGGTATACGCATGGATCTCGCATAAACGGACACACAGTAACGACCACGGCGGAGTGAGGGAGCTGGCATCAGTGATGGACGCCGACATGCTAGGGATTGCTAGGGGCTGGAACGAGGGGCACAGGGTCCTCGTATCGGACAGCCAGGCGTCTATCCGGAGGTGCCCCAACCTGACGTCCGGGATGTTGGACGGGAGGTCGTGGATTGATGAGAGGGTGATCAAGGTGGCAAATGGGGATGTGACAGAAGACCGAAGGACGCGGTGATGACGGGGCAGTGGTACTCGAAACCTAGCCTAGCGATACCGGCAGACATCAGATCGGCATACCCGTTGTACAAGAAGGCTCCACATCACAACTGGGACAGGGAGGAGCTGAAAGGGTTGATGTACCTACACTCAGACAAAGGTCCAATGGAGGCGTGGCTTGACAGAATCGGGAGAGCGGAGACTCCGGCGTGCGTATGTGGAGAGGCGCAGAACGCAGCACATCTCTTAGAGTCGGGATGCGTAGGGGAAGCGGGGAAGAAGTGGGAGGACAGATGTACGGACCGGGTTTTCTGCGCGGAGGTGATGAGGTTCCTCTAGGTAAACCAGGGGTGGGGGGCTGGTCTATTTGTATTTTTCCCTTTTTCCTTTGTCTCATCTTTCCTTTGTCTCATCTTTCCTTTGTGTCCTGCCACGCGTGTATCTATTTTGGGGAGGGACCGGCATGGCCCAGTGGTTGGGTAATCCGGCTGAGTTTCCACTCGGGGATGCATGCCCTCATCATATACCATAGTATGAATACGAGCACTGAGTTACCCCTCCCCAAAAAAAGGAACCTCAACTTCCTAGCACCCGCCCCAGACGTGCACTGACTATTGCCGGAATAAACCCCCCGTGGAAATCCCGTAACTATAGCTCGGAACCGCTTGAATCAGCTGTTCCCAGGAGCATCCCCCTGCTCTCTACTACCCAACGTGGAGCTTGTCCTACGGGACCTGGCCGGCCTGGTACAGAGCAGACACATAACAATGGAGAAGGCTCTCAGGAGAGAAGTGGCCTCCCGATCAGCGCTCCCACAGGCGCCGCTCCCAGCACACTCCATCTCTGCACCGCTGGGGGAGGACGCTCACCTAGCCAACAACTCGCACAATAAGGTCCCAGTCGTGGTCCCACCCAACCCCCACCATCTACGGAGGATACACTAATGCCTTCCACGAAAACATTTACCGTCCCAGCCAGACAGCAAGGGGGACCACACACAAAAGGCGTTCTAGACGAGGGGACAACCTGGAGTAGAACGACCCACTCAGCGTTTGGGCCATAACCTCCGAAGACTGCAGTAGACACCGGGGACCACAAGGATGGATCAAACCTAACGTTACCCAGCGACTGCCTGGGAGCTGGACCACCCGAGCCCCGCCAGATCCCACCCCCCTACAATATGGAAGCCAACAGGGAACCACCAGTTCCACGGCTCATGAGGGAAGGACAAGAGGAGGCAGTGGGGCAGCAGTCAGGAGGAGGAGGTCGCGGCTATCAGGATGAGAATCATGAAGGAGTGGAAGATGGAATTACCGGCGAGTGGCCCCAATACACTAGGCCTCTCGTGCCCAGGGGCAATCCAGTTCTGCTCCCGCTAGATGCCCAAACCAAGGAGAGCTTCAGAAATATGCTGATCAGCCTTGAGGAAGAACCAAGCGACCCGCTCACCCAGAGAGAATCGACTGGCAGCTCAACCAACACGAGGCTATCAGAGGAAGTCACGAGCGGTATCAATAGTTTTATTTATTTACATGTTCATTACCCATGTGCGACCCTATAAGGGGGCCACGATGAGTCCCCCGGAAACCAAGGAGGATTCCAGGGCGGCCAACTTAATCTGTCGTGCCCGCATGCGCTGAATACAAAAAACCAAAATAAAAACAAGATACCAAATACCGAGTCTCTTCCCCTGTCCTTGAATTTGCTTAGGAACATAGGTTATAGATGAAATCGAAAAAGGCCTCTATCGTGTCCCAATGATTGTTCTCTCCCTCCTCCTTTCTCCAGCTGGGATCACCCAGTACCCCTCCATGTCCTGACCGGGAGGATGTAAGGTTGCCAAGTTAATCTGGCCTGCCCACGCTGAATTAAATACACAAGATCGCATCGCTGGTAGAAGGAAACAAGGCAGGTAGAAAAAAACCCCATCCTTCGCCAGTGAAAAAATAACCCTCCACGCCTCTCGTCCCCCCATCAAATAAAGTCAGTATCAATCGCACGTAGGAAAGCTCCTCATAAATGACGCGTGCAAGGTAGGAAATAAACAACTCCCTCCTCCTCCTCATCTGTCCTACTCGTATCTTGGGGTGCGGGATCGATACCGTACCATGCGGATCTCTCGGTGGAGGCCGAGCGTGTCCGCCAAGTAGACGACCAATGACGACGCTTACTCCCCGATCCTACGGCTCTCTTCAAGGACCCTGATTCCCCTGTTATCCTCCTCCATCCATTGTCACATCGGACCGGGCTTATGTGTTGTCGGGGCCCCGTAAAGGACTACGGCACGTGCCTGTACGTGTGTTACTGCCTCAGATCGTCCCGGTCGTGTGTGTCTGTTTTCCGGTGATTTTCTTGTGGTGGAATGACCTCGCTTTCTTGGCGCAGGCAAATCTAAACGATCTTGGGTATATTTCTACCAATATCATCCCAACGTTCATGACACTTTCGATAGTCCTTCTTGAGGACCCTGAGGCGCTTCCACAGGTTCCACAGACCCCTCTGGCGCCTACCGAATCTCAAATACCCATAAGGGGAAATAGTACCGTTTGGGCCCTAATACTGCAGTAATTACGCAAATAATGAGTAATGCACAGGCGGCGCTCAGATGCCACGATCAGGTTGAAGTGGCAGGAAAGAGAACAAGCTTTAGGATGCATAGATGAGTATCTGCTCAAGGTCTGTGCAAAGTTCCAGACACATTGAATGAATACTCATTGCACACTTAATGTTGAGCATTGATGCTGCAGGTTGGTTGTGGCACATTGTATATAAATTGGGATTAGTGGTAGTTGATCTCCACCGCTCCTACCCCCCTTGTACTCCAGGAACTACTTCACCTATCTTGTACTTCCGGAACGCAATCTGGGGGTACATGAGACACCTCTAGTCCTCTATATACTTCTATGCTCCCTAAAAATGCCTCACGACAACCGCACATGGCTTTAAACTACTAGGGTCATCTTACTATCTGGTGACGGTGGGTCACTCTACCTGAGCGTATCTGAGCTACCAGCTGCTGCTTGATCTTGACTGAGATATCTTGGGCTTGTTTAAGCTACCTAACCTCTGAATAGCTAACCCAAGACTCCCAGACCTGAAGCGACAAACCCACGGGAAAACCAGCGGAAACGAAGAGCACGGGTAGTGCGGACAACCGCATAGAAAAGCCCGCGGTAGCGGCAATGACATCAACACGGAAATCGGGGGAACCAACATTACGACGCTTTCGAACGAACTTGAAGTTCGTGAATCCTACGATATCATGCACGACTTCCACACCGACAACCACTTTGACAGAACGAGCGCTTGGTCGGAACTCAACAACCAGAGCAGTTACGGAGAAGCGCACGGCACCACGAGATAGCGCTAGCCACCCACAACACGAATATCTCCTCAAATCTCGGGGCAACAACTATGGCGATCCTTTCCCCCTCATTGGAAAATTTTCTCCATGACCTCCTCGCCCTCTTCTCCTCCTTTCTCACAAAGAAATGCCCTCAACGAGCGTTGGTCAACGAGTTCACCGACACCTCAACCCTGCGTCCACACCTGAACAGTCCAGCGAAGGAGGGATTTTGTAAGTCCCACAGCGACGCCCAGCCAGGGAGGTCACGAAGCCCATCACCATGCCTTCCTAAGGAAAATGGAAGGACAATTCGAGGAAGTTCCACAAGGTCTGTCCACCACTCAAGACCCACTTAGTGTCGCAACCCAATGCACACCCCCACTAATCTATAGTACCGCACCACAGACCGCACCAGAAGCCGTGGCACCAACCCCGACAATCCCACGCCGTTTTGCCGAGCTAGCCATGCAGACCCGATGCCGCCCATGAACGTAGAAAGTGGAGAAGGGAAAGGGCACACAAGCCACCCCCAACTAGCCATCACAGCCAAAACCATCCACCATCATCGATAAACCCGACGCTGGGGTTCTACAAGCAGCCCCCAAGAAGTATAAACCTGGACAGCTGCGGCGGTAGATTGAAGAGAATAACCGGGGATTCAGGACCAGCATCCTGTGAATCTGCTGGATGTTGAAGGACAAGAGAGACGGAAACAGAGGTCATCATTAGTGATCTACCTGATCACGAGCACCTACCACAACCAAGGACTCCGTATAGGGAAGAAGGTTTTCCGAACTACACGGTACAATTGGAGGAGATGAGGTGAAAGTTTTCATAAATTACATTTCTTTTTTTCAGGGGAACGCCGGCAGCGGACGGGGGAGGAGGGAAAGCGGGCGGCGGCGGAGAGGGGCTAGTTTTGGGTTTTTTACATGTAGGCCCACGCAGATGTGCCCAAATTAACTTGGGCCTCCTTGAATACTGTCGAGCTTCCAAGGGGCTCATCATTGCACCCCTATTGGGACCATATCTGAGCACTGAGTTTTTTTAAATACAAAAAAAATCCACGTATTAGGGCAACACCTGTATCAACGGAGAGGCCCACAGATCAACATCACGGGAATAACACCCAACCGGACAAATGATAACTCGCACACGATGACAAAGTATCAGGATCTAGGTAACATCTCGGAACTGCAGCTGCAACGAACAACAACGGCCCAATCAACGAATTGATAATTACTACACCAGTCCGGTTTCAATATCGGGTACCAACGACACAACGAAAACCCTATGCCAAGAACAGGGAAAAAGAAGGTTGCACCGTTGGCAACGACACGAGGGAAGGGACCATAGACACCCCTCCAGTAGTACAGCATGGAACGGAGGGTATAGATGGACATCTGCAACGAGATATATGAGGCTGTAGTACGAGTTGCAGAATAGATTAAGGAAGGGGGGGAGACGTAGGATAAGCGAATCTGGGCAGCGGTGGATCGAGTGAAGGCCTGCACGACGGCGTACATAGCACGACGGCGTACATAGCAGCCGAAAAAGAACGAGTGAAAGAACGGAGATGGAAGGACTAACGGGCACTCGGGGTTACGAGATGGTTCAAGAGCTATCCAACGAATTGGGCATGACGGATGTGCCACAACCACACATATATGCTGACACGGCAGTACAGACATCGCAGGACGACCACACACACTGGAGACAGCAGTACAGACTAGAGGAACAACGCAAGAGGATACGGAGGACCAGCCCAGAGTGGAGGACATGAGAAAGGAGATCACAACGAGAGAGCGAGAGCACGAGGCAGAGTTGAAAACGTTGCAGGAAAGAGTACTAGCAGTGGCGGCGTTAGCCAAGAAAGCAGCGGCGATCGTAATGGCACAGGAGGAGGATGTAGAAGCGATAAAGGAAGAATACGAGGCAGAGTTGGAGAACACGGGCAAGGCACGACTCCGCATATATGAATAGAGGCGAAATCGGGTGATGGCAACAGTGGAATGTTTGGCAAAAAAGGCGATTTTGCGTCACCCGTACACAGACAGCGGTACAGACGGAGACATCGCAGGACGAGGATCTGACCCCGCCTTGCTCACACGGAGACAGCGGCAGAGGCGGAGTGGGAATTGGATGTGATGCCAGAGGAGTCAAACGAGGGGCGGACAGAACTCCCGGAAGACATCTCGGAGAATGGGATATTATCATATGCACAAGCAGCATGTCAGGCGGCACCGACGGCGATCATTCCGGCAGACCGAGCGTGAACCGTGCACACGGAAGGGGTGTCGGACGAATGGAAGCCCTACGAGGACCAAAGTCACTACGAAACAAAGGACAGCGGTTACGAGAGCACAGGGTCAAACTGGACGGTCGGAAGGAACTGGAGTAGGAGGACTATGCTCCAGGGTCACTGTGATCGGCCATCTGCACAAGCAGTTGTCATACATAGCGCGCTGCTACGATATAAACTAGGCACGATGTGGCGATAGATCCGGAAGGACAGTTTAGGCATCGAGGTTGTGGGGGCGAAGTGGCTGTTGTCAGAAGATAGGCGACGGGGTGAAAGCAGCCTCCTGGCTAGTCATATGTACGAAGTCGACGAAGGAGATTGTGGCATTGAGGGTGGGCGGGAAACATCATCGATCAGAGAGATAGCAGTGGAATAGGATCGAGAGGGCAGGGGAGCCACCGGCGCGATTTTAAGGAGGTTTGCAGCTGGAGTGGGACGGACGATATTATATAACGGCGAGTCTCTTTGGAGGCGGACATTACACAGGATACTGGGGCGGAACGATTTAACACCGGCGCGGAGGGGGGTTAGTTTATCGGGGTTTTAGCCACCCCACCTTAACTCTTCATCTGTACTGTGTCAATACAAGTTTTTTCTTCTATATAGTAATTACAACCTCTTTGCTATTGCCATCTTTGTTCATCAGTGAGCTATTAATATCCTTGTTCTCAGTTACCCTGAACTCTCGTGGTAAATTGTTTGATCCAGTTTAGGTGGAGCATTTTTTCTTCCATCTTAAGTACCCCTAGTCTTTCAGGAGGGCCATCAGGGTCCCCATAATGGGATCGCATATGTGCAATGTGCACTATTTTTTATTCAAAAAAACAAGCTGAGCCTACATTAGCCCTGGGAGTCTTTTTTTTGGTAAATAAGTTCTCGTATTCATACTATTGGTAGCAATGAATAGTAACCTTTCTATATCCACGGCCCCGATAAAACTACCAGCATCAGTCCACAGAGCTCCCTGAACCCTGCCGGATTGTTGAATCTGTGTTGACCAGCGGATCGGGGTGCGTGGCTGGTTGGGGAAGGCAGCTGTGGGGAAGGTCAGTTTGAATGATGAAACTAGCTCATTTAATCTTTTGCAGCTGGTAAGGTGGATGCTGGCTCGTTTGCCAGCGGGGCGTCCACTCTAGGGGGGGGATAACTGATTGTTCTTTGCTCGAGACGTGCGGTGAGGATACGGCCTGTGGTATGCAGTTGAGCTGCCTTTGTCCTCATCTATGCCTGGGCACGAGCCGAGCCGCCTCGCGCCCGACCTGGGAAAAGCTCGAGCCTGCCTTGAAAAATGACGAGCCGGCTCGTGCCCACGCATATCCTCATCTGGGCTGGTGTGCTGACTGTGGCCAACGTTCTGCTGGCTCCGTGTGGGAGACGTCTTGAGTCCCGTGGTCTGCAAGCAGTACCTGCTTTGCGTTTCCCATCGGAAGCTGCTTGCAGCAGGGCGCTGCGATACTTGCGATCTCTAAGAATTCGAATTCCAATGCCGGGACCTCCACGCTCATGTATTGTGAATGATATTCGGGCTGATAGTACAGAACGCTCGCTGCTTTCTCTTCTGGCGGCGGAGGGGTATTCTGAGGTTGCCCTGTAATCGGATGGTGTCCCGAATTCAGTGGAACATCAGACCGACGGAATGGTGACTTGGCTTTGCTCGAAGGCTGCCGACGAATTGAGTTGGCAGTGTGGAATTGTATTGTGCATCCTGTTGGCCTGCCTTCGGATCGCGTATGTGATGGCTGGAGTGTAGCGCTTGACCTGTCAGTTCCGGTATTTCCAGTTTAGTTGGTAGTGAGCTGGCTTACAGACCGTTGATAAGACGAGGTGATGTATTTGTGTTCTCAATTGCTCGCTGCATGGCTCATCTTCGATAGCTGTTCCTCAAAAATCATGTTCTGGATCTCAATCTCGTGGAATCACGCACTTGAGGCACTGACCTCCTCCTTGCCGCGCGCTGATATTTGGGCTCGCAATTCATTTTGTTAGTAAAGGCAGAGGCCAAAAAGGGGGAGATCTCTTGTGTCTACCTCAGTATACAGGCCGCAGAGTAACTTGCGCACTCGCCAGCAACCTCCCATGACTCCTCATACGCCTACTGGAGGTGTGCATATGCGTAATGCGTTTTCGAGAAAAAAAAAACACAATATGATTCTTCCGTCCGTAACGTATTTGACGGGGATCCGGCGCACTTCCGGGATGCATGTATTTAATTGTTAAAAAATCGAATTATAATGCAAATAGGCTCAAACTAAAACCAGAGTTTTAGTATATACATAGAATCCATCTGCAAGTGCTGCCCTAGGGTGAGCATTGCAATATGAGGTGGTGAAAAATGGAAGGTA
>Ga0307511_10001082_pt1 | contig 28951 bp, 28 predicted proteins | sample 13_EM_MG_FD_200266 | JGI IMG/M metagenome (GOLD analysis project Ga0307511, IMG submission 200266) | Populus trichocarpa ectomycorrhiza microbial communities from riparian zone in the Pacific Northwest, United States - 13_EM | ecosystem: Host-associated > Plants > Roots > Unclassified | place...
CGAAGGTGAAGCCCGTCAAAGTCGGTAGAGGCCCTGGACGCAAGTCCGAGCTAATGCCGAGCCAAGCCCCGAAAGGGGAAGGTGTAGAGAGCAGACGGCGGGCACCTACGGTCGCAAGACTACGGTGAAGGCGTGCTCCAGACTACGAACGTCGCATTGAGCGACGGCGGCGAAAGCCGAAGTAGCAAGAAAATCCACCGCCCTTAAAAGCGTGCCGGTTCGACTCCGGCCTCGGGCACCATCTCTTTCCAACAATAAACAACTCTCGAGCGCCGCCGGCGCTCTCCCTTTTGAAATTTCCGCAGGGAAATTTCTCTTCACGGCGAAGGCCGCTCTGATCTCCTCCGCGCAGATGCGCACATCCACCGGTGACCATTGAGTCTAGTCGTCTGTGGAATTGAATTTCTCCACGCCAGCTACCATCTGCTCAACAGTCTTTACTGCAAGCACCGCAGCACCTTCATACATATCGATGTATGCCTTTCCATCAATCGGAAGGTCCATCTCGGCTCTTACCGCTAGCACAGCCGGGGCGAGCAACTTGGATACATCTGCACCAATGCGTGAAGCTTCAAGTGCAAAATTCCGCTGGTCCACTCCGAATGCTGCAGAGACTTCTGCGTGATTGGCTTCCAGTACGCGCAGCCGGTTTTGACTTTCCTGCATTTGCCTGTTGAGCGCATCAACCACGCGAGCATCGAGACTGACTGTGAGTTGGGACTGCTTTATCTGACCCAGACACCTGTCACGTTCAGCAACTTCATTCCGAATTTCCGACGCCATGGACTGCACTTGACCGTATCTGGCCTTGAGGGATAGACGCTTCACCATCAAGGTCGCAAATGCCTGCGCCAGCGTGGCCTGGTAGGTCATCACAGCTTCGACTGTTCGCTCCGACCCCACAACGTGAGTCTTTGCCAGCGTCGCAAAGTTATCCTGTATCGAATTCGAGAGTGCCGACTCTGATTCATCGGGATTCCCCAGCTTCAATAGCGTCGCGTTGCAGCGCATTATTGCCTCGGCGGCGTGCACGTATACTTCCTTGCGCAGCTCCATTTGTCGTTTTCGGTCATCTTGCCGAGCAGCGTGATCCAACTGCATGCGTAGCTGCTTACGGGAATTCCGGTTCGACAGCCACGCGCCAAGAAGAGTTATTAACGATCCCCCAATTCCACCCCAAACCACGTCGGGAATGTGCCAGTCAGGTATCTGAATGAATATGGCCATAGCCCGAGTGCATCGATGACATGGAAGTCGGTATAGTACCGCTACACCTATAGCCGAGCTAATCTGCGATGGGCCTTCCCACGCTGCTCGCGCCCTGACGTTGAAAGACGTACTTGCAGTTCCGACCTCGGGCACGATCTCCGCGACTAGAGCAATCCGAGCGCCCGCCGGCGCTCTATCTCTCTATACCCGCCGGAAAATTACCCTGAACAGCGAAGGCCGCCCAAGGATCTCTCGCCTTTAACGCCAATTCTTATGGACACCTAATCTGCTCGGTCGAGGTCTTCGTCCAGATAGACACCTCCAATTTCAATTGGCAAGTCGGTGGGCGACCGCGGCGCCGGAGACATCGCTCTTGCGCCAACTTACCAGTGAGGCACACTCCCAATTTCGGCGTGCACGAACTCAGCGGTAGGAGTGATTTCCGATGAAGGCCTCGACGTTCCGTGTTGCCAAAATGAGCGACGGCCAAACCCTCTGCCGCCCGAGCGATGGCTACGACGAGGGGCCACACACGATAGAATTGAATGACTATCAACAAATCGGCACGTTGGCTTCGGAGCTGCCGAGAAGCGATCAAAGCTTCCCCTTGGGTGCTCCGGAATCTGACCTGGTGAGGCTTGACACGCGGATCTTTCGAAAGATGCGTTGGCGGCTCCGAGGACCTACATGGTGGGAGGACGCAAGCGGCGACGGAAAATTTACCGAATGCTCGCTGTATCCGCAAAAGCGAATGGTCTTTACCATAACCGCAGACCACGGGGTAACCTATTGCGGTGACCTGAAGCAGGTCGGACCGGCCGGGCACTATGAGGGCACGCTGTCCCGTATCAGTGGTGGCACGAGATTCGACAACGGGATCGCGAAATGCGATCTCTCAATTGACGGAGCCGACGTCAACTTTGCTAATGGCCACTGGTACCAACCTGATACCGGCTGGCTGCCGTGGGACACCAGCCTCGAAATCAACGATCAATGACGGCTACTGGTTTCGGCCGGCAGCTCTGATCACTGAAGCTGAGTAAGTAGCTCGACCGATTTGCCAAATTGGCGTCCGCCATGACAAACGTACAACACTGACTATCGCGACTAAACCCTCAAACCGCAATCCCCGCGGAGGTGCCGAGCAAAGGCTCGTCATTGGCTGGATTGTTCAATCGTGACCGCGATTGCCGCAGCGATCGGACCCGTTCGACGGTAGAAAAGCCCGGCGATGTCGTCCTCTTGCGCAGAGTGGAAAACACGGCCTTGCCGACACTTCATGACGAGATCCGCCATAAAGTGCTCGAGTCGCCAACCCGACGCGTGCTGCGGTTTCACCGATACGACATGGTGCAGGTCGCTGAAGGATGGGCTGTAGCCGGCTGGCCGGCTCAAGAGCACGGCTCGCACCTTCTCCGCAGGCGCTACACGCGTGCCACCGTTAGCCATGCGTCCGAGTCGTGGCGGTGCCGACAGCGGGAACGTGTAGGTCACTGGTACCACCCAGGGGTTGTAGAATAGATAGTGCACAGGAATGTGGCGCTCGTCCTCGTATCGCTGAATCGCCTGATACTGCTCGTCGCCTACCTTGTGTGCGCGATACTTCGAGCCCGGGGTGAAGGGGAACTCGTACCGCGCGGCAAGCGACACTTCCTGAGCTCCCGTCGGCAATAACGTGGCAATTCCGATATTGAAATCTTCGCGCGTGAGCTCGATCACGCTCCCCTGGTCGGGATAGAGTCGCTTCGATTGCAGGAGCGCGACCTTGCTCGCAAGGAGCTTCCCGGCGTGCTTGGCGAAAATCAGGACCCCGATATCGCCAACCTCCCACCGGCTGAAATGGCGCAATCCACCCAAGAAGTGCACATCGATTTTGACCACCCAGCCGGGCGCCACCGCCCGAGGACCAGAATAGTTACTTAGAAACTCGATCAGGGTTTGATCGAGCGACTCCTCGGCGCAGTTGGGCACCGACGCCATCTTGGCGCAGATCCGTCGATTGGCCGCGCTGGAAATCGCTCGCACATACCGGTAGATCGACGTCGGAAATTGAGGAAGGGTATTCATTGCTCTCTAGTCCACCGTTACCTTGCTCGTAACCATGTCCTTAACCGCGGTGTTGACTCCGGCCTCGGGGACCATCTCTTCAAACAATAACAATCCGAGCGCCGCGGGCGCTCTCCATTTGAATTTCCACAGGGAACTTTCTCTCGCACGGCGAAGGCCGTTCTGGTTTGCTTTTGCGCCGCCGGCGCTCTCGCTCACTGGAGCACCTCGTTCTGCAGTCACTTCCATGGCGAAGGGAACTCTCACTTTCTGCTGCGGACCATTCATCCCCGGAGGACCCTCATTGAAAGTGTTGGCGGCCGCGACGTGATCCAACTGAGGCGCTCGCATTTCTCGGTGTTGGACCCAATAATGCGGCGCGCCGCCCTACCGGGCGGCGCCGAGAAAACGCCGGAGCTGCTTCGCAGCTCCGGCTGACAGGAATCTCCCGCTGCCGGCGCACTCGATGGCGGATTGCATCCGTCGGCTGGCACCCACGAACAGCTTCTACCAGCAGGACGGCACGAAGATGCTGGGAAGGCGCATACGAGTCTCTTCACCTAGGTCGTTTATCATAGACATCTCCGCAGGAGTCTTCGTGAGTGGTTTCTTGAACCATGACAGACAGACGTTCGCCAAATCCGTCGGAGCGTGTTTGGACATGAACCGTTGGATCAAGGCTTCCGAAAGATCATGATCTGGCACCAAGAGAAAGTCGCCCTCCTTTTGCAGTTCGTCTAACGACGTTGCCATCGACGTCAGCGGCCTCTGAAACATCTTGCGCGGAATGGCCTGCATGTTTCCAGCACCCTCCAATGCCTCTTTGTATGTCGGCGCGGTGAAATCTATGGCGTAGCCACCCGCCTCGACCCAGCAATGAAACGCATCGGGATCGCTCGCAATATCGGTCCCGTCTATTCTGGCACACGTCAGTACGGATTGACTCGGATCGTGGACGCGCACGAAGGCCGCTCCCGTGACAGGACGTGCGTCCGGCATGTAGTGCTTCGCTGTCATTAGCGCACCAATGACATTATGGAAGACACAAGATTTTCCAACGGTGTTGCCCATGGCTGATGAGATGGCGTGCAGAACACGAAACATCGTACGCAGTACGTGGAATCGGAGACTTCATGTCCGAACAGCTGCCAGCAGCCGGCGCAACCAGTGGACGATCGGCTGAAATGGATTGCTAGAGGGCTGCGCCATATGGATGCACCTGCATAATTTTGCGCAGCCTATCGTCGCACTGTCTACTTGAACGAGGCAAACCACGCGATACTCGATGCTGGGCTATACGAGCGTGACAGCTTCTCGTTCCCTTCCTGCAAGCCCAGACTTGTTGGCGCGACGCAGCAACCGCGTATCTACCGCCTCAGAACGCCTTCTTCGGACTTTTCGAACTGGGGGTACCCGTTTGATTGGTGGCCTTTACATGCTGTTGTACGAGTTCCAGTAATTTCGTGATCGCATTTTTTCGTTGTGTGAAGTTACCGGCAGACTTAAATAGTCGATACCATTTTTCGGCCTCGACCGCGGACGATGTGCCGTGAAGCATCAGCAGAAAGTTGTCGGCCGGTTGATCTGCAACAAGCGTTGAAATCTGGCGCTCAGCATCCTCAAAATCCTCGAAATGGTCGCCAACGCGTCTCGCACGCCACCAAAGTTTACCGCGGAAATGCCGAGAGAAGGCGTCGATGGGCCTACTGCCCGTCCGATCAACTTTCCGATGCAGCAGCATTTGGTCGAACCGTGAAGCCAAGAGCGCCGGAGATTTCGGCACCACGCGATCGCTGTAACCCAAGACCTCCTCAAATTTCGGCCCATGGCGCACCACCAGCCGGTCAAAGGTGCCGAATTGAGTCATGACCTGATTCTGTTTCACAGTGCAGGCGTCCGGTCGGAATTCGCCCTTGCGATATTTGAAATTGGCGTACTTCTCGAGTAGGCGGAGTAGAAACCAGTTCAGTGGCGCCTGCCGGCGCGAATAAATGGTCGGAGTCCGTCCGATGATCTCCACGTGCACATCCGTTCGTAACAAGCGGCGCACCGCGGTTTCATCGAAAACCTTTCGCAGATCGAAGGCTCGAATGAATGTCGCAATCTCCTTGCTGGCCAAGTCCGAGAGCAACCCATCGACTGATTGAGTCAGGGCATGTGCCACGCGGATGGGGACTTCGGAAGCCGCGCGGTACTGCCGCAAATGCTCGTCGTATGCCTCAAAGATTGCGGCCTCAAGCGGAATGAATGACACGTCCGACGCTGCAGATCTCAACGCACGCAGGTTCCAATAGCGGGCATAGCTGCCTATGGCCTGCGGTTCGCCGGAATCCGGATCCTCCAGCACGTCATTGAGAATGCGCGGAAAAGTCAGGGTCTGTTGAGATGCATCAAATTCAAGACCCAGCCTCCGGGCGAGTCGATTGCTAGGCATTAGACCGAGCACCTGATGGTGTGCAAAATCTTTGATCAGAAAGGATGCGAGCTCAATGACACCGCTATCGCCATTCCCGGAGATCAACACACGCTCGCGCGCCCGCCCAGTGCGGTTAGGTAAGGCGCGATAGCCACTCGGATTGCCCGAGTGCCAATATGACTCATCGTTGGTCAAATTCGATTCCCCTTTTTCCGGGCCGAAGCCGGTGGCAAGAATGACCGTGTCAAACGTGAGGAGCTTTCGATCCGCTCTGAGGCTGACCTGTCCTCCACGACGCCTAATGGCAGTGACGTGAGTGCCCAAATGCATGGAAATGTTCGCAACTGACCGGTAGGCCGAGAAGCTTCTGAGCAGTTGCTCAGCCAACTCGGGGCCATAACCCCCCTGCCAGTTCATAATCGGAAAGGGGGTGCGCTTGTAGGGGCTTGCAGTAATACCCCCTTGGGCGTGCCCTCCGGACGGATTCAGTTCCGGGTGAAAGTAGCGGAAACCGGCTTCCCGAAATTTCCTCATCAACATCTCATCTCGTTCGAAAACGTACACCATGCAATTGCTGGCCAGCGCCAACGCTGCCGCACATGTGAGTCCGGAAACGCCACCTCCAATGACGGCGACATGGCTTTTCTGGCTCACGCGCTTCAACCTGGTGAGTGCATAGCTCAAATTGAGCGACCGGGCTTGCTGATCGACGATTGAAATATTCTGCATCTGGAAGAACGAGGCGGAGAAACAGCCCGGGATGCGGGACTCAGCCGCTTTCAGTATCTCTTCGCACCAGTATTTCTCTTCGTCCATCCGCCCGCATCCTTTCTATGACAGTCAGGGTAGGTGGGTTCCCTGCAGGACGTCGAGGATACTCAAGCTTTCCAGCGAGATCGAGCATTCGCTTTCCATGCGACTTGAGATCAAATGTAACGCGCTAGGCGATAGTTCGCAGCCACACCCAGCGCAATGCAATACGGACGGAGGATCAACGCCGTCACATCCGGGCAATGCACTTGCGTGGGTTCGAACTCCCTTCATAGTTGCAGACCTCGTCTGTTGGACCGTCTCAGCAATAGGGATCGGGGGCGAAGGTCACGCGAACCGCCATCTGTCGATGCCGCGATCGAAATCCACCTTCTGCGTGGCCCCGATTTACGTTCCTGGCTGATGATGACTCCCAGGAGACGCAACTCGCTACGAACTCCGACAATCCGCTCTGAATCGTTTGCCGCACGGCGTCCCATTGTTCATTTCTAAGGAAGTGCGCTCTAACCGAGCCCTTGGTAAGCTTGCTGCACGGCGTGGAATGCCAGCCTTCGACCCCGCGCAGCAAGCTCGTCATCAGGCTGCGCGCGCGCCACAAAGACCCATGCAGGTGGGACATTGCGGGCGAATAGCCACAGGCGTCCGCCATACGAACTCAGGTCTCAGGGGAGAAAAGTAGCTGCACTGCTGATCAAGGCTAAGCTGTCCGGCGCCTACGGCTCGGAGCATGTAAGTGGCGAGGGTGAGACCACCGAAAAAGGATACAAACGACACGGTAGGTATCACGCCAACAGTCGGATCGTCACGAGGGTGGAGGCATCGCGCACATCCCAGGCCCTGTGCGTGATACGACGCCATTGCCTCCCAGTGCGTCGTCGCACCGATACCCAACCACGTTGGATGGTGCGCTTGAACCTGCCAACGGCTGGGAATATCGTCTACTCCGACGAGCACTCTCGAAGAAAGTCCGCCAATCTGCTGTAAGTCGTCACTGGTAAACCGCAACGGAATCGTCTCCAACGAGAGTTCCGGCCGCATCTTCGACTGCAGCATCCGGCCTTTATGTATGTCCACGTCCGACATCAGCATCAGCATGTAGCGGTTCAGGTTAGTGATTTCGCCGGTCTCAGGCTCAATGATGCGTCCGTGGCCGGTGACACCAGGGATCCGCGCAAGCGCATACAGCGCATTGTTGGTAATCGCACCTCCACTGATGAAGTCAAAATCACCCAGGCTGCCACCCTGCGCAGACCCGGCCGGTGCCAGCTCAAACAGCACTCGCGTCACGAATCGAAAGAGTTCATGGAATCGCGCTGGATTTCGCGCCCACGGTCTCAGATGATGCATGGCGGCCTTGAACGCCTCTGCAGCCGCAATCGCGCCGGCCGCCATTGCACCGACCGGCCAGTCGGGTTCCATCCACGGAATGGCACGATCCGGGGTATCGATCAGGCCGCTCCAGGCGTGAGCGTTGATTGCGATCGTGTGTTGGGCCCGAGCTCGCGGGGAGCTGTTCCCAATGACAACTTGGAGAGCTGCTTCGTCACGAGGTGGGAATACTGAGAAGCCGACGCCCGGCAGGAGGTCTTGACTGATGGATAGCAGCGCCGACATCAAGCGATCCCCTTTCAGGGGCGGTTGGAGGCCTCGTAGCGTTACGTCCGGCGCGAGTAGGTGAACTTGGTGACCCGAACGCCCCATGAGCAGCGCGGCAGTAATGAAAGCGCTTTGCGCGGCATGCGATTCCAGGTTTCGCGCATCCCCCACCAATACGACGTTCGTGTTCGTCAGGGCTGAAATCAAGGCCGTTTCCTTGGCTTCGGATGTGACCTCGTCGCGCATGAGCAAGAGGGTGCGACTGAGCGCTTCGGGCAGAAGAAGATCCATCAGATGATCTCCAATCGATCTTTGGGAGCGATCTCTCGCCATCGGCCATCGGCGACAATTTCCGCGAGATATGCGCGGTCGAAACTCACTGCCCCGCGCGCAAAGTCCGGGATGACGAGCGATAAAAATCCAACGTGGTGGAGGATCGGATAGGCGTCGTCGACGGCGGAATGGAAAGCCTCGTATGGGTGAGTGTGGATCTGCACACGAATGCCCTGATCCCTGCGGGCGAGATCGAGCCAGACTGAGTTGATCCACTCGCTCTCGATCTCGAAACCACCTCCGTGCGCGCGATGGCGCGGATGAATGACACTGCAGATCAAGTGTGGGTCTGCCCACCAACTGGTCCAGAGCACTTGGCACTCGCGTTGGCCCCCGCCGCACCCACGGAGGACGTCGAAAGTCTCCTGCAGGAGTGCGACGGGAACCTGATAGCGCATGTTAGGACTGACCTCCCTTCACCGCGCCGGGCCGCAGAAGCAGCGTATCGCCGTCCTTGATGTGAGCTGCCTTTAGCGTCTCCTGCTCGTTGGTGAGCTCCACACCCTTTTCTGTCCACAGAGACTGTGTGTGCGGCGCAGGGATGTTGCCGAACAGTGCGATTGCACGCTCCAGCAACGACTTCACGGTGGCATCCCGATCAATCGAGATCGGCCTCAAGAGGCCGTTGTTGACGATCGTCAGGTCCAGGCTATGACCACGCTCAGGGCGTGCGGTCGCTTCAGCTATCTGATTCATTGCGCAAAAACTCCTGAAGAACATTGACTTGAAACACCGTTCATTTTGTGAAACGATGCAATCGGACGAAATCCCAGAGTGTTTCGTTCATGGTACGGTGCTCATTTTACGAAACACCGCAGACGAATGCAACCAAGGTACGACATGGCGGGACTAGATCGAGAACGACTGGCAACTTACATCCGCAACAAGATGGCCAACGAGAAGCTCTCGCTGCGAAAGGCGTCGGAGCTGGCCAAATGTAGTCCGGCCACCTTCAGTCGGATCTTGGGCGACCAGGACGAGGAATATATGCCGGACACGGCGACGCTGAACGCGATCGCGCAGTGGCTCAACAAGGACCTCTCTGACTTCGAGTCTTCAAAGCAACAGACCACTACTACGCTCGAAGAGGTTGCCGTTCATCTGCACGCTCTTCCGGATCTCGAGCCTGAAGATGCTCAATTCATCATGAGCGTGGTTCAGTTGCTGTACGACGATAAGCGGAACAAAAACACGAAGAAATGAGGAGTGTCCGCGCCAATCACCGCCGACTTCCTCCGCCTCAGTTCGCCATCGAACAGTGGGCCATTCGGTTTCGCGCGGACCTCGGGATCTCTGACTATGAAGAATTGCCGCTGGATGTTGCCGCCCGCGCGATTCCGGGATGCGTGATAAGCGGTCTGCGACACTTGCCGGGCGTCACACTGGAACATGCGATATACGCGCGAACCAGGGGCTACCGCACTTTTTTCGCGATGGCCAAACTTATTGACGACCGGATCCACATCGTCTTCAACGATGCGCACTATCCGCTCGACATCCGGGTCAACGTGATGGAAGAGATCTGTCATGTGCTGCTCGGACATCGACCAGACCTCGTGACAAACGTCCCTCGCGATGGTCGGTACCGCACACATGACAGTTTGAAGGAAGCGGAAGCTCAGGGTGCTGCGAAAGCAGCGTTGGTTCCTTACTCTGCGCTGTACGAGATGCTCACTCGGCAAACGCGTACCGCCTGGATCGCCGAACACTTCGGTGTATCAATTGATGTCGTTCAGGACCGCATCGCCGCGACCCAACTCGGCGACCTGATGAACGCGCAGTTCCTGCAGTATTCACTCAACGCCGAGTATTACCCAGTTCCTTGACGAGGCTGCGGCTAATGCCATGTCCACAACATTTGCTCGCGCCGGCTGAGTCATGAACACTGACGCGCGAGGCCCTGAGTAACAGTCTCGTGAGAAACGAACATACACACCGTGGATGGTCACTATCCGGGTCGGCGGCAGCTCTCGCGTCCGCGCTGTTGTTTGGCGTCACGACGCCGGTGGCAAAGCAGTTACTCACCGACTCCAATCCTCTGCTGATAGCGGGGCTCTTATACGCTGGTAGCGGTCTGGGCTTGACCGCAATGATGCTGGTCCAGGACCGGGGACACTTTACCCTGGGGCTCGCCGATCGCGACCGCCCGTGGTTGATGGGCGCAATCGTCGCAGGGGGCGTTTTGGCCCCGGCATTGCTGATGTTTGGCCTGGGGCACGCCGATGCCGCAGCCGCCTCATTGCTTCTCAATCTCGAAGCGGTGTTTACCGCCGTGTTCGCCTGGATCGTCTTTCGAGAGGCCACCACCCGGCGGGTCATGCTGGGCTTTGCGGCCATATTTGCAGGCAGTCTGTCACTAGTTTGGCCGAGCAGCCTGGCATCGGCGATATGTCCACCCCCAAACGTTGTGCACGACGGGAGGCATCAGGTGACCATCAAGAAGCTTCTGGTGGTTGCGGTGGCTGTGATTGGCACGGCGGCCGCCGCCGTATTGTTATTTTACGCTGGCGACCACGATGACGAGTACCGACGGCCGGGGTCCCCTACTGGGGGCCGCCCAAGCTCACGTGAGCCTACCTCGACGATAACGGTAGGAACATTGGCCGCTGCGTTATCAGTGAGCAAAGCGCCCAGCCGCGGCAGAACATTCACGCGTACCCAATCCACAGCGAAGCGATTGGGAGCCAACAGCTTGAGAGCACCGGGACCTCGACAGCATGGACCGGCCGCACCCACGTATTGAACTGCCACTCAGGCGGCTCTGTCTCCAAGGCGCGCAAGCACAGCCCCTAGACAATTGGGTTCGTGCCTCGTCCCGGCAAGGACCCGCACTCCCGCGACCGCAGGTCCTCGCCCGTCATAGCGCAGCCTACTTCGCCTCAGCGCAACGCTTTTCAGCCTGCTTTCGCAGACGTACCTCAGTGCGATCCAACTCGATCGACTTGGGCGCCGTTACACCAATGACGACCTGGCCTGCCCCGATGCGAAGTACTTTGACTTCCACGTCACGTTGTTGATCTTCTGACGTCGTTTTCTGCGGGGTGGCAGCACGGCAATTCAGCAGTGGATTCCGATGCGCCTCATCGCAAACGCGTCCGAACTGGAGCTTGCTACTCCGTGTGGTCGCGACGCCGCTCTTTCGAGTCCACAATGACGCGCGGTAAAGACGTATCTACATGCGAGACGCCATTACCTGCGGACCGCTCTGTGCGAATGTCCAAGCCAAACAACGCCCTGTCCTCGGGATCCTCCAGCGCCTGATCCAGCCACGCGTAGAAGTCGGTTTTTAAAAGGCGTCCGTCATCAACGCAGTTCAACGCCACAGCGCCCGCGAGTATCTTGCGACGCAGATCATCTTTACGTGACCTACGAGCGAGCTTCGCTCGCTGACGCAACTCCGCCTTCGTTTGCTGCGCCTGTAGCTGTTTCAACCTTTCCGACAGAGCCTGTATCTGATCCTTCCGCTTTTGGCTCACGGGATGCCCCTCCTATAGCAACAGCGCTCACTCGAAATTTCGGTCCCTCATCACCCAGTCGTCGTCCGATCATGGATTGAGAATATAGGACCAATTCGCGCGATCTGCATCGGCAACATGCGCCCTTTGCGCTTTCGCCCACACATCGGGGACAGACATTGGGCTATTAGCCGCGTGTCCCGAGCCTCAAAGCACTGCCGCTCGATTGCCTTGAATCACAGTTCGGCTCACGGCGTTGCCCTGTGCGATTTTGCATCAGCCTTATATGACATCAGCTCTTTCCACTCCGCTTGCTGATAGAACAGCGCGCCGGCTGTCTTTGCCTCACGAGCATCCACCATGCCACACCTGGCAACTACGCAGGAACGTGCGCTTGTTGATTCGCATTTTTGTGCTCTCCCAGCAGAGTTGGAGCGTCGGAATGTGCACGCTTTCGCCCCGTTGTCGGATGCAGGCGGCGCCGGAGTAAATGTGCTGGCGTCCGTCGACCCGGTCACAGTGGCGCGGAGTTGGGGACGGTGGAAAGGTCAAGGCTCTTGGCGCGTGATTGGGGGGCGTCTGGCGTGCCATCGGCGTTGGGGGTACTCTTCGTTCTAAGTCTGTGGTGCGCGAAGGGCGCACTTATACGTCGCTTCGCGACGTCGGAGGAGTTGCGGTCTCAAGCTGACGTGTGGTTTTCCGGCCAGATTGAGGCTTCAAGAAGGCTCGAAGCCGGAATGCTCATAGGGATATGCAGCATGGCGATCTACCACCTGAGCGCCAAAATCGTCTCTCGTAAAGAGGGGCGCTCCGCTGTCGCGGCGGGGGCCTATCGTGCCGGCGAAAATCTCTACGACGAGCGCCTTGGCAAAGCCTTTGACTACACGCGGAAGAGCGGCGTCGAATATAGCGAAATTCTGGCGCCGCCTGAGGCACCCTCGTGGGTCCACGACCGGCAGTCACTTTGGAACGCTGTTGAGCGATCTGAAAAGCGCAAAGACGCCCAACTCGCCCGCGAGATTGAGATCGGGTTGCCGCGTGAACTCAGCAAAGATCAGCAAGTCAACCTGCTTCGGGAGTTCGTCAAGACCGCCTTCGTGTCTCAAGGGATGGTTGCCGATGTGGCTCTTCACCTCGACAACGAGAAGAACCCCCATGGCCATGTGATGTTGACGACGCGGAACATTAGTCCTGCGGGGTTCGGTCAAAAGCGTCGCGACTGGAATGCCCGAACTGAGCTGCTCGAATGGCGCGAGGGTTGGGCGAACTTGGCCAACCAACATCTTGCCCAAGCTGGCCACGATATACGCATCGATCACCGATCTCTCGAGGCGCAGGGAATCGACCTGGTGCCCGGGCGAAAGATCGGATTGTCAGCCGAACGTCAGCAACAGCCGAACCTCCCTCGCGAAGCAGCGGAACGAGTAGCCGAGCAGAGAGACATCGCCGCCGAGAACGGCCAGCGGATACTGGAAGATCCAAGGCTGGCACTGCACGCCATTACCCACACCCAGGCGACCTTCACGACACGCGACATTGCACGCTATCTCCACCCCCGCACCGATGGCCCGGAGCAGTTCCAAGCCGCCTATCTCAAGGTGACGACGTCTTCGGACCTGATACCGCTGGGGACCGATGATCGCGGCCAGACACGATTCACGACTGAGGAGATGATCAACGTCGAGCGGGGCATGCTGGATCGAGCAAAGCGCCTGTCTGCCGCCAACGGCCATGAGATAGGTGCTGGACTTCGCGACCAGGTGCTCGCGGATGGCCGCCTATCGGCGCAACAGCGCAACGCCCTTGAGCGCGTCACCGGGCGAGGAGACGTGACCCTAATGGTGGGCATCGCCGGTTCGGGGAAGAGCACGATGCTGGAATCGGCTCGCCGCGCCTGGGAATCGGCCGGCTATTCGGTCAAAGGAGGCGCCCTCGCCGGTATCGCAGCCGAGAACCTGGAGAACGCCAGCGGGATCAGCGCTCGAACGCTGGCCAGCTGGGAACGAAGTTGGGAGAAAGGCTACGACTTGCTTGGCAAGCGAGACGTATTTGTCATCGACGAAGCAGGCTTGGTTGGTACCCGCCAGCTCGCACGAATGATGGAGAGCGTGGAGAAAGCGGGCGCGAAGCTCGTCCTGGTCGGAGATCCTGAGCAGCTCCAGGCGATCGAGGCAGGCGCACCGTTCCGTGGGATTGCGGCCCAGGCCGGCATGGTCGAACTCAACGAAGTATGGCGACAGAACATCGGCTGGCAGAAGGAAGCGACACGGCAATTGGCCGCTGGACGGACGGTGGATGCGCTGCAGGCGTATGGTCGCGATGGGTCGATACAGGCCACCGCCACCCGGAACGAGGCGCGTACGGCCCTGCTGACCGCGTGGCGCCAGGCTGGACAGGAGCAGCCCACCGACTCACGGCTTATGCTCGCCTACACCCGGGCCGATGTAAAACAGCTCAATGAACAGGCCAGAGCGCTCCGTCAGGCCGCCGACGAGATCGGTAAAGGTGAGGTCATTGACACGGATCGCGGAACCCGGGAGTTCGCCGCGGGTGACCGATTATTCTTCCTCAAGAACGAGCGCAGCCTGAACGTCAAAAACGGCTCCCTTGGTACGATTGAGAAAATCAGCAATGGCATGCTGCAGGTCCGGGTCGATGGCGACGAAGCCCGCCGCGTAGTGGTGGATTCCAAACAATATCCACACCTGGAGCACGGGTATGCCGCCACAATCCACAAGACGCAGGGCACGACAGTTGACCGGACCTTCGTGTTGGCGACGCCCCATTTCGACCGACACAGTGCATACGTGGCACTATCCCGGCATCGCGAAAGTGTCACAGCGTTTTATGCGCACGACGACTTCACTCCTCACTGGAGCAACGTTTCCGCGGAGAACAACTTCATGGCGACGCTATCGAGAGAAAGGCCCAAAGAGCTCGCGCATGACTATCTGGATCGCGACCAGGTCGTGACGCACCAAAACACTGAAGCATGGATTGCGGCGCCTTCCTCGCTGACAGTCGCGGAACGATTTCGACAGCGTGCCGACCTGGTTGCTCAACGTCTGGCAGCCGAACGAGAGCAAGAGCGGGCAGCCGCCGAGCGAGCCCGTGAACAACAGCGCAGCCAGGAGCGGCAGCTCACTGCGGCCCAACACGAGCAGGCCAAGGCACGCGCATTGAATCAAGATCACGAACCCGGCTTGGAGTTATAAGAACTCGAAAGGACAATCCGCCGCAGGAACGGATAACGATAAAAAGGGAGAAGGCGCATGGATCAGCAGGATGTCGCCCGCTTCGAGACAGAAGCAGCCGAGATAGTCGGCGCTATGAAAGAGCTCTTCAAGGAATTCGAGAACCGCCTAGGCGAAGTCGTCAGTGCTCAGCGTGTATCAGCAAGCGAGGCGCGAAACGAGGGGGTTCAGACCGCCCGGCAACTCCAGGAGCTGACCCGCCTTTCCAAGTCTCTAGTAGATGAGCAGCGTAACCTACTCGCCCGGATAGAACGCGAATGGCAGTTGCGAATAGACGGTAACGCCCAACGCGCCGGCGAAGCGCAGGCAAAGGCCTTCGGAGAAAGTATCGCTCAGGGTCTGCAGGGTCGGCTTGCAGAGCTGGTATCACAAGTTGAAGCTGCGACGCGCCGCTATACGTGGAAATCTGCATGGCCGTGGGCATTGGGCGTTGCATTCGCTATTCCCCTCACCGTTGCTGTTTGCTTAAACGCTTCCTCGCCACACGGCAGTCAGCCCACCCCGGAAGCGGTGGCACTCTCAAAACCCAAAGTCGGCAGTTCTGCTTTCGCGATAAACCTCTCAGAAGCTCAGGCGAGAGAGGCTCTATCCAAGCTGTCACTGTGCCAAGTCCCGAAGACTCTCGACTGGCACGCCTGCATAGAAGTCGACTCTCCGCCTCACATCGGATTTGGGGGCGTCAACGGGCCGCGGGTCGCTATCCGAGGAATGTGAGGACAACAGCATGTGGGACAATCTCACTCATGGATGGAATGGTCTGTTGCTTGCCTGGCTGCTCGTCGCGATTCCACTCTGGATCAGCCTGCACCATGGCAAGGCCGCGATCCGGCAGTGGGCGCTCTCCCCTGTCATTGCGCTCGCTATTCTGTTTGGAGCTGGCATCTGTGTGTCCGTTCTCCAGGGGGTGCTCAATGCCGGTACCGTGATGAATGCTGCAATCGTCTTTGTGTGCTTCCCGCTCGCCGGGTACTTCGGCGGTCGATTCTTGACACGGGCTATAACTAGCAACGATGTGCACAAACGCGGTACGCGGCTCAGAGAAGGCACCGATCAGCAACGGAGTGTTACTCAACCCACCCGGCGGCAAGCCGGCCAATTGACGCTTGCTGGCGTCGATGTACCCCACGAAGATGAAACGAAACACTTCAAGTTGGTCGGCACCACTGGGACCGGTAAATCAACCGCGATCCGGGAACTCATTGCCGGCGCCCTCAAGCGCGGCGACCGCGCCATCTTCGCGGACCCGGACGGCGGGTACCGGGCTCGATTCTATGACGCCTCTCGCGGGGACGTGGTACTCAACCCCTTTGATGCAGACTCGATGAAATGGGATCCGTTTGCCGAGATTACGGCCCCTTATGACGTCGAACAGCTCATCAACGCACTGATTCCAACTGGAGATGAAGGACCTGGCCGGGAATGGCGGAGCTACGCACGGACGCTTGTCACTGCAGTCACGCGCCGATGTATGCAGTCCGGGACAAATGACCTGACCGAGTTGTGGCGATTGCTGACGGCCGCGCCAAGTGAGGAGCTCTTGCCCATCGTGAGTGGCACGCCAGCGCAACCCTTTTTAGAACCCAGCAACGCAAAGATGTTCTCTAACATACGGTCCGTGGCTGGATCGGCACTCAGCGCATTGGAATATATCCAGACACAACATGCAGCGATGTTTTCGGTTAGAGAGTGGGTCAAAGGCGGCCGTGGCGTGCTTTTCATACCGTATCAGGCAGCGCAGATCGCGGCACTACGCGGTCTCATTGCCGCCTGGATGCGCATAGCAATCTTTGAGGCCATGAGCCGGGCCGAAGGCGACCAGCGACTGTGGTTTGTCGTCGATGAACTGGACGCCTTGGGCAACATCGACGGGCTGAAAGATGCACTCGCGCGACTGCGAAAGTTCGGGGGTCGCTGCGTGCTCGGATTTCAGTCGATCGCGCAGGTCTCCAGTACGTACGGGCCTGGCGAAGCTCACACGATCGTTGAGAACTGCGGAAACTCGCTCATCCTGCGTTGCTCAGCCAGCGAAGGTGGCGGCACCTCACGTTTCGCATCGCAACTCATCGGAGACCGGGAGATCCTCCGCGCAGAATACTCATACGGACGTAGCGATCCCACATTGTTTTCGCGGGGAGGTTCGAGCGTTTCCCGTAATGTGACTCACCGGCATGTCACCGAGGCTGCTGTGATGGCTTCGCAAATCGAGCAACTGCCCGATCTCGCCGGGTTTCTAAAACTCGCATCCAATCCCGCGTGGATGCAAGTTGCGCTGAGCCGCGATTGTAGCTCGACAAACATGTAGTAGCGGCACGCCTCATCATCGAAGGCTTCAGGAGGCCTGCCCGCATTTGGGTCAATGCCTGCCCTCCGAAGCCACCCCAGCGCATCATGCCTCACGCCACCCCTCCGTCAAGGTTTTGCTCTTTCGAGCCGACTGACCGCTCGCGCACTCTCGTTCTGACTTGAGTTGTGCTTGCTTAGACCTTGACAGAGGGGTGGCGCGAGGCGGTTGCTCTATGCTGGGGTGGCTCCGGACGGCAGGATTGACTGACTCAGTTGGCGGGCAGGAATGTGTCTCCGACGGTTTTCTATTGGGCGTTCCCCCCAACCCCCCCGGGGTCCACGCAAACAACAGGATTTCCAGAGAGGCTGTCAAGCGTCAGAGGTTGGTAGAGAAGGATCGTTATCATCCTTTTAGGCTGGAGTCGGGTAGAGCGTGTCGAGCCGCTGCATGCAACGAGGAGGCACGGCCCGCGCCAGACCTCAATCGCCGTCGTAGGAACTGCTAACTCCTCCACTTCGTTTCGGTCTGTCACGGGCCACGCATTTAGAAGAACGCAAGATCCGATGAATGAACTTCATTGCAGGCCGCGGGCAGTACGCATGGTGGAGCGAAACGCCGACTGATTGAACAACACGCCGCCAGCGGGATGCAGAGTGACATGGAAGGCCTCTCCATTGGCTCAAACCCACCGGGCAGCGAAGATCTGGCTGGCAATGAATTAAGCCGTGAAAAGACGAATTAATAGGGCTTCAATTCGTCATCGCCGTTAGCTAACGTGCTGACATGGGCAGAACAAAACGCAAGATGCATTCCGTGTATCTCGACCCTGACAAGCATGAGTTGTTCATGCAGCTCTCTCGAAGGACCCGCATTGCCCAGGCGGTTCTGCTGAGAGAAGCCGTTGATGATCTTTTGAAAAAGCATCAAGCAGCGGAAGGGACTGCGAAAAGCGGATGAAATAGCGGCGGCCGTTGGTGTTAGCGCACCGCCGGCCGCCTGACCACAGACAACCTGGATAAGAGGTACGACCATGGCTACTGCCGAATGTACGACAAAACGGGCGCCAAATCCCTACTCTCGAGAGGCGCGGTATAAGAACTGCGTGGAACTGTTGAGGGAGCGCATTTTGCCCCACACCGCAGACATACAGGATTTCTCGTTCAACCCGCCGGAAGAGGATAAGGAACTATTCACGCTCGACCATCTGAGATCCTGCATAAGGCTTCCGGTGCCACCCCCGCCTTCCCCGCCTAAGCGCCGCCCCCCTAAACTCAGGCCTCGCCCGGTCCGAGAGTTGAAAGTGCACTTGTCTCGGCAAGGTTATCCCTGTATTCGAGTGGAAGGACGTTGGGTCGAGGAGCAGGCTGGTTTCGATCTCGGCACGATGGTGTCCGTGAAAGTGGATCAGGGGCGCCTGGTAATAGAACCGTTGCCCAGTGATTCTCCGGTGGCTTCGGCAGAGGGATAAAACTGACCGCGGAAGGGGAACTCCCCCTTCCGCGAGTCAAGCGACTTTCCGCGGGTCGACTAACGACACTCCGAGTTTAGTTGCCGCGCCGGTAGTGACACGTTCAGCGATTTTCCGGCCAACTCAAAACTTGAGGGATGCAGGAAAGTCCATTACGCGCTCCCCGAGCCGACAGTTGTTACTGCCCCCTTCGGCGCACTCGGGATCGCCTGGAGCAATTCAGGCAACAAGCCCACCAAGTCGCTGACACGATTGGATTTGGCCTTGAGCAATATCGAATTTGGGCAAATGCTGTTGGAACGAGAGATTGCGGTCTACAGTTACGAAGACATCGAATTCGGCTTGAGCCAGAGCCAACAGCTTGCCGTTAGTAATCCCCGCCCATCCCTTTCCGACAACGGTATCAACTTCGATCGTATGGATATGTTTGGCGAACCGACTATCCACACATTCGTCGAGAAGAACCTTCAAGCGGCTTCGTGGACCGCCAGCGTCGCGGCGCGCTCGAGAAACGGCACAACATGCCCGCGTGTCACCGATGGAAACCCGATGAGGAAATCATCTATCGTGTCGCCGGCCTCGATATAGTCGAGCAGGGTTTGCACGGGCACGCGCGTGCCGGGGAACACCGGAGTTCCACCCATGATGTCCGAAGAAGTGCTGACGACGACTGTGCTCATATGGTCTAAGTTAACTAGCTAGGGGTCCATTCTAGACGGCTCTAGGGCGTACTTTACCCTTTCTCGGGGCGCCGGGACGGGGGTAAATTGCCGTTTTTTGGCAGATTTGCGTGCGAATCCGGGCGGTTATGCCGGGTCCACCCTACCCCACGACCTTGTCGCGCATCCAAGGCTACCTCCGAGCGGCTCGACCAGCCTGATTTCCTCCGCGGCCGGCTTTTTGTGGGACCGCTCGACGACCTGTGACGTCGACCTGGCCGCCGGGACAGCGCGCATCTGAGCGTCGAAAGTCACCGTTCAGGCTATTGCTGATTTTGGGCCGGCAGGCCTGGCAGCACCTGTATATGTGAGCCACCCGCCTTTCGATAAAGCGGAAGAGGATTGTTCGGTGACTCAATTGCAAGGTCATCTAAGCGCTTCCTAACGCTGGCGATGTCTTCGAGGGACGGCAACGTCTCCGACGCTCGTAGTTGCTCGAGAGTTCGTCCTAGCGCCCCGTACTTCGCTCCAGCGAGCCGGTGCTTCTCCGCTCGTTCAGAGTATCCGAGAAAAGTTTGCAGACTCGCCAGCAGTGCAGCCGCGACGCTGGCCATTCCCACGACGATTTGAACCCATAGCTCCGGTTGCTTCTGGATTGCTGCGAACACCGATGTCCCTACCAGAGTCGACAAAACTATAGCTGGTATGCCCAGCCAATATCTTCGAGCGCCGAAGTGATCGGCCGAGATGTAGTGCGCCACTTGTGTAACTGCCACACGACGATACCATTCGTCCAAAACATCTCTTTGGTTCTGCATGCTGGCCCCTTCACGGCGTGGAGTCGCCAGAATGATATCAGTGCTGACGGCCTAAACGACCGACTCTCCAATAGAGAGAAGATAAGGACTCCTTATTTCCCTAATGGCTTCACCAGCATCGAGTATCTCGACGGGATCATGGGTCTTCCACCTAATTTCATCTGAGAACAGACGATGTCTAACATCTATGCCGTGGATCCGTTCCTTCGAGGGCACCCGATATGAGCAAGGTCCCCATTAGTCATCGCCTCGCCGCAGGGAAGGCTTGGATCCAGGACGACTTTCCAGAGTCGGCGCGTATCGCCCTCCTACATCTTCTCCATGACTTGGTCGAACAGCGATTCATTCGTGGGTGGATTGCGGTCGATAAGGAGATTCGACGGATAGCCCGCGACGAGCCTCGAGAATACAACGAGTCGAAAGTTCAAGAAGTCAACGCGGCGCGCCTGAGCGTTCGGACGACTCTAAACAGCCTCCAATGGACCGCTGCCCTGGATTTTTGCGAACGCATTCACTCACGTCTCGCTGTTGACGTAACGGATTGGCGGGGACCGAACGACGACACCCAAGTTGTCGTGACACCGCGCGAGAAAGTCCAGCTATACATCGCCGACGAGCTCGAGCGCATATTTCTGGAAGAGCATCTCGCTTTTACATTTGTGGAAAATGAGATTCGTGCGCGAGGACGCAAACATACTCGAGCACAACTGGCCAAGGCCGAGCCCACATTCGCGGATCCCAGGCTGTCAGAGGCTCGACAGTACTTTGCCAAAGCAATGCGCTACTTCGAAAACAAGGACAGTCCCGATTTTGAGAACGTAATCAAAGAAGCCGTCTGCGCCGTTGAGGCAGCAGCCAAGCGCTTGTTCCCTGAGTCAAAAGGAAAACCCTAGGCGAGGTCATAAAGGATCTTTGTGCTGGGAAATCCCGGAGGCTTCCGAAGCAGATCGGAGACACGATTGTGGGGCTGTACGCTTTTAGAAACGGCGGCGACGGAATCGCACACGGCGCCACCGATGGGGGTACGGCGACTCGTGCGCCGGCAGAATATGCACTCGCCATCGCGGCATCTCAAATCATTCTGCTCCATGAGATCGAACACCACAGCGCGACTGACATTCCATTCTAAATGCCCAATGCCGTAGAAAACAGACAATTGATCAGTAGACGCCATTGGCCAAGTGTTGCAGCCGTTGCCACCTTTCTTTTGACCTACCACAGCCATTTACATCACGCTCGGTTGTATCGGCGAATACGGCCCTACCCAGGCACCTTGTGACACATCAGTTGCTAACCCTCGCCTCTTGGTACGCCGCCGCCACCTACCCGCATAGCTTCAAATTCCGACGGGCACACGCTGTATGCGGCGCGATTCAGTACTCGCACACCTGGCCGGCCACTTGCCTCAGCGCGCTGGATACCGGTTCGCTCTAAGGGCCATCAATCGGTGTTGCAATTCCAAGAGACTCGGGATCGAGCATTGTTTTTCCGGATCTTTGTCTGACCTCCGGAACAATCTCGTTGAGTCAGCCCGGAGTTTCGACCTCCAGGTGATTCGGTTTGATCAGTACGAACGAGCCGGAGTGCATGAGAGGAAGGAGCTCCGCATTGCTCGGGTCTGTTCGTCGCAGTGAACCAACTGCTCGATTCATCAGCTGATCGATGTCTCGGAAGTTTCTGTCGTCGTTCGCAGCTGCTGCCGCGATCCGTTTGACCTCGGCAGCCAGTCTGTTTCCGGCCGACTCGCTGATCTGCCGGTTGGGTGTCCAGATCATCAGCGCGCCGGCGCTCAGAACCATTTCCCGCAGCGCCGGCGCCTCGCTGAAGGAATCGCCGCACGTAATTAGCGCGACCTGTTTGTTCTGCAACTTCCTAGTGTCTGCGGCCTGCTGGAGGGCACGTCGGAACTCGGAGTCGTTGCGTGCCACCAGCACGACCAAGCCCGCGGCCTCGCCGTCCCGAGGGGTAAACGGAATCTGCTCGATCGAGGAGAGCTGATCGAGGACCGTGATTTCCTTCGGATCTAGGCGCTTCTGACGCTCAAGCGCCGCGATGTTGCGGGCGGCTCGCCGCGGATCCAAGGTTCTGAGCAACCCGGGACCATCACCGCTGCCGCCGTCACCGCGACCGCTGTTATCGTGTCCCCCGCCACCGTGGCCACTGCCCTCGTTCCGGCCTTCCCAGAAACCAGCCTGGTACCAGGGTCCTTCACCGGGTGGCTCATGACCACCACCGTTGCCACTGGCAGCGCTCACTCCGCCATTCGAGAAAATGCCTTTATTGCTCGGTTGGCCGCCGGGACTCGCCGTGCCAACGGCAAACTCACCATTCCCGGGAGGTTTCCCGTTTCCGCCTGCGTCGGCCGGACGCAGCGCGTCCCACACTGCGGAAACAAGGATGCCACTCTGCATTTGGGCATCTGGCTCGTGAAAGAGTACTACGTACCGCGTTCCGGGCGCCGGAACCGTGGTCATAAACCCTCCTAGGGACTGCTCAATGTTTACGCCCATCTGGACTGTGTACGCATCGTCATCCGGCTTCTTGAGAAACGCATAAGCAAACTGCGTGTGCTCACCACTGAGCTCGGAAACGAGCGATCGGCCCCTTCCGCGATCCCAAATCTCCAGTATCTCGCCAGGACGACTTGCGGGCTCGCGCAAGACAACCTGCTCACCGAACACGGACCGCTGATCCTCAAGATATTTCCCCACATGCGCAACGCGTTCGTTCCCCAGCAACTGCATGTTGGTGTGGGGATCCAGACGATCCATCCACGCCATCGCTGCAGCCATCTGTGTCGCCCAGTTAGGATCCAGCATGAGGCTGGCCTCCTTGTGAGTGGAGAAGATCAGCGGAAACTCATGCTGCCGCTTGCTCCAGGCCTCCGTCTCCCAGAACGCGTTAATTGCATTTCCCGCCAAGCTCCCACCGATGGTGCTGATATTCCTGCGAGCTAACTCCCCGGTCATCCCAGTCAGATGCGCATATCCGACGATTGCCACCACTACCTTGCCGTCGAGAGCCTTCAGGTACTTTTCGGCATTCCTGGCCATTCCAACATCCCGGCCGTGCAGCGAAGTCACGGAGCTCTTCAAATCGAGCTCCTCCTCGCGCTTGCGTTCATCCAGGAAAAATCGGTCGACTGCGGCAAGCGCCTCGGCGGCTGAGTCCCTTGGCGGCGCGGCACCGTGGCCGGACTTACCGAGATCTCGGAGTCGGTTTGCCGCGCGAAAATATATGTCGTAGGCCGCGAGCTGTGCTCCATTCGTCGCTTCGGTCTCCTCGCGAATCTCTCTATCGACTCCGCGCGATGCAAATTGAGACAACTCCGAGTCCAAGGCATTCAGTTTGGCGATGTCGCCTGCATGCTGAGTCTCAATGTCCTTCGCAGTTTGAGCCAGCGCTTCAATCCTGCGCTCCTCGGCCTCCAGTTCAGACTTCTCCTCCGAAAGAGACTGGAGTCTCAAATAGTTTGAGGCGTTCATTCGCTCCGCACTGCGGCCCGAGAGTATGCGGACCTTCTCGTTGTATGCCTCCACACGAGACTTCAAGGCAGCTTGGGCGGTGTTGACTTCTTCGGCCACCTTGTCATGGGTCTGCAGGAGCGGCCTAAGCTGTGCCTCCAGCTGCTCGAGGTGAAGTCTCTTGTGCTCCACATCTCCCACCTTGCCGGCCAGCGCCTTCATTCGTGATGCGGCTCGGGCGAGCTGCTCCTTGTAGCGAGTCGCCGCCGCATCGAGTTCTGCAATCTGCTGGCGGACAACGGAGGCATCACTTCCCAGACTCGTGCCCGCCTTCGCGGCCGCCCTCAAGCGTTCACCCGCCAACCGCAGCTCTTCAACCCTGACGTCCGCCTTCAAGTCCGCTAGCTGCGCGATGTCGTAGTCGAGTTCCGCGCTCCGATCCTCGATTCCGATTGCAGGCGTGTCAGGATGTTCTAACTCGAAATACTCATCGCCTGCGATACGTCCCCACTCCAGCTGGCGCCGCCAGAAATCAGCGTGCGGTGCCCCCTGTGCATCATGCCCTAACGTCTCCGCAATCTTCTCCGCATTGAGGGGATCGTGTGAGCCTTCGACCAGGACCGCGTCCAGTACGCCTGCGTCGTGCAGTTTTCCTAGGACCGCGGCGACCTGCGTCTGAGAGAGGGTACTGGCGTGGTTCTCGCCAATCAGCACCACGAGATTGCCCGACCCCGAAACGTACTTTTGGGACGAGACACTCAGTGTCTGCTCCTGCTGCAGCACTCGCAGTGCCGTTTCCGCGCGGCCTTTAAGTGGATCGGAAAGCGTGTTGATGTCGTGCGTATCGTGGCAGCCGGCGACGAAAATTGTCGCAAGCCACATGACCAGATTGACCAGAGTGGCGGCTCTCATTGATGCTCTCCTTCGCGCAGCGATGACAACAGCCACCCGGCGGCGCTTCTGTACGCGTCCACCTGGGTGAGTTGAGGGTAACGATCTAGGCTGAATTCAAGAGCATGTAGCAAGCGCTCGTAGGCCCACATGCGATCTTCCACAGGGGTGTCGGAATGCCCGAGACGGTCCCACAAGATGCGCATCACCTCGTCGTGCATACCGAGCTGTCTGCACATGGGGCCGTATTGCTCCGGGAGCGTCGATCGAATTGAGCTACAGAGGTTCGCAGCTGCAGGGCTGGCGACCACGAATATTCCACCGCGCACCTTCCTGCTGAAACCTGCAGCACCGATTCCGTAAAGCACCCATTCATACTGCGCTCCGGGCACCAGAGTCCGGGTATCCAAAGCGATCGCGCTCGCCGTGGAGCTTTGTAGACGCGTGACGACTGCTCCATCCGCAAAAATCTCAAGCACGTGCTTACGCGGCGACTCGAGGAAGAATTCCAGCACTCCGGCGACAGTCGTTCCTGGCAGTGGCAGCAACGCAGCAACCGCCAGAGGCGGAGCTTCGGAGTGACCTAAATGGTCGAGGATCGGTGGGGCGGCTATCGCGAGGTGATAAGGCTTACTCAAGCGTGCTAGCACTTGTTGAGGAATCTGCCGGCCAGGAGGCGAAAGGAGAATCTCTGAAGGTATGACGGTGAGTCCGATCCCCAGAGGCGCGAGCCTGCTGCGGAGGCGCTGCCATAGTGTTTCTAGGCGCAGCGATGTCAAACACTTCAGAGCGTTGATGCATTCAAATCGCGGAACCTCCAAAACGTACTGCACGAATCCGCCCGGACGCACTCGGATCTCGCGCGTCAGGAATCGGACCCAATCCTCGAAGGCGGCATCGACGGCAGGGACCTGCCCCCGATGATTGAGCGCCGATCGCTCCTGTTCCAAAAGGTCTGCAATGGCAAGAACACCCGCTAGTGCCGCAGTCCTATCGTCGTGAAATGGCGCCACTGCCTCCCCAACCGCGCTCCTGCTTTCCGTAACAACACGTTCCGCCATCGCTGCGAGTGAATGGTCGAATGCCGAAGCCTCGAGCGCGCCGCTCAACGAGAACGCGGCTGCCAGAAGGATCTCTTGCTCCCCGATATCGAAAAGTTCTGCGATAGGGAATGCATCCTGAATTCGGTGGATCATCCGCAAGGATCGCGAGGTTGCAGACCCGCCCGCAGGCTGATGCATTTCGACGGTGGCGAGCCAAGGAGGAACGAACGGCCGTCTCCCACGCCGAAGACCGCTGAGGACCTCTTGGGTCAGCCATAGGAGTAGGTCCTGCTTGACGGTCGCAGCGAGCCCCAGGCCGTCGCTGAACTCGCGAAACAGTCCCGGATAGCTAGCACGAAACGAGCTGACCGCCGCTGACTGCGGATCACTGCAATCCAGTGCGTCGGAGCTAAAGTAGAAGAATACCGCTGGTCGCCCGGTCTGCTCCCGGCGGCGGCGTGCATCCTGAAATTCATCCAGCGTTCCGGAGTCTGCTCGCTGCGTAGGGGTTCCCAACCGATGGCGCATGAGACCGACATACACGTCGTAGTCCCCGATGTATGGCTGAAGCACGGCCTGCGCATCGACACCCACGCCCGGAGGCGCATTGCGTTCATAGCGCCAACTCCGAATGGTGACTCCCAAGTACTGCATGCATGCGTCCAGATCACGAACGACATTGTCGATCAGATCTATCTCGGGACGCACGTCACCCGGCGATGATAGAAACACGGTAATTGAACGAGAATAGGCAGCAACGGATGCGTCCATGATTCCCCGATGCCCTCGCCGTGTTGGATACTGGCGGCGGCGCTATAAGAATTATTTGAGCAATATAGCGCCGACGCTTTTCTAGTTGCAACCGCTAACCGTGGATGGGAGTCAATTTCGAGGTGACGCAGCAATAAGCCAAACGAGAACTGCTACCAATGCAGCATCAGATCCGCACTACCCGCTTGATTCGGATCCCCTGGCATTTGTCGGCGATGGCTAATTCGCCTTTAAAGATCTATCAGCTCATCAGTGGGGAGCGCAAAGCATCCGCCACCGACGTGTGAGCGCCGTTGCAAATGTTGCTGTGCAGCATCGTTGGTGCGATCCTTAGCTCGCTAAACTCGCGCCGCGAGTGAGCAAGAAAACCCGTCAGTGACATCACGCTCGAAGAGCGCCTCGCACCCGAGTAGTCACCTCAGATCGACGGGCCGCCACCAAGTACTCAACAACTCTCCAGATCGGGCTTATCTCGCAAGTGATTCGAAAGGCAACCTCAATTAACCGAACGCACCGCGCGCAAGCCACTTATGAAACGTCCGAATCTCGCGATGCCTCTCTACACGGCCCTCGCAATTCCAATGCAAATTGCGCGCAATCGCGCAGCGATCCAAGGATAGTGCCGGTAGGCGCCTCCTTGTAGCTCCAATCGCCACCTTTCAGCTAGCTCTCGAAGCTTCGGCGCCGTCTTACCCTTGAGTAGCCGTGCTAGGGCACTAACAGACTGCGAATGCGCACACGCAAGCAGAGTCAACGAAAACAATCCCTCCAGCCGTTCCATATCAAACTCAGCCTCCTCACATGCCGCTGCATAGATATGCGGCAACCCACTTTGCCACTCGTAACCCCCGCGCTTGATTGCCGACGCCAACGCTGTTGATAGAATTTCCAACGGCACCGGGGACCACTTCATGAACGTCGCCTCTCGCCACCCTTTATCAGTGATCATCTGCCAAAGATCGTCAAGTGGCAGCACGTTCCTGATTGCAAGGAGTCTCGCCGCATTAGCAAGTACCAACTGATTCACATAATCGGAATACGCCGCACTTCTGAGACTCTCCACGAATGTCGAGGGACTTGAAACATGTCGATACGCGGCATCAACGTTGCGGAAAGCATCGATTGCCTCCCTATCCGCGCTTAATCCCGTAATCACATCCGACGCGATGTCGGCAATTCCGTCAAAAGAAAACTTCCACGAAACCCCCTCCGCCGAGAAGTTCGGCCACCAAAATAGCAAGTGCTTTGTCAAGTCTACCTGCAGCCGCTGGGCCTCTCCTTCAGTGAGAAGACTTTTCAGTGTCGGGACCACTTCATATGGCATTGCATTGAGAGCCGCAATTACCCATGGCGAGGTCCCCCAATGAGTTGCATCAGCGGCGGCAGAAGTTCCCAGGTCTACATTTGCGAACCGCCATGCTGTTTCCGTCTTTAACGCGATCGGGCTAATTGCGACTTCAAAGAGATGCAGCCCCTGTTTTGGGTCTATTGATAAAATGGAGGCCATGCGGTGAGCAAGCCACCATGAAAAAATCGCGGAGCGCTCACGCGGGAGAGCAGGAACCGTAATCTCAAAATGGCTGAGGTAGTGGCAGGCCAGATTCCGGGCAAGAATCCAATAAGAGCTTGGCTGCCTCTCTCCAGTCGCGTCCGTTGGGAACAGCAGAATGTCCATTAAAGTGGCACATATAAATCGGGCGTCCCCCTCATCCCAGCCCGAGGCGCCTGACATGGCCAACTCATACGCAAAGAACGATTCCAGCGGGCCTCGCGTTCTAGCCCATTCGATGGTCTCCCGAAGCATCGAGCCAGGTCTCTCGTCTCTAGACTGCCATTGTCTAACAAGGGCTCGGAACGAGCCGATTCCAGAAAGCGGCAACATTCCAAAACGGAAGACATATTCATCCGCCGCCTCGGAGAAGGAGTTTGAACGCTGGACCACCCGATCTATCGCACAAGAAATTAATTGCATCTGCTCCGACGGAGAAGTGGCACAGGCATCCAAGAATCCAAAACTATCTGGCACCGGTCTCGTTAGTTTTGATAAGTAGTGCCGCAATCCATCGTCGTATCTTTGATCAATACTTTGCTGCAATCCACGCAATTGGAGCAATAAACTGCTTTCGAGGTCGGCATGCATTTGAATTGCAGCTCTCTGCCAGACGTCCGGGTCAGTTGAGAGCAGCCTGGCACGGCCACTCGCAAGACTTCTAAAATGGGGCCTGCTAATAACACTTGGAAACGACGCCTCCAGCCCCGCGAAGTGACTAAAAGCTGCGTCCCGCAGCGAGGAATCTGCGGAGAAAACGATCAAGGCAACATCGACCGCCAGTTGCTTGCGTGAGTCGCCCGCATCCTTATAAAACACAATCGGTCCCGTCACGGTCGGGATGCGACGAGCGTCGTGAGGATCTAGCAGAATCTTAAGTAATGCCTCATCGCCAGACTCCACTAAGTTTCGCTCGAAGAGACC
>Ga0307511_10001083_pt1 | contig 28936 bp, 25 predicted proteins | sample 13_EM_MG_FD_200266 | JGI IMG/M metagenome (GOLD analysis project Ga0307511, IMG submission 200266) | Populus trichocarpa ectomycorrhiza microbial communities from riparian zone in the Pacific Northwest, United States - 13_EM | ecosystem: Host-associated > Plants > Roots > Unclassified | place...
GCTGGCGGGGTTACATCCCGAAACGGATACAGAAGGCAAGAACAATGGCGCCCCTGGGGCGAGAGCGGCGGGGTCGGCCCTCTGAGCGAAAGGGAAGACGGGTTAGGGAGAAGGAGAGGGGGGGGGGTGCGCGCCTGACGCCTCACTGGAGATATGCGGGGTGGTCGTGGCTGAATGAGAATGCTTCGTCAATTATTAGACAGTACTGAACAGGATGAGGAGATCATGAGGGATAGAAATCATAATGGGGAAATGGGATAATCCACCGTGAATTTGAAAATAAAAGGGACGGGCGTGATCAAAAATAAGACCTTACGTACCGAAATTTACGACAAAGCCCGACAGCCAATGCTATATAACAACAAGCCTCCTCCTCCCTTTGCACTCTCCATCTCCAGACCCACCCCGAGCCTACCCTCCTCCACTCTTCCTGCAAACACACCTCCCGTCCATCTCCCCGATGACAATGATGAACGGTCCACAACAGAACATCCCCGCGTATGTCGCGTGTCTCCATCCATCGTGCCCCCCGCCACTCACATCCTACCTTATGTCACAGCGAGTGGGCCCGGAACGTTGACCTTGCGAAGCGTCTCGTACGCATGTACCAGGCGTGCCCTCACACTGAGCACCCGACCAACCTTTCCGAGCACGATCTCCTTGGCTACGCTTGGGTCTTCCTGAAAAGCGATATCCAGAGATGGAAGGACCGTATGAAGTGGGTTGGCCGTTGTCAAGAGACCGGCCAAGACTACCTCTGCATGACCTACAAGCACGTTGACCGAGGTCCGCCCTCCAGCTTCTTTCCGCTTAATTGATCCCCAACTGACGCCCATGGCGGTCTCCGCGACAGATGTGATCAAAAAGTCTTACACGATTCATGTGCAAGTTAACAACGAAGATGTCCAGTACGGCGTCGTTGCGTACCTACTGGGGAAAGAATATGATACCCACTCAAATTCGACTGGTTCGCCCCGCAGTAGCGCTACCTCATCACCTCCGCGTGACCTTCAAGGGTCGAAGAGCGGGATCGGTTTCACCGGTCCTGGCGGGCGACAATTACTGTGTTGACCGCCGTACTCCCTTTTGTTTCTCTCTCCTCTCCCCTCGCCTCACTCTCGCATGCGCTCTGGTGTGTTGTTTATACTAATCGTTCGCTTGCTCTCTGTTGTTTTCTAGACACTCGCTCTGTATACTCCTGTTTCTTTGTTGTCTAAGCTTATCGCGGTCTTTCATATTTACGGTATTTAATAGGCTCAGTGCCTCGACGACTCCAGTGGAAATGGAAAATATTCACTCCATTCTCTGTTCATGTTTGGGACAATCTGCGGATCGCTTTGACCAACAGTCCTGTGATCCACCCACCTCGCAGATCCTAAAGATTCTCGACGATTTGCGTCTTGCCTGATACCATCTTATTTTTATCACGTGCGCGCTTGATCTCCACATGTCAAGTCCCGATCGGTCGAGTGCACAGAGGTCATAACACGCAGAGGCAATTTCGCGAGCATTTCATGGGCGCAAAACAATTGTAGACGTACAAAACCTGCGATATATTCGGATGTATGAATCCAAGCAAGGCCTTCCACGGGTGCAGTCGGTCCTCCCTCGATCCATTCCTTCAACAATTTTAATCTCGGTCACAATCGCTGACTGCCTCTGCCGCGTTTCCATCGCGGCAGGCCATCGTTGATTATGGCAGCGAGGCCCAGACCTTCCCCCTCGTGTCTGAGTGTCTGCCCTTCGGCATCCCCCACCCAGATGTGCGCCGTAATCTGGAAGTAATCTGATAGGTTCTTGCTAGACACCGATGCCAACGTTACGTCCATGAATTCTGGCTCGTTCGCGTCATGGAAAAACAGGGACGTCCCGCACGTAGAGCACTAAACAACTGGAGATTCGTAGGCGTTTAGCCTGAACGAGGATAGCGAACTCACAAATTCTCTCGTTGCGTGACCTGATGATCTGTACACCGTCGTTGGTCCCTTCTTTTGTAGTTTGAACTCTTTGCGTGGAATGGTGAACCACGTAGCGACCAGTGTGCCGACAGATAATCGGCAACTGTCACAATAACAGTGAGACGTAGCCCACTTATTGCTTCCGGCTTTCCCGCCTGCCACGACATAGTTCGCGTCCCAATCAAAGCCCTCTGGGAGGTTTTGCGGAGGCTTTTGGAACACATAAGTGGTTTCCCGACAGAGGCAACCACCCGAGAGCGTTCCGTTGGTGTCCTCGACGTTGGTGGTCATGGTTTGGCATCGTGCTGATCATCACAACATCGTAATTGGATATCACGCCACTGAGATTCTGACGTCACCCGCATTGGCATCAAGGTTCGTACCCCGGCCAAACTGTATACAGTATAAGAGGATGGAGATATCAGTCCTCTTGACGCCGCAGGGACGATAGTCATTCTAAGTTACGGTTGTGCAGGAGTGCGAGTCGGGGCCATACGGTGAGAGCATCAGTAAAGAAACTGGCTATGATTTCGACATTCAATCAACTTCCCACACGCACCATACCGACGTCTGAACTCGGGGGGTTCTCCGTGAGTCTCACAACTACCCCGGCTCAGGAACAATTATTATGGTTTTGAAACGCAACCCCGCCGGTAACCGGAAAGAATGGAACGCGTGAGGTGTTTCACTGAGGCGGGCGGGCGTACTTGCCTAACTCGTACATTTCCAAGCCACATGACCCTCTCGATGAGGCCCTATTCATCTTTCGCCCTGCCTCAGGTATTCTGGGCGAGTCCGGAAGAGTGACACGGGAAGAGTGGGTGAAATGAACACTGTATTTGTCACGTCCTCTACTTGTGACGCGGTGAGTCGGTTGTGAAATGACCTATGGAACGGGGGCCCAGCCAGCGCCGCACCACATTGCACTCATAGACTTACGATAACGTGTCCAAGCACAAAATCGTGATCGGATCGTCTGGGGATGCCCGAGAAGAGCGTGCGGAACAGAGCGGACTTTAGGCTCAATGATACCCACGCAAAAGCCGACTTTTCCATGCCGTTCGTTGTTCGACTGGGAGGATAAGGGGCACCTGTGTTAGGTGAAGCGAAAGGGTCGCCTACGAGCCATGTGTTTCTGGGCGACGAGCCGCACAAGGAAGAAGATAGAAATCCGTAACAGTAGATAGCCGGAGGCAAATGCTGGTGCGAAGTTGCAAGCCGTCCGGGATCCGTTTCGCGGAGTGGATGATCTTCGCTCAAATGAATGAATCGAACCGAGGGACCTCCGAGGGAACGGAGAATGCTCTGGCCTACCTTCGAACGTGCCTGAGCTTGCAGATCAAAGGGAATGAGGGAGCACGATTTTGACCTGATGGAGAGGCGCAACGATAAGGACAAAGGGAGTAAGGTTGGCACTGGTGACGTTGGGTAACGGCCGACCTTTGATGGAGAATTGCTGCCTCCGGACAATGAAGAGTTACGCATTCGACGGTACCTGACAGATGTCGCACAAACATGGGTTAGTACATCCCTGTGGTTCGAACGTTTGTTCGCCGCGGTGGTTTGGGAAACCTGGGTTAGCCATTTACTATCAACATTCACTTCGCTTGGGAGTATCTCAGAATGTATACCCTAGGACCAAATGAGGCCGACCCACAGCCTCGTGTCCAATCAAATTCTGCAATTTGACCCATTGCGAGCGAGATCCTAATTGCAAAACGCACACGAGCGATCGCGGTCCCTCAGACGATTGTGGTGGAGACCGTCCGGTTGCGGCTAGCTGTGGTGTTGGTTGCCTGAGGTTGAGATGTCTCATTCAACACGCCAATGGGTCAATGGACGTTGTGTCGCGGCTCCGCCCGTTATCTGATGACTGGGGGTTGCCGCGAGCCAATCCCACACCCATGAGGGTGTGTCGAGTGTTGCATTTAGAAGGTAAAAACGCAACTTTGGACCATCCTTGTCAGGGTTACTCCTGAGAAATATGTGCACGATGGACAGGCCGTGTCGGAGAGGTACGAAACGCCGTTGCAACCATTGTATCACCATAATCACCATAATAGTATCCGGTGAGCATAGAGGCAAGCCAACCAGATGCGGGCTCAATTAGTGGGGAACCTAATCGGCGAATGAGGATGGATTGCGCATGGTGGCCCACGAGGGATGACAAAGGACAGTCTGATTGGTGATCTGAAAGGAATGCGCTCTCATGAGGTCGATTAGCGAGATGGATGCACGGTGAGCGGCGATCTCTGCCCCTATCTCCCGGTTGGACTGTTAGAGCTTAGAGCTGCCGCTTGGTTCACGAGGCGTGGACATGCCGGTCCCGGGAGCACCACTACCGCGCAGATGTAAGATCGGGATGGTGCCTGTCGTGTGTCTGAGAGGAGTCATTGGGAAAAATCAATCGCGGTGTTTACCATTCGAGTTGGGTGGCTGCTATATGTCTGAGTCCCACGTGGCCCACAATGCAAGGATGTGGTTGGGACCAAGGAATTGGCAATGGTGTGGGCCCGGGAGCCTGGGAGTTTGGGACTTTGTTGCCGGATGAGAAGATATCAGTGTCCAGAATGCCCCCGACTTCGTTTCACCCGAGTTGTTGGACCGACGTCAATCACCAGCCAGGTTAGCGACGATACGGAGCGGGATGGCAATGAGGGAACGCTGATGCCTTCCTAATCGGGGAGGCGCGTCTCCGGTGCTCCTGTGTTCCTGACTGCCACGGTCCCCTCCACCTCACCTATTACGACCCCTTTCTTTCTTTCTGCTCTTTCCACTTCTCTTTAACCATGGATGACATGGACGTCGACAACGCTCCCAGAACCACCAAGGCGGGAAAGGAGAAGGATAATGATAAGAAACGATTCGAAGTTAAGAAAGTCAGTGAGCGTCGCCGACGTTTGGAGTCGAACGATCCTAACTAGGCTTTCAGTGGAACGCAGTCTCTCTCTGGGCGTGGGGTACGGCAGTCTGTACTTTATGATCTGTTCAGCTCTCTAATCAGGATCTTAGACATCGTGGTCGACAACTGTGCCATCTGCCGAAATCATATCATGGACCTCTGTTCGTTGGCCATTCTACCTCAGTGATGTCACCGAACCCTCACGATACATTATCCAGGCATCGATTGTCAGGCCAACCAAGTAACTTCCAGCGGTGAAGAGTGCAATGCTGCGTGGGGTATCTGTAACGTGAGTGGCCACACTAATCACACTCGGTCTTCAGACTTCTGAGACCGTAGACCATAGCACGCTTTCCACTTCCACTGCATCTCTCGCTGGCTCAAGACAAGGAATGTTTGTCCTTTGGACAACCGTGAATGGGAATTGCAAAAGTGAGTACCCCATTAAACGAGCACGAGATCGGCGCTGACAAGTTTTTTCCAGGTATGGTCGTTAGTTTGTGCGTCCCCCGCGGTCATAGATACCTGCCTTTGTATGTAGTGCTAAGCTTTGCCATCGTAATGCCTGAATCAGTCGCCGTATCGCGTGTGGCGTGTGAACATGTCATTGATCACGTCGCGATCACATGACCGACGCGTTCTTGCGTGGGAAACAGCTCGTGCCAAACTGGTTCCCGTTGTTCCCAAGGTGCTCGCGACTGTTTGGTTTCCCATCCGGCCTTCGTCTCTAACAACGCTACTTCGCGCGCACGCGAGGCAGTATGTCGAGTCGAACTAGTTCCGACCCCTCGTCGGGCTACACCAGGTCTCGAACGTACGGGACAACAACATATTCAACATTATCAACATCCGACAGACCATTATCGCCATCAACAAGATACACATACAGTCCATATTCTTCTCGTTCAGGTATGTATTCAAGCCCTCAGATTCTGGGTATATGCGTCGCTTGTACAATATTCGTGGCACCACCACTACATTGTCATACCTCGAACCCTATGTTCAACTTCCCCCGCCGTTTGTCTTAGTTCGCAAAAAGCTGATCTTCGACCAGGTTCATCTCGAACACCCTCAGAAGATGAGTCGAGCTCCGAGGGACACATGAGGAGGATCACCGTTTCTCCACCGGCCTCTCCCCGCGCTTCGACTTTCGATGCCTACACATACTCAGACGAAGACTCAGTCAGCGACGCTGCTGAGGTGGAAGCAGCACTCGCTATGATTGACAACGAGCTGGCAAATACTGAGGATGCAGTCACTGAATGGTCCTCTCGAGGATCAAACGTTTCGGGTCCAACAAGTTATTCGGGTCGGACGGGCTACACCAGCCGAACGGGCTACACTGGTACCACGGGTTACAGCGGGGAGACAGGGTATTCGGAGCAGACTGGATACACGGGACAGACGGGGTACACCGGCCCAAGCTACTCGACACACAGCCCGTCCAACAGTGAAGTTGGATCCTACTCGTCTTTTAGCGGGTCTGGTACCGGTTCACAGACGCGGTCCTACACCACCGGGTCGTATGTGGGTGGTTCTTACCTGTCTACCGACGTTTTATCACCTCGTTCGGGTCCTGCCGAACCGCACCGCCTCAGCACCATTACAGAACGCACGGAAAACGCTTCACGTCCTACGTCGTTTCAACCTTCCGCCGGGAACCGAAATTCGGGACCTCCTGCTGATACGAACCGGCGGTCTACTCATTCCTCCCATTTACGTGCTGCGACCGACCCGACTGAGCGCGTCACCTCACCGGTCAACGTTCCCAAACGTACTGGACAGCTGATTGCCTTCTTCGAGGAGAAGACAAGCGACAAACCCTCTCTTCATGCGCGATCTACCTCCGTCCCTTCTGGTCCCCGCTCTCCCAGTCCATTCACCTCTGTGTATGGTTATAACCCTCGACCGACGTCTCGACCAACGTCTCCAACCAAACCTCGAACCACAATCAACACCGACCGGTTACCCGTTGGAGACTATTTGGACTACACACCTTCAACCTACACCCAGACACAAACGGGTATTACCGATGCTTACACTGTGGCACGTACCCAGGGGAACTATACCACCACCACCAGCAGTGATAGTTACTCTGGAGGGTCCGGTGATTTCTCCGGCTTGACGGATTCATATAACGCATCCTCGACCGCCACTCCCGCATCGACCCTCCGGCGCCCGCCAGTGAATCGATCACCTTTGTCGACCGTCCGCAACACTATTAACGCTTGGAAGGAGAGTAAGCCTGCGAAGCGCGACGAAAAGCCTGCAGACAATGAGGACGGACTGTTCAGTGTTCATAGGCGGGGCTCGATCAGGCTGAGAGACCGTGCCTTGAGGGGTCCTCGGGACACCAACTCGATTGCGGATAGGGAGCTGCCTGCGACCCCTAATTCTGGGACCGGAACCACAAGTGGTTTGCTTCCGCCGCCATTTGATGTATCAGAGTTGGGAAATTATGCAAGCCCAGGAGGAGACCAAGAGGTACGTTTGACCGAACGGGTTTTCGCGAGTATTAGTGTCTAATCTACCGAACAGCCTCTGAGGATTGGTCTTCTCTGGTATCTGAATGTTCACGCACCCCCTCCCTACCGATGGCAGCGGTGTCAAGCGGTGCTCTACCCTCACATGCTTCTTCTCTCGTGGATTGCCCCAGGTGGTGGAAGGGGAATTGTGACACTGGACCTACTCAATTGCACTGAAGTTCGCTCGGTGCCGTCTCCCACCCATCCAACTGCGAGGGACGATATTGGCACCATTGCTGCCCAAGCTCAGGTCGACGGCCAGGACGGCCCAGATCCTGGTCGCTTGGGCGACATGAACCTCATGGAGACTTTGTGCCCGTTCCAGCTACTCTATAGCGATGGTATCGAAAGGTTGGGAGCGGAGAGTGCGCGGGAGCGTGTCCGCTGGGTTAGTGCTGTTTGGTCAGTGTTACTTTCCCGTCATTTTTTGCATCCGGGAGTACTCATAATGTCCCAGGGAAGCACTGGATCATTCCGTAACAATCCCTGACAGGTCCACCTCTGGGTCTCCAACTGGCTCCATAAGGACCATCGGATCCATTACCAGCAGTATCCAATCATCCACGCTTTCATCGCGAACTGGCTCTGCTTCAACGACCTTTGTGCCACCTCTCGACACCATTCCAGATCTATCCGACTTCCAATCAACCTCCAGCAGCTCCCTCAGTCGATCCCCGTCACTCATCTCGTCTCATCACACGCGCGCTACCGATGACAATGCGATTTCCAACTCCAGCTACCTCTACCCCGGCGATCCTCGTGTCATTGCTCCCAGTCGCAGCAGTTCTCTCAGGAGGACGAGTTCTATGACGGACCTCGACGAGGAATTCCAAACCGCTGTTCATCGCGCCAGGGGTGCCAAGCCTGGTCTGGGATTTGGTCTCTCCTTAGTTAGTGCCATGACGGGAGACGCATCCCCGGTCACTATCTCAAGTGGCTCTAGGCTCTCTGGAGATGTCCGGGTTACACCTCCCCCCAGTCACCGCCGAGATAGGTCTAGGACCCGTGGTTCCGAGATTTCCACTAGTAGTGATCCCTTCCATTCTGCGTCAAGTGATTCTCGGAGCAGGCCGTCCTCCCCTTATTCGTTCTCAACATTTTCCCCACGTACGAAGACCGGGACATGGACCGGGACCGGTACGAGCACATTTACTGGAACAGGCACCACCGAAACAGATTCCACCGCGCGGCCTGCCAATACGTACCTCAACGTAACATCCGGAGACGACACCGAGGTGATCCCCTCGTCTTTGTCCTATCGGGGACCCTCTTCTGCTTCCCTGCTAGGGGACTCGCACGATTCCATTGATAACTCAGATTCAACGTCGACTCGGAGCTATTTGTCAAGAACGAGGGAAGTTGTCCGGAGGAGAAGGTTGAGCTCTCGTTATTCCTCACACCCTGGCGAAGAACCGTCGGACAAGGAGAACTCAGGAAGTTGTAGGGACAGCTACGGCGGTTATACTGGCACCGGGATCAGTACTTTGGAGAGCTATTCCTACACCACTTCGCGTACTCCCACCCGAACCTACTCGTCCTACGAACCATCCATCATCTCTCGCGATCCTGGCGATGACCACAGCGATAGCAGAAGTGACAGCAGAACCGAGTCCGTCCTCAGCTACGAGAAGGATTACGAGAAGTACTACGAACCGTCTGAGGGGGAGAAAACGCCGTCGACGGCCTCCTTTGTTTCCCTTCCAAACATACCATCGGAGCTCAGTTTCCACTCTGCCGAAGGGACACCCACAGAATTCAGGACTGCCAGGTCTCCTTCCGAGGTGCATTCCACATTCACTACCGCAGAGCTGTGCACCACGGAAGCGAGTACGGACTTCGAGACTTGCGAAATTTGTCGGAGTGAAGCCTCCACAGACTTTGGAACTGCCGAGTGTCGCTGTGGGCAAAAAGCCAGGACTATCGTGGAAGAGGAGTCAGAGGAAGAGGAGCTAGAGGAAGTGGAAGTTGAGAAGGCTATCGAATTCGAGGAACCGGAGCCTGTGAGGATCGAGCCTGAACCCGAGCAAGCTGAGGAGATTGAAAGTGTCATTTCACCTCCAACGGAAGTACCGACGATCTCCGACGAGGCCAACCCTGAAGAGATCCCTCTCCCAAGCTCGAGGAGCCCGGCCACGACGCTTTCCTCTCTGAGTGGTGGGTTGAGCCACTTGATTTCACCACCAACCTCTGTGGAATCTACTTCCATCTCTCCAGTCATGTCCGAGTCGACCTCTTCTGTACAAATCTCAGCCCCATCCGAACCCTCAGCCACCTCTCCCTCCATCTCGAGCCCAACGGAGTCATCAGTAACTCCCACTGAGATTCCTGCTCCTTCCCCACTGCCAGAACATGTGCCTACCCCCTCGATTACCGTCTCATCCGAGCTTCCCAGACCCTCACCTTTCAAACGCACGCCCTCTCTACATCCTTCTCAGTGGGCAGAGGAAACCGACCTATCGTTTGAATCATCCGTGCTCGCACCGTCAAGTACGGTCTCAAGGGGGGTTCCAGAAGGACCGGATATCAGCTTTGAGACGTCGTTTATGCGACCCACCGCCTCGCAGCCCTCAGCGAGCTTGTTGACGAGTCCCACACCTCTAACCGATGTTCTGACTCCCCGCACGTCTCCCCGCTCAGCACCACTTCTTTCAGAGACACCATCGTCGCCCTCTTCCCCAACGACTTCCATCACTCCCACCCCCACGAACATCTCCTCCCCAACCAGTGGTGCTACACCAACAACGCAGGCGGCTACTCCTTCGCCACCATCTACGATAGAATCATCCACACCCTCGGTTTCGATCACTGAAGGTGCTTCTGTGAGTCTCGCGCGTACTCCATCCACGATCTCGACGGTCTCCACCGTATCGATCAGTTCGTCCATATTTGAGACGGAGTCAGCTATTGGGGAGTATAGGGGTGAAGAGGAACCAACAGAACCTTCGCTGTTGTCGACTGGTCGATCCCTGACGATTCCTCGTTCATTGACACCGCGGCCGGTATGTTATCCCCAATTCTAACGATTGTTTGAGCTAATTCTTCAACAGGGATCCCCTCGTGATATCGCCCTCCCGTCGTCTCCTGAGCCTTCAGTGTCGATGAGCGTCTCGATCACAACTCCGGGATCCCAGATCCCATCAATCCACAGTCAACTGGCCACGATTGTTTCCGAACCTCCTCGCGAGATCCTTACGCATGATGTCAACAAACTCCTCTCATACCTGCACGACACTAACGCTGCTCGCGATGTGCAACATGAAGAGCTGACCGACCACTTACGCGCAATCGAAGAAGAGCTGTTGGATCTGTCCGAGATGTTGCACAGGAGGGAAGCTGAAGTTCACGTCCACATCCCGGAGCACCGCCCTGAGGTTCGCCCGCAAATTGTCCCAAGAATGCTGGAAGACGTCCCCCCTCCGGTTCCGATGAAGGATAGATCTGTGGGTTCGAGTCGCTCAGTTTCACCGGTACCACGACCAGCTGGTCCTCGATCAATTGATATGGGCCGCCCTTCGCCGATGCCCTCACCAATGTCCAGTCCTGGACAGTCGTGGTTATCTTCACACCACTCCGATGACGACCTCTATTCCTTCATTGGGTCAGAACAGTACGCAGATCGGGGACCGATGGAGGTGGAACCCGTCGAGCAGTCCCCAACCCATAGCTTCAAGACTGAGTCTTCACCTTCCGACTCATCGACATCTCTCGATGACTCGTCATCCTATGTTTCTTCGAGCTTGTCTTCATACCTGGGGCCACCCACTCCCAAGGACGTGCCTTCGGTTCCTTCTATTCCTGTTTCTGACGAGTCTGCTGGGTCATCGCTCTCGAAGACCTCCGAGGGCTCACTTTCACCACTCTCCATGGCGGGGATGAGGCCGCTCCCATCTCCAACCCCATCAGTGACATCTGAGGGAACAGTTCGTGGCCCGGAGGTACCCTTGGCAAACCTTCGCTCTCTATTAGAAGGTCTGAGACGACAAGCCGACGCGCTGGAGAGAGGTCAGGCATCGACGAATGAGCTGATCAACGAACTCAAGGGGAGGATCCGAGAGCCATCTCTCGGCAAGATCGAGGACATGTTACAGGAACTTTTGAACAGAGCTGCCATTCCTCCTCCGATCCCCCGCCCTCCGCCAACAGAACCTGAGACAGAAGCGAGTTCCTCTGACTTGTCGTCAGGCGTCCTCCGTGAACGTGTTGAGGCTATCCTACAGAGAGGCAGAGAACCGCTCCCACCGATCCACCAGCCCACGCCCATTCGCGCCGGCCGGCCTGAAGACCTCTTCCCAGATTTCCAGACCACATCGATACCTCCAGTTGCACCCGTCCCACCTCCACCTCTCGTGCCATTCGTGTACCACCCAGCTCCCCGGCCACCACGAAGCACTAGTCCCAGGGCCGACATTCCACCTCGTTCCATGTCGGTACCCATCCCTCAGCCAGAGAGGACGATATATGGGAGGGGTCGTCGTCGTCCCACGGTCAGGCGCATGGGATTCCAAAAACCACCCCCGTCCACGGCCCCGACCATGACGGATTTCCATGACGAACCAAGGACTCGGCCGGCCACCACTGTAGATACAGCAGGACCTGATTTCCTCGCTGGAGTCCGGGAAGGGCGGAGGTTGAGGCGACCCGGTGGGGATGGATACTGGAGCAAACAGGTGAGTTACGCGTACCACACTTGTGGAAGAAAGCTAACTGCTCGTTCGCTAGACTTCTGATGTTGGAGATCGGCCGGCTACAGCACCACCGCCCGGAGAGGAGCCTGACCAGTGGTATTTCGATCGCCCAGTGCGTCTTCCTGATATGTATCGTTCCTGTTGGCTTAGTGTTTTCTTTAGGAGCAGCAAGAGCCCGAAGTCCCGGTCCCTCCCCCTGGAATGGTCACTGGAGTCCCAATGCAAGCCGCTCAACCTGCTCCTGTCCCCCCCCCAACGTTCCTCCTCCCAACCGACAATGTAGGCCTTTCTACTAATTCGCCCCCGCGATCCAACTAATCACCTCTTCTAGACTGCATCTGATACTTTACTCCAAGACATACTGGGCGTGATGAGGGTACTACTTCACAATTTTTCTCATTCATTCAATCTAAGCATATATGTTTTTAGGACAACCGCTCGTTCCAGATGGCCTCCGTGGAACAACAGAACCTTCTAATTGAACACCTTAACCGGCTGAACCAATGGCTCACTGTTGACCAACAGGATCGCCATGCAGAGATGAATAGCATCTGCGTGAGGGTTGATCAACTTCGGACTGACCTCAATCGACTGTACCAAGGTATGCTAGGCTACTCATTTATGATGCGATCTAGTTTACTAAACGCGTAACCGCAGCTGGGCCTCCTCGGCCAGTGGTATACGACCGGATGCCTATGCCGCAGATGGGGATACCTCCTCCAGGATCTGTGCAACAACACCCTTCCACAATGCAAGAACAGCCCATCCCCATGCCAGTCAGCTATCCCGGTCTCCCTGGCGGTTTCGTGCCAGACCAACAGATGACATCGGGCCAGATGCCACAAGGTCCGATGGGCAGGTACCCTGTCGTACCGACGTCTGGGACCGAAACCTCAACCCAGGAGACACCGGTTATCCCCCCTCGGCCACCACATTGGCCTGAAGAACCGGACGTCACTGTCGTTCCCCCTATGCCTGACCGTCCTCACCACCCACCACAGCCGCCCTACGTGCATCGTCCGCCGCGGTCCGACGACTCTGACGGGGCATCGATCGTAATGCCATCTGGCCCACCTGTTGCCCCTCCCGCTGGAACAGGTCAAGCAGTGCCGATTTTCGTCCCTCCCCCAGGAGTGATCAGACAACAATCTCCTAGTCGCAAGTCATCGTCGAGTTCGAGCAGCAGCAGCTCCAGTAGCAGAACATCGACCCCCACTCAACATGTGATCCCCTCTGATGTTCAGCAAGTCCCATACCGTCGCCAGAGTAGCTCCAGGAGTCGGCGTACCTCTCCCAGCAGAAGTGGGAGTTCCTTCAGTTCCCGTACTCCTCCGCAAGGTCCTACCACGATCGTCAACGTGACAGCTCCGCATCCTGCGACGACAGTGATGCCCACCGCTCCTACGATGATGCCCCCTCAGAGTTTAGCTGGTCCCCACATCAACGTCGTCGGCCCATCTCCTCCCTCTTCTCACCGCGAACATCTCCAGGGACAGATAGCCCCAATCATTATCCAGCCGCCCGCTTACCCCCCACAGCTGTTCCAGCAAGCTCATCCCATCATTGCTCCTGTTCACGAACCTCGTGACCGACACAGGCGCAGGCATCGTAGATACTCCACATCTTCGCCATCGTCATCTTCGTCTTCTTCACGCACGACACGTTCAAGATCACGATCGAGGGAGCGTAGGAGGAGGCGGTCGTATAGTCCCTCGAGAACATCGCGCCCCCGTTCGTATACCCCCACAAGAAGACGACGTTCTCGCTCTCCCTCCTACAGTCCCTCGAGGAGGTATGATTCTCGTTATTATAGTCCCTCAAGGCGTTCTCGCTCGCGAACTCCTACGAGAGGGGAAGGCGTCACCATCCTTCCTGTCCCCGCTGGCCCCAGTGGATATGGACCCCATACTTCAACGACTTCCCCATCGCAGGTGCCGCCACACTCATCTGGGCAGATCTTTATCCAACCTCCGCCACCCGGTATCCCGGGTGTGGTTCAGCCAGGTATTATCCAACCTGGTATCATCCAACCTGGAGGTGTTATGGTTCAGCCAGGCATGCAACAACCTGTGGGCTACATGCCTGCACCAACGACTTTCCATCCTCCCCATCCTTCGTATGCTCCTCCCGGGCCCACTTTTATCCCTCCGACCTCGACCCATCGAACACGTCGTTCCCATTCTCGATCTAGCACTCGTTCCCCCTCGCGACGCTCACGCACGTCCTCTCGTAGCCGTTCTCCACGCAGTAGAAGGGAATCCGGTCCCGGTGTTATCGTCGTTCCCACTGGCGGGGCCGCTGGTGTCCCAGCACAGACCATCTCTGGGGACTTCGACCGCAGGCGTTATCGTTCCAGATCAGGATCGAGGTCACCTAGGCGCCTCAGAAGGCGAAGGTCCCGCCGTTCAAGTCGAAGTCTTAGTTACAGCTCCGATCCTAGTGAGTATGGGAGGCACGGTCGTCGACGAGGACATCACAGGCATCATACTGCTGCGTCTAGAACGCCCACCACCGAGGAGCTCAGTCCCAGTCGCCGTCCGCGTGTTCTGAGACGTCCTCCCAGAACAGAGGAGATCGAAGATATCTACGGGCCGTCGCCCTCCAGAATTGCGCCTTCAAGCCGTCGACCCTCTCCTAGTCGAAGACACTCCCCGAGCCGACGGTACTCCCCGAGCAGACTTACGTACCCTGGGAGCCGCAGGGATCATTCCCCAGTTCTCACAGTTCGGTACTCTCCTCCTCGCACGAGGTCCCCCTCGCGAGCACACACACATCGTTCTCCGACGCGCACTCACCGCACTCGCTCTAGATCATACTCTCCACGAACAAGGAGGTCTTCTGTGAGATCTCGATCGCCGCGTGTCCTGCGTCGGAGACACTCCCCTGGAGGGACACGGATATCGAGAAGCCGAACTCCAACACGACGTGTCAGCCGCAGTCCAAGGAGAATTGTCGCTCGGAGCCCGACGAGGACCAGGCGTGCCGCAAGTCGTAGTCCAACCAGGCGCGCCTCAAGTCGTAGCCCAACCAGGCGTGCCTCAAGTCGTAGTCCAACCAGGCACGTCGCAAGTCGTAGTCCAACAAGGCGTCTCATAAGGCGTAGTCCAACAAGGCGTGTCACAAGCCGTAGTCCAACGAGACGTGCCATAAGCCGTAGTCCAACAAGGCGTGTCACAAGCCGTAGTCCAACGAGACGTGCCATAAGCCGTAGTCCGACAAGGCGGATCCATGGCCGTTCTTCAACGAGGTATAGTCCCAGCCGTAGCTCAAGCCGTAGCTCGCCGAGGTACAGGAGGGACAGGTATAGGAGGGCATCTAGAGGTACACGTACTCCTATGACTAGATCCAGAAGCGTCACTCCTACCAGACGGCGCTACACGAGTCTAACACCACCTGGAACACGTCGCGGTAGCAGGAGTCCTCACAGAAGAAGGTATCGGAGAACTGGTCGCAGGTCAATGAGTTACACACCTACTCAATCTCGTTCGATTACTCCGTCGCCCTCGCGATCCCCTCAGCGACCTCCACCCACCCAACCAACCACGACAGTTGTGATTGGTCCAGGACCTCCCGGTGCCGCACCGACATACGTTGGTTACGATCCCGAACATCCCAGGCGTTCTGAGGTTGTGACTATCCCACGTTCGGTTGAAGGGGAGGAGCATGAGGAGCCCGTACCCCAGATGAGAACCGGTCCGCATATTCGTCAGTGGCTATTTCCTCCCTTGGAGATCACGTGCTTACAACCTTCTAGCACCACCAACTGAAGGGGGCACGTACTACCCTCCTTCGGAAACCGGTCGGACTACAGGTATTCGACGATCCGCTTCGATCACCCCTGAAGAGTCGGTTATTGTTGGCGGGCCTAGTCGCTCACGCTCGCCCAGCCCAAGGCGTGTCCCTCCTCCTGGTCGTGCTGACCCTCGGCGTTCCACCAGGGCAAGGACCCGCTCAGGGCCAAGATCCCAGGAACTTACCTTCGCGGACGGAGAACGTGAGAGGCAGGATCGTTTCCGAGACCTCGAGGCACACATGGACGAGCTCGCTGAAGCGTCCACCGAGGCCGAAGACATGAGGGAGAGGACCTTCCGTGAGAACGAGGAGGCACGAGAGAGGATATTTGACGATGCAGAATTAAGGAGGGCGGAGGAAGCTGCTCACCGGAGGAACCAAATTTGGGCAGACCTGGAAGATAGACTTCGAGCCCTCCCGCCTGTCCCGGTGGCCACAGTCCCACGTTCGGACGCAGGGTCGGTCCACACTATCCAAGTTACGGAAAGCATAACCTCAGTCCACACTCCTCCGATCTCTCCTACCATACCTCTTACGCCAGTCGTTCCGGGATCACCAGCCTCCCTTCCGGTGGAGCCTGCAGCAGGGGCAGAGAGGGTCCCGATCCATGAGGACGCAGCAGCGATCGTCGAGTCCATGCGAACTGCTGCTGCTCGTCACGCTGAGGAGATCAGAGAGATCGTCGAGTCTGAGCGCGAACAGATGGCTGAAGAGAGAGCCGATTTCACGGCAGAAAGAGAGAGGATCACAGAGGAGCTCCGTCGGGAACGTGCGCGCATGGACGAGGAGAGGGAGACTAGAATCAGAGAGTTGGAGACAGAATTGGCACAAGCGAAGGCCGACCTTGAGAACGAGAGGGCACTCAGAGTCTCTGAGGAGGCAGATCGGAGGGAGAGGGAGAGAATGCAGGACTTGGAGAGGGACGAGGGTGTTCACGCTCAGCTCGCTGATATCACCAACCTCGTCCAGCAGCAGCGGGATGAGTGTATCACGAAGAAGGAGTTGATGGACGAGCGGTGGAACGAAAAGATGAACCGTCGCGTGGAGAAGGATGCTCAGATCGGTAACTTGTACGACATGGTTACCAGGATCATCGAGGACAGGGAGGCCGAGAGGATTCGCAGGGAAGAGGAGAGGATCGCTGCCGAATCTCGACCAGGTATGTTTGACCGAGCACCAGCCTTGGATGCGACTCTCACGTTTCATAGGGATCGAACGTGTCCTGGAGGAACTCGCTCGCCAGAACGCCGAACAACGCGAGTTGTTGGACCAGATGGCTGAGACCTGGAGGAATGATACGGCCAGGAACCGTGAGGAAACCTTGGCTGCCATTCGTGAAACCGCGAATGAGCAAGTTCCCTACAACGTGCAAGGGGTAGGTCGTTTGTGTCCTGCCGTCCCCGCGTCAACTAACACACAATCAGTACCTCGACGAGTTCAGCAAGTCTCTTGCGAACGAGGTTCGCATGCTCTTGAATGAAGTTGGAAAACTCCGAGAGGAAAAGCGGAACGTTCAATTGTGGGTTCCGCCGATCTATGTTATACGCCAATTCTAACAGCGGGCTACAGCGAGTTGGGCGCCTTACTTACCTTGCGCTCTAAGTACCGACCAGGCGGAGAGTTTGATCCCGACTGGTAAGTCCCCTCTTGAACCCCCCTGGCCATGCTCTGATGCCATCCCTCTCAAAGGAGGCCCGACCCTGCTCAGTATGGCGGACCCTGGCCACCTGGTGGAGGACCGCCGGGACTACCCGATGATCAAGCGCCTCCTGAAGCTCCCCCCCCTCCTCCGGAACCCGCTCGCCCGGCTTGGAGAACTGTCCAACAAAGACCTCGCAAGAAAAAGGCCAAGGAGCCTCCCCCGCCGCCCTCCGAGCCTGCAGCTCGACCTCCTGTCTCTTCGTGGGCTAAGTGGGAACGTGAGTGTTTGGGGTTTATCTACATCGTTCCTTTTGCTGATCCTCTTTTCTGTAGCTGATACCCGATATGTGCCCACTCCCCCGACGACGGAACCCCAACTGCTCGTCCCACCCCGAGGAAGCCCTGGGTTGTTCGGACCTCGCTCTCCCCGCGATTCTCTTCAACAGTGATCTGACTGTCTTGAATGTGCTTTGCGAACTGGTTTTCACGATGCTTCCACGACCACTTAATTGCATATATGCTGCGCTCTAGTTTCTCTTGCTTGTCTATGCCGTTTGCTATGCTTTGTCACGAACTACTAATCAACCTCATCCCAAAATGTCGCACTAGTCCACTCGCTATTTCTTATTTCCTTGCATCATTGGTTGTTTGTAGAATACATTTTTTACACTGGTTCTCATCCTCACATGCTTCACAATTTGTCACCTATTTACCATCCGCTTGTCTCATCTTTCCCGTTGTCCTTGTAGATTTCTATCAAGGCGCATCGTACTTACAATATATCGCTTATCCACCATCAAGACCGAAAAAGTGAGGGTGGAAATCCTGGGACAGAATTCCCGTTCTGCTGTGGTCCCGCTTTCCCACGATGCCTCCTACTTGGGTGCTAACATCACCGACCAGGTTGAGGCCGGCCATCCCAGTTCGGAGACTATGGCGACAAACCCACACCCCCCAAACACGCGCTTTACCACGGAAATACTCCACAGTATCCCCTGAGGCAAATTCAGAATCTACTTCTCGAGTCTTGGCCGACCCAGAACGGCCCGACCTGTTCTATCACTTGCTGGAACATCCTTCTGCCGTATCCTCAACGAACTACGTGTTCGGACTCTCATTTTTGGACGAATTGAGGTCAAAAGACGATGCACGGTCACCGCGAATAATCGGGTATTTACCTGCGAGCGAGGGTGGGCACGCCATCAAGGCCGGTTTAAACGATTTCAGGGAGAACCGTGAGTCAGTCACCGATCTCGGGGGAAGCTCTCTGACAGCTTCGCCTGTAGCTGGGTTCAGGGGAATCCTGCATAAGGCGATACGCGAAGGGCTGGAGCAAGGAGTGGATGATGTACAAGCGAACGGGGCGCGCCAACTGCAGGAGGGGTGGATGCACATCCACGGTGCGTCTTTTGTCACTATCATCCTCACTCATCCTGGTCTGATTCCGGAGATTGTCGTGCTTATACGCTCCTAGATGAAAGGAATATCCCACCTCTCGGCCGCATTGGGGATCCTGATGACATCATAGCGTCTGTGAGGGTACAAGATGGCGAGGTGAGTTTCACGGCCGTTGATGTTGATAAGCCTTGGGGGATGAATTGTGATATACGACGCTGAAACACCGCATCACAGTTCTTGACGGAGACTTACCAACCAATGCCTGCGTATCGTATGTGCACTTCGGATGGCGTGTTGAAGCTCACAGAAGGTCTCGCGCGAAAATTGAAGCAGGTTCTTGAGAGAGATTCATGATCGTTGCCTGCGTTTGTGCCCTCGAGGTGAATTCCCTTGGACCCTACCCTGCATGAGTTTGATCACTGACAATGTTCCACTAAGCACAGCTTCACGCCTCGATTTGAGATGGTGTGCCAGCCTGATGACGGCCGCCATCACAGCCAGTGACACAATTCGCTCAACCCACTCGGCTTTGTCGGTTTACTCGGGTCACGCCAAGGGACACTCCTCCCGTGGGTTTTCTTTGAGCCTCAAGTCTGCGGTATTTAGAGTAGAAGTGGCACATCCTTATGATATAAAGGAGGCGGAAGACACATAAAAAGTCCGAGCTTCAATGATTTACCCTTGAGCAGGAGTGGCAACGAAGCGAGCGCTCGGCCCCAGGGTCGTTCTAAGTACGGATACCGTGGGGCGATTCGTCCCCCGTTCCTTCATGATCATGTCCATACTATCTATTGTTCTCCTCGCCGCCCTACCCGTCGCTCGCGCTGCCCCATGGCAGACGCTATACACGAGACAGTCGGACCGCGACAACCGCGACAACGCCAACACAGGACTTTCCCCTGCAATCTGGGTATGCGCATCTTGCTCTTTGTTAATGAACGTCAGACGCTGAACAATATCATTCGTTTGGCATGCACCAGATTCCAGTCGTCGCCGTCGGGGCTTTATTTCTCTTTGGTGGTGTGGTCATGCTGCGGAGGAAAGTGCGGGGACAGTTGGAAGGGCAAACGGCCACGAGTAGGAACGGAATCTCGACTGGTACAAATGCCACTACCACCGGCCAAGCTCGCGAGCTCACAGCAGAAGACCTCACGGGTGCCACGCCCCCCACGACCACGACCACGACCACGACCACCAGAAGACAGCGGCGACCCCGAAGAACCCCCAGCCAAGTCTCAACCAAATCTCTTCCGGCGTACATGAAAGAACCTGGAGACCACGAAGTCGTTATTTACCGGTATGTTTCCAGACGCTCTCGCTACCTTGGCTGCTCCGATTCGATCATAAATGAACAGTGGTCTGGAAGATATGGACGAAGAGGTCGATGGAGAACATCAAAGTGCAAATAACTCTATGATCACCACCCCCGACACGACCTTGGACACTGAGGGCGTCGAACGTACTTCTCCTGACGTCACCCGTGCCCTCCTGCTACACCGCACCAACTCGCCAGAATCGACACGACATAGTACTAACCTTAGTCGGAGCAGCTACGATAATCATGGCTCGGACGAAAGTCATACTAGGCTGATCGACGTTCGAAGAGGGGAGGCACCAGCCTACGAGACCATCGACCTTGACCTTACAGAAGGGTCTACACCCGCCCCCCGTCGCCAAAATTCCCAGTCTGGGCGGATATCCGGTTTCCTCAGCAGGTTCATGTCACATCGAGGGAACGACAGCGATGCTAATGAACCCATCGCGCTTTCACCCCCGCCGAACGTCCGAAACTCTGCCTTCTCACCTTCACATGCTCGTGAACCCTCGGTTCAGTCTGGTGGTACAACTTCTGCGGATTTGCACGGTTCACCAGGGGGATCTCATCTGGGCCGAACCCATCGAGATCGCGTCAATAACTCGAGTACAGGTTCTGTGTTCACTGTCCTGTCCAAAACGCTATCAAGACATCATGACGACATCCCTCTAACTTCACCTTCTCTAATCTCCCTCAACTCGATCTCCCCTCCCCTCACTCACACCGCTACCCGCACCGAATTCACTTATCCCCGTACTGGGCCCACATCCGAACAGGTCAAGTTCCTCGCTTCCAAAGAGACATTTGGAAGGTTCGGTCTCCCGTACGGGCCGGATGCTGTCGCGTTCGCCTCTTCATCAAGACTGGATCTCCCCCCGGACTTCGACTCGATACATCGGCCAAGTTTCAGTGATCTTTCACCCAATCCCGATAATGGATCTGCGTCCAGCCTAAGATCGACGAGCGCAAGAAGGCTCAGCACTGGCGATGGTTCGGACCGTGGGGGATCTCCATTCCCTGAATCTGTGGAACCGTCCCCGGATCTCGCCTCATTAACAGAACCCTCTCCACAACTATCGCTGTCGAAGCAGAAATCAAGTCCAAACCTTGGAGCCGATGTCCTTGCTTCACCGTCGCAGAGCTCGTTATCGAAACAGAAATCCACTCCGAACATCGGCGCGGGCCACCCCCCCTTGTCGAAATCCGCATCAAAATCCAAATTGATGGCGAGCCTTCAAAATGATGGAGGCAGAAGCTTCCCCCCGCGTTCTGTCTCCGCTGCAAGTTCATATTTGACCGTGGAGAGCTTTCGGACTGCTCCTGACGATGGAGATGACTCTAGGCCCTCGTCACCGACGAGTACTATAGGGTTGGTTCCGGAGATCACGGTCCAGCTACCGTCGAACAACCCTAGTTCGACTGATTTGGCGGAGGACGCGAGCGGCAGTGAGACGGAAGAGTTTTATGACGGAGATGAAGGTACGGAAGGTAGTGAGAGTGGGGACGAGGAGGTAGATGGTGTTAATGGCGGAGGGAACAAGACACCGAGGGCTGCTTCGATGAACGAGGGGCACCAATCGCACACTGAAGGAACGAACCAGGAGAACGTCACAGATGGGCCATCCAACCTGAGTGATGAAGGCGACACCGATTCCTCTGCATCTGAATCTGACCCTAATGGAACCCGGGGCACTCGTATCCGTACCCCTACCTCCTCTCCGTCATCATCTGACTTGGAGTCTGGTTCTGACGACGAGAGCGAAACTGAGACTCACTCCAATCACACGGAGATAGACAAAAATTTGGTGACGGTGGATTTGGAAACCGGCCGGATACCACATATCCGTGAAGGGACGGACGTAACCCTGACCCCAGAGTTGGTCGCTGCTACGCTTGGAACGAGTTCTCCTGACCTGACCAAGACGAACGAGGAGATGTCGCGGACGACTACGATTGGAGCTTAGGCAAGGGTTTGTACCCCCTCATCACCTCCCCCCACCATTCCCAAAAACCACAACCTCGTGCTCCCCTTTTACGACTGCTTTGCTCGCGCGATACCCCCACCCCCCATCTTCTATCCCACCATCAGCCTACTCCCTTCACCCCGCCTCATCCTTGCCGTCTGGTCGTCACTCCCTGCTGTACTTCAATGGGTTTCTATTCCTTACACTATCAACTTACACGTCTACGCATCTCACGGACCACACCCTCTTACCAGTTACTCACGTCACCTACTTTTCCCGCTCCATTTCATTTCTCTTCATTTTGTGTTGATTCCTTAGACGACGAGTACGAATCTAATCGAAACGACAATAATGCACTCCGCGTAAGCAAGCCCATTCCCGGGCGGGGGGATGGTGATGCTGTTACCTCCGCGTCGTCTTGAGGTACACAGGCCTGAATCGAACATCTTTCCTCGGTGTCATCGTGGGGCTCTCAATCAGGTAGGTCACCAGACAGACGTCGGGTGATGGCGGTTTCCCACACTTTCAACGCTTATTCTATGTTCCACAATATCGACGTCCATGGGTTCCCTGGTCATACAGCCTCCACAACCTCGCTTCCCCGGTCACATCAAGAACAAAGTAAATTTGGAACTCTCCGGCCGGGGTGACACTTGTCAAACTCGGTTCACTAGAATGGTCTTATGGCACTTAGGTAAACAAGCCACAGCACGCGGAGCTCCCTGGTGCCAAGAGCTATACTCACGGGATTCATTGGCCCAGATAAGTGGGAAACGCCGAGACGAAATAGGATGGAACCATCGGCGCGTTGGGATCAGCAGCCCCCCTACTATCCACGCGTTTTCTATATCTAAGCTTCTTTCACCATCTCTATTGGTCCACGCCCTCTACACGCTGGTGAGCTGTGTCTCCGGCCGGGCTTTGAATTCAATTGCCCGAAGGTGGGATCCGTGACGCCCAGACCGGCCAGCGATCTCCGCGATACCCTTTGTGTACAAGCTTCCCCTGTCCCTCCACCTAATCACTTGCGGGCGTCCTTTCCTAGCCACGCGAGGTCGGCTTGTTGTTTGTTCCCGGCGTTGACAGACGTCGGCACGCATTGAAGCCACCTCACTATCACCTCACTACAAATCGTCCACTGGCTTATTCGATGTATACCCCCGACAGTTACGACGATGGGCCATCTGTGTATGTACTATTGGAATCGTCGACCGGAAGGCGTGTGGAATCCTAAACTGGCCTCTCAAGGTTAGGCGACTTTCCCCTGCCGCCGCCACCCTCCATCATAGTGTGGGTGTTTACCCAGTCCCACCTGCCGCCGAAATAATAACAGATCGCCTAGTGTGATGGGAGCTACCGGAAGCGGGAAAACGTCTGTGAGTACACGAAATATCCCGTTTATCTTCCCGACCTCAACCAGTCTAGTTCATCAATCTTGCAAGCGGGTCAAACTTGGACGTTGGTACCAATCTCAAGTCTTGTACGGAGGAAGTCCAGGTTTCCAAACAATTCGCGGTGGACGATCGTCCAGTTGTGTTGGTCGATACACCCGGATTCCACGACACCTTCAAGAGCGATATGGACATCTTGAACTCCATCGCGCAATGGATAGTTACACGGTGAGCCAGCCGTATACGAAAGTGTAAAAGATATAGACTCTAAATACCCACTCCCAGGCACGGACGTGGGGAAGGTCTTACTGGAATCATCTACATGCACCGAATCTCGGACGTGAGGTTCACAGGCACTGCCGCCAAGAGTTTCAAAACGTTCCTGGCGATGTGTGGAGATCGTGCACTCCGCAACGTTGTAATCGTGACTAACATGTGGGGGAAGGTCACCCCGGAAGTTGGCGATGCCCGGAAACAAGAACTGGCCAGCAATTTCTTCAAGCATGCTCTCGATAACGGAACGCAGCTCCTCGCCCACGAGGACACCGCAGATTCCGCTCATAACATCATCCGGGCTATCTTGGACAAGCCGCGGGTCACCCTTCGCATTCAAAAAGAGATTGTCCACCAGGGGAAAATGATCGAGGAGACAGCGGCTGGAAAGGAGCTTCGGAGGGAGCTCGATGAGCGGGTCAAAAAGCGCCAGGAACAGCTCCAGGAACTTCAGGAGATGTTGGACAGGACGGAGGCGGATGATGAAGAAACTCGGCAGGAACTTGAGCAGGAGCTTTCGAGGTTACGGCAAGAGCTGGAGACGATGAATAGGGAATCGGACCAACCCACGTTGAGTTTTCGCGGGTTGATGCAGAATGCTATCATCGCTGCAGCTGTGTGGGCAGTTTGTGTTGTAGGCTTGCATATCGGTGGTGGTGGTTAGAAACGCGGACCACGAATTTATTCTTTTCCGGTTCCTTGTATTTTGTCGGCGTCCGGTGTTTCGGTATTTGCCATCATCTGTCAGTTGCCCGCCGCATCCGAACTTCCAATATACCGCGTCACTTCCCCAGCTGGAACGCTGGATCTAGGCCATACAAATACTTCTGGTGCGTCATAAAGGCGTTGAGTCACCGAACAGTCACCCAAGGACTACGTGCTGCTGGAGCGGAAATTATGTATCGTCCTATACATCTCCGCCGTCGCGCCACAGTTTTGTCAGGGCAGCCACATAAACGACCTCCGTTGCTTATTGTCATCTCTGGCGTTTCTCCTTTTATCGTGCCGAAGATCAAGTGACCTGTGCGTGTCAGCGGCATGGAGTCCTTCGGATGCCTCACCTACTCCACGCCCAGTGCTCGACGCGAATAAAAGCCGACTGGAGGGAGGGGGTTGGGCCACGGTCTCATCCTCGCTCTGAGCTCCCGCACCCTCCTGTTATCGCCCCTAATCCAACGTCTGACAAATGTACTCCAGCAACCCCGCTCCGTATGTGCTCATCGTAACTGAGTTCTCTTCGATGCTCACTACGATTGCCTAGCCCGTCTCATCCCTCTAGGTATGATGTGGTCTTGGTACCTTCTCCGGAGAAGGTTCATTGATCCTCTACTATCCTTTTCGTAGGGCCCATGGAATTGCTACCAGACCGATCCAACAACAGCAGCCTGTCCCGCCAATCACCATTGCGTACGTGATAGGAATACTGAGCCGAACCCAGGACTGAGAATCAGCGCAGCGTCATGGGGGCAACAGGAAGTGGCAAGACTTCTGTAGGAATGGTGCACTTCCAACTTGTCCGTAAACTGACTCGCGCTTTAGTTCATCAATATGGCAAGCGGCTCGAACCTTCGGATCGGGGTTAACTTGGAATCTTGTACCGCCGAAGTTCAACTGGCGGATGAATTCACCCTCGATAGACGGCCAGTGATCCTCATTGACACGCCCGGCTTCGACGATACCAACAAGAGCGACACCGATATCTTGAAATTAATCGCGGCTTTCCTGGCTACAACGTGGGCAGCGTTATCCACCGTCAACCCTATTCGATTTAACACGTAGATAGGTACGAAAACGGTTCCAAACTTGCGGGGGTCATTTACATACACCGCATTTCCGACAAGCGGTTCACTGGGATTGCTGGGCGCAACTTCAAGATGTTCCGTGAACTTTGCGGAGATTCATCACTCAAGAATGTCATCCTCGTTACTAACATGTGGGGAGAAGTCTCAGAGGATGTTGGGGAAGCTCGCGAGAGGGAACTCATTACCAACTTCTTCAAGCCAGTCCTTGACAAGGGCGCACAGCTCGCCCGTCACCATAACACCGCCAAGTCGGCACACGATATCATCCGATGCATTATGAAGAACAGACCCGTCACTCTCCAAATCCAGCGCGAGCTCGTCGACGAAGGCAAGAACATTGTCGATACCGCAGCCGGTGAGGCCGTCAACAAGGAGCTCAACGAGCAGATTCGACGCCACCAGGTCGAGATGAAGGCCGTCCAAGAGGAGATGATGAAAGCACTCAAGGAGAAGGATGAGGAAACAAGGCAGGAGATGGAGGAGGAGACGCGTAAACTCCAGGAACAGATGAACAAGATGAAGGCGGATTCGGAGGGAATGGCGTCAAACTACAGCGAGGAGAAGAGAAGGATGGAGGAGACGATGAGGCAGATGCAGGAGCAAGCTCGTCTGGAGAGGGAGAAAGCCGAGGCCGCGTACAAACAACAGATGGGTGACCTCAACAAGCGGCTCCAGGAGAGTGCGAATGCCTCTGCTTCGGAGAGAGAAGCCATGCAGCAGCGACTTAACCAGTTGCAGCATCAGTGGGATCACCGCCCTCGTGGGGGAGGTGGGTGCCTCATTATGTAGACGATTGTACCGTCGGGGCCGCTGTTTCCTTCTTTGTTTTCTCCCTGGAATTTAGTACTTCACCTTTGTCCTCACTCCCGTTTGAAACCAGACCAAAGGTTCTGCCCTGTACCGCCCCAAGCTCTTACTCAGCCGTTGGCGAACGAACAGCCCAAATGCGATTGGCGTGGGCAGAGGAGCTACATGTTGCCTCACCCGTATGCGGTTTTGGCGCTTCGGGATTTGCCACGTTCCGCTATGCCATTGCTCGCCGCATCCGTGCATCCGATATACCGCGTCCCTTCCCCCGCTGGGATGCTGGATCTAGACCATGCAAACGTTCTCAGTGCACAACAAAGACGTTCGGTCGCGGAACAATCACCGAAGAACTGCGTGCTGTGCGAACCCTTGAACGGAAGTTATCGAAACGAATCCGTACCTCCCGCCTCGCCACAGTTTCCTTAGGGCAGCCACACGAACAACCTTCCTTCCTTATTGACTTCTCTGCTATTTTTCTTTTGTTGCGCAGGAAGCTTGGATGTCATTGGATGCCTCGTGTACGTCGTGACTGATGTTCGACGTGGATAAAAGGAGATTGTAGCGAGGTGGTCGAGACACTCTTCTCCTCGCCTTTGAGCTCCCATCCCTTGTGTTATCGCCAAGAATCAATCGTCTGTCAAATGCATTCCGATGACCCGGCCCCGTACGTACCCCCTCGTGATAAATTTCGTTTCGATGCTCACCAATACCGTCAAGCCCGTCTCATCCCTCTAGGTAAGTAGAATCTCGGTGTCGAGTCTCCTCCTGGGGTGACCTATTGATCTGTTATCCTTCGCCTAGGGCGTTTTCCACGAAGTTGGTGCCACAGCAGCAACCTCTTCCAGCTGTCGGTATTGCGTGCGTGATAAGTACACTCGACTGAACCAAGGACTAAGCGTCAATGCAGTGTCATGGGAGCCACAGGAAGTGGCAAGACTTCTGTAGGAATGGTGAACTACTAACTTGTCCGTAAACTGACCCGCGGTTCAGTTCATCAACATGGCCAGTGGCTCCAACCTTCGCGTTGGTATGGACTTGGAGTCATGCACCTCCGAGGTTCAGCTGGCAGATACATTCACCTTGGACGGACGACCGGTGATCCTTATTGACACACCCGGTTTCGATGATACAAGTAAGAGCGACACCGACATATTGAAATTAATCGCGGCTTTCCTGGAGACGACGTGCGTTGTGTCGTTCACCTGCTGACCCTATCGATTTAACACTTTACTAGGTATAAGAGAGGCTCTAAGCTCGCAGGAATTATCTATATCCACCGCATTTCCGACCCGCGATTCAGTGGGATCGCTGTACGCAACTTCAAGATGTTCCGCGAACTTTGCGGAGACTCGTCACTCAAGAACGTCATCCTCGTTACCAATATGTGGGGAGGGGTCTCCGAGGATGTAGGGGAAGCTCGCGAGAGGGAACTCACCACCAACTTTTTCAAGCCTGTCCTCGACAAGGGCGCAAAAATTGTTCGTCACCACAACACCGCCCAGTCCGCACACAATGTCATTCGGCGCGTCATGGGAAACCGACCCATCACCCTCCAAATCCAGCGGGAGCTCGTCGACGAAGGCAAGGACATCACCGACACCGCCGCCGCCGAGGTTATCAACGAAGAGCTCAATGGGGAGATCCGACGTCTCCAGGCCGAGTTAAGAGATATAAAAGTGGAGATGAAGGAAGCAGTCAAAGGGAACGACGAGGAGACGAAGCAGGAGTTGGAGGAAGGCGCGCGTAAGCTCCAAGAACAGGTAATCAAGATGATGATGGACTGGGAGGGCATGACATCAAGCTATATCGAGGAGAAGAAGAGGACAGAGCAGGTGATGAGGCAGATGCAGGAGGAAGCTCGTCGGGAGAGGGAACGAATCGAAGCTGCATACAAGCAACAAGTGGACGATCTCAACAGACGGCTCCAGGAGAGTGCGAATGCCTCTACTTCCGAGAGGGAAACGCTGCAACAGCGACTTGACAAGCTGCAACATCAGTGGGACAATCGAAGTGGATGCATCGTCATGTAGTCAGATGTGCCGCCAGAGCCCTTCTTTTTTCCCCCCTGGAATCTAGTACATCATCTTGTTCCCACTTTACCTTGAGGCAAAACGAAAGGTTCTGTTATGCGTGACCCCCGAGCGGGGTGTAGGTCGCGGGGGCGTTCTCCTATCCGCTGACAGTGTCACTGAGCTGACAGGGTTTCAACGCGCCCACCACGTGTGTGTGTGTGTGTTGTTCTATTATACACCATTCAGCTCGGTGGCCAGAGGTGTCCCCTATATACTACATCGTACGTCACACTACGTTAAGGGCTACGCGCCCACCACGTGCACGTCCGCCTTTTCGACCTCGCACTGGGCTGCGGTGATGGAAAAGCTCCCGCAAGAGCTCATCGACCAAATCATCGACTACGTTGGCCATCCCGACCTCAGGGCTTGTTCGCTTGTCGGACGCCGTTGGGTTGAACGGTCTCACTGGAG
>Ga0307511_10001085_pt1 | contig 28916 bp, 27 predicted proteins | sample 13_EM_MG_FD_200266 | JGI IMG/M metagenome (GOLD analysis project Ga0307511, IMG submission 200266) | Populus trichocarpa ectomycorrhiza microbial communities from riparian zone in the Pacific Northwest, United States - 13_EM | ecosystem: Host-associated > Plants > Roots > Unclassified | place...
GGCCCGCCTGAGCCGCTCGGGGCCGGGGCTTCCCGGCCCCGGTCGTGTGCACCCCGCTACTCCCGGCGATCCGCGTCGTTGGTCTGTACGAGTGGTGGAACCCAGGACACGGTCGTAGCGTCGAACCAGACGACGGACGACGACCGTGTCTCGCCGGGCGGGTCCACCACCGGTGCGGGTGCGGAGCGACGGGTACGAACAGGCGGCCGGGAGCGGACATGTACAAACACACCATGGTCGGACTCGTCACGGTCTGTGCCGCCGCCCTGCTCGCACCGGCCGTGGGCACCTCGTCCGCGGCCCCGGCGACGGTGAAGGCGGCTCCGGTCGCCCAGCGGCGGCCCGCGGTCCCCGTGCTGGTCGACTGCCTCTGGCATCCCGAGGTGCGCCCCGCCGACTTCGTGCTCGCTTGCGGTGACGGCAACAGCCGTCTGGCATCGCTGCGTTGGACCAACTGGGACGCCAACTCCGCGACGGCGACGGGCGTCAACTGGGTGAACGACTGCAAGCCCTATTGCGCGGCGGGCAAGTTCCACTCGTATCCGGTCGTCGTCCGGCTCGACAACGCGCAGACGTGGAAGCGGCATCCGGGGGTACGGCAGTACGGCCGGATCAGCCTGACGTACACCGCCGGAAGGCCGGACAGTTTCGCGCACGTCGTGACCTACCCCCTGTGGAACTGAACCGGCTCACAGCGACAGCTCCACCACCAGTGGCCGGTGGTCGGAGATCGCCGTCCTCGGTGCGTGTGCCGTCCCCACGGCGTCCGCGTCGAGCCCCCTCGCCAGGATGTGGTCGAGCTGGACGCGCGGGCGGTGCGAGGGGTAGGTCGCCCGTCCGGCCGGGCCTCGCCAGCTGTGCCGCGCGGTCGTGTTGAGAGCGACCCGGGGCAGTGCGCCGATCAGGTTGAAGTCGCCCAGCAGCAGCTGGGGTCGGGGCAGATCGGCGATCCAGCGGCGGACGGTGAGCAGCTGGCGGATGTTCCAGCCCGGCACGAACGAGAGATGGACGGCCACCGCGGTGAACGGGCCGCGGGGTCCTTCCAGTACGGCTGCCAGGGCGGCTCTGGGCTGATCGCGGGCCAGCACCGGAGCGGTCCGCCCGGCCACCTTCAGCGGCACGGCCAGCGGCCCCGGAGAGAGCCGTAGGGCCCGCCACTCGCGGACCGGCAGGCGGGAGAGCAACGCGACGCCCTGTGACGGGACTTCGGGCTCCAGTGCCTCGGTTCCGTGGACGCGCGGCGCGGGTTCGGCCGGGTCGTTGACCCAGCCCCGGCCCGGCACGAAACGGCTGTGCAGCGCGGTCGCGTAGCGCCAGTCGAGGGCGCCCAGCGCGGCGGCGGCGACCGCCGCCTGGTCGACGCGGCCGGAGCGTTCCTGGAAGCGGTCGACCTCCTGGAGGGCCAGTACGTCGACATCCAGGGACGCGACAGCTTCGGCGAGGGGTGCCGAGGCGTCCTCGGGGCGGGCGGCGGCCGGGTGGCCGTCCGGCCGGATCAGCTGGCCGTGCAGCACGTTGAACGTCGCACACGTCACCCGCATGTCACCCATGGCCGCTCCCTCCCAGGGGAGCGATCTTCGCATCCGGCGGAACGCACCGTGCGGCGGTCGACAAGATCGCTCCCAATCACGCGGAATTTCGAGTCAATCCGCAATCACACACGTACCAGCGGTCATGGGCGCCCCGCGCCGACCCGCCACGTCACCGACTCGGAGAACAGGCACCCCATGAACGCAACCGCACCGAACAGCCCAGCCGCCGACGCCACCGCGCAGATCGGCGTCACCGGCCTGGGTGTGATGGGCCGCAACCTGGCCCGCAACTTCGCCCGCAACGGCTACACGGTCGCCGTCCACAACCGGTCGCCGCACCGTACCCACGAGTTGATGAAGGAGTACGGCGACGAGGGTGCCTTCGTCCCGGCCGAGACGGCACAGGAGTTCGTGGCCGCCCTCGAACGCCCCCGCCGCCTGATGATCATGGTGCAGGCCGGTCCGGCCACCGACGCCGTCATCGACGAGTTCGCCGCGCTCATGGAGCCCGGCGACATGATCATCGACGGCGGCAACGCGCACTTCGCCGACACCCGCCGCCGTGAGGCCGCCCTGCGCGAACAGGGCCTGCACTTCGTCGGCGCCGGGGTCTCCGGCGGCGAGGAGGGCGCGTTGAACGGGCCGTCGATCATGCCCGGCGGCTCGGCGGAGTCGTACGCCGTGCTCGGCCCGATGTTCGAGTCCGTCAGCGCGAAGGTCGACGGGGAGCCCTGCTCCACGCACATCGGGACCGACGGCGCCGGGCACTTCGTGAAGATGGTGCACAACGGCATCGAGTACGCCGACATGCAGCTGATCGCCGAGGCCTACGACCTGCTGCGCCAGGTCGGCGGATACTCCCCCGCCGAGATCGCGGACGTCTTCCGCCGCTGGAACGAGGGACGGCTCGGTTCCTATCTGATCGAGATCACTGCCGAGGTGCTCGCGCACACGGACGCGGAGACCGGCGGGGCGTTCGTCGACATCGTCACGGACGCGGCGGGCCAGAAGGGCACCGGGCGCTGGACCGTGCAGACCGCGCTGGAGCTGGGTTCGCCGGTCACCGCGATCGCCCAGGCCACCTTCGCCCGCGCCTCCTCCAGCCAGGCGGACCTGCGCGCGGCCTACCGGGGGCTGCCCGGCGGCACCACTCCCCCGCTCAGCCGCACGGAGGCCGAGCGGTTCACCGCCCAGGTCGAACAGGCGCTGTACGCCTCGAAGGTCATCGCCTACGACCAGGGCTGGAAGATGATCCAGGACGCGGCAACCGAGTACGGCTGGTCGATCGACCTCGCCGCGGTCGCCGGGATCTGGCGCGGCGGCTGCATCATCCGCGCCTCCTTCCTCGACCGGATCCGCGCCGCCTACACGGCCGACCCGGGTCTCGTCAGCCTGCTCGGCGAGGAGACCTTCGCGCGGGAGATCGGCGACGCGCAGGTCCCGTGGCGCGAGGTGGTCGCCTCCGCGGCCCGCCGCGGTATCCCCGTCCCGGCGTTCTCCGCCGCGCTGTCGCACTACGACACGCTGCGCGCCGAGCGTCTGCCGGCGGCCCTGCTCCAGGGCCAGCGGGACTTCTTCGGCGCCCACACCTACGGGCGTACCGACCGCTCCGGCACCTTCCACACCCACTGGTCCCGGCCCGGCCGCCCGGAGACGACCGCCTGACCGACTCCCGTACCCGGCCCGCCCGTTGAGGCGGGCCGGAGCACCCGCGCCCGCTACTCGTCCACGGCGAGAGCGGGCGCCGCCGTACTCGCGCGCACCACGAGCTCGGTCGGCACCAGCGTGGTGCCGTGCTCGTCCCGCCCTGTCCCATCGACCGCAGGACACCCTCACGCGCCGGCGTCCCACTTCACCGACCCCGAGCCGGCCACCCGGACTCGGCCGCCTGACCGATCCCGTCCCCGGCCCGCCTTGCACCAGCAGACGAGCCGGGAATCTCCGCGCCCGCTACTCGCCCACCACGAGAGCGGGTGCCGCCGTACTGTCACGCACCACGAGCTCGGTCGGCACCAGGGTGGTGCCGTGCTCGTCGCCCCGGTCCCGCATCCGCCCCAGGACACCCTGCACACACAGGCGGCCGACCTCGGCGAAGTCCTGGTGGACGGTGGTCAGGGGCGGCAGGAAGGAGCCGGCCTCGGGGATGTCGTCGAAGCCGATCACGCTGACGTCCTCGGGGATGCGCCGGCCGCGCTCGTGCAGGGCCCGCAGGAGGCCCAGTGCCATCTGGTCGTTGGCCGCGAACACGGCTGTGCAGTCGGCCTGTTGGGCGAGTTCCAGTCCCACGCGGTAGCCGGACTCCGCGGACCAGTCGCCGCGTACCACGGGGGGCACCGGGCACCCCGCGTCGGTGAGTTCGGCGCGCCAGGCGTCGGCGCGGCGCTGGGCGGCGAAGGACTCCTCGGGGCCGGCGAGATGCCAGACGGTGCGATGGCCCAGGTCGAGGAGATGGCGTACGGCCGCGCGCGCCCCGCCGTTCTGGTCGGTGTCGACCACGCTGTAGCGGTCGCCCGCGTCGGAGTCGGCGACGACCACCTGCACGTGGGGCGGCAGCGAGATGGTCGCCGCGTCGAGGAGGTGGACCTCCATGATCGCGATGACGGCGTCGACGGCGAGTTCGCCCAGCCGGGAGAAGGCGCCGCGCACCTCGTCCTGGGTGGGGACGGCGACCGGCAGCAGTGTGACGGCGTAGCCCTCGTGCGCTGCGGAGGTGGCGATCGCCTCCAGGGTGCGCATGTTGCCGGTGGTGGAGAGGTTGAACGTGATCACACCGATCGTGCGGAACTCACCCCGCTTGAGCGCGCGGGCCGCGCTGTTGGGCCGGTAGCCCAGTTCCTTCATCGCGGCGAGGACCTGCTGCCGGGTCTCCTCGTTCACACCCGCGTAACCGTTGGACACCCGGGAGACGGTCTGCGAGGAGACCCCGGCCAGGCGTGCCACGTCGGCCATGGACGCGCTCGGGGCGCGCCGCATCACCCGTTTCCCGCCGCGTCTACGGGGCTCCTCGGTGCCGGCCGAGGCACTGTGCGCTGTGTCCACCCGTCTCCTTCCCCTATCGATCCGATTGCCTGGGGCCCGTTTCACCAAACGGCCCTTGACCACCGACATTGGGGCAGTGTAGACATGCCGCCATCAGATGTTTACGTAAACATAACAGGCCGGGACCCTCTCGGACCTGGGTGTTTACGCAACCATCGCGACGGCGTGTGACGCCGGTTCCGAGATGGACGAGCGAGGAACTACATGACGACGCTTCAGCCCCCTGCGGCCGCGACTCGGCCCCCGGTACGGCCATCGGCCAAACGGGACCGCCGTTCCTGGACAGGGTGGGGTTTCATCGGCCCCTTCGCGGTGGTCTTCGCCTTCGTCTTCCTGGCTCCGATCGTGTACTCGGTCTATCTCAGCCTGTACCGCAACCAGCTCATCGGCGGAAACCACTTCGTCGGCCTCGACAACTACACGCAGGCCTTCCAGGACGACCAGTTCTGGTCCTCCCTGGAGCGGGTCTCGCTGTTCCTGGTGATCCAGGTGCCGATCATGCTCGGCATCGCCCTGTTCGTGGCCCTCGCCCTGGACAGCGGCAGGCTCTTCGGCCGGGACTTCTTCCGGATCACGATCTTCCTGCCGTACGCCGTGCCCGCGGTGGTCGCCACCCTGATGTGGGGCTTCATGTACGGCACCCAGTTCGGTCTGGTGGGCGACATCAACAGCGCCTTCGGCGTCACGCTGCCCGACCCGCTCTCCACGCACCTGGTGCTGGCGTCGATCGGCAACATCGTGACCTGGGAGTTCGTCGGCTACAACATGCTGATCTTCTACTCCGCGCTGCGGGTCATCCCGACCTCGCTGTACGAGGCCGCGGAGATCGACGGTGCCGGGCAGTTCCGCGTCATCACCGCCATCAAGCTCCCCGCGATCCGCGGCGCGCTGGTCATCGCGACGATCTTCTCGATCATCGGCAGCTTCCAGCTGTTCAACGAGCCGAGCATCCTGCGACCGCTGGCACGCAACGCGATCACGACGGACTACACCCCGAACTTCTACACGTACTCGCTGTCCTTCAACGGCCAGCAGCACAACTACTCCGCGGCGGTCGCGATCATCATGGGGCTGATCACCATGGTCATCGCCTATGTCGTGCAGCTTCGCGGCATGCGCAAGGGAGCCTGACCATGAGCACCCCCGTCACCACCGCCTCCGCGTCGGCGCCCGCACCGTCCGGCGGCGGCTCCCGGAGCGCGCCCCGGCTGCGCACCCCCCGCAAGAAGCACACGCCCGGGCGCCCCAGGCGCAGTGTGCTGCTGACCGTGCTCACCGGTCTGATCCTGGTCTACACCGTGGTGCCCCTGATCTGGCTGGTCATCAGCGCCACCAAGACCCAGTCGGGACTCGCCGACTCCAACGGCCTGTGGTTCGCGCACCGCTTCGCCCTCTGGTCGAACATCCATGACACGTTCACCTACCACGACGGCATCTTCGGCCGGTGGCTGCTGAACACCCTGCTCTACGTCGTGCTCGGCGCCGGCGGGGCCACCTTCCTGGCGATCCTCGGCGGCTACGCGCTGGCGAAGTTCGACTTCCCCGGCAAGCGCGCGATCTTCGCCGTGGTCATCGGCGCCGTCGCCGTCCCCGGCACGGCCCTCGCGGTGCCCACCTTCCTGATGTTCAGCAAGATCGGACTGACGGACACCCCTTGGGCGGTGATCATCCCCTCGCTGATCTCGCCGTTCGGCCTCTATCTGATGTGGGTCTTCGCCACCGAGGCCATCCCCGTCGAACTCCTCGAAGCCGCCCGCATGGACGGAGCCGGCGAGATCCGCACCTTCTTCCAGGTCTCGCTGCCGCTGCTCGCCCCCGGTGTCGTCACGGTGCTGCTGTTCACCACGGTCGCGACCTGGAACAACTACTTCCTGCCGCTGATCATGCTCAGGGATCCCAACTGGTACCCGCTGACGCTGGGCCTGAGCGCCTGGAGCTCCCAGGCCCAGACGATCGGCGGCGACGTCATCTTCAACCTGGTGATCACCGGTTCGCTGCTCACCATCGTGCCGCTGATCGCCGCGTTCCTGCTGCTGCAGAAGTACTGGCAGTCCGGTCTCGCCGCCGGAAGCGTCAAGGAATAACCCCACCCTCAAGAAGTCCCACCCACGAAGAAGTGGAAGCATCTCCATGCGCAGAACCACCGGCCGCCTGCTGCGCGGCCTCGCCCTCCTCTCCGTCCTCTCCCTGGGGGCGACGGCGTGCGGCAGTTCGGACGACGACAGCTCCAGCACCAAGGCCGTCTCGGCCTCGGACATCCAGGCGGCCCTGAAGAAGGGCGGCTCGGTCACGGTCTGGGCCTGGGAGCCCACCCTGAAGAAGGTCGCGGCCGACTTCGAGAAGAAGTACCCCAAGGTCAAGGTCAACCTGGTCAGCGACAAGTCCGGTGACAAGTACTACACCGCGCTGTCGAACGCGATCGCGGCCGGGAAGGGCGTCCCGGACGTCTCCCAGGTCGAGTACTTCGCACTCAGCCAGTACTCCCTGACCAAGGGTCTCAGCGACCTGGCGCCGTACGGTGCCGACAAGTTGGCCTCCAAGTACACGGCCGGTCCGTGGAACGCGGTGAGTGACGGCGACAAGGTCTACGGCCTGCCGATGGACTCGGGCCCGATGGCGATGTTCTACAACAAGAAGGTCTTCGACAAGTACAAGATCGCCGTCCCGACCACGTGGGACGAGTACGTCGTCGCGGCCCGCAAGCTGCACAAGGCCGACCCCAAGGCGTACATCGCCAACGACGCCGGTGACGCCGGCTTCACCACCAGCATGCTGTGGCAGGCCGGTTCGCGCCCCTACAAGGTCGACGGCACCAAGGTGGCGGTCAACTTCGAGGACGCGGGTGCCAAGAAGTACACGGAGACCTGGCAGAAGCTCCTCGACGAGAAGCTCGTCTCGCCGATCAACGGCTGGACCGACGACTGGTACAAGGGCCTCGGTGACGGCACCATCGCCACCCTGACCACCGGTGCCTGGATGCCCGCCAACTTCGTCAGCGGTGTGGCCGGTGCCTCCGGCGACTGGCGCGCGGCCCCGATGCCGCAGTGGACCGCGGGCGCCAAGGCCAGCGCGGAGAACGGCGGTTCGTCCCTCGCCCTGCCGACGCTGGGCAAGAACAAGGAACTCGCCTACGCGTTCGTCGAGTACGCCAACGCCGGCGCCGGTGTCCAGACCCGTGTCGACCAGGGCGCCTTCCCGGCGACCAAGGCGGAACTCCAGTCCTCCGCGTTCCTGAACAAGGAGTTCCCGTACTTCGGCGGCCAGAAGGCGAACCAGATCTTCGCGCAGTCCGCGTCCGAGGTCGCCTCCGACTGGTCGTACCTGCCCTTCCAGCAGTACGCCAACTCGATCTTCAACGACACCGTCGGCAAGGCCTACATCTCGGGCACCACGCTGGCGCAGGGTCTGAAGAGCTGGCAGGACGCCTCCATCAAGTACGGCAACGAGCAGGGCTTCACGGTCTCGAAGTGACCCGCTCGAAGTAGCCGGTTCGACGTAACCGGCATCTCCTCGGGAGCCGCCGCCGAGCAGCACTCGCCCGGCGGCGGCCCGCCCGGAATCCACCCCGCGTCTCGTTCCACCTGTGCAGTCACCGGAAGGACCCCCATGATCTCCACCCTCCTGTCCCAGTTGCGGCACGGGCCGGACGGTGACGCCACCCCCCGTCTCGCCTACGGCGCCGACTACAACCCGGAGCAGTGGCCTCGCGAGGTGTGGGAGGACGACGTCCGGCTGATGCGCGAGGCCGGCGTCAACATCGTTTCGGTGGGGATCTTCTCCTGGGCGCGCATCCAACCGTCCCGGGACGACTGGGACTTCGGCTGGCTCGACGAGATCATGGACCTGCTGCACGCGGGCGGCATCGGCGTCGATCTGGCCACGGCCACCGCGTCCCCGCCGCCGTGGCTGAGCACGGAGCACCCGGAGATCCTCCCGGTGACCGCCGCCGGCGAGACCCTGTGGCCGGGCGGCCGCCAGCACTGGCGTCCCACCTCGCCGGTCTTCCGCGAGCACGCACTGCGCCTGGTACGGAAGTTGGCCGAGCGGTACGCGAACCACCCCGCGCTGGTCGCCTGGCACATCTCGAACGAGCTGGGCTGCCACAACGTCTACGACTACTCCGACGACGCGGCCCGCGCCTTCCGCGACTGGCTGCGCGCCCGCTACTCGACCGTCGAGACCCTCAACCAGGCCTGGGGCACGGCGTTCTGGTCGCAGCGGTACAGCGACTGGGAGCAGATACTGCCGCCGCGGCTGGCCGCGTCCTTCCCGAACCCGACCCAGCAGCTCGACTTCAAGCGCTTCTCCTCCGACGCGCTCAAGGACCATCTGCGCGCGGAGCGCGACCTGTTGCGCGAGATCACGCCGGGCGTGCCGGTCACCACCAACTTCATGGTGATGGGCAACACCAAGGGCATGAACTACGCCGACTGGGCCGCCGAGATCGACTTCGTCTCCAACGACCACTACGTCACGCCCGGTTCGCAGGACCGCGACGAGCTGTCCTTCTCCGCGAACCTCGTCAGCGGCATCTCCGCCGGCAAGCCGTGGTTCCTGATGGAGCACTCCACCAGCGCCGTCAACTGGCAGCCGGTCAACGTGGCCAAGCGCCCCGGCGACCTGGCCCGCGACTCGCTGCTGCACGTCGCACACGGCGCCGACGCCGTCTGCTACTTCCAGTGGCGCCAGTCGGCGGCCGGCGCAGAGAAGTACCACTCCGCGATGGTGCCGCACGCCGGTGCCGACAGCGAGGTCTTCCGCGCGGTGGCCGAACTCGGCCGCACCCTGCGGACGTTGGCTCCCATCGCGGGCACGGACCGCGAGTCCGCCCGGGTCGGCATCGTCTTCGACTGGGAGTCCTGGTGGGCGAGCGAGCAGGACTCGCACCCCACCGACCGGCTCGACTACCGCCAGGAGGCGCTGGACTGGTACTCCGCCCTCCTCGACCTCGGGGTACGGGCCGACATCGTCACCGCGCGGACCGCCCTCGACCGCTACGACGTGGTGATCACACCCGTACTCCACATGATCCCGGCGGCCCTGTCCAAGGAACTCACGCGCTACGTCGAGCAGGGCGGCCACCTGGTCTCCACGTATTTCTCCGGTGTCGTCGACGAGAACGACCACATCTGGCTCGGCGGCTACCCGGGCGCCCTGCGCGACCTGTTGGGCATCCGCATCGAGGAGTTCGGCCCGCTGCTCGACGGCGACACGGTCGAGCTGGACCTCGACACCGCCGCCACGGGCTCCCTGTGGACCGACCGGATCACGGTGACCGCCCCGGACGTGGAGGTGCTGGCCCACTACCGCAGCGGCACGTACACCGGCCGCCCCGCCGTCACCCGCCGTACGGTGGGCGGGGGTTCGGCCGCGTACGTCTCCACGAGGCTGGGCCGCGAGGGCCTCACCGGTCTGCTCCCCCAGTTGCTCGCGCCCGCCGGTGTCCGCAGTGAACTGCCGGACACCGCAAGGGGAGTTGTCGAGCTGACCGTGCGCCGGAACGCAGACAACCGCTATCTGTTCCTGGTCAACCGGACCGACGGGACAGTGCCGTTGGCCGGACTGTCCGGGGAACTGCTGGTCGGAAGCGCGGGCGAGGACGGTTTCCCCGTGCTCTCGCCCAGGGATGTCGCTGTCGTACGCCAGCCCGTCAGGTGAGTTCGAGCAGCCCCCGGCGGACGGCCTCCGACACGGCCGCCGCCCGGTTGTCGACCTTGAACTTGCGGTAGATCCGCACGAGATGGGTCTTGATCGTGGCCTCGCTGAGGAACAACGCCTCGGCGATGGCCCGGTTGCTGCGGCCCTCGGCCATCAGCCGGACGACCTCGACCTCCCGCCGGGTCAACTCCTGGGCTGGATCGACCACTTGGCCGACGAGTTCACCGACGATCTCCGCCGCAAGACCGACCGAGCCGGCGGCGGCCGTACGGACCGCCTGGAAGAGTTCCTCCGGCGGCCCCGCCTTGAGTACGTAGCCGCGGGCGCCCGCCTCCAACGCCCGTACGACATCGGCTCGTCCGGCGTAGCTGGTCAGCATCACCACCGCCACACCCGGCGCCCGCACCGCGAGCCGACGGACGGCCTCGACGCCGTCGATCCCGCTGCCCTGCCCGGCGAACCGCAGATCCATCAGCGCGACATCGGGCGTCAACTGGGCTGCCAGGCGCACGGCTTCCTCACCGCTGCCGGCCTCGGCGACCACGTCGAGGTCCGATTCGCCGTCGAGCAGGGCACGCAGCCCGGCACGCACGACGGCGTGATCGTCCGCGATCAGGACGCGGAGCGGTTCGGCGGTCATGAGGCGGTCGCCGCGGTGAGAGCTGCGACGGGCCGGCTCCGAGGCGGGGCGGACACTGTGGCACGGACCCTGGTCCCCCTCCCCGGCACGCTGTTCACGTCGAGGTCTCCGCCGCATTCACGCAGTCGCGCCCGGGCCGCGGGCAGCCCGAACCCGCGGTCCGCGCGGGCACCGGCCGCGAAGGCCGCGGCGGGGTCGAAGCCCAGCCCGTCGTCGCTCACTTCGAGTTCCACCCGGTCCCGGTGCCGCCGGTAGGTGACCGACACGCTTCCCGCGCGGGCGTGTTCGCGTACGTTCGCCAGCGTGCTCTGGGCGACGCGGAAGAGGGCGGTGGCCGCGTGGTCGTCGAGCACCGGCTGATGCACGCCCACCGTGCGGAACTGGACGCCGGCGCCGGCGCCTTCGGTCCCCGATCGGGCGCACAGCAGACGCAGTGCGCCTTCCAGGCCCTCCTCGGCGACGGCGGCGGGCGTGAGATCGCGGATGATCCTCCGGGTCTCCGCCAGGTTGCCGCCCAGGCCGTCCGCCACCGCTCGGACCCTGGTGAGCGCCTGGTCCGGCCGCTCGTCCCAGTCACGCTGGACCGCTTGGAGCAGCATCACGCTGCCGGCGAGTTCCTGGGCCAGCGTGTCGTGCAGATCGCGGGCGATACGGGTCCGCTCCGCCAGCACACCCGCCTCACGCTGTTGCTCGGCGAGGGTGTCCCGCGTGTCCCGCAACTCCTCCACCAGCCGCTGGCGGACGGCCGCGTCCCGCTGCTGCGTCCGGTAGAGGGCGACGGTCGCCCACACCGCCGCGACGGGGACCAGTGCGACCTCGGGGTCGAACCGGCCCGTGGACCGGACGAGCGACCCGACCAGTACGACGGTGATCACGGCCACCGTCACCACGGCGGCCCGTCGGCCGAGCACGCGCAGGGCGGCACAGGCGAGCGGAACGGCGCACCACACGTAGGCGGTTGTCAGCGGTGCCTGGGTGAGGAGGGTCAGGACGGTCCACAGCAGAACCAGTACGGGGACCCACGCGCGCCGGCCGAGCGACCCGAGCCGGTCCCACCAGGTCAGCCCGGCCGCGTACACCAGTGCCAGCGCTCCGCTGACGCTCACGATGTACCAGCACAACGGGACGTCGATCAGGGCGAGCCGGACGAAGCCCGCCCCGACGACGAGGAACAACGCGAGATGGGAAACGTGCTCCAGGGTGTGCCGACTGCCGCGGGCGGTCAGTGGAACGCGAGCGGACACGGCAGATCCCCTTGGGACGAAAGATCCGGACAGGGCTCCCGAGTCTATCGACCACCTGTATGACCGGTGTGAACAGTGGGGTCCGTCACGCCCCCGGGTGGAGCCCCGGCCAGCCCGGCGTGGGATCGCCCTTCACCTCGCCGAAGTAGAGGGCGAAGGTCTGCTTCCAGCGCTCGATCGCCGCGCGGTCGGCCATGAAGCGGGGGAAGCCGTCGAGGTGCGCGTTCGGATACTCCCAGATCGGCTTCAGTCCCGCGGGGAGCATGGTGTCGGTCCGTACCGACCAGCCGTTGAAGGAGGCGCGCTGCTGGGCGTCGGACAGCTGCCAGCTGAGGTAGAGCTTGGCGGCCGTCGGGTTCCTGGCCTGCTTCAGGATCGCGGCGCGCTGGCCCCAGGCCATGAAGGGGTGGCCCTCGGGGACAACCCACTTCACCGGAGTCGTGGAGACCGGTGTGCCCGCCGTAGCGAGGCCGATCACCTTCTCCCCGCCGAAGACCGCGCCTATCGGGGAGTCGGCGCCGCGAGCGAACCGCACGTCCTGCCCGGCGAGCGCGGCTACCCACTCCCAGCCGTACTGCTGCACGTACAGCGAGTAGAGGTAGAGGACCGCGTCGTCGTCGTGCGGGTACGGGGAGGCAATCTTCCCCTTCCATTTCGGGTCGATCAGTTCGAGCGGGGACTTCGGAGCATCCGCGCCGACCGCGGCGACGTCGTACAGGAAGCTGAAGGCCACCGCGGCGATCGCGACCCAGGTGCCCTGCGGGTCCTTGAAGCCGTCGTGGACCTTCGAGAAACCGGCCGGCTTGTAGGGCAGCAGTCGGCCCTGTTCCTTCCAGCGCGTGAAGTCCTGGAGTGTCTGGAGCTGTACGACGTCGGGTACGAGGGTGTCGGTGGCGAACTGGTTGTCCACGCGGACGTCGTGGTACTTGCTGTAGTCGACGATCAGCGTCAGATCGATCTCGGGGAAACGCTTCCGGAAGGCGGCCTTGGTGGCGTCCTGCTGGGTCGGCGTGTCACCACCGGCGTAGATCACGAGCTTGCCGCCGTCCGCGAGAGCGGCCCGGTACAGCTCGTCGAGCGTCCTGGTCTCCTCCCGCGACGACCGGAGGGACGGGGCAGCGGAGGCGGTCGCGGCCGTGGCACCGAGCACGCTCATTCCGAGGGCGGCACCGGCTCCGCCGGCAAGTACACGTCGTCTGCTGAGGAAGCTGGACACGCTGTGGGACCTCTCTGATGGGGGGCTCGAAGCCATGGGCTGCGTGGGCGGGAACCCGGCGCCATGGTCATTCGTGATTCTTCAGCCGCCCAGGGGTCGTTCGCGTCGTCCAGATGAAGCGAGGGGTGCGCAAGAGGTTGAAGTCGCGTTCAACCGATCGGTTGAACACAAAGCTGCCGATCCCCTCCGCTCAGTCGCGCAGCGGGGCCCGTGCCATGTCGCCGACCTGTCGTACCTGATCGACCGTCAGGCGCCGGACGTCCCAGAGCAGTTCGGCCACGTCGACCGCCGCCGGGTTCCGGGGCGGGTGGCCGTCAGGGACGTCGACACCGGTGAGGACGGACAGGGTGCCGACGGGAACACCCAGGACGGTCGAGAAGTCGGTCAGCAGGTCGGGCGTGAGTTCCTTACGGCCGCTGCCCACGACTCCGTATGTGGACGCGGCCCAGTACCGGCCCGTGAGGCACAGAAAGGTCCGGGCGATCCCGCTCCAGCTCAGGTTGCGGTGGCCGGCCATACCTATGAGGACACCACCGGGACCGCGCTCGAACTGTTCGTGCACCCGCACTGTCCGAACCGGTTCCGTGCGGTTCTCCTGGGGCAGCGAACAGGCGAGTCGACGCAGTCGGCGCACGTGTTCCGGCGGCAGGACGACAGCGTCCTTCACCAGGCCCGCGACCAGTTCTCTCGCCCGCGCGTCCAGCGGAGCCAGATCGTCTGGTACCGGCACGTCCGCGATCACGAACAAGTCGGCGGCGTGCAGCTGCAGCACCGGCGCGAGCCTCCGGAGGAGCGAAGGGCTCGGCACCGTTCCCTCGAACACGGCGCGGAGTTCGGATTCCGGAATCTCCGCCGACCTCGACAGGTCGGCGATGTCCAGCTGCCGGTGACTCGCCAACCGTGCCAGCAGTACGTCGAAGCCCGGAAGTCCCGTCATTCCGCGGTCGTCGGGCGCAGCCCCGCGAGGGTGACCGAGACGAGTCGTCGTGCCGCCGCCTTGGACGGCAGGACGCCTGCCGCAGCGAGGGCGTGGAGGGAGTAGGTCGCCAGTTCGTCCGGGGAGACGTCGTCGCGGATGTCACCGGCCCGCACGCCCTCCGCCAGGAGTTCGCTCAGGAAGCGGTGGAGGTGCTGCTCGGCGCCGGCGACATGGTCGCCCCGGTGCAGCAGCGCGCCGAGTTCGGGGCCATGACCGTGGCGCCGTTGCTGGATCAGAGCGAACGCCTCCAGTACCGCTCGCAGCCGCTCGCCCGCGCTGCCGGTCCCGTCCCGGAGTGCGGCGAGTTCGCGGAGATGTCCGGCGACCTGCTCCTCGTGCCACGCCGTCATGATCGACTCGACGTCCGGGAAGTACTTGTACAGCGTGGCCCGGCCGATCCCGCTCTCCTCGGCGATCTTCGACATCGTCACCGAACGCAGCCCACGCTCGGTCACCAGCACAGCCGTGGTGTCCAGCACCGTGTCGCGTACGGCGCGGCGATGCTCCTCGATGGTCTCGTTCCAAAGCTTCGGCACAGCCTCAGCATACGTCGCGCCGCCATCGATACATGATGCATTGACAGCGACACAGTGTATCGATAAAGCTGTCCGGGCCGACTCACCGGAGCCCCCGCACCCGACCGAACCGAGGACCCCATACTCACCGCCGAAGCACGCATAGCCACCGAACGCCCCACCCGGTACCTCGTACAACTCTGCAAGCACTTCGACAACAAGGGCCGCCACCTGACCCATCGCCCGCGGACACACACGCCCCCGGACGCCCCGGACATTCGCCCCGACGAGATCCAGGTCGAGTGGACGGACAGCGACGGGACGCTCCGCCTGCCGTGGGGACAGTGCACACTCCGAGCCACGCCCGGCATGCTGCGGGTGCGCGTCGAGGCCGAGGATCAGGAGAGCCTGGGGCGACTCCAGGATCTCGTCACGACACACATCGGCAGGTTCAGCAGGCGCGATCCGTTGACGGTGGCCTGGAACCCGTCCGAGGCGACCGTCGACCAACCCGGCGAGGCGACTCCGGCACGCCAACGGCACGGCGGCCGGACCAAGTTCGTGGTCATCGGCGTGACAACCGTCGCCGTGGCCCTGCACCTCGCGCTCGGCGGAACCGTGCTGGCCCAGATGTCGTGGACGGGCTGGGTCGTGGGATTTCTGGCGACGGTCGTCGTGGTGAAGGTGGCCCTCCTGGGCCGTCTCGCACTCCATCATCACGGGCGCCGTACCGGATAGGCCCAGCCTCAACCCGCACCACCTCCCTTCCCCTCACTCGACCGCGACGCGTGCGCCAAATACCCCCTAGGGGTATAGTCCTGCCGAACGTACACCGGAGAGGGGCGGGTTCATGGAAGCGATCGGGCACGCGTTGTCCATTGCCGGTTCGATGACTTGGGAGGTCACCTGGGCGCTGATCCTCGGCTTCACGCTCTCCGCCGTCGTGCAGGCGGTGGTGCGCCGGTCGACGGTCGTACGGCTGCTCGGCGACGACCGGCCGCGCACGCTCGCGCTGTCCGCCGGATTCGGCGCGGCCTCGTCCTCCTGTTCCTACGCAGCTGTCGCGCTCGCGCGTTCCCTGTTCCGCAAGGGCGCGAACTTCACCGCCGCCATGGCCTTCGAGATCGCCTCCACCAATCTGGTCGTCGAACTCGGCGTGATCCTGGCCCTGTTGATGGGCTGGCAGTTCACCGCCGCCGAGTTCGTCGGCGGACCGATCATGATCGTCGTACTCGCCGTGCTGTTCCGGCTCTTCCTGCGTCAGCGTCTCCTGCGCCAGGCGCAGGAGCAGGCCGAGCGCGGGCTGGCCGGTTCCATGGAGGGGCATGCGGCGATGGACATGTCGATCGGAGGTGAGGGGAGTTTCGTCCGCCGACTCTTCTCGCCGGAGGGGTTCACGTCCGTCGCGCACATCTTCGTGATGGAGTGGGCCGCGATCCTGCGCGACCTGGTGGCCGGGCTGCTGATCGCGGGCGCGATCGCCGCCTGGGTGCCGGACAGCTTCTGGCACACGTTCTTCCTCGCCGACCACCCCCTCGCCGCGAAGCTGGTCGGCCCGCTCGTCGGCCCCTTGGTGGCCATCGCGACCTTCGTCTGCTCGATCGGCAACGTGCCCCTCGCGGTGGTGCTGTGGAAGGGCGGCATCAGCTTCGGCGGAGTGATCGCCTTCATCTACGCCGACCTGCTGATCCTGCCGATCCTGAACATCTACCGGAAGTACTACGGCGCCCGGATGACCGGCTTCCTGCTGGTCACGTTCTTCACCGCGATGGCCTTCGCCGGCTATGTCGTGGAGTTCGCCTTCGGCGGTCTCGGGCTCATCCCGGACCAGGCCGACGCGAAGATCCCCGACGACGGCATCACCTGGAACTACACGACCTGGCTCAACATCGCCTTCCTGCTGCTGGCCGCGAGCCTGGTCGTACGGTTCCTGCGCAGCGGCGGCCCGGCGATGCTGCGGATGATGGGCGGTTCACCGGACCACGGCGAACCGGAACAGGGGCACACGCACGAGCAGCATCACCAGCACGACCACTAGACACGCCGGCTCGTCCAGCATGGCGCGTTCAGGGTCCGGCGGCAGGCCGTACGCGGATCGCAGCTCGTGCTGCGACTCGGCGAACCTGCTTGCGCAGAAAGCCCGTGCCGTCGCGCACCGCGCCGGGCGAAGCCCTCTCCGAACTGCCGGACATCCACTTGCGGGTCGGGTGTCCGTACGGCCCGGGCGAGGCTGCCGGCGTCGCATTCCCGCGTCGTACCGGTCAGTTCACTGTAAAGAACCTTGACAGACGATTGGTCTAGTCCAAATATGGTCGCTGTTCGCCCCGGTCCGGGGCGACTTCTCACCTTTCAGCATGGGAGCGTCAATGAGACGACCTGGGCCTCTTCGCGCGTCACTGTCCTGTACGGCCGTAACGGCCCTGTCCGCGGGGCTTGTCGCTCTCGGCGGGGGTGCCGCGAGCGCCGATCATCGCGCGCAGCCCATGCCGGACCATGTCGCGGCGCCGTACTTCGAGGCGTGGACCGGTGAGAGCCCGGCCGCGCTCGCCGCGGCCTCGGGCAACAAGTACCTCACGATGGCGTTCCTGCAGACCGAGGCGCCCGGTTCGTGCACGGCGTACTGGAACGGCCAGCCCGCCCAACCGATCGCCAAGTCGACCTTCGGCAAGGACATCGCGACGATCCAGGCGCGCGGCGGCAACGTCATCCCGTCGTTCGGCGGCTACAGCGCGGACACCACCAACACCGAACTGGCCGACAGCTGCACCGATGTCGACGCCATCGCCAAGGTCTACGAGAGCCTGGTCACGACCTACGGCGTGAGCCGCATCGACCTCGACATCGAAGCCGACTCCATCAACAACACCGCCGGCATCGACCGCCGCAACAAGGCGATCGCCAAGGTGCAGCACTGGGCCGAACGCACGGGCCGCAGCGTGGAGTTCTCCTACACGCTGCCGACGACCACGACCGGTCTCGCGCCCAACGGCGTGGCCCTGCTGCAGAACGCCGTCGACAACGGCGCGCGCGTCGACGTGGTCAACATCATGACGTTCGACTACTACGACGGCGCCACCCACGACATGGCCGAGGACACCAAGACCGCCGCCACCGGCCTGCACGCCCAACTCGCCGCGCTCCACCCCAAGAAGAACCCGGCGAAGCTGTGGAAGACGATCGGCGTCACCGAGATGCCCGGCATCGACGACTTCGGCCCCGCCGAGACCTTCACCACGGACAACGCCGTCACGGTGAAGAAGTGGGCAGCGGCCCGTGGCATCAACACGCTCTCCTTCTGGGCGCTCCAGCGCGACAACGGCAACTGCGTGGGCACCGGCGGCGCCAACAACTGCTCCGGAATCGCCCAGGACACCTGGTACTTCAGCCACGCCTTCAAGTCGTTCACCCGCCGGTGACGGGAACGATCAACTCCCAGGTGTCGACCCCGTAGTCGAGGGTCATGCCGTGCCGTTCGTACAGGGCGAGCGCCTTGCTCGTGTTGTCGGTGTCCACGCCCAGGCCGACACGGTCGCGGCCCAGCGCCGCGTAGTGGCCGAAGCCGTAGCGCAGGAGGTGGCTGCCCAGGCCCCGGCCGCGGGCCTGGCGCAGGACGGCGAGGTTGCCGATCCAGGCCATGGAGGCGCGGTCGTTGTGGGTGCGCAGCATCGCGACGTCCCCGAGGCCGTCGACGTGGGCGATCCAGATCAGCGACCAGTCGACCCGCTCGGCGTCGATGTCGTCCAGCCACTGTGGGTATGTGCGGTACTGGAAGTCGAAGTGCTCGGTCATGGCCTCCTGGAGCAGTGCGTGGGCGCGGCGCCGGTCGGCCTCCTCCAGGCAGGGTCGCAGGGTCACACCGGGCGGGGAGGCGGGCAACGGGTCGGCCGAGGGCGACAGTTGACGGGCCATCACGTTGTAGCGGCGGACGGGCTGCCAGCCTCGGCCGTGCAGTGCGGGCAGGTCCATGGTGGGGTTCAGGGTGAGGTGCAGATGCACCACGGCGCGGGACGCTCCGTTGGCGACGGCGCGTTCCGCGGCCCTGGCCTCGATCAGGTCGAACAGATGCAAGGCGCCCGGCAGTTGGCCCGGCACGATGTAGTGGTCGATGTCGATCCGCTCGCCGCCCGAGTCGTCCCACAACAGGCCGTATCCGATCAGGCGGGCGCCCTCGAAGAGCAGCCAGGAGTCGCGCTCCAGGTCCACTTCGGGGTGCTTGAAATCCGCCTGGATCCGGGCCAGTTCGGTGTCAGGGCGGCCGATCTCCAGCAGGTCGACCTCATTGAGCAGGGCGCACACCGCTGCCGCGTCGTCGGGTGTCGCCGGGCGGACGCGCAGGCCCGGCGGCAAAGGGGTGGGGGCGGTCATGGACCCACTGTCGGGTGACGGCCCCCGGCCCGCAACGGAGTTTCCGCGCCCCGCGCGTTCAGTCCGCCATCAACTCCCGCACCAGGGGCGCCACCTTCGTGCCGTAGAGCTCGATGTTGGTCATGAGGGTGTCGTGGGGCATTCCGGTGATGCCGTACTTCAGGTTGAAGCGGGTCGCGTCGAGGGTCTTCAGGGTGTCGGCGATCTTGCGGGCCACGGTCTCGGGCGATCCGACGTGCAGGGCGCCGCCGGGGCCGACGTCGCGCATGAGGCTCTCGCGGGTCGGGGTGCGGAAGCCGCGTTCCCGGGCCACGCTGCGGATCAGTTCCTGGAAGGCCGGCACGAACTCCTCCACCGCCTGTTCGTCGGTGGCGGCGACATGGCCGGGCGCGTGCACGCCGATGGGCCGCGCGGGGTGGCCGAACTCCGCCAGCGCCCGGCGGTACAGCTGGGAGAACGGGGCGAAGCGGGCTATGTCTCCGCCGATGATCGCCAGCATCAGGGAGAACCCGTACTGGGCGGTGCGGATCACCGACTGCGGGCTGCCGCCGACCCCGATCCAGGTGGGGATGGAGCCGGTCTCGCTGTGCGGGTAGACGGAGATGCCGTCGAGGGCGGCACGCGTGGTGCCGGACCAGGTGACGGGCTTCTCCTTGAGCAGTTCGGCGAAGAGGGCGACCTTCTCCTCGAACAGCTCCTCGTAGTCGTTCAGGTCGTAGCCGAAGAGCGGGAAGGACTCGGTGCTCGATCCTCTGCCGAGGATGACTTCGGCGCGGCCGGCGGAGACGGCGTCGAGGGTGGCGTAGCGCTGGTAGACGCGGACGGGGTCGTCGGAGCTGATCACCGTGACGGCCGAGCTGAGGTGGATGTCCGAGGTGCGCGCGGCGATGGCCGCGAGGACGACGTCCGCCGCCGACAGGGGCATCGCCTCGGTGTGGTGTTCGCCGATGCCGAAGTGGTCGACGCCGACCTGGTCGGCGAGGACTCCTTCCTCGACGAGCCGTCGGATGGCCTGGCCGTGGGTCAGCGGCTTGCCGTCCGCGCCGTTCGTGACGTCGCCGAACGTGTCGAGACCGAGCGTGACGCCGTCGGTACTGGTCGGGTTGGTCATGTCGTACTCCTTGGGTCTGCTCGGTGGGTCAGGTGGCGATACGGCGCATCACGCCGAGGAGCCGGGTCAGGTCGTCGGCGTCGACGTGGTCGAGGACATGGCGCCGGACGCTGGCGAGGTGGGCGGGCCATGCCTCCTGGAGGCGGGCGAGGCCCTGGTCGGTGAGGACGGCGTTCCAGCCGCGGGCGTCCTCGGCGCAGCGTTCCCGTCCGACCAGTCCCTGTGTCTCCAGGCGGGCGACGATGCGGGTCATGCCGCTCAGCGAGAGGTTGCAGACGGACGCCAGCTCGCTCATGCGCATCCGGCGGTCCGTGGCCTCGGAGAGGTGCATGAGGGTCGTGTACTCGGACAGCGGCAGGCGCTGCTCGCGCACCATGTCGGCGTCGACCGCGCGGGGCAGCACGAGCATCACCCGCGCGAGTTCGCGCACCAGCGCCTCTTCGTGCGGGCTCATGGGCTGCAGTGGCTGCTCGGGCGTGGTCATGCCACCAGTTTACTTGATTGACGCAGCAATGAATTCGAACGACGGTGAGGCCGCCGCAGACCTCCCTCGCTCACCCGAGGGGCGAGGTCTCCCCCGCTGTCTCCGCATGGCCGTGGTAGCGCAGCAGGAGCATCGCGGCGTCGTCGTGGAGCGGGCCGGCCGTATGGCGGACCAGGTCCTCTCGCAGGGAGTCGAGCGCGTTCTGCGCGTCGGGCTCCTTCAGTAGATGTGCCCGCTCGACGAGCGGATAGAAGGTGCCGTGCTCGTCGCGGGCCTCGGTGACGCCGTCGGTGTACAGGAGCAGCTGCTCGCCGGGCGCGAAGCGTACGGGGAACGGCTTCGGGGGCTCGCCGCCGTGGGCGCCGCCGAGGCCCAGCGGCGGGGCGTAGGCCGGCGGTGCCGGGAAGTCGGCGGTGCCGTTGCGTCGTACGACCATCGGGGGCGGGTGGCCGTAGTTGAGGAAGAGCACCTCGTGGTCGGTGCCGATCTCGGCGAGGACTGCGGTCACGAACTTCTCGTCGGACAGGACGCGGGAGACGCTGCGCTCCAGCCGCTCGCCGAGTCCCACCAGGTCGGGTTCGTCGTGCGCGGCCTCCCGGAACGCGCCGAGGACCACGGCGGCCGTCTCGACGGCGGCCAGGCCCTTGCCCTGCACATCGCCGACGATGACGCGCACGCCGTGCGGGGAGGCGACCACCTCGTAGAGGTCACCGCCGATCCGGGCCTCCGCGACGGCCGAGGTGTACGACACCGCCGCCTGGAGCGGGCCCGCGGTCAGCGGCACCGGGCGCAGCAGGACGCGTTGCGCGACCTCCGCGATGGACCGGACGCTGGCCAGCTCGGCCTCGCGGCGTCCGCGCATCACGGCGGCGGCGATGCCCGCGCCGGTCACACCCACCACCGACACCATCGCCAGGAAGCCTCTTCGTTCCTGGAACAGGCCGTCGTAGAGGCCGAGTCCGACGCACAGGGCGAGGGCCGCCGCGCCGAACCAGGCGGTGCGGCGCCAGCCGCCGACGAGTCCGGCGAAGGCCGGTCCGAGGGAGGCCAGGGGCAGGAAGCCGAGCCCCGGGCCGGTGACGAGGTCCCCGACGGCGACCACCGCCATCACCGCGGCGGGCAGCCAGGTCAGCACCGAGAGACTGCGCTGCGGCTTCCTTGCGGCCATGGTCCACTCCAACGGCGTCCCGGCATCCGGAACCGGCTTCGCCTTCCGCGCAGGGGTCCCTCCCCCACCTTGGACATCGCAAGGCTGCCAGGCAACCCCTCGGAAGTGCCCGGCCCTTTACCCAATTGATTCCGAGAACTGACATTTCCTGATCGGCAACAACCAATCGGCGCAGGCTGGTTGGCGATCACGGACTCCGGGCAAGTGAAGTGTGAAGGACCCGCCGCGCAAGAGATGCAGCGGCCCCGGTGCGGTGACACCGCGGGGATACCGGGTGTCCTAGGAGGGGAAGTGATTCGCCATGCGTACGCATAGGCGTACCCATAGGCGTTCCGTACGCGTGGAGTACCTGCTGCCGGACGAGGCCGCGGCGGCGGGGCAGGCACGAAAGCTGACATCGGAGTTCCTCGCCCGCTCCCGCAGCCGGATGGCGCGGGTGGACGAGGAGCAGATCGAGGACGCGACGCTCATCGTGTCCGAACTGGTCGCCAACGCGACCGAACACGGGCGCGGCGAGTGCCGGCTGCGGCTCCAACTGTCCGACGAGCGCGTCACGGTCGAGGTCTACGACGGCAACCCGACCCCGCCCCGGGTGCGGCCACTGACGGCCGAGAGCGAGAGCGGACGCGGCCTCGCCATGGTCCGCTGCCTGGCCCACCGCCTCGATGTCACCCCGCTCACCGGGGGCGGCAAGCGGGTGCGGGCGATCCTGGCCATCTGACCGGCTCCCGGGACTTAACAGCAAGGCAACGCGGGCGTACTGCCGAGCGAAACGTGGCCGCGCGATTTTTTGCTCTACGGACGTAGAGAAAAAATCCCCCGGAGGCCCGTATGGCTGCCGCTCCACATCCCCTCGACCCGCTCACCCCCGAAGAGATCACCTCCGCCCGCGAGTTGCTCGCGGCGTCCGGTCTGGTCACAGAGGCCACCCGCTTCGCCTACCTCGGGCTCCTCGACCCGCCCAAGTCCGCCCCGCAGCAAGGGGATCGTCGGCTGCGGGTCCTGCTGCTCGACATCTCCGGCGGTCCCTCCTGCGACGCGACGGTCTCCCTGACCGAGTCGCGGGTCGTGGCGCACCGGCTGATCGACGCCGCGACGGAAGGCCAACTCCCCGTGCTGGACGCGGAGTTCGCGATCGTAGAGGAGGTCCTCGCCAAGGACCCTCGCTGGCTGGCCGCGCTGGCCGCCCGTGGCCTGGACGTGGACTCGGTGCGCGTCGCCCCGCTCTCCGCGGGGGTGTACGACGCCGAGTACCCGCAGGAACGGGGCCGCCGCATCCTGCGCGGGCTGGCCTTCGTACAGGAACACGCCAAGGATCACGCGTGGGCGCATCCCGTCGACGGACTCGTCGCCTACGTGGACGTCCTGAACCGGAGCGTGGACCAGGTCATCGACGTCGGCCCGGTACCGGTGCCCGCGGAGTCGGGGAACTTCGACGACCCGGCCGTCACCGGTCCGCCGCGCACCACCCTCAAGCCCATCGAGATCACCCAGCCGCAGGGCCCCAGCTTCACCCTCGACGGCAACGTGCTGACGTGGGAGAACTGGTCGCTACGCATCGGCTTCGACGCCCGTGAGGGGCTGATCCTCCATCAACTCGCCTTCACCGGACGCCCGGTGATCCATCGCGCGTCGATCGCCGAGATGGTCGTACCGTACGCCGACCCCTCCCCCGTGCGGTCCTGGCAGAACTACTTCGACACGGGCGAGTACCTCATCGGGCGCTACGCCAACGCGCTCCAGCTCGGCTGCGACTGCCTCGGCGACATCACCTACCTCGACGCGGTGATCGCCGACGAGACCGGCACACCGCAGACACTCGCCAACGCCGTCTGTCTGCACGAGGAGGACTACGGCATCCTCTGGAAGCACACCGATCTCTGGGCGGGCTCCGTCGAGACCCGGCGCCAACGGCGCATGGTGCTCTCCTTCTTCACCACGGTCGGGAACTACGACTACGGCTTCTACTGGTACCTGTACCTCGACGGCACCATCGGGTTCGAGGCCAAGGCCACCGGCGTCGTCTTCACCTCCGCCCACCCCGGCGGCGACTACCCCTATGCCACCGAACTCGCTCCCGGCCTCGGCGCCCCGTACCACCAACACCTGTTCAGCGCACGGCTGGACATGGCCGTGGACGGTCCCGTCAACCGGGTCGAGGAGATCGAGACGGTCCGGGTGCCGATGGGGCCCGACAACCTGCGGGGCAACGCCTTCGCCCTCAAGCGCACCCCGCTGACGCGGGAGAGCGAGGCGCAGCGGATGGCCGACGCGGGCGTGGACCGCGTGTGGCACATCTCCAACCCCGGGTCCCTGAACCGGCTCGGCAGGCCGGTCGCCTACGCCCTGCACCCGGAGGGCAAGCCGGCTCTCCTCGCCGATCCCGAATCCTCGGTCGCGGCCCGCGCCGCCTTCGCCACGAAACACCTCTGGGTCACCGCGTACGACCCGGCCGAGCGCTACCCGGCGGGCGACTTCGTCAACCAGCATCCAGGCGGAGCGGGGCTGCCCGCGTACGCCGCCGCCGACCGGGACCTCGACGGGCAGGACCTCGTCGTCTGGCACACCTTCGGGCTGAGCCACGCCCCGCGCCCCGAGGACTGGCCGATCATGCCGGTCGACACCACGGGCTTCACGCTCAAGCCGGTCGGCTTCTTCGACCGCAACCCCACCCTCGACGTGCCGCCGAGCACCTCCGCCCACTCGGCCTGCGCAACGACAGGAACAGACACAGGAGGCTGTCATGTCTGAACAGACCATCAGTGGCAGCTCAGTTGACGCACCGTCAAAACTCCGTGGTTCGATCGGAGTAGGCGGGATCGTGTTCATGGTCGTCGCGGCGGCCGCCCCGCTCACCGCCATCGGCGGCGCCCTGCCGGTGATGCTGGCCATCGGCAACGGCCCCGGCGTACCGGCCGCCTATCTCCTGGTCGCCGTCGTCCTGCTGCTGTTCAGCGTCGGCTACGCGGCGATGAGCCGCCATGTCGTCGACACCGGCGCCTTCTACTCCTACGTCACCGCCGGGCTCGGCCGGATCACCGGCACCGGGGCGGCCGGACTGGCGCTGCTCACGTACAGCACGATCCAGGCCGGGATCTACGGCCTGTCCGGCGTCACCCTTCAGGGGCTGGTCGTGAAGTACGGCGGCCCCGACCTGCCGTGGTGGCTGTGGGCCGGTGTGCTGTGGGGACTGGTCGCGGTGCTGGGCTTCCGCAACATCGAGGTCGGCACGAAGGTGCTGTCGGTGCTGCTGGTCCTGGAGGTCGGCATCGTCACGGTGATGACGGTGGCGATCCTCGTCCAAGGAGGCGCGCACGGCATCGACTTCGCCTCCTTCACGCCGGGCGCCTTCAACACGGGCTCTGCGGGCATCGGGGTGATGTTCGCGGTCGCGTCCTTCGTCGGCTTCGAGGCGACCGCCATCTACAGCGAGGAGGCGAGGGATCCCAAGCGCAGTGTGCCCAGGGCGACTTACCTCGCGGTCGTCGCCATCGGCGGCTTCTACGCGCTCTCCAGCTGGGCGGTCGTCCTGGCGGTCGGCACGGAGGAGGTACAGGGTGCGGCGGCGAAGAACACGAGCGGGCTGGTCTTCGCCGTGGCCGGGCAGTACGTCGGTTCAGCCGCCTCCGACACCATGGAAGTCCTGCTGCTGACCAGCCTGTTCGCGGCGCTGCTCGCCTTCCACAACGCGATCTCCCGCTATCTGTTCTCCCTCGGCCGCCAGGGCGACGCCCCCGCGGTCCTGGGCCGCAGTCACGCCAAGCACGGTTCGCCGCACGCCGGTTCGCTGGTGCAGAGCGTGTCGGCCGCCGTGGTCGTGGGGGCGTTCGTCCTCGCCGGATCCGATCCGGTGCTGGAGCTGTTCACCTGGATGAGCGGGCTGGCCACGCTCGGTGTGCTGGTGCTGATGATCCTCGTCGGGATCGCGATCATCACCTTCTTCGCCCGCACCGGGGCGGACACCCGCCTGTGGCACACCCGGCTCGCGCCGGCCCTCGGCGCCCTCGGGCTGTGCTGGATCACGTTCATGGTGCTGGCCAACTTCACCACCCTGATCGGCGGTTCGACCTCCCTCGCGCGGCTCTTCGAGGGGATCGTCGTCCTGTTCTTCGCGGCCGGGGCGATCTCCGCCGCCGTCCGGCGCCGCCGCGATGCATGACGTTCTCCCCGCCACCGTCGCACTGACGGGCTCCGGTCTGTGCCTCGCGGGGCATGTGCCGGGGCCCGTACGGCGCTGGGGTCCGCACGCCGTCGTGCTCGCCGTGACGCTGCTGATGGTGGTGGGGAGCCCGGGGCCGCACCCGCTGCTCGTGGGCGCGGGCGTGACGGCGGGCATGTGCCTGTTCACCCGCGGGCCGGTCGCCGCCGACCTCGCGGTGATGGCCGTGGTCACGGCGGCCATGGCCGGGCTTCCGGACGGGCAGCACCACCATGCCGACAGCCATGGGCTGTTCGCGCTGGCGGTGGTGCTGTGGCTGCTCGCCCGGGCGGGGGCCGTCATGCACCGGGCGCTGCGTCCCGGTGTGCCGTGCGCGGGTCCGCTCAGCGGTGCGGGCGGCGCGATGATGGCCCTCGGCATGGCCGCCATGCTGGCCTGACCGGGTCGGACCGGCGCCGGAGCCGCTGGATTAAGGTCGGGGCATGCCCAAAATCGTCGATCATGACGCGCGGCGCCGCGAGATCATCGAAGCCGTATGGGCCCTGATCGCAAGACGCGGGCTCGACGCCGTCACCATGCGGGACCTCGCCGCCGAGGCCGGATACGCCAACGGTGCGCTGACCGGCTACTTCCGCAACAAGGACGAGATCCTGCTCGCCGCCTTCCAGCACGCCTTCGAGAGCACCAACGTCCGCGCGCGCGAGTCCATCGCCGACGCGACCGGGCTGCCGGCGCTGCGCCTGCTCTGCCTGGAGATCATGCCGCTCGACGACGTGCGCCTCATGGAGGCCCGGGTCGTCATCGCCTTCTGGGACCGTGCCGTCCACGACGACCGCATGGCCGGGGTCCACGAGAACGCCATGGCGGCCTGGCGCGAGCAGATGTGCGGCTACCTGCAACAGGCCCGCCGGCAGGGCGACATCGGCACCCAATCGCCCGACGACGAGGTCGTCGACACTCTCCTCGCGGCCCTCATGGGCTTCCAGATCAACGCGGTCCTGCTGCCCCACGCCACCACGCCCCGGCGTCAAGAGGCAGTTCTCGACGGCCTGTTGGGCTCGTTGCGGCCGTAGAGCAGCGGGGGTACCACGGGCACCTCCGGGGCGGTCTCGATGTCGGCCGGTGTCATGCGGAACTCGACGGGGTACGCCTCGCGGCGGGTGCGGCGGTCGGGTTCGGTGGTGCGCCACATGTAGAGGCAGCGGACGCACTGGAGTACGTCCCACACGCCGGGGACCGGCGAGGTGGTCACGGTGTCGATCGTGTCGTGGGCGCAGCGGGGGCAGGTCATGGCGGGTGGCTCCTGACGGACGGGTATTCGTGGGTCGGGTCAGCGGGCGGCGATCAGGGCGCGCAGGCGGTCGGTCCACTCGGGGGTCTCGGGGAGGTCCCGTACCGGGGTGTCGAAGTGGCCCCGGTTGTCCGGTGCGACCGGCGTCGTGGCGTCGATGATCATCTTGCTGGTGATGCCGGGTGTGTTCGCGGCCGGGGCCAGTGCCATGACGGAGAGGTTGGGGACGATGACCACGTCGTCCTGGGGGTTGACCTTGGCGGACATCGCCCACATCACCTGGGGCAGGTCGAAGGGGTCGACGTCCTCGTCCACGACGATCACCTGGGTGACGTAGCCGAGGCCGTGCGGTGTGGTCATCGCGCGCATACCGACCGCCTTGGCGAAGCCGCCGTAGCGCTTCCTCGTCGAGATGATCACCGCGAGGCCGTGGGTGTACATGGCGTTGACGGCCTGGACCTCGGGGAACTCCGCGCGCAGTTGCTTGAGCAGCGGGACGCAGGTGTTGGGGCCGACGAGGTAGTCGACCTCGGTCCACGGCATGCCGAGGTAGAGGGACTCGAAGACCGGGTCGGTGCGGTACGAGATGCGGTCGACACGGATCGTCGGCATGCGCCGGCCGCCGGAGTAGTGGCCGGTGAACTCACCGAAGGGGCCTTCGATTTGGCGCTTACGGCTCTCAACTACGCCTTCGACAACGACCTCTGAACCCCAGGGGACGTCGAAGCCGGTGAGCGGGGCGGTGGCGATGGGAGCGGGGGCGCCGCGCAGGGCGCCGGCCATCTCGTACTCGGACTGGTCGTAGCCCATGGGCATGCCGGCGACGATCGTGATGACGGGGTCGTTGCCGAGGGTGATCGCGATGGGGAGGTCCTCGCCCAACTCCTCGGCGGCGTGCAGGTGCTGGGCCACGTCGTGCATGGGGACCGGCTGGAAGGCGAGGCGGTCGCGGCCGATGACCTCGATGCGGTACGTGCCGACGTTCTGCTTGCCGAAGTGGTCGGGGTCGCGCGGGTCGCGGGAGACCACGGCGGCCTTGTCGAGGTAGAAGCCGCCGTCGCCGTCGTTGAGCCGGAACAGCGGGAGGACCTTGAACAGGTCGATGTCCGGGCCGAGTTGGGTGTTCTGCCGCCAGGGCGCGTCCTCGCGGCGCTCGGGTGCGACCGGGAAGGCGTCCCAGCGGCGGGCGAACTCCTCGACCTGTTCGCGCACGGAGGTGCCCGGGGGCAGATCGAGGGCGAGGGCGTGGTTGCGCCAGGAACCGTGGACGTTCATCGCGATACGGGCGTCGGTGAAGCCCTTGACGTTGTCGAAGTAGAGGGCGGGGGCGCCTTCGCCGATCCGGCCGGCCGCGTTGGCGGCGGCGGCCAAGTCCGGTTCGGGGAGCACCTGTTCGGTGATCCGCAGCAGCTGGTTCTCCTTCTCCAGGGTGTCAAGGAAGCTGCGCAGGTCGTCGTGGGGCATGGGTGACTCCGGGGGTGTGTGGTGCTCAGGCGGCCGGGTGGATGCGCGCGG
>Ga0307511_10001086_pt1 | contig 28895 bp, 21 predicted proteins | sample 13_EM_MG_FD_200266 | JGI IMG/M metagenome (GOLD analysis project Ga0307511, IMG submission 200266) | Populus trichocarpa ectomycorrhiza microbial communities from riparian zone in the Pacific Northwest, United States - 13_EM | ecosystem: Host-associated > Plants > Roots > Unclassified | place...
CGTCAATACGGCGTCCCCTTTTATGGGACCTGTCACCTGTCTATTACCTCCGGGCCAGCAGACGGCAACGCTATCGGCGTAGGAAGCCGTGTCCAGCCCAAAGATCAATCGTTGATCCATCGATGAAAAATATCCTCTTACGGGGCTCTCTTCCTGAACCTGCCCATGTCCGTGAGTATACACCCATACTTTAGCGCCAAAGCCGTGCCTGTTCAGGCTGTCTCCTTTCAGATCGATGGAGAGGGAATGGCGGCCGGTGGGGATGGAATTGCTGTCATCCGGAGTGAAACGATGATCGAGAAGCAGACTGCGCCGATCGGCAGGTGTGGACGGATGGCTGGAGGAAAGAGGGTGAGCGGTATTATTAATGAATACAAAAGCTTCCCGGTTGATATTGTTTACGACCAGGTCCAGGTCCCCATCATTGTCCAGGTCCACGTAGGCTGCTCCGTTGGACATAGAGGGTTCGTTGATGCCTGCCTGTTCCGATGCATTGGTGAAGGTATAATCCTTGTTGTTGAGGTATAAATAATTGGGGAGATTGATATGTTTCAGCGCGGCGAGCCGATCCCGGATCAGGGCATGCTGTTCTTTCGGGCTCTTTGCGCTGGCAAAGACGGCGCTGCTGAATTCCAGGAAGTCGGCGTTGATGAAGTCCCTGCCGATCCCATTGGTAATATGGATATCCTTCCAGCCGTCGAGATCGAAGTCGGCCATGAGGACGCTCCAGCTCCAATCTGTGGCGGAGATCCCCGCCAGGCGGCCGATCTCGCTGAAGAAGGGGACGCCGGTGGGGAGATTGCCATTATTCAATTGCAGCATATTCCGCATGAACTCCGGTTCGTAGCCCAATGAACGTTCTTCCTGGTAACGGTCATAGCTCATGAAGGAAGAGGCCAGTTTCTTCCGCTCGTTCGTTTCCGGCAGCATGTCCAGGGTGATAATGTCCGATAGCCCGTCATTATTGATATCGGCCGCATCCGCCCCCATGCTGGAATAACTTTGATGTCCCAGTGAGCGGCTGATACAATTGGTAAAGGTGCCGTTGCGGTTGTTCAGCCATAATTCGTCATTCGATACAAAGTCGTTGGCTACATAAATATCCGGCCAGCCATCGTTATTGAAATCGCTGGCGACTACGCCCAATCCATAACCATCTTCTTTGATGCCTGCCTCCAACGTTACATCTTTGAATACGGGGTGCGCAAGGGTAGAACCGTTCGGGGCCGATGGTACTCCTTCATTCCTGTACAACCGGTCATTGGCAGGGGAGTGGCCGCTGAGATCCTTGGGGTAGAGTGTATTGGCATTCGGCCCATTCAGCCGGTAATTCGTAAGATACATATCGAGGTCGCCATCATGATCATAGTCGAAAAAAACGGCCTGTGTGGAATAGCCTGTATCGGCCAGTCCATATTCCGCCGCCTCTTCTTTGAAGGTGAGATCATGCTGATTGATAAACAGCAGGTTTTTTGCCGGCTGTAGTAAGTTCTTTCCAAAAACACAAACGTAAATATCGTCATATCCGTCATTGTTGATATCCACGATACTGACCCCGGTAGCCCATATGCTCGTGGCCAGCCCGGCCGGTACGGTGATATCCTCGAATTTGTTATTCCCCTTATTGATATAAAGACGGCAGCTCACCTGGTTGCCTGTAAAGAAAATATCCTTCAGCCCGTCGTTATTGAAGTCGCCGATGCCTACTCCGCCGCCCATGTACCCGAATTCATCGATAAAAGACAGGGTGGAGTCATCCTCGCGGATCGTATTGCTGAAATGGATGCCTGTTTGTTCTCCGCTCAGGGAAGTGAATAAAGTGCCTTTCTTTTCTTTTCCGCAGGAAAAGAAAAGAAAGGCAAGGGCTATGAATTTAATACCCGGGGTTCTGTGCATTTACACCTCCGCTTCCCAGTTTAGGATTATTATCAATTTCGGCCTGGGGGATCGGCAACAGCTCATCCCGGTTGGCCTTGAAATAAGTAAGGGGGTCTGTCGTGAAATACCCTTTCTTCCTCCACCGGATAATATCGATGTTACGGACTTCCTCATCACCCAGCTCCACCATTCGTTCATGCATGATCGCTTTCGTGATCTGGTCTTTATTGCCACAGGGGAACTGGGCGGTAGGATAGGAGGGCATGGAGACTGTGGGCCTGGCGCGTACCTGGTTCAGGTAAGCAATGGCCGGACCGGTGTTGCCCAGTTCGTTCTCGCACTCGGCCAGGTTCAAGAGGATCTCTGCGTACCGGATCAGCCGTTGGTTATTGCCGCCGGGATGAAAGCTGGAGAATTCCTTATACATCAGCAGCCATTTGCGCCAGCTTATTTTTTTCGTGACCCCATTGAGGATAGAAGAATTCCCGTTCTGCTCCGCATCTGTGAGTACACTGTCTCCATTGTTAAAGACATCGCCGGTCTTGTAAACGGAGAAAGAGAATCGTGGGTCCGTTTTGGCAGCGCCCGTGGCTGTATTCTCAAATTCGTTCAGATAGGTATTGGAGGGGATGAGATTGCGCCAGGCAACTCCGCAATATTCCTGGTTGCGCACTGTACTTTGATCGGCAGCGGGGCCGTCACCGACAGCGTTGCCTCCCCAGTTGAAATTATTATCCCCTTTATCGAAGAAGACAACTTCAAAAATAGATTCGTTGTTGAATTCCGTTTCTTCCTCAAAATTATCCAGGTACCTGTTCACCAGTGAATAGCCGTCAGGCCCTGAAGTAGGGATCAGCAAAAGAGCGGCCTTTGCGCTGGCATAATCTCCTGTCTGCATGTATACCCGACCGAGCATGGCATGGGCGGCAGATTTGGTGGGACGGCCCTGGTCATTGGCTGTATACCCGGATTTTTCCGGTAAAGCGGCCACTGCGTCTGTCAGGTCCTGGATGATGAGCTTGTATACATCCGCCTCTTTGGCCCGGGGCTGAAAATCCGTTTGGCTTTTCACCACCTGGGTGTAGAGGGGGACCGCGCCCCATTCCGTCACCAGCTCGTTATAGGCCCAGGCGCGTAAGAATTTAGCCTCTCCTACATTGCGGGCTGTTAAAGTTGGATTATCCGTCACATTCGGGGCATTCCCGATCACGGTGTTGGCCCGGTGGATCATGGTGTACAAGGCGTTCCACTGGGTGCTGACGAGTGCATTCGAAGGATCGGTGCCACCGTTCAACATCTGGGCCCTGGGAGCTTCCAGTTGTCCCCCGCCGGAGGTTACTTCGTCTGCCCGAAGGTCATGGACGAAAAACCATTCCCTGGCCACCAGGGGCTGGCTATGAAGGGCGGAATAAATGGAGTTGGTCGCATTTAACAGTTCGGCGCTTGTGGTAAAATAGCCATTAACGTCTTCGACATTCGGATCTTTTTTATTCAGATCTTTTCCGCAGGAAATGACAGATCCTACCGCTACCGTCACCCCGATGAAGTACTTAAAATATTTTTTATTGATTGACATAAGCAATTTTTTATTGTCAGACAATTCGTTAAAACCGTTTAAAACCCTACCTGTACCCCCAGTTGATAAGACCTGGCTGAAGGGTATTGACCGTAATCGATCCCATTGGTCAGGCTGGTTCTCCTGGTACCTATTTCAGGATCCCATCCTTTATATTTGGTCACTGTAAACAGGTTTTGGGAAGAGATGTACACCCGGAAACGGGTGATAGCTCCCTTTGTCAATGATTGTAATGAAGATCCCGGGATCGTATACCCGATCATCAGGTTCTTCAATCTCAAATAGGAGCCGTCTTCCAGCCACCGGTTGGACGGCCGGGCATTCTGATTGGGATCGGCGCTGATAGCCCGGGGAATACTGGTGTTGGTATTGGAAGGCGTCCAGGCGTTCAATACCGCAGTGCCCGAATTAAAGAGCCTCACCATACCTTCCGCGATGATCCTTTCCGCATTAAAGACCTTATTGCCCTGTACACCCTGGAAGAAAATGCCGAGATCCAGGTTGTGCCAGGTTGCGGAATAATTCAGGGAGTAAGTGAACTTCGGCAGATAGTTTCCGATGAAGGTCTCGTCCGCATCCGTGATCTTCCCGTCACCGTTCAGGTCTTTGAACCGGATATCGCCGGGGGCTGTTGCATGTTTAGGGTCGGAGCCTGCCAGTTGGACGGGCCCTTTGGAGACATCTGCGGCATTTTGAAAGATGCCATCTGTTACCCATCCATAAAAGGATTGAACGGGCCGGCCTGCCACCGTTTTGGTGATGGGAGATCCGCCTCCGAAATCCGCATCGCCCCCTGCCACAATAGAGGCGGTAGGCGTGTTCAGGCTGAGCACTTTATTCCGGATAATGCTTACCAGACCGGTAAGGTCCCACCGGAAAGCTCCTTCCCGCTGGTGATAACCGGCCTGTAATTCCACTCCGTTGTTCTGCATCGAAGCAACGTTGCCATTCACGCCCAAGCCGCCAAACCCGAAGCTGTTAGGGGTAGGAACATTCAGGATCAGGTTGTCTGTTTTTCTCCTGAAATATTCGGCGGTAAGGGTAATGCGGTTATTGAATAATCCGAGGTCCAATCCAACATTCAATTGTTTGGTCGTTTCCCATTCGATCAGGGGGTTGGCGATCTGGTTGTAATAGGTACCGGAGCCAGTCGTCAGGCTATTGCCAAAGGGATAGACGGACTGGTTGTTCTGTACGCCCACTTCCCAGGGATAGTTACCGACAGCCGCTCCATTTGCTCCGACAGGGCCTAATGCTGCATTCAGACCGGTAATGCCGTATCCTGCCCGCAGTTTTAATTCAGATACGTCTTTGAGGTTGGTCATAAAAGATTCCTGGTCGATCCTCCATCCCACGGAGGCGGAAGGGAAATTCTCCCATTTATGTCCCGGGGCCCAGACAGACAGGCCATCCCTTCGCAAACTGGCGCTCAGCAGATATTTTCCGGCATAGTCATAGGTAAGACGGCCTACATAAGAAATGATGAGGTTCTCCTCATACCGGGTATTGGCGGCGATATTGGTCGCTCCGTTGAGGGTCTGAACATTATTGGTGGCTTGATTGCCGGAGACCTGTTCATCATTGTAGCGTTGTCCCTGTCGTTCAAATACCCCTGTAGCGGTGATATGGTGCTCTCCAAATGATTTATCGAATGTCAACTGCTGCGTATAAAGTAAGGTGGTGAATATTTTCCGTTCATCGTTAATAGTCGCGGCCGATGAACTGAGGGTACCTCCGTCATTGTAAATGGGAGTATACTGTGGTTTGCCCGCGTCAATTTGTCCTCCAAAGGAATTGGAGTAATCGACACCAAAAGTTGACCTGAATTTCAACCAGGAGGTAAAGTTGATATCCAGATAGGCCGTTCCCAGGATTTTCAATGTTTTAAGGGTATTATACCCTGTCAATGCACCTTCTACCGGATTGGTCGGATCGGCCCCATCGTAACTATTCTGGGGTCCTCTGAAGCCTCCTAGTTTTGTCGGATCGCGCACTGGCAGATAGGGTTGCATTCTTATTACATTGGTCAAAGGGGAGCGGTTGCCGCCGGTGCCTTCATAATGCTGGTTGCCAAACGAGGTGAACAGGTTCTCTCCCAGACTAACGTGCTTACTGATCGTATGTTCTGAATTGATCCGGAAATTTCCTCTTTCATATGTGAGGGCCTGTGCAATGCCATCCTGTTTGAAATAGCCTCCGGAAGTGTAGAAGCGGGAGGTGGCATTTCCGCCGCTGACGGAAAGATTGTGCTGGGTGATCAGGGCATTTCTTTTGAAATATTCGTCCTGCCAGTCCGTATTAGTCTGGGCGAAGGTCTGTTTAGCTCCTGCATAAATGGGTAGGGCCATATTGGTCGGAGTAAGAGCGGGAGGTACGCCGATACCTGCGGCTCCATCGATGGCGCGTTCATATTGCAGGTATTGATTGGTATTTAGCAGGCTGATCTTTTTGGCAGGGCTCTGTATGCCTACATAAGAATCGAGGCTTACCTGGAGACGGCTGTCCCTTTTCCCTTTTTTAGTGGTGATAATGATGACGCCATTGGTGGCCCTGCTACCATAGATAGCTGCGGCGCTTGCGTCCTTGAGTACTTCCACCGATTCCACATCTTTGGCGTCGAAATTCGCCAGATTGCCTGTGGGGAATCCATCGATGACGTATAAAGGGTCGGTGGCATAATTAATGGAACTAATACCTCTTATGGCCACGATAGGTGGGGTGCCGGGCGAGCCATTGTTGGTAACAGACAAACCCGAGACTCTGCCTTGCAGGGCCTGGTCGATGCTGGCAACGGGCAGCTCATTCAATGTCTTACTGCTCACGGAGGCGACGGCTCCGGTGAGGGTGCTGCGTTTTTGCGTACCGTAACCGACTACTATGATCTCATTCATGCTGGAATTACTCGCCACTAATTGCACGGTGATCGTTTTCTGGCTCCCTACCTTAATGGAAAATATTTTGTAGCCTACCATGGAGAATTCCAGGGTCTCGCCATCGTCCACGCTGATGGAGAAGCTGCCGTTGCCGTCCGTGGAAGTTCCCCGGGCGGTGCCCTTGACCAAGACGGATACTCCTGTCAAAGGATCTCCATTCTCATTGGTCACTTTACCGGTAATCAGTTTTGCAACGGTGGTTTCATCCAATGTCTTTTTATCTGCATCGGAACTAAAAAAATATTGGGTATTGTCATCATCTCCCTTCCGCATTAATACGACCTGATCGCCGGATACGTGGTAGAAGATATCCAGGGGGGCCAATAACTTATCCAGCACCTCTGCCAGCCGTTGGTTGTAAGCGAGCAGGGTTACCTTTTTATGGGCGGGGACCTTTTGGGCGCTGTATACAAATTTTGCTCCTGTGGTTCTGCTGATCTGATTCAGGATGGCTTTGACCTCTTCCTGTTGCGCTACCAGGTCTATTTTTTTGTTCAATAGCTCCTGGCCGCGGGTAGGATTCGCATAAATCATTACCGTTAAGCAGTTTATCAATAATAATGGCAGCAGTCCGATTCTCATAAACCCATAAATTAAGTGGTTAACGAGTTCTTTTTTCATAAATTCGTAATGTTTTGGTTATGCAATCGAGTTTGATCAAAACAGACCCATCGTAATTACTATTACGTGGGTGAGGGTCGGTATTGCTGAGAACAATATCGGCCCTTTGTTATGTCTGGTTAGTTTCTATTCATTCAAGTTGGGTTTATTATTAGAAAATGATATAACCACCTGCCCGTCGATCACTTCATAATCGGCTCCGATCGCCCGGCAGATAAGATCCAGTTTATGGTAGAAGGTTTCCCCTTTAAGATCTGCGGTTACCGTGTTCTTTTTCGCGAGTTCATTATCATAGACGATGGTGATGCCATAGGCTTTGCCGAGCCGGGTGAATACTTCTTCGAGCGGAGTATCCTCATAGATCATCGTCTCATCTGTTATGCCCGGCGAAATGAGGGTGGGGCTCTCCAGTAAAAGTTTTTGAAATTTCTGTGCTATTTTTTTATAGACAAGACGTTGATTGCAGGTCACGATGATCCCTCCCTGACTCCCGGGTGTTACAGGATGGCCCGGGGGGAGGTCGCCCTGTTCGCCGGGGATGGCCTGGGAGTAAACGCTTACTTTCCCTGTGCGGACGGTCACTTGTATGGTGGTATCTTTTTCAAACGAACGGACGCAGAAGCTGGTGCCTAATACTTTAGTGATCACTTCTCCGGCGATTACCCGAAAAGGATGTCGGGGATTTTTGGCTACCTGGAAGAATGCTTCTCCCGAGAGATATACTTCTCTTACGGCCGTTGTGTCAAATCCGGCCGGATAGCTGATCCTGCTATTGGGACCCAGCCTGATCAGGCTGCCATCGGAAAATAAAAGTGTATCCGTTTTTTCGGTGGAGGCATTCACTCTTTCAATAAGATGCCTGGAGGAGGTTAAGGAACTGTAGGCGAATTGTTGGGGACCGGCTGCTTTTGGCTGTGAAAAATAGAAGATGCCTACTGTGATGGATGCCAGGACTGCTGCTGCCAGGGCTACTTTCCAGGGGAGGCCTGAGTGCTTTGGGCCCGGGCTCTCTGTTTCCGCCGGTTGTGTGGGTAATTCGGCTCTGATCGTCCGTAATACCTTTAGGGTCTCCTGCTGTATTTCCTCCCGGCTGATAATTTTTTGCGTTATTTCCATGGAGCCCAATACGCGCCGGGCTTCTTCGATCAGGAATTGTTTGTCCGGGTGCTGGCTGAGCCATTCCTCCCAGAAGTGGTTGTCGGCTGGCCGGCGTTCCCGTACCCAGCGTATGAAATCGGCATCCTGGATAAAATCCATCAAACTGTACATTCGATAATCTCTCATGAGTAGTGGTAGTATACTGGTAAGTTCTTCCGGAGGAGAAAATCTACTGGTTGAGAACAATATATTTTTTTGGGGGGCGGCTAAGGATATTACGGACAGGACGGGGAGATGGGTATCTTTTTGAGTTGTATATGCAATTAGGGGGTGGAGGCCCGTTTAAAAAATGGAGGAATTGTATATACAACAGTTTGAATGGGGTATTAGGGGCGATAGTGGGCTCACCGGGCCATCGATTCCGAGGTCCAGACGCTTCGGATCTTTTGTATGGCCTCGTGTAACAGATTGTACACTGATTGGCGGCTGATATCCATCTGCTCGGCAATCTGGCCCTGATCCAGGTATTGATAGAATTTCAGGTAGATCACTTCCTGCTGCCTTTTCGAAAGCAGCGCCAGGGCCCTTTTCAGCTTTTCAGCTTTTTCTTCGGAAATTTGTTTTTCAATAATAAGCCGCTCTACGGAGAACTCCGCGGAAAAATCATATTCGTCCGGCAGGTCGAAAGGATACCCTTTCTGGCCGTTGCGGTACAAGGCCTTCAATACCTTGTTCTTTACGGCTCGCAGTAAATAATAGCGGAGGGCTAAAATAGCTGGCGCCGTTTGTCTTTTTTGCCAGAGACTGATGAATATTTCCTGGATGCAGTCTTTTATTAATCCGTCATCCCGGGTGAATTTAGCAGCGTAATTATAGAGGTCCTGGTAATATTTTCCCATCAGCGATGCGAGGGCCTGTGCATCGTTCTGCTGCAATTGGTGCAGCAAATGGGCGTCAGTCGATATGGTATCGAAAGGAAGAATTTTCATCATGGCAATTAATCAATGGATCGGTTCAGTAGTAGCTAAAGGTAAGAATATAAATAGAAAATGCAACCGATTGCAAGAAAAAGATAAAAAATCACTATCCCCAAGCGAACGTCCTCAACCTGGCGGGCTGGCTTCCCAAATAGGCGCGAATTAGTGTGCAAGGGGCATCCAGACTGTCATGTCGGAAGCCCCTCTGTTGGCCCAGGTATAATAGGGTAGCAGCCTGACCGGAATGTCGGTGGCAGGCTGAGCGGGCAGGTCCTGGTATAGCTTGTTTTCCCAGTGGGTGTTGGGCTGTAATCGGGCGGTTCCTTCGAGGCTCATGATCCGGGTATTCCCAATTTTTGTGAGTGAGGGTCTGAGATGCACCTGTGCGGGGATGGCAATATTGAAGAGGCTTACTCCGGGCGGCAGGTCGGGAGATTCCAGGCAATAGACGATTGGTCCTCTTCTTACGGCTACCTGGTTGCGGGTCTCTTCCACCAGTGGATTGGAAACGGACAACATAACGGGCATGGGAAGCAGGATCTCGATCCTGTCTCCGGCTTTCCAATGGCGGAGGACTTCGGCATAATTCCCGGGGGGTAATTCTCCGGGGGAAGTTGACATTCCGGATGCTGATCTTGTCGATGGTCTCCTCCGGAATACCCGCTGTCCATTCACCAGCAGGCTGGCCCCTTTGCACCAGCCGGGGATGCGCAGAAAAACAGAGAAGGGCTGGGCGGGAGCCTGTTGCAGGGTGATGGACACTTTTCCGTCCCAGGGATAATCCGTTTCCTGAATGGCTTTCACCACAGACCCGTCTTTCAGATGGGTAGACAGCGTATTGCCTCCGTATAAATTCACCCACAGGCCTTTGTCCGAGACGCTATACATATAGTCGGCTACTTCTGTAAGCGTTCTTACCAGGTTGGGAGGACAGCAATTGGAAAGTGTGATATAGGGCAGTCTTCCTCCGGCCCAGCGTAATTCATAAGGCAGGGTGCGGGAGGCCCGGAGAGGGTTGGTGTAGAAATAATCGTTGCCATCCAGGCTAACGCCGGACAACACACTATTATAAAGAGACTGCTCCAGTACATCGGCATATTGCGCCTTCCCGCTGACAAGGAGCATACGCCAGTTCCATAACATATTCCCGATATTGGCGCAGGTCTCGTTATGCGCCGTCGTATTGGGAAGCTGATAATCTCTCCCATAAGCCTGGTGTACTTCCTGGATCTGTGCCGGGTTGTAGGAAGTGGCTTCCGGGGAGACTCCGTCATACAATGCTCCGCAGCCGCCGGTGATATATAACTTCCGGTAGACCACATCGTCCCAGATCTTGTCCAGGCAGGACCATAAAGCCTCTTCCCCTGTCTCGGCATAAATATCGGCTACGCCGGCGTACAGGTAATTTGCCCGGACAGCGTGTCCCATAGCGGTGGTCTGGCTGCGGAAAGGAACGCGGTCCTGGTTGTCGTCCGTGCCGTTTTCTACCAATCCGCGGATATCGATCAGGTTTTTGGCCAGGCGGAGATATTCGGGATTTTTTGTCGTGCGATAAAGCTCGATAATGCCCATATAATGAGAAGGGCAGATGGCATTACGGGCCAGCGCAGGAGAAGACCGGCGGTAGAAACTATCCAGGTAGTCCGCAGCGCGGATGGCTACTTTCAACAGGCTGGTCTTACCCGTCGCCCGATAATGTACGCAGGCAGCCGTCATAAGATGGCCCATATTATAGGTTTCGAAATTGAGACGATCCTGAAAGGCTGTTTCCTTCCCGGAATTCTTTCTTTCTTCGATAACCACCGGGGTGTGGATATAACCGTCCTTTCGCTGAGAGAGGGCGATCACAGCAATGGCCTTGTCCATCATACTGTCCAGTTGCGGGTCTTTGGTCATTGCATAGACGGCGGCTACTCCTTCCAGTAATTTATAAAAATCGCCGTCATGAAAGGGAGGGCCTGCATGGGAGCCCGTATCCAGGCCGGCTGCTATTTCAAAATTGGCAAAAGCATGGCTGGTCGCCGGGTCATTATAAATACGCCACAAATGGGGGATCATGGAGTCTCTGCAGATCTTAAAACGTTCGGCCCAGAACCCTTTTGTCCATTGCACGCCGCCCATATCGACACTCTCCAGGGCCGCGTGCGGGCTGGCTGCCGTATTGACCAGCGACTTGTCCTGGCCGTGGGTATAGAGGGAGATGCTGAATAGTATGAATAGCGATAAATGCCTGTTGCGCATAGAGAAAAACTTTTAGAATAAATTGACGATATCTTTTCTTCGTTCCTCCGGAACCACTTTCAGCATTTCGACCTTCCCCTGTTTGAGGATAACCTCTACCGTTGTGTTATAAGGAGCGTATAATTTAAAATGAACATCCCAGGCAAGAGGCCACGCAGGGAGGAGCAGGATCTTCTTTCCATCCGTCTGCATCAACATTTCCTGCAGCCCGATCATGCCTGAGCCGCCCCAGTTATGATCCGGCACCCAGTCGAACCCGGGCCCCCAGAATGCGGGAAACCGTCTCTCCGAATCTTTTAATTTTTGTACGGTCAACTTTGCCGCTTCATCGGTGAGGCCCAGCCGGGCGGCAAAAATGTTATCCTGCTTCCATCCGGCATACCCCCTGAACTTTATGGCATCCGTATCGTATTTAAAGGTATTGATCGCTGTATCCAGGCCCGGCCGTCCGATGCCATAGATCCCCCAGGGAAAGACTGGATAGAGTTGCGGGCATTCTTTATTGTTGATCCGTTCCCATACCCGGGCCGGGGCAATGGCAGGGTGTCCCTGGAATTCCCGGAAGGAGAGAGGAGGCAGTTGGTCCAGCATGGTCGTCCACTCTTTTCTTTCGGTATCGTTGAGATAAGAAGCCGGTAGTTCCAGCAAGCGGGTAAGGATCGTATGCAGGCCTGCAATGGTAGAGGAGGAGTTGTAGGACATTTTGTAAGTTTCTCCGGCTGAGCCAGGGTAAAGGATGAGGTGACCGTCTGCATCCAGTTGTTTTCTCCCCCTTTCCCGGGCCAGGTATTGATAATGCTCCTGGAAGAAGCGGAGGCAGCTTTCGATAAAGGGAAGATACTCCTGAATGTCTTTACCTGTGTATCGCTCTGTCTCCAGCATCATCAGACAGAATTCCAGGACGGTATCCCATTCATATTCCAGCCAGGCATTGTATTCAACCCCTTTGTCGTGGCCGGCGGGCATGTTCCATCCATATTCGGTGGGATTGGGAAGCCCGAAATTTTCCAATTGCTCGCTGAAGCAGGCGCCTTTGTGTCCCCAATAGGTCTGTGTTCTTAGTTCGGCAGTCTTCAGGCAGCGGAGGTAGAATTGAAGTTGGGGGCGCAGCAGGTCAAAATCGCCGCTTCGGATCATGGGGAAATAGACCAGCCGCTGGTTCTGTGCCGTCATCGTTCCTCCTCCCCAGTTGCGGAAGTCCGGAGTAAACCGATAGCCTGTATCTGTCAGGGAGGGATCATAGGTGAAGAGCCCCCCGTTGAATTTCGTGGGGTAATCGCCGGTTGCGTTGCAACCGAGCATGTAGCGAAAGAGCTGATAGTTCCTTCCGGCCTGCCATTCGGGGGAGTGGATGGGGGCTTCGATATAAATGAAACTCCGTTTCCAGAAGGCTTGCCACCAGTCCCGGGTCTGCTGTTCAGCTGTCGCATAATGGTTGCGGGCGTCCGTTATGACCTGCTGCAGGCTGGTGAGCCATTCTCCGACTGTACCTGTCTGAGCGGTTGCAAGATACAGGTCAATCTTTCGGGTGTGGGCGGCATGACTGCTCACCAGTTTCCAGCCGGTAAAATCCGTATCCAGGTATTTCCCGCTGACTTTTCCGGCAGGCCGCATATCCGATCCATGCAGGATCCCTCCGAAGGTGAGGTCACGGAGCGGGTCATTCAACTGTGCTTTGACGGTGTCCAGTCCCTGCTGCCGGACTGTCACATCGAAGACTGTATTACCGGGCGGGTTACGATGAAAGAATAATACGTCTTCTCCCCGGAAGCCGATGCTATCTTTATGGGTTATTACTTTTCCTTCCGGAGCTTTCTCCGGCATCCATTTATAGGAGTTGGCATTACCCGCTTTTCCCCGGACAACCTGATCGAGGGGCCTCCAGCTTTCGTAGACGGCCTCTGCGTTCATGGGCCGGTTGCTGTTCATTTCAATATGAATGGCCGGCCGGAAGACGTCCACCCACACTTTTATATCCACGGAGAGCCCCTGACGACGGCCGGTAATATGGACGCTCCCGTCACGTAAGACCAGCTCCTGTCTGAATTCTCCGCCCTCAGGGGGAGAAGTGGATTTTTCGGTTTCCGTGCGGGAAGCCGGTCGTTCGCTGAAAGGGTTGGGGTTTAATTTTATCCGGACTCTTCCTAACTTTAACAGAGCGTTGTTCTCATCGAACGTACCGCTGCGGGAAAGATAGAACAGCAGATCTCCTTTCTCCACCCAGACATTCAGTCCGATATCGCCGCCTCCGCAAGGCATCGAGCCGCCGGCATTCTCACTGGGGCTATTCCAGGTTATATTGCAGCGATCGATCGCAGGCGAGTGGGTTGCGTTTGGGTGGACCGCAGGGGGCTGGGCCAGCACACTACAGGACAGAGCAGGTAAGAACAGGATGGTTGTGATAAAAAGGCGGAAATATTTCATTTTGACCGACGGTAATAAAGCGGGTACATTTTAATTTAAGAATCTACATTTTCAACGTAGGTTTGACAGAGTACTAAATTACTATAATGGAACAGAATAAAGTGGGGTCCCATAAGAATATCTGGCACGGCATAGGCCGTCTGCGGATAGAAATTCCTAAATCCGTGCTGAAATCGAGGGTGCAGAACAATGCGTTATTAAAACAATTATATATCTGCGGGCTTGGTTATTATCCCAAGGCGAAAGGGCATTATACGTATCGGAAAAAAGGGTTGCCCGAGAACTTCCTCTTCTATTGTGTAGATGGTCATGGCTGGTATAAGATCGGGGACAAACGTTACGAGGTGGGTCCTAACGAATGTTTTATTTTGCCGCAAAATACGGAGCATGCCTATGGGAGTACGGAGGACCACCCCTGGACCATCTACTGGATGCATTTCGGGGGGAACCTCTTATCCAATTTCAATGGCCTTCCCATCATTCAAAAACATTTCAAACCTCATTCCATCAAAAGTATCGAAGAGATTCACGCCCTGTTCTCCAAAATCTACAAGACCCTGGAGTTGGGATACAGCATCGATAATTTGTTGTTTGCCAATATGTGCCTGTCCCATTTTATTACCCTTTTCATTTACAATCAAAAGTATTTCAAAGCCCCGTCGACGGATAAAACAGACTGTATCGACAGTGCGATCCTTTTTATGCAGGAACATATTAATGAAAATATTACGCTGAATCAATTGAGCCTGCGTTATAATTATTCCCCTTCCCGCTTCTCCAACCTATTCAAACAAAGGACAGGCTATGCTCCCATCGATTATTTTATACAGATGAAAATGCAGAAAGCCAGTCAGCATCTGGGTATCACGGATAAATCCATCAAAGACATCGCCCTGACCATGGGATTTGAGGACCCCTATTATTTTTCCAAACGTTTTACCAAAGTGATGGGTATGTCCCCCAGCAAATACCGGTCGGTAACGAACGATTGAGGGGGGACCTCTGTCCGGGGGCCGATGATCGAATTAATAGGAAGATAATTTTGGTTTAACACAATTTTATACAATTTGCAGGGTCATTCGAAGACCTATGCTCACCGAACCTGCTTTCGCACAAATCTATGACCGATATCAGAAAAAGGTTTTCCGCTTTTTCCTGAAGCGTATTATGAATCATGAGACTGCCCGGGAATTAACGCAGGAAACTTTTGTCAAGCTATGGAAAAGCGGGGGCGAGGCTCACCTCTTTACCATAGCCAGTTCTATTCTTATAGATCATCTGCGCCGCCGGGCCCATGAGCGCAAACGGCTTTCCGGGCTGGCCAATAAAATAAATGTAGATGCTTCCCCGGCGAATACTTCTCCACACAGGGCTTTTGAAACGGCGGATTACCTGAAAGCGGTCGTCCGGGATCTTCCCCCTGCCCGGAAAAAAATTATTTTGCTGAAGATGGGAGCTGGCTTTACGAATAAAGAGATCGCTTCACAATTGTCCATCTCTGAAAAGACAGTGGAGGATCATGTTACCAAAGCATTGCGCCATATCCGCGCCATTCTGTCCGTTCTGCTCCTTTTCTTTTTTTGGTGATGTGCCGGCTAAGGCGCTGGAAGCGTCTTAAGTTAAGTTAATGTTACCGGCAGGGGTATTTTAATCTTTCCAACGTATACAATTTAAGAATTCTTTATAGCAATAATCAAATGGAAATTACGGAAGCCTTGATCAGGAAGTTCTTTGATGATGCCTGTACCCCGGAAGAAGCAGATATAGTGTCCAGGTATTTTGAGGACAACCCGGCCGAATTAAAGAGATGGCTGGGGTCTGACTGGGAAGAAGCCGGCAGGGAGGGTAAGGGTATTTCCCGGCGAATGATCATAGGATGGGCCGCGGCCGCCATCATTCTATTAATAGCAGGGTTGGGATTGCTCCGCCTGGGGCAAAAAGGAGAGGGAGCCTTTACTGCTAAAGTAAAAGAAAATGCCCTACCCGGGCAAGCTACCTGGAAATGGCAGGTGCGGGTCAATCAATCATCGGACCGGCAGAAGGTGTTATTGCCGGACGGAACTGTTGTATCCTTATTCGCACAAGGTAAGATCGTATATAGAGAACCTTTCCCTGCGGATAAAAGGGAAATAACCCTGGAAGGGCAGGCCTCCTTCAATGTGGTAAAGGATGCGGCAAAGCCTTTTACGGTAAAAGCCGGATCGACTACTACTACGGTGCTGGGAACCTGCTTCAATGTGCAGGAAAATGAACAGGGGGTCACTGTCAAATTATTCCAGGGGAAAGTGAGCGTCAGGGCTATTGTAAAAGAGTTCATCTTATCTCCCGGCCAACAGGTGAAGGTGGAGACGGGGAAAGATACCGGGGAAGTATCCTTGTTCAGGAAAGAAATAGCGGAAACATCTGCTAAGGATAGTCCTGCTATCCATGATAATAAAGAAGTGTTGGTTTTCGACAATACTCCGTTACCGGAAGTGATGAAAAAGTTGGTGAATCGTTACCGGGTCACGATCCAATACGATGAAAAAGAATTGAGTGAAATGTATTTCACAGGATCGGTGTTGAATTCCGATTCTTTGTCTGTCATCCTTCGAGGAATAGCAAATATTAATGATCTGATGATTGCGAGAAAAGAGAACGGTTTTGTTGTGTCTGCATCCCCCATTAAATAAGAGCCACCGTAGAGAGTCAACATCCCGGCAAACGGGGTGAAGGGAAACTTATAACTAATATATATCGTTTATGAGAAAGAAAATCAATCGATTCTTATGGCTGGCATTCCTGGTGCTGATCGGGCAGCCTTTATTCTCACAGCAGGTCACCGCTGATGTAACGGGCGCCGTACTCAGCGAGAAAGGAGAATTTTTAGAAGGCGTGACGGTACGGGCCGAGAATGCCTCTTCCCATGAACGCTATACGGCCGTCACCGATGGTAAAGGCGTCTTTTCATTCAAGGGGCTTTCTGTGGAAGGAAAATATGATTTTACGTTTTCCATGATAGGGTATGAATCGGGAAGTCAAAAGAATTTTGTCGTGAAGCAACAGGGGCAAAAGAACTCTTTGCTCATGCGCCTGAAAGAAAAAAGCAGTGAATTGAATGAAGTCGTCGTCACAGCCCTGGGTGTCCGCAAGGAGGTAAAAAAGATCGGGTATGCAGTACAGGAAGTAAAAGGAGAGGAACTGGTCAAGGCGAGGGACGCCAATCCTGTTACCGGTCTGATAGGAAAAGTGGCCGGTCTTTCTGTCGGTCCTTCTGCAGAATTATTGGGTACGCCCAGCCTGCTGATGAGAGGCAACCAGATCACGCTCTTCGTAGTGGATGGGGTTCCTATCAGTTCCGATACCTGGAACATAAGTCCGGATGACATTGAAAGCTACTCTGTATTGAAAGGGCCTGCTGCTGCCTTATATGGCAGCCGGGCACAGTTCGGCGCCATCCTGATCACGACGAAAAAAGGATCCAGGCATAAAGGATTTACGGTGGAAATCAATTCGACGAATTCCGTAGATAAGGGGTTCATTGCGTACCCGAAGACCCAGAGTATCTATGGTGGGGGTATGTATGGGGAATATGCCTATGCAGACGGATATGGGGGAGGGGTGCAGGATGCGCAATATCAGCTTTGGGGCCCCAAGTTCAAAGGGCAGTTGCTGCCGCAGTATGACGGCGTATACGATCCCAACAATACCTATACTACTACTTTCGGTAATCTTTCCTACCAGGGGCATATCGTTCCTGCACCTTATGTTGCCCGGGGTTATGTCAACGGGAAGAACAATCTCGAACGTTTTTTAAGAGGTGGATTCCAGACTACCAATAACGTGGCTTTGTCCGCTACCGGGGATAATTACAACCTACGTTTCTCTCTTTCTCAATCGCACCAGACGAGCATTGTCCCCAATACAGGGCTGGATATCATCAATTTTAACATGAACGGCTCTTATAAGCCGACCGACCGGCTGACGATCAATGCGCTGATGAATTTCAACCGGACTTATACTCCCAACATCCCGGATGTGATCTATGGTCCGAGCAGCCTGATCTATGATCTGTCCGTCTGGACCGGCGCAGAATGGAATGTGGACGCCCCGGATATAAAAGGGGTCTGGCAGCCGGGGAAAGTCAATGTAGCTTCTGTATTCCCCGAACATGTGCATTATCATAATCCCTGGCTGATGGTGAATGACTGGCTGCGCGGGCATTACAAGACGGATATCAATGGGTATGTCTCTGCCAATTACAGGATCGATAACCACCTGAATGTAACAGGACGCACCCAGGTCACTACGTATAATCTGTTCCGTTCCGAAAAGATGCCTTTTTCCGCTCATCCTTATGGAAGAGCCCTGGAGAAAGGAGATTACCGGGAGGACCGCCGGAATCTGTTTGAAAGTAACACAGATCTGCAGTTGAACTATAACTATAAGCTTCACCGGATGTTCACGTTATCCGGCCTTGCCGGGGGGAGTATACGGGCCTTCTCCTATAATTCGAACTTTACTACGACAGATTACCTGATCGAGCCTACCATATATAGTTTCAGCAATTCCCTCAACCCTATTCAGTCCAGCAGTTTCCGATCCGATATGCGGGTATTGAGCGCTTATGCTTCCTTAGACGCCTCCATCGGCCGGTATGCGACCATCTCTGCGACGGGAAGGGTAGACAAATCCTCTGCCTTGCCGACGGAACATGACAGCTATTTCTATCCCAGTGTCTCCGTCGCTTCGGTTGTCTCGGATTATATAAGACTTCCCAGGGCGATCTCTTACCTGAAGATCAGGGGATCTTACGCCACCGTACATGGGGATGCTACTTCCCCTACCATCGGGATGGCCCCCTATAACAGCATCACGGCCCTGGGTGGCACCACGGCGGGCACCTTAATGGACAATCCTCTCCAGTATGGCACCAACTATGCGTCCCCGTATGGAGGACCGGATTATTCCTTGCAGGCGGTGTTCTCGACCTCCAAGCCATACAACAATCAACCTGCGGCCTCTCCCTCCACTAATATTTATGACCCGAATATCAAGCCTTTCAACCGGGTGAATTACGAAGAAGGTTTTGACATCCATTTCCTCAATCATCGGTTAGGCCTTAGCGCTACGGCTTTTCAATACATTGACGGGCCGCGGATCCTGGCCAATGCCATATCTCCGTCCACGGGATATACGACTTATTATATTAACGGGCTGAAGTCACAGAAGAACGGGTATGAAGTCACCCTGAATGGAACGCCGGTGAGGGGGAAAGAGTTTTCATGGGATGTGCTGGTGAACTGGTCGACTTTCCAGGAGAAATACAAAGAGCTTCCTGCCGGGCAGACTTCTTATAATACGTTCTATCATGTCGGTGACCGGGTAGATAAAATATATTCTTCCGCTTTCGCCAGGACCACGGATGGCCAGATCATCTACGATAAGAGTGGTCTGCCCCTGAGGAATCCTGTCAACCGGTTCCTGGGTTATACGAATCCGGATTATACCTGGAGTATTTATAACAAATTCAATTATAAAAGTTTTTATTTCAGCTTTCAGTTTGACGGCAGCGTCGGCGGGGTGATCAGTGATTACCTGCTCCTGAAGACGATGGTTGGGGGTGCTAATATAGCCACTACGGAAGGGGCTTTGGGAAAAGCCAGGCTGGATGACGATGCCAATGCCGGAGTATCCAGTTGGAAAGGCTCTTATGTGGGGTCGGGGGTGCAGGTCTCCAATGGTGCAGCGATCAACTACGATAATTTAGGAAATATCACCAATTATAAAAATCTTGCTTTTGCTCCGAATGCCAGTACCATCACTGTCCAGAACTGGGCTACCCAATATTATAACACCATGGAAGGCACCATGGTGACCAAGACCTATGCCAAGCTGAGGGAAGTGGTGATCGGCTATGACCTGCCCCGTGCCTGGCTGGCAAAAACTTTCATCAATAAGGTCAGCCTTTCCCTGGTGGGACGAAACCTCTTATATTTTTATGCGCAAAATAAATATAGAGGACTGGATGTGGAGCAATTCAATACGAATGTTGTTCCTGCGGTCAGCCTGGCCACCCAGGTGGGGTCTTCCGCTCTTCAGACGCCCACGACCCGCAGGTTCGGATTTAACGTAAACATTGTGTTCTAAATACAAAAAACATTAAAATATGAACGTGCGTACATATTCTTTAAAGTGTTTAGGAGTAGCTGTCCTGGTCTTATGGGTGTTCAGCAGTTGTAAAAAAAGTTTTAGCGAACTGTATGAAAATACGAATAAGCCTAAAAGTGTATTACCTTATTTGTTATTTACCGGGGTATTGAATCAGATGCTCGATGCGCCTGGCGGACAGATCGACAGGACCAACCAATACCAGGTCCAGAATAACTCCTATTTCGGCAACAACCAGTATACTTTTGGCTCCGGAGACAATTATTACCAGACTCTCAACAGTGTGGTAACTATGGAGCAGTCGGCCCTGGCTGGCGGCGCGGCAGCGGTGAATCCTTATGAGGCGTTAGGTAAATTTTTCAGGGCATATTTCTATATTAAAATGAGCCTGGAAATGGGGGATATACCTCTGACCCAGGCGCTGCAGGGCGCCGGAACTCTAACGCCGGCATATGATCCGCAAAAAACCGTTTTTAAGACTGCCTTACTCTGGCTGGACAGCGCCAATACAGATCTTGCTGCTCTGATACTGCGCAAGGACAATAGCCTCACGGGCGATATCTATCTGGCGAACAGCCTGGTTGCCTGGCAGAAAGTGGTGAATACCTTCCGTCTGAGGGTATTGATCCATTTGAGTAAAAAGGTGAGCAGTGATCCTGATCTGCAAATTGCGCAGCAATTTGCCAATATAGTATCCAATCCCGCTAAATACCCGCTGATGCAAAGCTCCAGGGACAACCTGCAGTATACGTGGATCTATCCCACTAATTCCTATCCTTTAAATCCCAGTGGTTTTGCGAATGGCTCGCTGAACAACAGCACGTCGACCTATGTCGGATTGTTAACGCAGTTGCAGGATCCAAGGGTGTTCGTGACGACGGATCCGGCTCCGGGATTGGTGACTGCAGGGGGTAGCCCGACCGCTTTTTCTTCGTTTAAGGGAGCCGATCCCGGTGCGGCGATGGCTGACCTGTCCAGCCAGAATGGAGGAGGATCGCTCAGTTATATCAACAGATGGCGGTATTACAGTAACTATACCGGGGAGCCCAGCATTATTATCGGCTATCCTGAATTGTGCTTCAATATTGCGGAAGCTATTAACAGGGGTTGGCTTACTACGGGGCCACTGGGGGATGCAGCAGCTTACTATACAGCGGGTATACAGGCTTCGATGCTCTTATATGGTATCCCCAACGCCGGCCCTATGGCAGTCTATTCCTTCCCCCAGGGGCGCCGTATGAATATCGATCCCTTTGTTATAGATACGGTAACGGTCAATTTCGCCACTTACTATGGCCAGTCATTGGTGCAGTATCATGGAAATGATGCCACCGGCCTGACACAGATCCTTCAGCAGAGATATATTGCGCTGTATCTTCATTCGGGACTGGAGCCTTATTTCACCTGGCGCCGTACGGGGGTGCCTGCTTTTTCCAGCGGTCCGGGGACGGGCAATAGTGGAAGGATTGCGCTGCGGTACCAGTATCTGTCTGCTGATAAATCGGCCAATGCCAAAAACTACCAGGCTGCTATCGCCCAGTATGGGGGTGTGGATGACATTAATGGGAAAATGTGGATCTTACAATAAGATAATGTGGGGACTGCTATTCGTTTTTAATGATCGATTATCTTTCAAGTATAATATTTATATAATGAAATTTTTTCTTTTAGCAGCTTTTTGCGGAGGGGCGATCCTGGCCACCGCGCAGCAAAAACTGGATGTACAGGGACATCGGGGTGGAAGGGCCCTGATGCCGGAGAATTCCATCCCGGCCATGTTACACGCCGTTGAATTGGGTGTCCGGACCCTGGAATTGGATTGCACGATCTCGGCAGATGGGAAAGTGGTGGTGTCGCACGACGTATTTATGTCATCGGATATCATGCTGAAGCCGGACGGCAGTCTTATCAGTAAGGAGGAAGAGAAACAGTATGCGATCTATAAAATGACCTATGACAGTATCCGGCTTTTCGCAGAGGGAGTGACGCCTCATCCGCAATTCCCCGGGCAGATGAAATTACGTACTTATAAACCCCTCCTTTCGGATCTGATCGACAGTGTGGAGGGGTATGTAAAGAGGCATCATCTGAAGCCTGTTTATTATAATATGGAAACGAAATCCAGTCCGGAGGGAGATAATATCTATCATCCGGGGCCGGAGAAATTTGTTGCCCTGATCATGGACGTGGTGAAGGCGAAGGGGATAGTCAGTCGGGTGATCATCCAGTCTTTCGATCCCAGGACCCTGGTGATCGTTCATCGGGATTATCCTTCTCAGGTGACGGCTCTGCTGATTGGGAACAAGGAAAGTTTTGAAAAGAATATTGCCGACCTGGGATTTTCTCCCTCCATTTATAGCCCTTATTATACCCTGGTAAATGCGGAGCTGGTGAAAAAGGTCCATGACAGAAGGATCGCCGTTCTGCCCTGGACAGTGAATGAGGAGACGGATATGAGGGCAATGGGTGACCTGGGGGTGGATGGTATTATTTCCGATTATCCGGATAGGCTGGTGAAGTTGTTTGGGAGTTATCAGCAATGAGATTAAATTAAAGAACCCGCTACCAGAGCGGGTTCTTTAATAATATTAACTATTCTGTTTTCTCACGTATTTAGTAAGAATGACAATTACCTGCCCCTCTATTTTCCCTTCAATTTGTTCTGTATTATCTTCTACTAACCGAATATTCTTTACCACTGTACCCATTTTTGCATTTATGGTGGAACCCTTTACATCTAACGATTTTATTAGGGCCACCGCATCGCCGTTTTGCAGTAGGTTGCCATTACTGTCTTTATGAAATTCGGGAGCGGCGTCATTATCATGGTCGCCGGTGGCTTTGGCCCAGACCAACAATTCATCACTGAGGTACATCATATCCAGGTTGTCCATAGCCCAGCTTGCATGCTTTAAGCGGTTAAGCATACGCCAGGAAACTACCTGTACACCTGGTATTTCGCTCCACATCGTTTCCGATAAACAACTCCAATGACTGCTGTCTAATTCCGCTTTTCTGTCGATCTGCGCCCGGCATTTATCGCAGATCAGGATACAATTATCCTGATTGCTATTGGATTGAGGGAGTACTTCATATATTTTTAAAGTATCGGAGCCTTGGCATAGTTCACACTTATTATCGCTCCTTTTCAGTAGTTGGTCATCCAGTTTCATAATACTATTTATAAAAAATGTGGGCGAAGATAATGTTTTTTTATTTTTTATAAATTGATAAAAGTCACATTTTGGAGTGATAAGATTCAACGCCGCGGATAGAAACTTAGGATAACTTTGCGCCATGGCGACGGAGACAATTTTCCCATGTACTTTGGAACAATGGTTTAGTTCGGATGCGCAATTACACCAAGTATATCCACCGTTAATTCAATTATTAGCCCGCAAGCATTGGACTCCATTAGGTATTACGCAGATGGTAGTGCAATTTCTGGCGCCGCATGACGGTGTTAAAGTTTTAGATATTGGAAGTGGGGCGGGCAAGTTTTGTTTGGCCGGTGGTTATTACAAATCCTGTGCTTCTTTTTTCGGGATTGAACAACGTAAAGATTTAGTATCACATGCCGAGACCGCCAGGAGTATACTTGGATTGAAAAATGTTCATTTTATACATGGCAACCTTGCCGGATTGGATTTTAAAGAATATGACCATTTCTATTTCTACAATTCTTTTTATGAAAATCTGATGGATACGGAGAAAATAGACAATAATATAGAATGCAGTCCAGAATTATATAATTATTACAATAGGAAGTTGTATGAAAAAATGGAGGGGCTAAGGACGGGAACGAGGCTGGCGACTTTTCATTGCTTTGATGATAACATGCCGTCGAGTTATCAATTGGTAGATTCTCAGGTTGGGAGTTTATTGAAGTTCTGGATAAAGTTATAGCTGGTTAGCTATCTTCAGCAGTTTATGTATATCTGTAACTACAATCTTTCTGCCTTTAGTTTTAATAGAGCCCTCTTCCTTAAATTCTTTTAATGCCCGAACGACATTTTCCCTGGCGGTGCCTACCAGGCTGGCTAAATCGTCTCTTGATAAATTAATTTCTACATCCATGCCGGGTTGATAATTCTCTTTATATTTTTCTCTCATGATTACTAACTGGGTAGCCAGCCGTTCCCTGACGTTCCGCTGTGCAAAAAGGGTAACGCTGTTGGCAAACACTGTAAACTCATGGCTAAGAAGTTTAAGTAATCGCTGCGATAATATTTTTGATGTACTCAGTGCTTCCAAAAAATCTTCTTTGGGGATGAATGCAATCAGACTGTCTTCCAGGGCGGAAGCTGAATCGGGGTAGCGCTCTTCTGCTAATAAAGCGTGATAGCCAATTAATTCGCCCGTATTGGCTACGTAGATAATTTGCTCACGTTGCTGATTGTCAACTTTATACTTTTTTACCTTGCCATTGCGGATGAAAAAAATACCAGAGGGAAATGATCCCTCACGAAAAATAATTTCTCCTTTAGAATAATTTTGGTCACTCATGTGAGCCGTAATTATTTTAGCATCCTGAGGCGGTAATTCTGTAAGAATGGAATGACTCTTAAAATCCCATTTATCCATTGGGAAAAGACCATTGATACTCATATAGTTGCAAATTTAACCAATTAATAGTTGATAAAAGTTACTTTTTGGAGTGATAATACTCACCGCTACCGAAGGGGACTTTGGATAGCTTTGCGATAAAGCTAATCGTTAAATCATGGACATAGATAAAAAGGCCCCTATACCGAACTATTTTTTGAGTGTCTTTAAGCATAAATGTTCCCGTTGCAGAACAGGTGATATGTTCCAGACAAAAAGAATTTACAATTTAAAGAAATTTATGAAAATGAATACCAGGTGTCCTGCCTGTGATCAGTATCTGGAAATAGAACCAGGTTTTTATTATGGCACAAGCTATGTGAGTTATATGCTGACGGTTGCCTTATCTGCCGCAACATTCATTGGATGGTGGGTAATAATCGGACTTTCTCTGAATGATAATAGATTGTTTTGGTGGATTGGGTTTAATACGGTCATATTGATCTTATGCCAGCCTTATCTGATGCGCCTGTCGCGGTCAATGTGGTTATCTTTTTTTGTTAAGTATAATGCGAATTGGCAAACGGAGAAGCCTGAAGAACCTGAACGTATATAAATTTTAATTTTTATTCCATGTCATCGATAGTGGCTAAATCCTGGCATTTAGATAATTGGTTTGATAGCGATGAGCAGTTCCACCTTCTATATCCTACATCCATTCAGCAGTTGGCACGTAGGCATTGGACTCCATTAAATGTTGCAAGAATGGCTTCAGAATTTCTTGTTGCCGGCGATAGTGCCAGAGTTTTGGACATTGGAAGTGGCGTAGGAAAGTTTTGCCTGTCTGCTTCTTACTATATGCCCCATGCCTTTTTCGATGGTGTGGAGCAGAGAAATAGTTTAATTGAATATGCTGAAACTACCCGGAATATACTGGGCTTATTCAATGTGTCCTTTATTTATGGGAACTTCACACAATTAAATTTAAGAAAATACGACCATTTTTATTTTTATAACTCTTTTTTTGAAAACCTGGATGGTACTGATAAGATAGATGATAGTATTCAATATTCGCCGGCGTTATATAATTATTACAGTGGCTATTTGTACAAAGAATTTGAAAAAATGCCTGCGGGTACAAGAATTGTAACCTATTGCAGTTGGGGGGATGAAATACCGCCATCTTATAGTATTGTGCAAAGCGAGTTGGATGGCCTGCTTAAATTTTACATAAAAGTTGATCTATAAATATGCTCTATAATTATGTTAAAACATACAGGAATCCGGCGTACTCATATTCATAATGTTCGTTTGGCCGCTTTATTAAGTTTGACAGCCGGATTTGTCAATGCCGAGGGGTTTCTGGGATTTTCCATATTAACGACCAACGTTACGGGACATGCCGCTCTGTTTGCAGAAAAAGTCTCTTTGAAAGACTGGAGAACCACCTGGGTGATAACATTATGGATGCTGCTATTTTTGGGTGGTGCATTTATTTCCAGCCTTATTGTCGGTGTAATCGGGAAAAACCAGCGATATTCATACTTAATTCCCATTTTATTGGAGTTTGGAATTCTTGTATCGATAGCGACTATAGGAAATTCTTATCAAGATAGTTTAATACACCGGCAGGCATTTGCGGGTAGTCTATTGTTTGCAATGGGATTGCAAAATGCCTTAGTAACTATGATATCCCGATCCGTTGTACGTACTACCCATTTAACAGGTACTTTCACTGATCTGGGTATTGAATTGGCCCAATTAATAACCATTCAGGAGGAGAATAAATCCGCATTAAAATCCCGTATTATGCTCAAAATGGTCATTATTCTATTTTTTATAACAGGTGCGCTATCGGGTGCTTATACATTCCGGGGCATTCAGTTTTATTCTTTTTATGTGCCGGCTTTTGTTCTGGTGTTTGCTTTATTATATGATGCACTTCGGGTCAATGTTAAACGCTATTATCGAAAAATAGAGAAATCGATAAAAAAAATAGCCGGGGACGGATGAGTAAAACTCTAATGGTTTAAGAGAGATTCTCAAAAGGATTGTGTAATTCGTAAACCCGGTGTTACGTTCTTGAAAAAATTGTTAAAGTATAATAGGGGTTCTATCGATGTATTTTTAAATAGCACTATTTTATCCAGGCCGAGGCGGAACGTATTTTTATCATAAAATCCGCCTTTATTCCCGACCAGGTAACTCAGGGATATTTCATTCAGCAGGGAGGACTTTTCCTGAACGGAGGGGTCTTTCGGACCAAAACCGAAGGTGAGGGTGATAAAATCGTTGCGGAATGTCTGCAGCTTTCCCTGGTTATTTGAAAAGAGGAAATGGGGTTCCCAATAGGCGCCAATTTTATACTTGTACCGGGATTTATCAGCGACCGAGGTGCTGTTGTTGAGGATAAAGAGCATTCCGAGATTGAACGAGGGCACAAAATAGTTTTTGTAATTCTGGATACTCATGGATGGGCTGATCAACAACTGATCATTAGGCTGGATTCGATCTCCCCATGGGCGCCTGGCGGTAATATCTTTATCCGTTCGCAGATGTACCCGGTTATTATTTTCATTATGGACCCAGTCTTTTCGATTCTTGCTTTGTTGGAGGGTATGGATTTTTGCGTCGATCGTTCCGTTCACAAGGGAGGGAAGGCGGCCGAGCTGGTTAATAAAAAGAGTGATCCTGTAAGAATTTGTGAGTATGTAAACGGTATCCTGCTCCAACTTTAAGGCTGAGAGATCCTCTTTGTCCAATACAAAGCTGGGCCCTTTTGCCTTAAATTGCTGGATCCTTATTTTTTTTCTTCCCGGAGCATCAATTCTGTAATCGATTGTTTTTGTTGACATTTCGTCTGCCAAAGAGTCTTTAAAGGGCTCCATGTCCTGGATAAATACATGGAGTAAAGAATCTACATCAGGAAGTTTCGCTAAACCCTTTTGATCGAGCAGGTCTAACCGGAGCCTGTTCTTTTTTCCGAGAGCTATCAGGAACCTGGTATGGAAGTACCTGTCAGGGAATTCGAAGGTCTTGTCTTTTTCATTAAGAGGCGCAGTATCCTGGTCCTGGGCAAAGGCCGCTCCTTTGATGCTCAGGGTGAGCATCAGCATGTACATGATTTTTTTCATTTTACTTAGTATTTACTAATGAATTTTTATTTGAAGAAGATAGTCTTTGGACTGCTGCTGTTCAATGTATGTGTCAGAATAATATTTGTTATATGTCAATGAGGGCAGAAGAAAATGACTTTGGATATTGCCTGCTTCTCTGTTGTCTTCTTTTGGTTCGCTTTCACCGGAGGGTCTATCCAGTTCATTAATTGACACTACCCGTAATTTTTTGGGGGGCGGTAGGGCTGTTATTGCGGCGATGGCCAGTGTATCCGGTGGCGAAACGAAATAGGGAACAGTAACAGAATCGTGCTGGTCACTTTTTGCCAGAGAGCCTGCTTCCCCGATCGTGGCTCTTCTGACGGGGCTCCTGTCAGGGAGGGAAGGGCTGACTGTTCCCGGATCTTTGCTGCTGACTGTTCCCGGCGAGGCAGGTATCGGTGTTTGTATAGGGACTTTGGATACGCTGCCGGGTAAAGGAAGCTGGCCCGTTTGGGCACGGTGTGGCTGTTTTTCGCGGACTACGAGCAGGGAAATTCCCAATATCAGCAATACCGACGCTGCCGTTTTCCAATACAATAGATGTTTCCTCCGGGCAGACTTGTGTTGTAGTCTATCATAAAGCCTTTCCCAGGACGCCTCTTTATCCGTCCAGATCTCTCCGGGCAGGCTGTTCAGCTGGTCCAGCCGATCTTTCCAGTGGTCGTGCTCACTGTTGGTTTCGTTTGACATATTCGGTTCCTTTTTGCAATAACATTTTTTGCAGCAATGATCTGGCCTTGCTCAACTGAGACTTGGAAGTACCTTCAGAAGTACCCAGCAAGCCGGCGATCTCTTTATGCTTCATTCCTTCTATGACATAGAGGTTAAAGACGGTTCGATAACCTGTCGGAAGCTGTACAATCAGGTGGAAGATTTCGTCGGCAGACAATTTATTCATGACATCATCGTGCCAGGGGATTTCTTCCGCCGCAGACTCCGCGACCATGGTAAACGCATTTTTCCTCCGCAAAGCCATCAGGCATTCATTGATCATTATCTTTTTCAGCCAACTATTCAGTGCAGCATCCCCTTCATACGTAAATGCGGACAATCCTTTAAAAAATTTATAAAAACCATCCAGCAATATTTCTTCTGCGTGCTCCCTGTCTTTTACATAACGCCTGCAAAGAAAAAGCATTCTATCTGCCAACAGATCGAACAGACATTTCTGAGCGGCCGGGCTCCCACGCTTGGCTTCTTTAATAAGTTCTGCTAGATCCATTCAAAAGATAATGTTGTTGATTGCTCTATATCTACATAAATGCGGTTACGGGACGATTGGTTGCCCGGGGCA
>Ga0307511_10001087_pt1 | contig 28892 bp, 25 predicted proteins | sample 13_EM_MG_FD_200266 | JGI IMG/M metagenome (GOLD analysis project Ga0307511, IMG submission 200266) | Populus trichocarpa ectomycorrhiza microbial communities from riparian zone in the Pacific Northwest, United States - 13_EM | ecosystem: Host-associated > Plants > Roots > Unclassified | place...
GCCCGACCAGGACAGCTGCGGGGAGATGTCCTTGCCGCCGGGGACTCCGAAGATCCCCGACCGCTGGTCGATGGGCATGGACTGGCCGTTGCGGACCGTGTCGCTGGTCAGGGTGAACGAGCGCGTCTGTGGCAGGAACTGGTAAGGATTCGGGCGACTGTGCTGGGCCGCGTCGGCGCTGGCCTGCGCTGGGGCGGCGGAGTTGGCCTCGGCGGGGGCGCAGGCGGTGGTCAGGCCCAGGCCGAGCACGACGGTGGCGGCCCACGTGAAGACGGTGCTGCGGTTCATGCTGATTCTTCCTTCAGTCGGTGAACGAGAAAATCGGACAACGCGCTGGCGATGTGTGGCGTGGCGGCGACGGCGTGCCCTCCGGGATGGGAGACGACCACCGGCGATGTGAATGCCGCCGCGAGATGCCGGGAATCATTGGGGTGCACCACCGTGTCGGTGTCCCCGATGATGTGGAACGAGGGAATGTCGTACGCCTCGCGTCGGGCGAACAGCTCCCGGTGTTGCGGGGCCTCGCTCCGGAAGCCACCGGCCATGATGGCGAACCGCAGGTGGATCGCCGGTTCCACCGCGCTCAGGCCGGGCAGCAGGCCGGCCAGGGCCGCCCCCTGGCTGAATCCCAGCGCCCCGTCGAACGGGCCATTGGTCTCGAACAACCAGGCCAGCCAGTCGCGGGTGCGGTCCCAGCCCTGGAACTCGTCGCGATATCCCGGAATGTCTCCGTGCCACCAGCCGAAATCGCCCGCAGCCAGCGACGGCGCGTCCACTGTGACGAAGTCGACCAGCACGGAAAGGCTGAGCTTCAATGGTGTGAGCTGCCTCCTGAGAATAGTCGAATTGCCGTGATAGCCGTGCAGACAGAGCACGCGCAAGGCCTGGTCCGACATGAGACTCCTCGTGCGTTTCCGTGATGCGTCCATCCTCACGGCCGGGGCGAGCCATGTCCAACAAGTAGTTATTCTGGCGCTGATAGAATCCGTTCATGGCAGTTTCGCTCCGCCAGCTCGAGTACTTCGTCGCCGTGGTTGACGAGGGCTCGTTCACGCGCGCCGCCGAGATGCTGCACGTGACGCAGCCGGGCTTGTCGCACCAGATCCAGGCGCTGGAACGGGAACTGGGCGGCCCGCTGCTGGAGCGGCTGCCCCGCAAGGTCCGGCTCACCCCGGCCGGCCGCACCGTGCTCCCGCACGCGCGGGCCAGCCTGGCCCACGCCGAGCGGGTCAGCAGCACCGCCAAGCGGGCGTCCGGCCTGAACGCGGTGGAGCTGCACATCGGGACGCTGTTCTCCCTCAGCATCGGGGTGATGCCGGCCGCCTTCCGGGCCTGGCGGCGGGACTACCCCGATGTGCAGGCGCACCTGGTGGAGTTCCGGCACGCCGACGACCTCGCGGCGGCGATGGACGCCGGCCGTGCCGACCTCGCCGTCGGGCCGGCGCCGGCCGACTGGACCGGGCCGGCCCGCCCGATCGGCGCCGAGGAGTTCGTCATCGTGGGCCACGCCGAGGCCGGGCTGCCGGCCGAGCCCGAGCGGGTGCGCTTCGCCGATCTGGCCGACCACCACTGGGTGCACTTCACTCCCCACAGTGGACTGTCGGAGTACGTGGACCGGGCGTGTGCCGAGGCCGGTTTCCAGCCCCGGGTGGCCATCCGCACCGAGCAGGGGCCGGCGGCGTTGGCCATGGTGCAGGCCGGCCTGGGGATCGCGCTGGTGCCGTGCAACATCATCCCGCCGGCCTTCGACGGTGTCGTGCTGCGGCCGGAGAAGCCGATCACCCGGCTGCTCAGCGTCTACGCGCGGGACCGCCCGGACCCGATCACCGAGGCGTTCATCAGCGCGATCACCGACGACGCCCCGGTCATGCCGCCGCACATCGCCAAGCGCCTGGGCTAGAGCAGCTCCAGCTGGCGGGCCCGGGCCACGGCCTCGGTCCGGTTGCGGGCCTGCAAGCGGCCGAAGATCTGGTTGAGGTGCCACTTGGTGGTGCCGACGGTGATGAACAGCTTGTCGGCGACCTGCTGGTTGGACATGCCGGTGGCGATCAGGCCGAGGATGCGGCGCTGTGTCTCGGTGAGCGGCTCGACCACGCCGACGCCCTCGACGGTGCGCAGCTCGCCGGTGGCCTTGGGGGCCGAGCCGCCGCGCGTCCGGGACAGCAGGTCGGCGACGAACGCCGGCGCCACCGACCGAACTTCCTTCAACAGCGGCACAATCGCGACGCCTTCGTCCAGGAAGGTGCGCCGGTACCCGTCCGGCGCGGCGAGTTCGACGGCCCGCGCCAGCGGGTCGGAGGCCGACTGCCCGGCGGCATGCCGGGCGAGCGCGGTCACGGCCAGGATGGCGACGAGACTGCCGTCTCGCCCCTCCTCAACCGCCCGAGCCTCGATGTTGGCCAACGCCTCCAGGGCCCGACGCGGTTCGCCGCGGGCCAGCCACAATCGGGCCCACGTCAGCTGCTCATAGTCCGAAGAGGACGGTCGGTCGTCGCCGATCTCGCGCATCGCCTGCTCGGCGGCCGCCGGGCTGCCGGACCGCAGGTGCAGCTCGGCGATCGTGGCCAGAACGAGCCGTGCGCGCCGGTAATCCTCGGCGGCGTCGGCCTGTCGGCGCGCGGCCAGCAGCGCCCGGAAGCCGTCGTCGACGCGGCCGGCGGCGTGCTGTAGGCGGGCCAGCGTGCGCAGGCCGAGCAGCGTGTACGACGTCGTGCCCAGCTGCTCGCAGCGGGCGATGCCGTCGACCAGGTGCTGCTCCGCGTCCACGAGCTCGTCCCGCTCGTACAGCAGCGTGCCCAGCGGGACCTCGACCAGCCCCGCCATGGGCAATCCCGCGTGGCTGCGCAACGCGTCCTGGCACAGCAGCACCGCCTCGCGCAGCCGCCCCTGCACGTACAGCAGCGGGGCGAGGTAGCCGCTGGCCTCCAGCGTGCTCAACGCGTTGTCGCTGCGCTCCCCCAACGCCACGGCCTCGCGCAGCACGTCGATGGCCCCGCGCCGGTCGCCGGTGAGCCGCCGAGCCTGGCCCAGCACGCCCATCGCCGCGGCCCGGAAGAAGGAAGTGCTGTCCCGCAACAACTCCAGCGCCTCGGTGGCCAGCCGGGCCGCGTCGGCCGGACTGCCGTGGGTCAGCGCGAGGTAGGCCTGGAACGTGCGCAGCATCGCCCGATCGACGATCGGGGCGTCCGGGCTCATCCGCCGATCTGCCAGCGCGGCGTACGACTCGGCCTCGTCCACCCGCCCGCCGAGGTAGAGCAGCCAGCCCTTGAACCCGGCCAGGTCGGCCTGCGCCCGCACCTCCTCGTCCGGCAGGCGGTTCAGCCACGACAGCAGGGTCGCCAGCTCACCCCGGCGGACCTGCTCGTCGGCCTGCCCGCGCACGGTGTCCACGGCCAGCCCGATCTCACGCCCGGCGACCGCGTGCCGGATCGTCTCCGCCGGCATGTCGTGCGCCGCGTACCAGCGGGCCGCCCGACGGTGGCACTCCAGCGCCAGCTCAGGGTCCAGTTCCGTGCGCAGGTAGTCGGCGAACAGGCCGTGGTAGCGGTGCCATTCGCCGCGGTCGTCCAGCGGCGACAGGAACAGGTTGGCCCGCTCGAGTTCCCGGATCATCCGTTCGCTGTCGGTCCGACCGGTCACGGCGTCGCACAGGGCCGGCGACAGGGCGTCCAGGACGCAGGTGCGGAGCATGAACTCCCGCAGCTCGGGCGGCTGGCCCCGCAGCACCTCCGACGCCAGGTAGTCGAGCACGTAGCGGTTGCCGGGCGCGTGCCGGACCGCCCCCGACCCGGTCGACGTCCCGTCCCGCAGGCCGATCCCCAGCATCTGCAGCGCGGCCGCCCAGCCCTCGGCCCGTCGGGTCAGGGCATCCACGGTCTCGGCGTCCACGGCTCGTCCCGTGACCGCGGCGAGGAGCTCGCCGGCCTCGGCCGGGGAGAACCGCAGCTGCGCCGCCCCGATCTCCACCAGCAGCCCCCGGCCGCGCCAGCGCGCCAGTGGCAGCTCCGGCTCGGTGCGGCCGAGCAGCACGAGGTGCAGCCGCGGCGGGCAGTGCTCGACCAGGAACGCCAGCGCGTCCACGATCTCCGGCTCGGCCAGCACCTCGATGTCGTCCAGCACCAGCACCCGGACGGTGTCGGCCGCGGCCAGCTCGTTGACCAGCGCCGTCATCACCGCGGGCGTGGACGCCGCGCCCGAGTCGAGCAGGGTTCGGTCCGCCTCCAGCGCCGTGACCAGGTAGTCCAGGAACCGGCCCGGCGCGTCGTCGTCCTCGTCCAACGTCAACCAGGCCGACCGGCCGGCGAAGCCCCGCAGCCAGGTGGCCACCAGCGTGGTCTTGCCGAAGCCGGCCGGCGCGGTGATCAACGTCAGCGGATGGGTGGCGGCGCCGTCGAGCAGGCGCAGCAGCCGGGGCCGCACCACCGCGCCCGGGCGGGCCGGCGGGGCCAGCAGCTTCGTCGCCACCACCTGCATAACCACCGACCCTAACTTTGGACAGGGCCGCCGACCAGCGCGCGAACCTAGCGTCATCCACATGGACTTCTACCGACTGGCCGACGACCTCCCCGAACCCGACCTGGAACTGCTGGACCGGCTGCGGACCTGGCTCGACAGCGAGCTGGCCCCGGTGGCCAACTGGCACTGGGCCCGCGAGCGCTTCCCGCACCACCTGATCGAACCGCTGGGCAAGCTCGACATCGGCGGGCTGTCCTACTCCGGGCACGGCCTGCCCGGCCGCACCAGCCTGCTGGACGGCTTCGTCACGCTGGAGCTGGCCAGCACCGACCCGTCCTTCGCCACCTTCTTCGGCGTGCACACCGGCCTGGCCATGGGGTCGATCTACCTGTGCGGCTCCGAGGAGCAGAAGGCCCGCTGGCTGCCGCCGATGCACCGGTTCGAGAAGATCGGCGCCTTCGGCCTGACCGAGCCCGACGTCGGCTCCGCCGCCGCGCGGGGCCTGACCACCACCGCCCGCCGCGACGGCGACGAGTGGGTGCTGACCGGCGAGAAGAAGTGGATCGGCAACGCCACCTTCGCCGACGTCGTGGTGATCTGGGCCAAGGACGTGGCCGACGGCCAGGTCAAAGGCTTCCTGGTGGAGAAGGGCACGCCCGGCTTCACCGCCACCAAGATCGAGGGCAAGATCGCCCTGCGCACCGTGCAGAACGCCCACATCGAGCTGGTCGGCTGCCGGGTCCCCGAGACCAGCCAACTGCGGAACGCCAATACCTTCGCCGACACCGCCGCCGTGCTCCGGATGACCCGCACCTCGGTCGCCTGGCAGGCCGTCGGCTGCTCCATCGGCGCCTACCGCCGGGCCCTGGCCTACTCGAAGGAGCGGGAGCAGTTCGGCCGTCCCATCGGCGGCTTCCAGCTCGTGCAGGACCTGCTGGTCCGGATGCTCGGCAACATCACCTCGTCGCTGTGCATGGTCGCCCAGCTCTCGCGGCTGCAGGACGCCGGCAGGATGACCGAGGAGCAGGCCTCCCTGGCCAAGGCCTTCTGCACCACCAAGATGCGCGAGACCGTCGGCATGGCCCGGGAGCTCATGGGCGGCAACGGCATCCTGCTCGAGCACGAGGTCGGCCGCTTCGTCGCCGACGCCGAGGCCATCCACTCCTACGAGGGCACCCGCGAGATGAACACCCTCATCGTCGGCCGCGCCCTCACCGGCCTGTCGGCCTTCATCTAACCGCACCCACTCCTGAGGAGGAAACGCCAATGTCCACCCCGGAGGTCGCCGCCGACGCGATCGGCGGCCCCAACCCGATCATCGGCTTCCGTCGCAAGGATCTGGTCGACTCGCTGCGCACGGTGGTGGTGGAGGCGGTTCGCAACCCGGGTCACACCGCGGGCAGCCTGCGCCACCTGGCCAGGACCGCGGTCGACGCCGCCCGCGGTCGCGGCGAGCTGGCGCCCGGCCCGAAGGACCGGCGGTTCGCCGACGCGGCCTGGAGCAAGAACTTCCTCTACCGCCGGCTGCTCGGCGTCTACCTGGCGGCGGACGCCGAGCTGGACAGCTGGCTGGCCGGCTCGGACCTGTCCACAGTGGACAAGGAGCGGGCCCGGTTCGTGCTGACGCTGGGCCTGGACGCGCTGGCGCCGAGCAACCTGCCGCTGAACCCGGCGGCCGTCAAGCAGTTCCTCGACACCGGCGGCGAGAGCGCGGTCGAGGGCGTCCGCCACCTGCTCGGCGACGTCCGCCGCAACGGCGCGTTCCCGAGCCAGGTCGACGGCGAGAAGTTCAGCGTGGGCGGCAACCTGGCCACCACCGAGGGCTCCGTCGTGTTCCGCAACGAGGTGCTGGAGCTGATCCAGTACGCGCCGAGCACCGAGCAGGTCCACGCCCGGCCGCTGGTCATCGCGCCGCCGCAGATCAACAAGTACTACGTGTTCGACCTGTCGCCGGACAAGAGCGTCGTCCGCCACGCCCGGGACAACGGCTTCCAGGTGTTCGTGGTGAGCTGGCGCAACCCGACGGCCGAGCAGCGCGACTGGGATCTGGCCACCTATCTCACGGCGATGGAGGAGGCCCTGGACGCGGTCTGCGCCATCACCGGCAGCCCGGACGTCAACCTGACCGGCGCGTGCTCGGGCGGCATCACCTCGGTGGCGCTGGCCGCCTACCTGGCCGCCCGAGGCAAGCCGATGATCAACGCCCTGTCGCTGTTCGTCAGCGTGTTCGACATGGCCGAGGACAAGACCCTGCTCGGCGTGTTCGCCAGCGACGAGACCCTGGCCGCGGCCAAGCGGCACTCGCACGTGCGCGGCGTGCTGGACGGCCGCGAGCTGGCCAAGGTGTTCAACCTGTTGCGCCCCAACGACCTGATCTGGTCGTACTGGGTGAACAACTACCTGCTGGGCAAGCGGCCGCCGGCCTTCGACGTGCTGTACTGGAACAACGACACCACCCGGCTGCCGGCCGCCTTCCACGGCCAGCTGATCGACATCTACCGGGACAACCTGCTGGCCAAGCCGGGCCAGGTCGTGGTCAACGGCACCCCGCTGGACCTGGGCAAGATCACCGCGGACGCGTTCGTGATGGCCGGCACCACCGACCACATCACGCCGTGGGACGCCTGCTACCGGTCGGCCCGCCGGCTGGGCGGCGAAGTGGAGTTCACGCTGAGCAGCTCGGGCCACATCCAGAGCATCCTCAACCCGCCCGGCAACCCGAAGTCCAAGTACTACAGCAATGCCGAGCTGCCGGAGTCGGCCCAGGAGTGGAAGGACGGCGCGACAACGGTTTCCGGCAGCTGGTGGCCGCGCTGGATGGAGTGGCTGGGCCAGCGCTCCGGGGATCTGGTGGCCGCGCCCAAGGATCTGGGCGACGACCAGCACGCGCCGCTCGTGGCCGCGCCCGGCAGCTACGTGCTCGCGTGAGCACCGAACGTTGGGTGCGCGGGGTCCGGCTGCACGTGGACGTGCGGCCCGGCGAGGGCACGCCACTGTTGCTGTGCAACGGAATCGGGGCCAACCTGGAGCTGTTGCAGCCCCTGGTGGACGCCCTGGCCGCGCAGCGGGGACGGCGGATGCCGGTGATCCGGTTCGACATGCCGGGCACCGGCGGCTCGCCGACCACCAAGCTGCCGCGGTGGATGCCGCAGGTGGCCCGCCTGGTTGCCGACCTCGTCACCGAGCTCGGCTACGACCAGGTGGACGTGCTGGGCATCTCGTGGGGCGGCGCGCTGGCCCAGGAACTGGCCCACCGGCGGCCTCGGATGGTCCGGCGGGTCGTGCTCTGCGCCACCAGCATGGGCATGGTGATGGTGCCGGCCAACCCGGCGGTGCTGCTCACCCTGGCCAGCCCGATGCGCTACTTCGGCGCCGGCCGGATGCGGGAGGCCGCCAACCGGATCTACGGCGGCGGCTTCGGCTCCGACCCCGAGATCTCCACCCGCTACGCCGCCACCACTCGCGCCCCGGACCCGATCGGCTACCTCTGGCAGATCCTCGCCGGCGCGGGCTGGACCAGCGCGCACTACCTGCCGCTGCTGCGCCAGCCGGTGCTGGTGATCGCCGGCGACGACGACCCGATCATCCCCACCGTCAACGCCCGACTGATGGCCAAGCTGCTGCGACACGGCCGGCTGCACATCGTGCCCGGCGGCGGCCATCTCGCCCTGCTGACCCATGAGAACGACATCGTCCCGCTCGTGCACGCCTTTCTCACCGAAGGAGAAGACAATGCTGAACCTGGCCATGATGCTCGACCACAGCGCCGCGTCCTTGCCCGACCGCGACGCGGTCGTCGCCGGTGACACCCGGCTGACCTACCGGCAGGTCGACGAGGCCGCCAACCGGGTGGCCAACCTGTTGGCCCGCAACGGGATCGGCCGCGGCGACACCGTCGCGCTGGCCTCGGTCAACATCCCCCAGTTCCCGATCGTCTACTATGGAATCCTCAAGGCCGGCGCGGCGGTGGTGCCGTTCAACGTGCTGCTGAAGGGCCGCGAGATCGCCTACCACCTGGCCGACTCGGGGGCCAAGGCGTTCTTCTGCTTCGCCGGCGGCCCCGGCCTGCCGCTGGCCGAGGAGGGCCGCGCCGGTTTCGACGCGACGCCCGGCTGCGAGCACTTCTTCCTGATCGACGAGTCATTGGACGAGTTGCTGGCCGACCAGCCGACGACGTTCGAGACCGTCGACACCGAGCCGACCGACACCGCCGTCGTGCTGTACACCAGCGGCACCACCGGCCGGCCCAAGGGCGCGGAGCTCACCCACGCCAACATGGTGCTGAACGCCCTGACGTGCCACCGGTTGTTCGGCACCGTCGACCACGACGTGCACCTGGTGACGCTGCCGCTGTTCCACTCCTTCGGGCAGAGCGTGCAACTGAACTCCGGCTTCGCCGCCGGGGCGACCCTGGTGCTGATGGCGCGGTTCGAGCCGAACAAGGCGCTGGCGCTGATGGAGCGCGAGGGCGTCACGTTCTTCGCCGGCGTGCCCACCATGTACTGGGGCCTGCTCGGCGCCGACTTCGGCCAGTACGACCTCGAGGCGATCGCCGGCACGCTGCGGGTCGCCGTGTCCGGCGGGGCCGCGCTGCCGGTGGAGATCCTGGAGCAGGTGCACAAGGTGTACGGGGTGCAGATCCGGGAGGGCTACGGGCTTTCCGAGACCAGCCCGGTCGCCACGTTCAACCACCCGGGGCGGGTGGCCAAGCCCGGCTCGATCGGGCAGCCGGTGTGGGGCATCGAGGTCAAGCTGGTCGACGCCGACTGGCGGGAGGTGCCCGACGGCGAGGCCGGCGAGATCGCCATCCGCGGGCACAACGTGATGAAGGGCTACCTGGGCCGGCCCGAGGCGACGGCCACGGCCATCCGCGACGGCTGGTTCCGCACCGGCGACATCGGGACCCGCGACGCCGACGGCTACTACTTCATCGTCGACCGGGCCAAGGACATGATCGTGCGCGGCGGGTTCAACGTCTACCCGCGCGAGCTGGAAGAAGTGATCATGACCCACCCCGAGGTCAGCCTGGTCGCCGTGGTCGGCGTGCCGCACCCCAGCCACGGCGAGGAGGTCAAGGCGTTTGTCATCCGCAAGCCCTCCTCGACCGTCACCGAGGCCGAGCTCATCGCCTGGTGCAAGCAGAACATGGCCGGCTACAAGTACCCGCGGCAGGTCGAGTTCCGCGACACGTTCCCGATGACCGCCACCGGCAAGGTCCTCAAGCGCGAGCTGCGCTGACCATCCCTCCCGAAAGGACAGTGCGATGAACTTCGACTCCCCCAAGGACCTGCTCTACCACGTCGGCGAGACCCTCGGCCGGACCGAGTGGCACGAGATCGACCAGGCCCAGGTGAACCAGTTCGCCGACGCCACCCGGGACCACCAGTGGATCCACACCGACCCCGAGCGGGCCCGCACCGGCCCGTTCGGCGGCACCATCGCCCACGGCTACCTGACCCTGGCGCTGGCCCCGATGTTCCTGTACGAGACGGTGACCATCGACAACCTCACCGCCGGCGTCAACTACGGCCTCAACAAGGTCCGCTTCCCCGCCCCGGTCCCGGTCGGAAGTTCCGTGCGGGCAACGGTTGTGCTGGCCGAGGCCAAGCCGCGCGGCGAGGGCGTCGAGGCCACCTTCGGCCTCACCGTCGAGGTCACCGGATCGGACCGGCCCGCGTGCGTCGCCGAAGCCGTGGTCATCTACCAGTGAAAGCTTCCCGCGGTTGCCCAGGGTGCTGCCTTTGGCCGGTGTCGATTCAGGTTCGAGACGGAGTGGTCAGCGACGGTCGAGCGCTTGGGCGAGTTCGTCGGCGGCCTCGCGCACCCGGGCCGAGTAGGCAGCGGCGTCCGGCTCATCGACCCAGCGCCCGAACGCGGTCCGGAAGATGGCGACGCCGACGCTCGCCAGCAGGCCTGCCGTCGGCGGGGCGGCCCCGCGCTGCCGAAGCGCTGCTTCCAGGGCATCGGAGACGGCGGCGAACTTGGTGCGGCCGCGCTCCTTCAGCTCGGTGCTGCTGTCGACGATCGCCTGCCGCTGCGCGGCGTGCGGGGCGACCCGAGCCGCCACCACGTCGCCGACCCGCTCAAGGGCGTCGAGCAGGGCCTCGAACGGCGTGAGCCCGGCGTCGGCCTTCACCACGGCGTCGGCGAGCGCGACCGGAAGCTGATCCGAGCCGGCGAAGAGCACGTCGCGCTTGTCGGCGAAGTAGCGGGAGAACGTGCGACGCGTCAGCCCGGCGCGCTCGGTGATCTGCGCGACGGTGACGTTCTCGTATCCGTGCTCCAGAAACAGCGCCAGCGCGGCCTCGCGCAGCCGATCCTCCGCTCCCTGCTCCCAACGCGGCATAGCCGGGATCCTAGCAGTGATGACTCATTGAGACATCACATGCTACGGTGATGTCCCAATGAGTCATCAGTGTGGGGAATCCAGGAGGAGCACCATGGCACTTGCCGGTCAGCGCATCGTCGTCATCGGCGGCAGTTCCGGCATGGGACTGGCCACGGCCCACGCGGCCGCGGGAACCGGCGCCGTCGTCACCATCGTCTCCAGTAGCAAGGAGCGCATCGACGCCGCGCTCGCCGAACTGCCGGACTCGTGCGACGGCGTCGCACTCGACGTGCGCGACGAGGCGGCCGTCTCCGACCTGTTCGCCCGCGTCGGCGAACTCGACCACGTGGTGTTCACGGCCGGCGACCAGGCCGATCGCCGCGCACTCAAGGAACTCCCGCTCGACGAGGCCCGCCGCACCTTCGACGTGCGGTTCTGGGGAGCCGTCGCCGTCGCCAAGCACGCGGCCCCGCGCATCCGCCCCGGTGGCTCGATCACCCTCACCTCAGGGACGGTCGGCGTCCGCCCGGTCCATGGCGCCGCCCTCGCCTCCGCCGGATCCGCGGCCACCGAGGGCCTCATCCGCGGACTGGCCGTCGACCTCGCCCCCGTCCGCGTCAACGCCGTTCGCTCCGGCGCCGTCCGCACCCCGCTGTGGGACGCCGTTCCCGAACCCCAGCGCGCGGCGATATTCGACAACTTCGCGCAGCGCGCCCTCACCAAGACGGTCGGTGAGCCGCAGCAGATCGCCACGGCTCACCTGTACCTGATGGAGAACCAGTTCGCCACCGGCACCGTGCTCACCGTCGACGGCGGCTTGGTTCTGACCGGAAACTGACGGCATGACTCGGCGTCAGATTACGATCTACGACCGGAGTGGCAGTGAGGCTTCGCCTCGGACCGCCGAGAGCGGTGGCCTGACCTGGCGTTTCCGCTGCGGTCGGTGCACCCTCGATCCCGTAGTCGTGGTTGCGGAGGCTGGTCATGAGCACCCATGCGGTGACGGTCAACGACGTTCTCGATGGGCACGTGGCGTTGGACATCCAGTGCCTGGACCGGATCTACCTCAACGCCTACGTCCCCACCCTGCAGACCAGCGCCCAGGTCGTGGCGTTCCTGACGCGCCATCTGGGTTACCCGTTCTCGTCACCAGCGTTGTTCAACAAGATCGGTCAACAATTCCGGCACGCGGTGGTGTCGTTCGCCGAGGCCAACAACATCCCGTGGATCAAGTTCGGCAAGGACGACGTGGGTGGCAAGCTGGAGCGGATGCGTCCGCACCTGGCTCGCCAGGCCGCCACCGGCCGTTCCGGCGTCGCGGCGATCGGGGTGGCGCAGGAGTTCCAGCGGGTCTGGACCGCCTACGAACGCCAGTTGGCCTCCGGTGCCCCGCAGTGGTGTTTCATCAAGGCCGACCGGCGGGTGAGTGTCTACTACTTCTACCTGTGGGACACCGACTTCGGCCCGGCGTTCATCAAGGTCTGCAGCTACTTCCCCTACCCGGCCAAGATCTGGCTCAACGGCCATGAGTGGGCCAAACAACAGGCAGCACGGGCCGGGATCGGCTACCGCGAGTTGTCCAACGGCTTCGCCGCCACCGACGATCCGACGGCGTTGCAAGCGATCTGTGATCGACTCGGCCCCGGCACGATCACCGTGTTCATCCAGCGGTGGCTGGCCAGGCTGCCGCTGCCCTTCGGCCCCACCGACCGGGATGCCGGGTATTGGTGGGAGACCTCGATGCGCCAGATCGAGACGTCCCGCACGATCGTGTTCGACAAGCCAGGGCGAGCTCGCGGGTTCTTCGAGGCGCTCATCGGCGACAACCTCGACCTCGGCCGACCGCACAACATCGAGATCCTCTTCGCCCGGCGGGTCAGCAAAGACACCGCCGGCACCTTCCGCACCGCGATCGACCGCCGCGACAACGGTGGCGTCATCCTGAACGTGTTCTACAAGCACTCCCGCGTCAAGCAGTACTTGAAAGACGGTCGCGCGCTACGGATCGAGACCGTCATCAACAGCCCTCGGGACATCGGATGTCTGGCCCGCCTGCCCCACCTCGACGATCTGCAGGCCAAGGCCCGTGCAGTCAACCGCCGGATCCTGGATGCCGAACGGGCTGGTCAGGGCTGTGTCCTCGCGAGTCCAGCCTTCGAGCGGATCGCGCACCCGTCGGTCACCGCTGACGGGCGGAGGACCCCGGCCCTACGGTTCGGCGATCCTCGGGTCATGGCCCTGGTCGGCGCGTTGTGTTCCACCCTGCTGGCCGCGACCGGCTTCACCAACAAGCACCTTCGTGTCTTGATCGCCGGACTGCTCGGCAGCGACTACCGCCCCGGACAAATGACCTACGACCTACGCCGGCTACGACTGGCCGGACTCATCCAGCGACTGCCGCACAGCAACCGCTACCGCCTGACCACCGACGGCATTCGGATCGCGGTGTTCTACACCAAGGTCCACAACAGACTGTTGGTCCCGCTCTCCGCGGCCGACCAACCCCAAGCACCACCGGAGGTCCGGCACGCGCTGCGGGTGCTCGATCGGCACGTGGGGCAGTCCATCGACCGGGCGCGCCTGGCGTCGGCGGCCTGAAACTTGACACAGATGTGAAGAAGCCCGCGACCAAAGATCACTAGGGCGCCATGTCCGCGGCGGCCACGTTCTCCAGGAGATGTTCGACGCTGCCGGTGCCGGGAATCGGCACGACCACCGGGGACCGGTCCAGCAGCCACGAGATCATCACCTGGGCCGGCGTGGCCCCGCGGCGCTGGGCCTCCTGCAGCACCGGCTCGACGCTGACCGGGCCGCCGAAGTCCAAGGGCCCGTACGGCAGGAACGGAATGCCGTTGGCGGTGCAGAAGTCCAGCACCTCCTGGTCCCGCCGGTTGTTGTAACTGTACACATTGGACACGCTGGCGATCGGGTGCCGGGCGTGCGACCGGCGGAGCTGGTCGATGGTGACGTTGGACAGACCGACGTGCTCGACCCGGCCCTCGGCGCGCATGTCGACCAGGACGTCGAAGGCCTCGTCGAACCCGACGCCGTCGACCGTCTCGCCGCCGGGCCAGCGCAGATGGGTCAGCGGCACGGTGTCCAGCCCGAGGACCCGCCGGTCCCGGTCGTTGCCGGCGCGCAGCTGCTCGGGGCGGACCGCGGCCTCGGGCCGGTTGCCGGTGGTCAGCTGGGCGCCGAGCTTGGTGGCCAGCACGAGATCGGCCGGATAGGGTTGCAGCGCCTCGGCGATGAGCCGGTTGGACACGTCATGGCCGTAGTACCAGGCTGTGTCGATGATCCGGATGCCCAGCCCGACAGCGCGCTGGAGCACCAGATGGGCGTTGGCCCGGTCCGTCGGTTCGGTCAGCCCGGGGCCGAGCAGCCTCATGGCGCCGAAGCCCATGCGAGGCACGGTGCGACCGGCGTAGGTGATCATCGGTGGTCCCTTGTTCAGAAGGGGAACTGGGGGATGTCGGTGCGGGCGTTGATCCAGATCACGTCGGTGAAGTCGGCGATGCTGTCCGGCCCGGTGCGGCCCCAGCCGCTGTCCCGCACCCCGCCCATCGGCGCGTGGATCTCGTCGTTGACCGTCGGCGAGTTGACGTTCACGATGCCGGCCTGGATGCGCGGCGCCAGCTCGAACGCGCGGTAGGTGTCGCCGGCCAGGATGGACGAGGTGAGCCCGTACTGCACCCGGTTGGCCACGGCCACCGCCTCGTCGTCGCTGTCCACCGGCTCGACGATCACCACCGGGCCGAAGGTCTCCTCGTTGGACATCGTGACGTCGTAAGGGACATCGGTGAGGATGGTCGGCTGGTAGGTCTGCCCCTCGTAGGCGCCGCCGGTGTGCACTCTGGCCCCCTTGGCCACCGCCTCCTTGACCCGCTCGTCGACCGAGCGCACCGCCTGCGGGGTGATCAGCGGGCCGATGACCGTGGCCGGGTCCTGCGGGTCGCCGGCGACGAGGGTCTTGGTGCGGGCCACGAACTTGGCCATGAACTCATCGTAGATCTTCCGGTGAATGATGATCTTTCGGGTGTTCATGCAGATCTGGCCCTGGTGGAAGAACGAGCCGAAGGTCGCGGCGCGCACGGCCTCGTCCACGTCCACGTCGTCCAGCACGATCATCGGGTTGTAGCCGCCCAGTTCCAGCACCGTGCGCTTGAGCGTGCGGCCGGCCCGCTCGGCCAGCGCCCGGGCCGTCCGCACGCCGCCGATCAGGTTGATGCAGCGCACGTCGTCGCTGGCGAAGAACTCGTCGGCGATGGCCGGCGCGGCGCCGGGCGCGTGCGTGACGACGTTGACCACGCCCGGCGGGAAGCCGGCCTCCTCGGCGATCTCCGCCACCATCAGCCCGGCCGAGACCGGCGCGAACTCCGACGGCTTGACCACCACGGTGTTGCCGGCCGCCAGCGGCGACAGCACCGCCCGCCAGGACAGGATGTTCGCCCCGTTCCACGGCGTGAAGCAGGCGACCACGCCCAGCGGCCGGCGGACGCCGATCGAGTGCGTGCCGGGGATGTTGCTCTGGAGCACCTCGCCCTTGGGCAGGTACACCCAGCTCGCCGCCTGCCGCAGCGTCTGGATCACCAGGTCCTGCTGGAAGGTGGCGAACAGCCGGGTGCTGCCGGTCTCGCGGGCCAGCATGTCCGCGATCTCCGCCTTGCGGCGCTCCACGATGTCCGCCGCCTTGAAGAACAGCCGCGCCTTCTCCGCCGGCGGCAGCTGCGACCAGGTCTCGAAGGCCCTCGCCGCCGCCCGCACGGCCCGCTTCGCCTCCGCCGGGCCGCAGGCCGCGACGTCCGCGAGCACCGCGCCGGTGTAGGGCTCGATGTCCTCGAACACCTCGCCACTGTCGGCGTTCTGCCATTTGCCGTCGATGTAGCTCTGATAGACAGTCACAGTCGTCAGCCCCGAGCCTGCTGCGTGGTCGCCGTGCGCCCGGCCTCGCTGCCGGAAGCCACCGCGGTGATGTCGAAGACCAGGTCCAGACGCCGGCCGGCCATGCCCTTCATGGCCGTCACGCCGTGGGCGTACCGGTCGATCGACGCCGTCGCCTTGGCCGTCAGCTCGCCGTTCCGCTCGGCGACCGTGTGCACCAGGAACTCCGCGCGGTTGCCCTGGCCGCGCACGGTCAGCACGCCGCCGACCAGCCAGCCGTCATCCGTTCGGCGGACGCTGTCGGACACGAAGTCCATGGTCGGGTGCTCGTCGGTGTGCAGGAACGCCTTGCTGCGCACGTGGTCGTCCCGGCGCTGCTGGTCGGTCTTGACGCTGGCCGCGTCGATCACCGCCTCCACCTTGGCGTCCTCCCCCTCCACGGCGATCTGGGCGGTCCGCACCGCGAAAGCGCCGACCACCGTGCCGAGGCCGAACATGTGCTTGGTGGTGAAGGTGATCGTGGACCGGCTCGGGTCCACGGTGTAGACCCCGGACGCTGGCGTGCTCATGACTGCTCCTCCGTCGGATTTACTTGCTTAGGTCAGCAATAATCGACCCGGTTGGCATGCTTTGTCAAGCAAGTAATCTCACTGTGGTCCGCCACAGTCCTTGCTCGCCAACGCTGTCGGCCGCCCCATCGACAGCGCCACCCCGCTGGTCGAAGCTGAGAATTCGGGGGCCGATCTGGGGAAGGACCGCGATGGCCGACGACCGAACCATCCATGACGTCACCTACGACCTGCTGCGCACGCTGGGGCTGACCACCGTGTTCGGCAATCCCGGTTCCACCGAGCAGACCTTTCTGCGGGACTTTCCGGGCGATTTCACCTACGTGCTCGCGTTGCAGGAGGCGTCGGCGCTGGCCATGGCCGACGGCTTCGCGCAGGCGACCGGCCGGCCGGCGCTGGTGAACCTGCACACCGCGGCCGGCACCGGCAACGCGATGGGCAGCCTGGTCGCGGCGTACAAGAGCAACACTCCGCTCATCGTCACCGCCGGCCAGCAGACCCGCGAGATGGTGCTGCTGGAGCCCTACCTGACCAACCGCGACGCGACCGTGCTGCCGCAGCCCTGGGTGAAATGGTCCTACCAACCGGACCGGGCCGAGGACGTGCCGGCCGCCTTCATGCGGGCGTACGCGATCGCCGCGCAGCCGCCGGCCGGCCCGGTGTTCCTGTCGATCCCGCTGGACGACTGGGACAAACCGGCCCTCGGCGCCGCGGTCGTGCGCACGGTCAGCCGGCGCACCGCGCCGGACACCGAGCGGCTGCGGGAGTTCGCCAACCGGATCAACCGGGCGGAACGGCCGGCGCTGGTGTTCGGGCCGGACGTGGATCGCGCCGGGGCGTGGGACGCGGGCGTGGCGCTGGCCCAGAAGCTCCGCGTGCCCGTCTACAGTGGACCGCTCCCCGATCGGGTGTCGTTCCCGGAGGACCACCCGCAGTACCGGGGTCCGCTGCCGATGACGATCGCCGGCGTGCACGACGCGTTGCGGGACCACGACCTCGTGGTGGTGATCGGCGCCCAGGTGTTCCGGTACTACCCGTACGTCGCGGGCGAATACCTGCCCGAGGGCACGGAACTCCTGCACGTCACGGCCGATCCGGCCACCGCCGGCGCCGCGCCCGTCGGCGAGAGCCTGCTCGGCGATCCGCTGCTGGTCATGGAGCAGCTGCTCGATCTCGTCGACTCGCCGACCGGCCGCGAGGCGCCGGCGTCCGCGCGGCCGGCCCGACAGCTGCCGGACCGGGAGAACTCGCCGCTCACCCCGCCCGAGGTGTACTCGACGCTGAGCATGCTGCGGGCCGAGGACGCGGTGCTGGTGAACGAATCCACGTCCACCATGGCCGAACAGCTGGAGTGGCTGCCGACCGTGCGCACGGGTTCGTTCTACGCCACCGGCAGCGGCGGCATCGGCTGGGGCGTGCCGGCGGCGGTCGGCGTCGCGCTCGGCGACCGCGAGCGGGGCGTGCGCCGCCCGGTGATCGCCACCATCGGCGACGGCTCGTTCCAGTACTCGGTGCAGGCCATCTGGACCGCCGCCCAGCACCGGCTGCCGATCGTCTTCGTGGTGATGCGCAACCAGGAGTACGCGATCCTGAAGTCGTTCGCGCTGTTGGAGAAGACGCCCAACGTGCCCGGGTTCGACCTGCCCGGGCTGGACATCGTGTCGATCGCCGCCGGATTCGGCTGCCGGGCCGTGCACGCCGACACCACCGCCGAGATCATCGAACAGTTCAACGCCGCCAGCGCCGCCGACGGGCCGACCGTCATCGTGGTGCGCACCCAGCCCACGCTGCCGCACCTGGGCTGAGCCTGTCCTAGAGTGCCGGCATGGACGTCGCCCGGCTCGCCGTGTCGCTGCTCGCCCGTGTCGACTCGATCGCCGACGCGATGGCCGACCGGATCAGCGCCGAGGTCGTCGAGTACGACAAGGCCGTGCCGCGGGAGGAACTCCGGCGCAGCTGCGAGAGCGAGCTGCGCAACGTGCTGGGCGTGCTGTCCGGCCAGAGCCCGCTGGACCGGGCGTCCGGGCTGTACACCGGACGCCGACGCGCGGAGGACAACGTGCCGCTGCCGACCGTGCTGGCCGGCTACCGGGTCGGCGTCCGGTTCCTGTGGGAGACGTTCGTGGCGGAGGCGGCCGACGCCAGCGATGCCCTGGTGCGGGCCGCCTCCGCCATCTGGGTCATCCAGGACGAGATCACCGAGACCATGATCTCCGGCTACCGGGACGCCACCACCGAGCGCCTGCTGGCCCGCGAGCACGAGCGGTCGGCGCTGGTGGAGGCGTTGCTGACCGGCATGACCGTCGACACCGCCGACCTGTGGGCGGCCGCCGACGTGCTGCGCATTCCCCGGCGGGGGCGGTTTGTCGTGGTCGCCGCCGAGGTGCCGGAGATCGGCCGGCAGGCCCTGCCCCGGGCCGAGGCGCTGCTGCGCCGGTCCGGCGTGCACTCGGCCTGGCAGCTGCGGCCGGACGCGCACATCGGGATCGTCCACTTGGGATCGATCGACCAGGTGGTGGAGATCCTCGGCCAGGAGGCGGTGCGGCGGGTCGGCGTCAGCCCCACCTACGACGACCTGCACCGTACCGGGGATCACCTGCGCCTGGCCGAGATCGCCATGACCAGTGGCCGCGCCGGCAGCACCGCCGTGACCCTGTTCGACGCCAACCCGATCGCCGTCACCGCGGCCGCCGCCCCGGACGTCACCGGCCGGTTCGCGCACGCCGTCTTCGCCGCGCTGCCGTCGTCGGAACGCGACGTGCTGCTGCAAACCCTGGAGGCCTGGTTCGACCACGGCGGCTCGACCGAGGAGACGGCCGAGGCGTTGTACTGCCACCCCAACACTGTCCGGCTGCGGCTGCGCCGCATCACCGAGCACACCGGCCGTTCGCTGGGCAATCCCCGTGATGTCACGGAGTTGTGCCTGGCCCTGCACGCCCTTCGGCAGGAGGGCTGATCAGCCTCGCGCGCCGTCCGGGTCGAGCTGCTCGGCCACCTTCACCAGCACATCGGCCAGGCGCTTGGTGGTGCGCGGATCGAGGTGGCTGATCACGTGCCTGCGCGCGCTGGCGAGATGGTTCGGGTACGCGGCCTCGAGCCGGCGGAAGCCCTCGTCGGTGATGCTGGCGATGTTGCTGCGCCCGTCGTCCTCGCACTTGCGCTTGTGCACCAGGCCGCGCGACTGCAACTGGTCGACCACACGGGTGATGCGGCTGGCCGACAGGGCCGTGGCCGAGGCCAGCTCGGTCATCCGCAGCTCGTGGTCGACCGCCTCCGAGAGGTTCATCAGCACGGCGTACTCGGTCAGCGAGAGCCCCGTGCTGCGCAACAGGTCGTCCTCGAGCACCCGGGGAAGGGCGATCGTCACCCGTTGCAGGGCACGCCACAGGCGTTCCTCTTCGACGTCGAGCGGCAACTGGAACTCCACTCCGTGATGATAGCTTGCTTGACGAAGCAAAGCCACCCAGTTGAGTCCGGGCAGCCGGCTTCTCGGCCTCACGCGGCCCGGCCGGCGGCGGAGTGGCAGATGACGGCGACCTTCACCGCGTCGGACATGACGGTGTTCTTCCTTCTGGTCAGAGTCCGGCGACGGCGGGGATCACGTGCCGTCCCAACAACTCGAGGGGTGTGATCTCGTGTGCGGCCGGGACCGGGCCGTGGACGGTGTCGATCCCGAGGCCGGCCAACCAGGTCAGGTCGGCCAGCAGCCGCCGGATGTTCCGGCCGTCCGCGCCCGGGTCGAGCGGGTACAGCACGGTCTTGGTGATCTCGTCGTAGTCGCGGCCGACCTTGTCGCACTGCCGGCGCAACGTGTCCAGCTTGCGTTCCAGATCGGGCCCGACGAACAGGTTGCAGGCGTCGCCGTACTTCGCGACCAGCCGCAGCGTTCGCTCCCCCGACCCGCCGATCAGGATCGGCGGCCGGCGGACCGGCTGCGGCGAGTTCAGCGTTCGGCCGAGCGTGTAGTGCTTGCCATTGTAGGGTTCCTCGTCGTCGCTCCACATGCGACGGCAGATCTCCAGGGTCTCCTGGAGCCGTTCGAACCGCTCCCCCAGTTCCGGGAACGGCAGCCCGAGGCCGGCCGCCTCGGCCGCGTTGATCGGCGAGCCGACCCCGACGCCCAGCCAGGCCCGCCCGCCGGAGAGAACGTCCACTGTGGTCAGCGCCTTGGCCAGCAGCGCCGGCGCCCGGTAGACCGCCGCCGTCACCAGCGTCAGCAGCTCGATCCTGGACGTGCAGGCCGCCAGGAAGCCCAGCGTCGCGTACGCCTCCAGCATCTCCTGCTCCGGCTGGCCCACCACCGGGATCTGCCACAGGTGGTCCATCACCGCGATCGCCGCGAACCCCGCGTCCTCCGCGGCCGCCGCCACCTCACGCAACGTGTCCCCCATCCCGCCCGGCCAGGTGTAATCCGCCACCGCCAGTCCCAGCCTCATGCCAGGTCCACCTTCCGGGCCAGGTGCTCGGCCACCCCGATCACGGTGAGATTCGGCGCCGCGGAAGGAACTCGGGGCAGGATCGAGGCGTCGATCACCCGCAGGTTGGCGATGCCCCGCACCGCGCCGGTCGGGTCGACGACCGCGCGCGGGTCGTCCGGGGTGCCCATCGGGGCCGTGGCCACCGGGTGTCCGTAGGAGGCGATGGTGGTGTCGATGGCGTCGAGCAGCTCGTCGTCATCGGTCAGGTGATCGCCGGGCGCGATTTCGCCGGCCAGCAACGGCTTGAGCACCTCACCGTTGGCCAGTGCGCGACTCAGCCTGACTGCCTCGAGCATGCGCCGCCGGTCCCGTGGTTCGGCGAGGAAGGCGCAGTCGATGATCGGCGGATCAAGCGGGTCACGGCTGCGAAGTCGCAGCGTGCCACGGGAATCCGGCCGCGTGACGGCCGTCGCCAGCACCAGTGCGCCGCCCGCGCCGTTCGCCAGCTGCGTCGCGACGACGTGCAGGTCCAGCTCGCCGTCGACCGTCTCGCTGGACGCGGTCCACAGTATCGCGCCGGCGGCCGGCGGCTTCTCGTCCGCATGCGCGGCCAGGGCGTACACCGTGTAGTAGAAGGGGTGGTCCTGCAATGCCTGCCCCACCGGCAGGTCGGCCACCACGTCGATGCCCAGCCGCCGGAGATCGTCGGCCGGGCCGACGCCCGACCGCATCAGGATCGCCGGGCTGCCGTAGGCCCCGGCCGACAGGATGACCTGCCGGGCTCGATACTCGACGCCGTCCGCGTCTTTGACGCCGGTTGCCGTGTGGCCGTCCATCAGCACTCGGTCGATCGTGACTCCGCCGACGATCCGCAGGTTGGGCCGGGCCCGGACCTCGTCGGTGAGGAAGACCATGCCGGTGTTCTGCCTGGTGCCGTCGACGATGTTGACCGGCTCGCCCCCGACCCCGGGCCGGTCGGCCGCGTTGAAGTCTTCGACCTCCGGATAGCCCATCCGCTTCGCCCCGTCGACAAAGGCCCACATCAGCGGCGTCAGCTCCACCTTGGCGATGGGGAACTCCTCGCCCACCGCCAGGTCTTCGAGCGTCCACTCGGGCCAGTCGGCCAGATCCGCCGCGCGGGCCCTGGTGGCGATGCCCGCGTTCACCGCCGAGCTGCCGCCCAGCACCTTGCCCCGGAAGGTGACGATCTCCGGCGCCTTCGCCCCTCCCCGGGCCTTGTACCCCCAGTCATGCGCCTCGTCCCCACCCAACCGGTTAGGGTCCAGCAGCACTTCCGGGTACTCACCGGCCCGGTAGTCGCGTCCCGCCTCCACCAGCAGCACATCCCGCGCCGGGTCCTCACTCAACCGCGCCGCCAGCACCGCCCCCGCCGACCCGCCGCCCACGATCACGACGTCCGCCACCTCACCGCTGTGCCGCTCCACGACGCCTCCCGTCCGATTTACTTGCTCGCTTCAGCAAATGACACTAGGAGGCCATAGCTTGCTTTGTCAAGCAAGTGAGGTGAGATCAGTCGCCGCCGGCTTCGACGTTCACACCGGTTCCTGGCGGGCTTCGGCCCGTCAGTCCTCGATCAGGTGGAAGCCGCTGTACTCCGGCATGTCCGGCTTGAGCCAGTCCGGCAACACCCGCACCTCCCAGCCCCACGGCTGCCAGGCCACGCACGTGGGTTGCTTCCCGGTCACCACGTGTTCGGCCAACGCCTTCCTGGCATCCACCGGAGGCACGTAGGCCGAGCGGGGCCAGTACAGCATGGGGTCGTCATCCCCACTGACCGGCAGAAGTGGCGCGTCGCCAAAGGGATCCGGGTTCAGGCTGCGCTCTCCGTTCCCAGTCCAGGACAGCGTCACGTACCCGGTCTCCGGTGCGACGACGAACTCCACCCCGTCCACGCCGTCGACGTGCCCCAGGGTGGCGTGTGTCCACCATCGGGGATCCTCATGCGGCGTGGTCAGCTCGGTCAGCAGCTCGGCCACTTCGGCGGCGCTGGGCTCACGGAGCAGGCGCTCCCCAGGGCGGACGTACCGTCTTCCAACCCGTCCGGTCACCTGAATGTCCACCGTCATCCCTTCTTTCCCCGACCGGTGATGACCAACGGTTCGGCCACCCCGCGCCGCCACACCCGCATCCTGTGCCCGGCCGGCAGGATAGCCGCGACCACCTGCGCACAGCCGGGCGGATACTGGCGCTTGCCTGGCTGGTACGTGTCCCCGCACACGATGTCCCGGTTGGTCACCACGTCCACGAGCTTCTTGCCGTTGGCCGCCGCCCACACCGCGACCTTCGCCTCAGCGTGCGTCTTGGCCTGCCGAAGCCATGTTCGCTCGGACTGGTTGCCCGACGGGTCCGGCGATGCGCCGATCTCCCCGGCGGAGATCATCTCCTCGATCACGGCCGAGGCGGCGGCGGTCAGCTCGCTGTCCACGCCGCTGTTGACTTGCCAGTCGTTGCCGTCCGCGTCGAACACCAGCGCCTCGGTGCGCCCGCCCACCTCCCATTGCGTGAGCTGGTCGCCGATCCTGGCCGCCCATTCGTGGTCACGATCGCGCGGCGGGGGCACCGGGGTGTGTGTCGGATGTGTCCGCCCCGCCACTGGCGCCCGCGCGGCCCGGGCGCCCGAGGGAACACCGTCCGGGGTGAGCATCCGCTCCACGATGGTGGCCACAGCGCCGGCGATGGCGTGCAGCAGCTGGTCCACCTCACTGGTCGTGGCGATGGCGACGGTCAGGTACTCCGTCGCCTGGCCGGCCTCCCAGTCGTTGCTGCCGGCTACGGCTTCGGCCAGCGCGGCACCGGCCGTGCCGAGCGCCGTGCCCGCCTCGCCGACGGCGGTGCCGGCGCGGTCGACGGTCGCGGCGACATGGCCCAGCGCGACCAGCACATCCCCCAGGCTTGCCACAAAAGCCCCCAATCGCCTACGCCTGATCAGGGTAAACAGGGCGAGCCGCCGCTAGGAGCGGGTGTCCAGCCGGTCCAGGCCGCGCTCCCGGGCGTAGGCGATCAGCTGACAGGGGGCGCGTTCGATGTGCTGGACGAGGACCTCGACGGCGGCGTCGGCGTCCCGGGCCAGGGCGAGGTCCTTGAGCTGGCGGTGTTCGGTGGGGATGTCGCGGCGGTGGTCGTCGGTGAGCACCCAGTACCAGCGGCGGTAGAGCTCGGAGCTGTCACGGAGCGAGGCGGCGACGGCCTCCAGGCGGGGGTTGCCGGAGCCGGCAAGGAGGGCGGCGTGGAACTCGGCGTGGCGGGAGGCCCAGTCCTCGTTGACGGACTGGTCGTCGGCGAGCACGGGGGTCTTCTCCATGCGGTGGTGGGCGGCGAGCAGGGTGGTCTCCCACGAGAGGTCGCCGCGGGTGATGGACCAGCGCAGGGCTTGGGACTCGATGAGCACGCGAGTCTCGGTGAGGGCGGCGATATCGTCGATGGACAGGTCCCGCACGCGCACCCCGCGCTGGGGCTCGGCGACGAGCAGGTCCTGCTCGGTCAGCCGGAGCAGGGCCTCGCGGATCACGGACTGGCTGGCCCCGAACCGCTCCCCCAGCTCGACGACCCGCAGCTTCTGGCCGGGCGTGAACACGCCCTTGAGCAGCTCGGACCGCAGGACGGCGTAGACCTCTTCGGTACGGGAAGTTGCCATCGCACAATCATATCGATATCCCAGGTCAGCGGCACACATCGAGAAAATATCGATATTTAGTTGAACTCTCGACAACTTGGGTGCATGCTGGGTCACATGCGAGTACTGGTCACTGGGGGTGGAATCGGGGGTCTGGCGACGGCGGTCGCGCTCCGGCGAGCCGGGGCAGACGTGCATGTCGTCGAGAAGGCCGCGGCGTTCGGCGAGGTCGGCGCGGGGGTGCACCTGGGGCCGAACGCGACCGGAGTGCTGCGCCGGCTGGGGCTCGGCGAGAAGTTGGACGAGGTGGGGTTCGCCCCCGAGCACATGTACATACTGCGCTGGCAGGACGACACGAGGCTGGCCGAGTTCGAGCTGGCGCGACGGATGTTGCAGGAGTACGGCTCGCCGTACTACACCGCCTACCGCCCGGACCTGGTCGACGTCCTCTCCTCCGCACTGCCCGACGACATCACGAGCTTCGGCACCGCGGTCAGGGACGTGCACCCGGACAAGGCGGCGGTCACCCTGGCCGACGGCCGCACCATGGACGCCGACCTGATCGTCGGCGCGGACGGCACGCACTCGACGGTGCGCGGCGCGACCGTCGGCGACGCGCCGGCCCGGTTCTCCGGCATGTGCGCCTACCGGGCGATGGTCCCGGTCGGGCCGGACGACGACCTGTCCGTCCGGCTCTGGCTGGGGCCGGGCCGGCACGTGGTGGTCTACCCGGTCGGCCGCGGCCCGGCCTGGATCAACATGGTCTGCGTGGTGCCCGAGCCGGAGTGGCACGAGGAGAGCTGGACCGCCCCGGGCACGGCCGAGGACCTGCGCCGTCACTTCCGAGGCTGGGCGCCGTCGCTCACCGGGTTGCTGGACCGCGTGACGGAACCGGTGTTCCGCTGGGCCCTGTACGACCGCGAGCCGCTGACCCACTGGTCCACCGCCACCACGACGCTGCTCGGCGACGCCGCGCATCCGATGCTGCCGTTCCTGGCTCAGGGCGCGGCCCAGTCGATCGAGGACGCGGCCGCGCTGGCCAGCGTCCTCGACGACGACGTGCCGTCGACTCTTGAGGCATACCAGGCCAAGCGCCTGTCGCACACCGCCCGGATCCAGCGGCTGTCGTGGGACAACAACGTCGTCTACCACCTGCCCGACGGCGAGGAGCAGCGGCGGCGGGATGCCGAGATCGCCGCGGGCGACGTCTACCACCCGTACCTGATGTCGTGGCTCTACGGGAACAACCCGTTCTAGCACTCAACGTCGAGGGCTTGGAGGTCCCATGTCCACCACCGAGCTGACCGTGCCGGTGCTCGTCGTCGGCGCCGGTCCCGCCGGGCTGACCGCGTCCCTGGCCTTGCGCCGCTACGGCGTCGACCATCTCGTCGTCGAGCAGTATCCGGGCACGGCGCACACTCCCCGGGCGCACATCGTCAACCAGAGAACCGTGGAGATCCTGCGCCACCTCGGCATCGAGGACCGCTTCCACGCGGTCGCGACGCCACAACACCTGATGGCCAACAACCTCTGGGTCACCAGCCTGGCCGGCCGCGAGGTGGCCCGGTCGGAGACCTGGGGCACTTCCCCCGAGCGGGCCGGCGAGTACGCCGCGTCCAGCCCGGCGCCGATGGCCAACTGCCCGCAGACGGTTTTCGAGCCGCTGCTGCTGGACGCCGCCCGCGAAGCCGGGGCGGATATCCGCTTCCGGCACGCGTTCGAGTCCGCGGTGTCCGATGAGGACGGTGTGACGAGCACGATCCTCAACCGGGACACGGGTGATCGGCTCATCGTCCGCTCGCGGTACGTGCTCGGCGCGGACGGGGCCCGCAGCAAGGTCATGGCGCAGGCCGGACTCACCGTCGAGGGGCCGGCCGGTCTGGCCCAGGCCGCGAACATCTGGTTCCGCGCCGACCTGACCAAGTACCTGGCCCACCGGCCCGGGGTGCTGACGTGGAACGTCATGCCGGGCCCGCTGCCGCCGCTGCGGCTGGGCACGCTGATCTGCCACAAGCCGTTCACCGAGTTCGTGCTGGCCATCATGTACGACCCGGCCCGGCAGAGGTTGGAGGATCTCACCGCGGCCGACCAGATCGCCATGGTCCGCGCGGCCGTCGGCGACGAGCAGCTGGACGTGGAGCTCAAGGGGCTGGCCGGCTGGCAGGTCAACGCCCAGGTCGCGCCCCGCTACTCGGCCCGCCGGTTCCTCTGCCTCGGCGACGCCGTGCACCGGCATCCGCCGACCAACGGGCTCGGGCTCAACATGTCCGTCGCCGACGCCTTCAACCTGTCCTGGAAGCTGGCACTGGTGCTGACCGGCCGGGCCGATCCGGCGCTGCTGGACACTTATTCGGCCGAACGCCAACCCGTTGGGGCGCAAGGCGTGCAGCGGGCGATCACCAGCCTCGGCGAAATGGCCGCGGTCGAGCAGGCACTTGGCTTCCAACCCGACCAGTCCGTCGAGGACGGTTGGGCGGCGTTGCGACAGCTGGACGAGCCGGGCCCGGTCGGCGACGCCCGCCGGGCGGCCCTGCGCGACGCGGTGGCGCTGACCAACTACCAGTTCAACGCGCACGGGGTGGAGCTGGGCTACCGCTATCACAGCACGGCCATCATCGAGGACGATTCCCCGGAGCCGCCCAGCGAACGCGACGCCCAGCTGCACTACACGCCGACCACCCGTCCCGGCGCGCGGCTGCCGCACGCCCGTCTGGAGCGCGACGGCGTGCCACTGTCCACTCTGGACCTGGTCGACGGCCTGGACCTCGCGTTGATCACCGGACCGGGCGGCGAGGCCTGGGCGGAAGCGGCGGAGCAGGCCGCCGCCGCCGCGGGGGTGCGCATCGACGTGCACGTCATCGGATCGGGCGGGCTGCTCGATCCCTACGGCGAATGGGCCGCGGTCCGCGAGGTCGGGACGACCGGCTGCGTGCTGGTGCGGCCGGACCGGCACATCGCGTGGCGGACGGCGAGTCTCGAACCGGAATCACTGACCGACGTGGTGCAGCGGGTCCTCGGCCGACGCGCCCTGGCCGCGACAACCGCACAGTAGGAGCGAAATCATGAGCTTGCACCGTCTGACATCGATCACTCTCGGCGTGCCGAACGTCAAGGAGACCGCCGACTACTACACGAGTTTCGGCCTGACGCCGGTGGGCGACGGCACCCGGTTCGCCACCCAAGACGGCGGCGAGCAGCTGAAGATCGTGCACTCCCCGCTGCGCCGGCTGGTGGAGCTGGGCGTGGGTGTGGAGGATCCGGACGACCTCGACCGGGTGGCCTCCAGCCTGGCCCGGCTGGACGTGACCGGCAAGCGCGACGACACCTCGCTGCGCGTGCAGGACCCGAACTCGAACATCGAGGTGGTGCTGGAGATCGCCGGCCGCCTGGAGCAGACGCCGGCCGAGCAGGCGCCCTACAACGGGCCCGGCCGCGCGTCCCGGCCCAACGGCCGCGCGCCGGGCGTGGAGCGGGAGACCGCGGTCCGGCCGCGCAAGCTCGGCCACGTGGTGATCGGCTCCCGGGACCAGGAGGCCAGCCAGCGGTTCTTCACCGAGGGCCTGGGTTTCAAGGCCAGCGACCATGTGCCCAGCATCGCCAGCTTCCTGCGCTGCTCGACCGACCACCACAACATCCTGATCCAGCGGGCCCCGGTCGACTTCCTGCACCACACGGCGTGGGAGGTGGACGACGTCGACGAGGTGGGCCGCGGCGCGACGGCGATGCTGGAGGACCACCCCGAGCGGCACGTGTGGGGCCTGGGCCGGCACCACATCGGCTCCAACTTCTTCTGGTACCTCAAGGATCCGGCCGGCAACTTCTCCGAGTACTACAGCGACCTCGACTGCATCGTGGACGACGCGCTGTGGAAGCCGTCCGTTGTGGACGGCGCCCGCGGCATCTACAACTGGGGCCCGCCGCTGCCGCCGTCGTTCATCACCCCCGAGGACCTGGCGGCCCTGATGACCGGCTCGCACAGCGTGCGCTGACAAGGAGAAACCATGCGTATCGGCAGGATCGACGGGCGGTTGAAACTGGTCTCGGGCGAGCTCGCGCTGGACGTGGAGGCGGCCAGCGACGGCCGCTTCGGCGCCGACCCGGACCAGGTCTTCCCGCGCTGGCGGGAGTTCGCCGCGTGGGCCGGCCGGCAGTCGCCGGGCGAGGGCGAGCCGTTCACCGCGGCCCAGGTCGGGCCGCCGCTGCTGTGGCCGGCCCAGGTGTTCGGCATCGGCCTGAACTACCGGGCGCACAGCGAGGAGGCGGGCGTGGCCAAGCCGCCGACCTCGCCCGCGGTGTTCACCAAGTTCGTCAGCAGCATCACCGGCCCGTACGACACGGTGACGCTGCCCAGCGACAAGGTCGACTGGGAGGTGGAGCTGGTCGCGGTGATCGGCGAGCGGGCCTACCAGGTGTCCGAAGAGGACGGTTGGCGTCATGTGGCCGGCCTGACCGTCGGGCAGGACCTGTCCGAGCGGGCCGTGCAGCTGGCCGGTCCGGTGCCGCAGTTCTCCCTGGGCAAGTCCTATCCGGGCTTCAGCCCGATCGGCCCGGTCCTGGTCACGCCGGACGAGTTCAGCGACCCCGACGACCTGGCGCTGGGCTGCGCC
>Ga0307511_10001088_pt1 | contig 28882 bp, 24 predicted proteins | sample 13_EM_MG_FD_200266 | JGI IMG/M metagenome (GOLD analysis project Ga0307511, IMG submission 200266) | Populus trichocarpa ectomycorrhiza microbial communities from riparian zone in the Pacific Northwest, United States - 13_EM | ecosystem: Host-associated > Plants > Roots > Unclassified | place...
CCGGCCACACCCCGCTTCTCAGCGCACGGACCGGATGATCGAGGCGGAGACGGCCTTGTTCACCGCGTCGATCCGGGACACCGCGTCCAGCTTGCCGAAGATGTTGCGCAGGTGGCGTTTCACCGTGCCCTCGGTGATGCACAGCTTGCCGGCTATCTGCCGGTTGCTCATGGCGCTGGCCACCAGCGTCAGCACCTCCTGTTCCCGATAGGACAGTCCGCCGGTGGTCACCGGCGCCTGGCTGAACGCGCCCTGCGAGACCAGCACGGTGACCCGTTTCAGGTCCCCGCAGGCGCCGCGGATGGCCGCGACCAGGTCCCGCCGGCTGACGCTCTTGTGCAGGTAGCCGCAGATGCCGGTCTCCAGCAGCTCCTGCACCAGCCTCGGATCGTCGTACATGCTGAGCACGATCACCCGGGTCCGGGGCGAGGCGGCCAACACCTCCTGCACCGTGTTCACCGGGTGGTGTCGGGGCATCTCCACGTCCAGCAGCACGACGTCCGGCTGGGTCCGGGCGGCGACCTGGACCACCGACTCGCCGTCGGCGGCCTCCCCGACGACCCGGAAGTCGTCCTCGGCCAGCAGCACGTCCCGCATCGCCTCGCGCAGCAGGGTGTGGTCGTCAGCGATGAGAATGCCCACGGTCCGCGTCTCGGCCACTATCCGCGTCTGAACTGTCGTCGACATAGTTCCGCTCCAAGAGTGGTACTCGGATCTCCAGTCGGGTGCCGTGTCCGGGCGCGCTGGTCAGCGCGAAGGTGCCGCCGAGCAGCTCGGTTCGCTCCCGCATGGACACGAGGCCGTAGCCGCGGCCGCCGGCGGCGACCGCGCCGACGTCGAAGCCGACGCCGTGGTCCTCCACGACCGCGTGGACCTGACCGGGGATGGTGTTCACGAGCACAACCACACTGTTGGCCCTCGAATGGCTCAGGGTGTTGCGCAGAGCCTCCCTGATCACCAGGAACAGCTCCTGCCTGGTGCTGTCGGGCATGAGGTCGGCCGGTCCGGCGACCTCGACGCGGACAGTGATGGACGGCGGATAGGCCGCGCGCACGAAGGCCCCGATGGCGGTCGCCAGATCGGTCACCGGCGGCTGCGGTCGCAGGTCCGCGACCAGCCGCCTCGCCTCCGCAAGCACTTCGCCGAGCACCGAGCGGGCCTGCGCCACCTCATGGCCGGCGCGCGGACTGCCGGTGCCCTGGTAGATCTCGTACAGCTCCAGATGTCGGACCGCCAGGCTGATGTGGTTGCCCAGCCAGTCATGGATCTCTCGGGCCAGGCGGCCTCGGTCGGCCGCGTGGATCTCTCGGACTCGGTGCAGCGCCACGTACTCCGTGGGCATGCCGGTGGTGGCCCGGGCCGCCACGCAGCGGTGCAGCACCGCCGTGACCAGACCGAGCCGCTCCGCCGCGCCCGGTTCCCGGCCGTGACGCTCGCTCAGCGTCCGGACCGTGGCGGCCCCCAGCTCCGCCCACAGCGGGGTGGTTTTCCGCCGGCCGCACAGCACGGCCAGCCTGGTCGCCTGGGCCGCCTGCTCCTCGTCGGCGGCCACCTGTCCCAGGCGCAGTCCCCGCGCGCAGTCGGCGAGGACGAAGCCGGCCTGCCGCAGGCATTCCGGCCACGCCGCGCGGTCGGCGGCCAGCGGGCAGTCCCGCATGGCCGCCTCGACGCGGCGCAGGATCTCGCCGACGCAGCAGTCAAGCTCATCTGCGGCGGTCGTCGGTTTCGGCTCGGACACACCCACCCCCCGTGGGCCTGGTGCCGAACTCGGCAATGGCACAAATATTCACGGACAGCAACGGAACTCTCCCCCTGAGTGATGATGCGACCGTCGCGCACGCGGCCCCCCGTCGTCGCCCCCAGCGTCGACCAGCCTCATTGCATTTTCGGTATTCGGACTCTAACACCGATTCCCGCGACCGGGAACACCAATACAGGAAAGGACAAAAGCTCGCCCAAACGGCAGAGTGACCCGAATCTGCCATTGTTCACGTATCGCTTTCGAGCGGTTACAACGCGTATATCGGTAACCTTCCGTGATCGGACAGAATGTCTATGTGACCGTGTACGAAAGGGCAATCAGGGTGGTTAACGCCGTGAACTTGCTGGTCAGCCCACGTTGACATGATCGTTACGCGGCAGTCCCCAGGCACTGCGGCAAACGGCCCAAGGATTGCCGACACCCGCGCGGGGGCATTGAGGAAAACAACTCACAATGCGAGACGTCACCGTCTTGTCGAAGATAGCCGACCGACAGGCGGCAAGAATTATGAAAGCAGGGTTATACCCAAACCCGCGACACCACGCCAGCGGGCTCCGGCGGCCGGCGACAACACCGGCACCGGCGGGAGTCGACCGCGTCGAGGACCGAGCCCTCGACCGGGACACCCCGTGCCCAACGCGGCCTTGACGGCCGGCCACCTGGGCTTCCTCGGCCGGCCGGCGGCTTGCCCGGCCCGCTTGGATAGTAGATAGTGTAGCTACGGATACTTCAGTTGTCCATTCCGGGAGGGGTGGGGCGATGTCGTCCCCAGCAGGCACGGTGCGTAGGGCGCTCGGCTGGCATCCACCGCTGATGGTGCTGTCGGCGCTGATGGCGGTGATGGCCGGCGTGTGCGCGGTCGGCGTGGCGGTGGACCCGCAGGTGCTGGTCGGCGCGCCGATCTGGCTCAAGCCGTTCAAGTTCGCGGTGTCCATCGCGGTCTACTCGGTGAGCTGGGCCTGGCTGCTGTCCCGGATGGGGCCGGCCAACCGCCGCCGCGCCGGGCTGCTGGCCACCGGCCTGGTCGGCCTGTTCGTCCTGGAATACGTGATCATCGTCGGCCAGGTGCTGCGCGGGCAGCTGAGCCACTTCAACGAGACCACCCCGCTCAACGCCTCCCTGTTCGGTCTCATGGGGACGTCCATTGTGGTCATCTGGGTCGGCACCCTGGTGCTGTCGGTGATGCTGCTGTCCGAGCGGGTCGGCGACCGCGCCACCACCCGGGCCGTGCAGCTCGGCTCGCTGCTGTCCGTGCTCGGGGCCGGGCTCGGCGCGCTCATGGTCGGACCCACCGCTTCCCAGCGCGCGGCCATGGCCAACGGCACGTTCGACGGCATCATGGGCGCGCACAGCGTCGGCGCCGCCGACGGCGGGCCGGTCATGCCCATCACCGGCTGGAACCTCGACGTCGGCGACCTCAGGGTCCCGCACTTCTTCGGCCTGCACGCCTTGCAGGCCCTCCCGCTGATCCTGCTCGCCCTCACGCTGCTCGGCCGCCGGTTCCCGCTGCTGGCCGACGTCGGCGTCCGGACCCGGCTGGTCTGGGTCACCGCCGGCGGCTACCTCGGCGTGATCGCGCTGCTCGTCTGGCAGGCCGAACGCGGCCAGTCGGTGATCCACCCCGACGCCCTCACCCTGGGCGCGTTGGCGTGCATCGTGGCCGCGGTGGGCATCGTCGCCGCCCTCACCCTCCGCCAGCGGACGCCGGCTGTGGTAGGTGGACTGACGTGATCCAGCCTCTGTTCCAGCTGACCTTCCTGCTGGCCGTGCCGTTCTGGGCCCTGATGATCCTGGCCCCCGCGTGGTCGGTCACCCACCGGGTGATCTCGTCCCCGTGGATCATGGTCCCGCCGCTGGTCGTCTACCTGCTCCAGGCCCTGCCGGTCTTCGGCGACCTCTGGGCCGCGGTCAGCCGGCCCGACCTGGCCGTGCTGCAGACCTTCCTGGCCACCCCGGCCGGCGCCGCCGCCCTCTGGGCCCAGGTCATCGCCTGGGACCTGTTCATCGGCCGCTGGATGTACCTCGACTCCCGGGAACGGGGCCTGCACCCGGTGCTGATGGCCCCGATCCTCATCCTCACCATCCTGCTCTCCCCCATCGGCGCCCTGCTCTACCTAGGCGTCCGCACCGTCGTCCACACCCCCGCGCCCGCGCCCGAACGCCAAGCGCCCCAGTTCTAGTCAGGAAGGGCCCGTTACTGGCGTCCAGCGCGGTGAAGGGGTCCTTCCTGGCGCTGGACGCGGTGAAGGGGCCCTTCCTGGCGTTCAGCGCGAGGATCGGTCCCTTGACTCCGCCGTGCGCGGTGGCGGGTCTTGGGCGACGCGATCACGGCTCTGTCGACACTCATGGCGCAAGCAGTTTGAGGACGTCGTCTACGGGCAGGTCGGGGCGGTCCTTGGCCGGGTCCCAGCGGCGCATGGCGTCGGCGGAGCCGAGGGCGAGGCCGTCGGGCAGGCCGGCGGCGCGGAGGGTGGCGGCGGCCTCGAGCATCTCGGGGGCCCAGCGCCAGCCGCGGGCGGCCATGTCGGGGTAGGCGTCGGTCTGGAGCAGGGGGCGGGCGTGCAGGCGCTCGGCCTCCTCCACCAGGTACGAGTCGACGCCGTGAGCGGCGGCGAGAGCGTGGGAGACGGCGGCCAGGGCCCACGTGGTCTTCTGGTACGAGGCGTAGGCGATCTTCAACGCCGAGGCGACGCCGACGTCGCCGGGCAGCACGACGACGTCGAGTGCGGTGCCAGCGAACAGCTCGGGCACGCCGGTGGCGTCGCCGGAGAGGTAGAGGCGGGTGGCGCCGGGCCGCTGGGGCGGGCCGCCGATGATGCCGCCGTCGACGACCCGGGCCGAGGGCAGCAACGCGGCGATCCGCTGGGAGCGTTCGGGGGCGATGGCGTTGGCCTCGACGTAGACGCCGGCGAAGCCGGCGACCTCGCGGGCCACGTCCTCGGCGTACGCGGGCGGGCAGATGGACAGCACGATCTCGGACTCGGCCAAGGCGGAGGCGAGGTCGGGGCGCTCGGCCAGCCCGGCGTCAAGAGCGCGCCGGCGGGTGGCCTCGCTCCGCCCGGCGCCGACCCACAACACGGTGTTGCCGGCGGACACGGCCTGCCGGCCGACGGCGGCGCCCATCGCGCCGGGATGCAGCAAGGTCAACACGGTCATGCCGCGCAGTGTGGCATTGTGGCGCCATGACTGCGCGGGGGATGGCCATCGCCGCCGGCTGTGCGCTGCTGGCGGCGTTCCTGGTCTACGGCTGGGGCGCGGAGCACATGTTCACCCCCGACATCGCCGACAGCTGTGGCTACGACGAGATCTACCGCATGCCGCCGGAGTACCAGTACGACGTCCGCTACTTCCCGCTCAGCCGCAAATGCGACGCCACCACGGATCTGGTTCCGGCCTACGTCAACCCGACCGTCCTGGCGCTGCTGGGACTGGCCGCGGTGAGCGGCGTGGGCAGCGCGTTCGCCGCCCACGCCGCACGCCGCTCAGCGCGTGGACTGACGGGCCGCTAGCCGCCGCGACCGGGCCAGCCGGTCGGGCGCGTTCGGGTCGGGCATCCGGCCGGCGAGCCCGCTCACGGCGGCGGCGACGCGAGGCAGCGACGCGTCGCCGGGACGGACGTCGATCCGAAAATTCCCTTGCACGGCACCGGTTTTGTCGTCTCCGCCCCACCGGACCACGCCGTCGCAGTCGGCGAGGATGTCTCGCACGACGGCGACCTGCCACGGGAACAGGCCGTCCGCGCCCGGCGGGCACAGGTCGGGACGGATGACGATCGCGGTGCCGGACCGGTCAGCGCTGTAGCTCTGGATCTGGCCGGCGGCAAGGCTTTCGACCTCGTAGTGGAACCGCCGGGCCACATGCTCAAGGACCACAGCGACATCGCCGGCCACCACGGTGATCGTCGCGTCCGATCCCTGCACCCGCACCGGTTCCGACGCCTTGTCCAGCACCGGCCAGCCGTTCCGGGACGCCGCCGCCGCGGTGCCGTTCAGGCCGATCGTGCCGGCCACCGCGACAACCGCCATACCGGCGAGGAAATGCCGACGCTGCAACGGGTTCTCAACGCTTGGCACGGGCGTTCTCCTGTCCGACCAGAGCCTGGATGGTGTCGGCGTATCCCTGTAGGAACGGGTCGAGTTTGTCGCTGGGCATCATGCCCGGCAGCAGCACGTCCCAGCCGCCGGTGGACCGAATCGCCGCGGTGCGCAACACTTCCAGCTCATCGTCGTCGAGCACGCCCTCGAGCATGCTGTCGGCGCACGCCTTCGCGTTGGCCACGCTGCCGCCGTAGCGCCGGTCGTAGAACTGCTTGAACCGGCTGAGATGCCCGCCGCCGGCCAGGTGGGCCCGCATGACCTGGTTGATCGGGGTGCCACCGCTGACGGCGGTGCCGATCAGGTAGCCATCGACGTCCTCGATCATGTCGTCGAACGGGAACGAGGACGACACGTTCAGCTTGGCCAGCCGGTCCATGCAGAACGCGTAGCCGGAGGCGTAGGCGTCGCCGTTGTTGCGCCAGTCCCCGTAGAACGTGCAGATGTCGCCACCCCAGCCGCCGAAGTCGCCGCGGTTGGCCACGGTGCCGGAGCCGCCGCCCTTGAGGAACACGGCGTTCGCGGTGGCGCCGAAATGCGACAGGTCGACGTTGATGCCGTAGGACGGATCCGGGAAGCTCTCCAGCCGCTGCGGGAAGCGCTGCTGGGCGTAGGCGATCCAGTCCCGGTCCACGTCCCCGATCAGGTTCTGCCAGCCGGTGTACAGGTCGACGTACTTGGGGTAGCGCAGGAACTCCATCACCCGCAGGCTCGGGTTTCCCTTGTTGTAGGCCAACGCGGCGGCGTAGAGCTGGTCGATGTAGGTCAGCACGGCGTCCACCGGCGAACTCGTGCCGTTGACGTTCTCCGGGCCGACCCCGCGGTCGCCACTGGGCCGGACGATGTCGTTGTCCAGGTCGAACGGGCCGGTGCTGGCCTGGGTGAAGGAGAACTCCTTGATCTGGGTGAACGTCCAGTTGTCCGGCATCGGGAAGCCGAGGTTGCCGGAGAAGCCGTAGGACATGCCGGACACGAACGAGTAGCGGGCGAAGGCCTGGTCGGAGGCGCGCGAGCACACGTTGCGGGAGCCGTAGACGCCGGCCACGTAGCGCTTGCCCTGGCTGGCCAGCCCGGCCTGCACCCCGTGGAAGTAGGGCAGGATGTTGCTGGCGATGTCGTCGTCGGTGGCGTCGTAGTCGACCGCGAAGTAGATCACCGTGCCGGCGTTGAAGCCGTAGCCCACGGCCCGCTGGTGGGCCAGCAGCGCGTGCTGGTAGCCCGAGGTGTAGGTGAAGTCGCCCAGCAGGCGGGCGCCGTACTGCCAGATCGGGAACATCCGCAGGCCGGCGGCGAAGATGTCGGCCAGCTCGCCCGGCTGGATCTTCTTGTTCAGGGTGCTGCCCGGCGCGTCGTCCAGGTAGCGGCCGACCAGCGTGTAGCCGTCGGTGTGCATCGCGGCGGCCCGCTCCGGCGTGATCTGCCACCGGGTGTCCGAGCCGGTCGCCCGCCGGTCCGGGTCGCCGCACGACACCAGCAGCTGGCACCACGTCGCGTAGTCGCCGGCCGAGGTCACCGGCAGCACCGAGAACTCCTGGAAGGCGCGCACGTACTGGCCGAGGTTGTCGTCGAACGTGCTCTTGAACGCCGAGATGTAGATCTGGCCGGCGTTGTTGTGCACCTTGCCGTTGAACACACAGGCGGCGCTGAACAGCTGCACGAACACGCCGCTGTCGCCCGGCCGGACCGGATGCGCCCGCAGGCCGGCCTGGGTGATCGGGCCGAAGCTGCCGGTGGCCTGGTCGTCGGCGACGCCGAACTGGTACTGCAGGGCCCGCATCAGCGCCTTCTGCACGTCCCGCGAGTAGTGCCCGTCGCACGGGATGACGGCGAAGCTGGAGTGGTTCAGGTAGTTTCCGTTGAACCACTGCTGGATGGTGCGCACCTCCTCGCTGCCGCCGGACTGCAGCACGTAGGCGTCCATGTTGAGGATCGCCTGCGCCGTCTTGGGCCGGATGGCGCCCGACCCGCCGGTCACGCCGGCGTTGCCTTCCAGGCCGAGCACGCCGCCCGAGGTGCTGATGTCCCAGACGCCGTAGATGTTCGCGCCCCAGTAGCCCTTGCAGAACAGGCCGTGCTGGAAGATCCGGATGATGTTGGCGTTGTCGTAGGTCGGCCCGATGTCGCCCTTGGCGGTCAGCTTGGCCATCGTGGTCGGGCCGAAGCTGGGCGCGAGCGTGGTGATGCCCAGCTCGTGCTGCAGCCCCATGGTGAGCGCGTACATCGTGCTCCAGCCGGTGTGGCCGTCCTCGGGACAGGCCACATAGCCGGGCACGGCCCGGTAGGTCGCGTTGACCCACTGCTGGGCGTCGAGAACCTTCTGATCCACTCATTCCCCCCTCGGTGATCACCGACGGGGGTCATCCTCGGCTATCGAGATGAGGTTTTGGCGTCTTTCGCGAAGTTTCGGCCCAACGGCCCAGCGGCGGTCACCGTCCGCGCAGCTCCAGGGCGATGTCGATGAGCTGGTCCTCCTGGCCGCCGACCAGCCGCCGCTCGCCGGCGCGGACGAGGATCTCGGGGCCGGACACGCCGTAGCGCTCGGCCTGGCGGTAGGCGTGTCGCAGGAAGCTGGAGTAGACCCCGGCGTAGCCCATCAGCAGGGCCATGCGGTCCAGCAGGCACTCCTGGTCCATGACCGGGGCGACGACGTCCTCGGCGGCGTCGAGCACCTTGAAGAAGTCGATGCCGGTCTCGATGCCGAGTTTGTCGCACACGCCGACAAAGGCCTCGACGGGCGTGTTGCCGGCCCCGGCGCCGAAGCGCCGGGCGCTGCCGTCGATCTGCTTGGCGCCGGCCCGGTAGGCGATGACCGAGTTGGCGACGCCGAGGCCGAGGTTCTCGTGGCCGTGGAAGCCGACCTGGGCGTCGGAGCCGAGTTCGGCGACGAGGGCGGCGACCCGGTCGCCGACCTGGTCCATGATCAGGGCACCGGCCGAGTCGACGACGTAGACGCACTGACAGCCGGCATCGGCCATGATTCGGGCCTGCTGGGCCAGTTTCTCCGGCGGCTGGGAGTGGGCCATCATCAGGAAGCCGACGGTCTCCAGGCCGCGTTCCCGGGCCAGACCGAAGTGCTGCACGGAGATGTCGGCCTCGGTGCAGTGGGTGGCGATGCGGCAGATCCGGGCGCCGTTGTCGGCGGCGATCAGGATGTCGTCCTTGACGCCGACGCCGGGCAGCATCAGGAACGCGATCTTGGCGTTCTTCGCGGTGGCCACCGCGGTTTTGATGAGCTCCTGCTCGGGGGTGTGGCTGAAGCCGTAGATGAACGACGAGCCGCCGAGCCCGTCGCCGTGGGTCACCTCGATCACCGGCACGCCGGCGTCGTCCAGCGCCCCGACGATGTTGCGCACATCGTCCACGGTGAACTGGTGCCGCTTGGCGTGCGAGCCGTCCCGCAGCGAGGTGTCGGTGACACGGACGTCCATCGCTCAGCCCTTCGCCAGTTGCTCGCCGACCCGGGTGGCCGCGGCGGTCATGATGTCCAGGTTTCCCGAGTACGGCGGGAGAAAGTCGCCGGCCCCCTCGACCTCGACGAACACGCTGACCCGGGCCATGCCGCCGGTGGCGGCCGAGGGCGGGTCGAACTGGGGCTCGTCGAGCAGCCGGTAGCCGGGCACGTAGCCGGCGACCTCGGTGACCATGTCCCGGATGGACACCGCGACCAGCTCGGTGTCGGCGTCTTCGGGAATGGCGCAGAAGATGGTGTCCCGCATGACCATCGGCGGCTCGGCCGGGTTCAGCACGATGATCGCCTTGCCTCTGGCCGCCCCGCCGATCACCTCGATGCCGTGGCTGGTGGTCCGGGTGAACTCGTCGATGTTGGCCCGGGTGCCCGGACCGGCCGACCGTGACGACACGGTGGCGACGATCTCCGCGTAGCTGACCGGAACCGCGCGGGAGACGGCCTTGACGATCGGGATGGTCGCCTGCCCGCCGCACGTGATCAGGTTGACGTTGGGGGCGTTGAGGTGCTCGCCCAGGTTGACCGGAGGCACCACGTAGGGGCCGATGGCCGCGGGCGTCAGGTCGATGGCCTTGATGCCGGCCGCCTCGTAGCGCGGGGCGTTGGCCCGGTGCACGGCGGCCGAGGTCGCCTCGAACACCAGGTCCGGCCGCTCGTCCTGGTCCAGCAGCCAGTCCACGCCGTCGGTGGACGTCCGCAGCCCGTGCTCCCGGGCCTGTTCGAGGCCCTCGCTGGCCGGGTCGATGCCGACCATCCACAGTGGATCGACGAGGTCGGAGCGGAGCAGCTTGTGCATCAGGTCGGTGCCGATGTTGCCGGAGCCGACGATCGCGGCCGTCGCGGTCACTGGACGCCTCCGTTGAAGTTCAGGGAAACCCTTCCCAGGCCGGTGAAGTCGGCCTGGAAGCGGTCGCCGGGTCCCGCGTCGATGGCCTTGGTGCACGAGCCGGGCAGCACGATGTTGCCGGCCCGCAGGCGAACGCCGAAGTCGGCGACCTTGCGGGCCAGCCAGGCGACCGCGGTGACCGGATTGCCCAGCACGGCGTCGGATCGGCCCTCGGCCACCACTTCCCCGTTGCGGCTGAGCGTCGCCTCGATCTTGCGGATGTCCAGCGCCCCCGGCGGAACCCGGGCCGCGCCGAGCACGAACCCGGCCGACGACGCGTTGTCGGCGATGGTGTCGGCCAGGCCGATCCTCCAGTCGGCGATGCGGCTGTCGATCAGCTCGATCGACGGCGCGAGGGCCGCGGTCGCCCGCAGCACGTCGTCCTCGGTGCAGCCCGCGCCCGGCAGGTCCTCGCCCAGCACGAAGCCGACCTCGACCTCCACCCGCGGCTGGCAGTACCGCAGGGCGGGCACGGGATTCCGCTCGTCCAGGGCCATGTCGTCGAGCAGGTGCCCGTAGTCCGGCTCGTCCACGCCCATCATCTGCTGCATGACCAGCGACGACAGCCCGACCTTGTGCCCCAGCACCGGCCGGCCGCGCCGGCGGATGTTGAGCAGCTGGATCTCGTAGGCGTCCACGACGTCGATCCCCGGCCAGCTCTCGGTCAGCGGCGGGATCGGCTCGCGGTCCCGCTCGGCGGCCCGCAGCCGGTCGGCCGCGTCGGCCCGCTGGTCAGCGCTGAGCACCAGACCTCCTCACCGCGGCGACGTGCCGCCCGGCCCGTCGACCCGAGTACACGCAATCGGCCAACGACAGGCCACTCACGTACGAGTTCGAGCAGATGCCGACCGCGTTGCGGCCGGCGGCGTAGAGGCCGGGCACGGGATGGCCGTCGGCGGCCAGCACTTCGCCGCTGCCTTCGTCGACGACCAGTCCGCCCAGCGTGAGCATCGGGCAGGGGTAGCCGATGGAGCGCTTGATGGACACGTCGATGAGCGAGAACGGCGCCGTGCCGTCGAAATCCCCGATGGCGACGCCAGTCCGCTGGCTCAGTTCGGCCAGGGTCGGCGCGGTTGTCCGGGCCCGGCCGAACAGGTAGCGGGTCTGCAACCGCTGGAACCATGTGGTCTGCGAAGGGATCTGACGCTTGGCCTCGGCGACGGTGGGCCCGTCGACCAGCAGCCAGCCCTTGCCGCCGTGCTCGGTGATCATCGCATGCCCGACGGCAGCGCCGTAGCGGCGCAGGTCGCAGATCTCCTCGCCCCGCTCGTTGATGAGCCGGCCCTTCAGCAGGGCGCTCGGCGGCGTGACGAACCGCCAGGCGGACACGTGATCCAGCTTGGCGGTGGCGGCCCCGATCTCCGAACCGAGCCGGATGCCGCTGCCGTCGTCGCCGAGGGTGCCGAGCGGCAGGCCGCGCCGGTAGGCCGGCGCATGTTCCCGCATCATCACGGGATTGGCCACAAATCCGCCTGCGCACAGCACGACACCGTCGCGAGCGGAGATGGTGATCTCGGTGCCGTGTCGGCTCTCGACGCGCCGGATCGAGCGGTGCAGCCGCCGCTTCAGCGCCGGCACGTACAGGCCGGGCTTGGCGGCCAGCTTGCCCAGGAACTTGTGCAGCCGCGCCGGAAACCCCGTCAGCTGTCGGCAGACCACGCCGGTCACGCGGCCGTTCGGGTCGGTGATCAGCCGCTGCGCGGTGGTCTGCCGCAGGATCCGCACGCCCCGGTCGACGGCGGCCCGTTCCAGCCGCTGGAACAGCAGCTTGCCCGAGGTGCCGCGGCCGGCGGTGCGGTGCCCGCGCGGGGCCGGCTTGTCGTACAGGGTCTCACTGCCGGAGTAGTAGAGGTAGTGCCGGTCGGTCGGGTACGAGGTCTTGTACGGGCAGACGCTGGCGGCGAACGGCACGCCCTTGTCCTCCAGCCAGGCCAGCATGTCGGCGCTGCCGTCGCAGAAGGCGCGCAGGGTCTGCGCGGTGACGGCGTCGCCGACCTCGTGCGCGAGGTAGTCGTACATGGCGTCGGGCGTGTCGGCGATGCCGGCCTCGGCCTGCTGGGCGGTGCCGCCGCCGGCGTAGACCACGCCGCCGGACAGCGCGGTCGCCCCGCCGCCGACGAACCGGTCGAGCACGAGCACGTCCGCCCCGGCGTCGGCGGCCTCGATCGCGGCGCACGCGCCGGCCGCCCCGAATCCGACCACCACGACCCCGGCGAGCACCCGACCTCCCGAGTGGAACGTGTTTCAGTTTCTACCGGACTCAACCATAGCGTTCTGGGCGTCCTTGTCTATAACCTGTTCTACATGCCAGAGTTCGACACCGTTGTCGTCGGCAGCGGGGCCGCCGGCATGACGGCCGCGCTGACCGCGGCCCAACGCGGCCTGAGCGCCGTCGTGCTGGAGAAGGCCGACCGGTTCGGCGGCTCGACCGCCCGCTCCGGCGGCGGCATCTGGATCCCCAACAACGAGGTGCTCGCGCGCGACGGCGTGCGGGACAGCGACGAGGACGCCCGGGCCTACCTGGCGTCGATCGTCGGCGCGGACGCGTCGGCCGAGCGGCAGCGCGCCTACCTGGACCGCGGGCCCGAGATGCTGTCGTTCGTGCTGGCCAACAGCCCGCTGCGGCTGCGCTGGGTCGCCGGCTACAGCGACTACTACCCGGAGCGGCCCGGCGGCCGGCCGCGCGGCCGGTCGGTCGAGCCGCGCCCGCTGGACGGCCACCTGCTCGGCGAGGATCTCCGGCTGCTGGCCAAGCCGTACCTGCCGATGCCGCTGCCGGTCACCGCGGCCGACTACAAGTGGCTGACCCTGATCGCCCGCAACCCGCGCGGCCCGCTGCGGGCGGCCCGGGTCGGGCTGCGCGGGATCATCGGACGGCTGCGGCGGCAGCGGCTGCTGACGATGGGGCAGGCGCTGGCCGCCGCGCTGCGGCTCGGGCTGCGGCAGGCCGGGGTGGCCGTCGAGCTCGGCACGCCACTGGTTTCCTTGCTGACCGAGGGCGATCGCGTGGTCGGCGTGGTCACGCCGACCGGCACGTATCGGGCCCGCTATGGGGTTCTGCTGGCCAGCGGCGGTTTCGAGCGCAACGAGGCGATGCGGTCGAAGTGGCAGGACATCGGCGTCGACTGGACGGTCGGAGCGCCGACCAACGAGGGCGACGGCATCCTGGCCGGGCAGGAGCTCGGCGCGGACGTGGCCCTGATGGACGACGCCTGGTGGGGGCCGTCCATCCCGCTCAGCGGCGGCCCGTACTTCTGCCTGTCGGAGCGCACCCTGCCCGGCTGCATCCTGGTCAACGGCGAGGGCCGGCGCTTCGTCAACGAGGCCGCGCCGTACGTCGACGCCGTGCATGCCATGCGGGACAGCGGAAGCGTGCCGGCCTGGCTGATCGCCGACCAGCGCTACCGCGACCGGTACGTCTTCGCCGGCCTGCCGCCCCGGCGGCCGCTGCCCGGGCGCTGGTACAAGTGCGGGGCCGTGCACAAGGCGGATACGCTGGCGGCGCTGGCATCGGCGATCTCCGTGCCCGAACAGGCCTTGCGGGACACCGTGTCCACCTTCAACGGCTACGCCAGAACCGGCAGGGACAAGGACTTCGGCCGCGGCGACAGCGCGTATGACCACTACTACGGGGATCCCCGCGTGCGCCCCAACCCCAGCCTGGCCGAGCTGGTGAAGCCGCCGTTCTACGCCGTCCGCATCGTGCCCGGCGATCTCGGCACGAAGGGCGGGCTGTGCACCGACACCGAGGGCCGGGTGCTGCGGGCCGACGGCACGGCGATTCCCGGCCTGTACGCGGCCGGCAACGCCAGCGCGTCGGTGATGGGCCACACCTACGCCGGTCCGGGCGCTACCATCGGACCGGCCATGACCTTCGGTTACCTTGCGGCGCTGGCCATGTCGGCGGTGAAGGAGCAGTCCGGTGTCCATTGATCCCGAGATCGCCGTCGGCGCGTCGCTGGGGGTCCGCGAGTTCGAGTGGTCGTCCACGGACGTGATCCTCTACCACCTCGCCCTCGGCGCCACCGAGCTTCGTTACGCCTTCGAGCCACAGCTCACGGTGCTGCCGACGTTCGGCATCGTCGCGCCGACGTTCCACATGACCGCGCCGCCGGTCGTGGTGTTCCCCGGCATCGACATCGACCTGGCCGACACCCTGCACGGATCGCAGCAGATCACCGCGCACAATCCCTTGCCCACCAACGGCAAGGCCCGCGCCACCGGCCGGATCGCCGACGTCTACGACAAGGGATCGGCGGCGGTGGTCGTCACCGAGCACGAGGTCGCAGACCTCGCCGGCACGCCGCTCTACACCATGCGGTCGGAGATCTTCGCCCGCGGCCACGGCGGTTTCGGCGGCCACCGCGGTCCCTCGGCCCGGACCACCGCCCCGGACGGCCCGCCGGACGCCGTGCTCGTCACGGAAACCCTGCCGCAGCAGGCGCTGTGGTACCAGCTCTGCGGCGACCGCAACCCGCTGCACGTGGATCCCGAGTTCGCCGCCCGCGCCGGCTTCCCCCGGCCCATCCTGCACGGCCTGTGCACGTACGGCATGGTGTACAAGTCCATTGTGGACCACGCCGGCGAGCCGGTGTCCGAGTTCCAGGCCCGGTTCGCCGGTGTGGTGTTCCCCGGCGACACCCTGCGCACGCGGCTGTGGGGCTCGCGGTTCGAGACCTACGTGGACGATCGCCTGGTGCTCACCGGAAGCGCCGGAACAGCACCGGCGCCAGCGTGACCACGCCGAGCGCGATCGGCAGTGTGCCGTCGAGGACGCTGAGAAATCGGTCGATGCCGGAATTGAAGTGCCCGGCGACGATGATGACGAACGTCGGCACCGAGACAGCGATGATCGCCACGGCGCGAATCCGGTCGAGCACCCGGCCGAAGATCTCCACCACGGCGGCTACCAGCCAGAACATCACGAGGAAGCCGGCCACGGCGCCGAGGAGACCCCACAACCCGACCAGCACGCCGAGCCCGCACATGCCCCACACCCAGCGTTGGCGCACCGGGCCGAGGCCCGTCCGGAAGGACTCGATCAGCCGGACCACCATGTAGGCCAGTATCCCGTCGCCGAACCACCCGGCCGTCGGGGAAGTGCCGATCAGCACGCTCATCCCCATGACCAGGCCGAGGATGGCGTACACGATCGCCACCGGTGCCTGCCCGGGCCACAACACGCCCTTCGACCGACCCGGGTCCACCAAGGGCCGGTGCCCCGATGGCTGCCGCGGCGGCGCGATCGGGATCGGAGCGGGATTCCTGGGCGTCGGCACGGTCGCCACCACCTGGATCGGGATGTCGCCGGCGTCGCTGGTGATCAGCAGCTCGCCCCGTACGCCCGGCGGGGCCGAGACCTCCAGGCCGGCCTCGACCTGGCGGACCGTGATCCGCTGATCGGTGACCTGCCAGCTGCCGCGCCGGACGAGGGGCGGCCCCTCCAGGCGGAGCAGCCAGGTGGGGCGGGCCTCGGTCAGCTCGATCACCCGGGTCGACGGGACGACTACCAGCTCCCGCAGCGCGGCCCGGGCGGCGTCGGCGATCTGGGGGACCTCGCGGCCGGCGATGCGCTCCAGCTCCTTCCTCGCGGCGGTGGCGAGCGGAACATCCTGGCCCAGCAGCACTTCCCGCAGGCCGCTGACCGCCCCGAGCCGGGTGAACACGTTGGGCGCGGTCATGGCGGCCAGGAGTTCCTCCGGCAGCCGGGCCCGGCGGCGGCTGCGGGCCAGGTAGAGGTCGCCGGACATCTCGATCGACTTGGTCGGCGTCTGCGCGGGGTTGCGCTCGCGGACCCGGTCGAAGACGTAGTCGTACAGCTCGTCCAGCGCCACCAGGCCGTCACCGTCCAGATCGGCCTCGCCGGTTCGCAGGCCCTCCACCAACGCCGACGTGAAAACCGACGGCGTCGGCTCGTGATCGTCGGCGAGCTCGTCGCCCTCGAAGGCGAACTCCATCGCACTGGACGCCGTGATCACCGCCCGGCCGCGCCCGGTCGGAAAGCTGTCCATCACCGGGATGTCGCCGCCCGCGCGGACCCGGACGCCCTTGGCGAACGCCCCGCCGTAGCAGCAGTCCAGCAACACCACGATGCACCGGGACCGGCTCATCCGCAGGCACTGCTGCACGAAGTCGGCCGAGATCGCCGTCGACGCCAGGCGCTGCGGCCGGGTGTCGCGGGCCGTGAAGTACAGATCGCCGGCCTCGCCCTTCAGGCCGTGGCAGGACAAGTGCAGCAGCAGGACGTCACTAGGCCGGCGGTCCGCGAAGAAGTCCTCGATTCGGGACCGCACCTCGTGCGCGCTGCCGTCGCGCAGCACGTCCACCTCGAACCCGCCGATCCCCGGATCCCCCAGCACCCCGGCCAGCGCACGCGCGTCCGCCGCCGCCGACCGCAGATCACGCAGGCCCTCGTGCTCGTACCCACCGGTCGCGATGATCAGTGCGTCCCGCCGATCGGCCATGGCCGTTCCTCCAGTTTCGGGCAATCCGCCCGGAAATCGCCCGAACCACCCGGGACGTTAACGCCGGGACAGGGCTTCACACGGCAGGAGGACACCCTGCACGATCATCAGCCCGCCAAGCACCCAGGCCACGAAGTCCGGCGTCGACCACGCGCCGATCGCCAACGCGCTGGCCACCAGCGCTGCCAGGCCCGCGATCTGCGCCGGCACTCGCGGCGACTCCGCGAACGCCACCGCCACCCCGGCCACTCCCGCGAACAGCACCGGCAGCGAAGCCAACAACCCGAGCGGCAGCAGCGTCCCGGATAGGCCGATCACCACCGACAATCCGCCAAGGCCCCACCTGTACGGCCGCTCATTCGCCCGCACCAGGCGGTAGACGCCCAACAATGCGATGTGGAGGGACAACACCCGGATGTCGAGAGCCGGCTCCAGCCAGGCGACAACGCCCAGCGCCACACTGAGCCCGCCGACGATCGTCCCCACCGCCAGCCCGACCCGGTCCGCCCGGCTCCGCTGGGCCGGCAGCCAGCCGGGATCCGCCTTGTTCCGCACGGACTTCCCAACGGCCGGCGACATCGGCCCACTGTGGTCCGCTCGCGCGGATTTCGACCGCCGGCCCGACCCGGGTTCGGCCGGTAACGCCTCAACCGTTACGGCGATCGTGGCCCGGCCGGTCGGGCCCACCAGCGTCACCTCGCCGCGAAGGGGGCCGGTGACGCCGATGTCCACCGCTATCCGGATCCCGTCCGGGCGCTGGCCCACCTTGATCCACTCGTGGGACACCCGCCAGTTGACGGCCCGGGCGATGGCCGGGCCGCGGAGCTGGACGGTGCGGCCGATCACCCGGGGCCCGAAGCGGATCTCCGCCACCGACGGGTCGAGCCGGATGTCCCGCAACGCCTCCCGGGCGTCGGCCCGAGGCAGGAGGCGGAGCGCGGCCAGGGCGGCTTGGAGATCGTCGCCGAGCAGCTGTTCCCGCAGCTCCTCGGGGGTTCGCGGGCGCGGGACGCGGGCCAGGTACAGGTCGCCCTGCACCTCGATGTCCTTGGTCGGCGTCTGCGCGGGGTTGCGCTCGCGGACCCGGTCGTACACGTACTCGTACAGCTCGTCGATGGAGACCAGGCCGTCGCCGTCGAGGTCGGCCTCACCGGTCGACAGGCCCTTCACCAGCGTCGACGTGAAAACCGATGGCCGCGGCAAGGGATCGTCGGCACGGTGGTCGCCCTCGAAGGCGTACTCCATCGAACTCGACGCGGTGATCACAGCCCGGCCGCGGCCGGGCGGGAAGCTGTCCATCACGCGCACGTCGCCGGCGGCGCGAACCCGCACGCCGGCGGCGAAGGCGCCGCCGTAACAGCAGTCCAGCAACAGAACGACGTTGCGGGAGCGGCTGGTCCGCAGGCAGCGCTGCACGAAGTCGGCGGAGACCGCGGTCGACTCGAGCCGCCGCGGTTTGGTGTCCCGGGCGGTGAAGTACAGCTCGCCGGCCTCGTTTTTCAAGCCGTGGCAGGACAAGTGCAGCAGCAGCACGTCACCCGGGCGGCGGTCGGCGAAGAAGTCCTCGATGCGGGCCCGGATCGTGTGCGCGTCGCCGTCGTCGACCACCTCGACGGCGAAGCCGCCGATCTCCTGGTCGCCGAGCACCCCGGCCAGCGCCCGCGCGTCGGCCGCCGGCGACCGGAGATCGCGCAGGCCCTCGTGCTCGTACTCACCGGTGGCGATGATGAGCGCGTCACGACGATCGGCCATGGGTCGCCGTCCTCCGGTCCGGGGCCTCCGCCGGGGAATCGCCCGAACCGCACAGAACGTTAACCCGATTTCCGTTCCGTTTGTCGGAACAACGACTGGGCCGGCCTCTGGCGCCGGTGTTCACTCGGCGCCAGCCATCGACGAACGTCGCGGAGGCCGGTATGCGCGAGCAACAAGACAGGGTCACCTGGGACCTGCTCACAGGACCGACCTTCTGGGACTTCTGGCTGGGCCTGGCCGTCGGCCTGTGCCACGTGTCCGCCGTGCCGCACCTCGCCGGCGCCTTCGCCGCCACCGGTGAGTTCGAGTCGGCCCCCATCAACCGCAGCAAGACGGCCCTGCGCCTGCTGCTCACCGTGGCCCGCCTGGGCACCGAGCACCCGACGACGCGGGCCGCGCTGAGCCGCATGAACCTGGGGCACCGGCACATCGGACTGAGCCGGGACGACGTGACCTACGGCCTCGCCGTCGTCGCCGAGTTTCCCATGCGCTGGGCCGAGAACTTCGGCCGCCGACCGTGGTCCCCGGCGGAGGTGTCCGCCACCATCGCCTTCTACACCAGGCTCGGCCGGCACATGGGACTGCGCGACCTGCCCGACGACCGGGCCGGACTGCAAAGGCTGATCGAGGACTACGAGCAGGAGCACCAGGCCTTCTCGACCGCCGGGGCTCGACTGGTCAGCGCGCAGCTGGCCGATGTGTTGGGCGGCAACAGGGTGCTGCGGGCGCTCGGCCGGGCCGGGCTGGCCTCCGCCCTCGACAACCGCACCCGCGCCGCCGTCGGCCTGCCGGCCATCGCCACCGTGCCGGCCAAGCTCGCGCGAGCAGCGCTCCGCCTGCTCAGCCGCGTCATGTCCCGGCGGCCACCGAGCCTGCCCACACTCGACGTCACGCCTGAGGTCGCGCTGGCCGCTCAGCCGTGAGCAGCACCGACAAGTCCGCCGGCATCACCGGTCCCGGGTGAGCACGAGGCCGCTGGTCGGCACGCCGGTGCCGGCGGTGACCACGACGTTCTCCACGCCCCGGACCTGGTTGACGGAGCTGCCCCGGATCTGCCGGGTGGCCTCGGCGATGCCGTTCATGCCGTGGATATAGGCCTCGCCGAGCTGCCCGCCATGCGGATTCAGCGGCAGCGTGCCGGTCAGGCCGATCCGGCCGTCGGCGATGAACTCCTTGGCCTCGCCGCGCCCGCAGAAGCCGAGCTCCTCCAGCTGGATCAGCACGTACGGGGTGAAGTGGTCGTAGAGCACGGCGACGTCGATCTCGTCCGGGCCGAAGCCGGCCTGCCGCCACAGCTGCCGCCCGACCAGGCCCATCTCCGGCAGCCGGCTCATCTCGTCCCGGTAATAGCTGCTCATCACGTACTGGTCGGCGGAACTTCCCTGCGCCGAGGCGGAGATCAGGGCCGCCGGCTGGGCCAGGTCCCGGGCCCGGTCGCGGCTGGTCACCACGATGGCGACGGCGCCGTCGCTCTCCTGGCAGCAGTCGAGCAGGTGCAGCGGCTCGGTGATCCAACGCGACGCCTGGTGGTCGGCCAGGGTGATCGGCCGGCCGTGGAACCACGCCTTCGGGTTGGTGGCGGCGTGTTCGCGCATGGTCACGGCGACGCGGCCGAAATCCTCGCTGGTGGCCCCGAATTCGTGCATGTACCGGCGCGCGACCATGGCCACGGTGGACGCGGGCGTGCCCAGTCCCATGGGATACGACCAGCTGTTGTCCACACCGGACGAAGTGGGCATGGTGGCGGCGGCCGTGGCGAACTGGCCGAACCGGTGACCGGACCGCTCGTTGAAGGCCCGGTAGCAGACCACGACCTCGGCGACGCCGCTCGTGACGGCCATGGCCGCGTGCTGCACGGTCGCGCAGGCCGCGCCGCCGCCGTAGTTGATGCGGCTGAAGAAGGTCAGCTCCGGCACGCCGAGTTCCCGGGCCACGGCGATCTCGGCGTTGCTGTCCATGGTGAACGACACCAATCCGCCCACATCGGACGGTTTGAGCCCGGCGTCGGCCAGCGCCGCCGACACCGCCTCCACCGCCAGGCGAAGCTCGCTGCGGCCGGAGTCCTTGGAGAACTCGGTCGCCCCGATGCCGACGATCGCGGCGGTCACGGGAGCACCACCCGGACCGTGCCGGTGCAGTGGTCGCCGAGGCTGTTGCGGCCGACGACCTCGATCGTCGCCTCGGCCCCCTCCCGCGCGGCCACATGCCCGCTGAGAGTCAGCGTCTCCCCGGCGTAGCAGGGCACGCCAAGCTTGATCGACACGTTGCGGACGAAGGCGTCCGGCCCGGCCCAGTCGGTGACGAACCGCTGCACCAGCCCGGTGGTGGTGAGGATGTTGAGGAAGATGTCCTTGGAACCGCGCCGCACGGCCTTGTCCCGGTCGTGGTGCACGTCCTGGAAGTCCCGCGTGGCCAGGGCGCTGCTGATCACGAACGTGGGCGTGACGTCGATGGTGAGCTCCGGCAGCTGTGTCATCGGACCTCCCAGGCCGGCAGGGTGAACTCGCCGGACGGCACGAACCGGACCCGCACCGGCAGCCCGATCTTGACCTGCTCCGGGTCGATGTCCATGAGCTCGCCCAGCATGCGCACGCCCTCCTCCAGTTCCACCAGGGCGATGACAAACGGCGTCCGCTTGCCCGGCACCTGCGGATGGTGGTGCACGACGTAGCTGTACACCTCGCCGAGTCCACTTGAGACGATGTGACCGGGGTCCAAGGCGTTGCAGCGCGGGCACATCGGCCCCGGCGGATGCCGCAGGGCCCCGCAGGCCGAGCACTTCTGGATCCGCAGCTCGTTCTGCGCCGTGCCGGCCCAGAAGAACTCGGTGTCCCGGCTGACCTGCGGCGGCACCGACGCGACTACGGCCGGCTTCGGCTTGAACTTCAGCACCCGGAACATCATCTCGGCCACCGGCTCGTCGCCGACCCACCAGGTGCTGCGGGTGGTGACGAACCAGCCCTCGCCCAGCCCGGTCCGCTTCGGGCCGACCACGTCCTCCAGCCGGCTGGTCACCGCGAGGTGCTCCCCCGGCTTCAGCAGGCGGTGATAGGTCTGCTCGCTGTTGGTGGCGACCACGGAGGTGAAGCCGGCGGCGTCGAGCACCTCGATCATCCGGCCCAGCGGGTCGTCCTCGCTTCGCTGGGGGTGCAGGCCGCCCATGGTCCACACCTGCACCATCGCCGGCGGCGCGACGGCCGGATACGCGGGGTTGTCGTCCCCCAGCGCCTCGGTCCAGTTGTTGATCATCGGCTCGTTCACCGGGTCGCGGGCGAAGCGCGGCGTGCACTCGCCCCGCCCGGCCAGTTCCCGCGCCACGGCCATGATCTCCTCGGCGCCGACCTCCGCGACGATCTCCTTTGGGGCGGTCATCGCGGCACCCGGGGCAGCCCGAGTCCGGCGGTGGCGATCAGTTCCCGCTGCACCTCGTCCACGCCTCCTCCGAAGGTCAGCACCAGGTTGCGCTTGGCCTGCACGTCCAGCCAGCGCACCAGGTCCGCGGTGTCCCGGTCGGCCGGGTCGCCGTGCCGGCCGACGATCTCCTCCAGCTCGGCGGTGATCGTCTGGGTGCGGCCGGAGGCGAAGACCTTGGTGGCCGAGGCGTCCGCGACCCGGTCCAGGCCGGTCGACCGCGAGCCGGCCACCTGCCAGTTCAGCAGCTCGTTGACCCTCACGACCGCCCGGACCCGGGCCAGTGTGGTGGCGACGTCCACATGGGACAGCAGGTCGTGCTTGGCCGCCCAGTCGTGCACGCGATCGTGCAGGGCGGCCATCCGCCCGGCCGGGCCGAGCATGACCCGCTCGTGGTTGAGCTGCGTGGTGATCAGCCGCCAGCCGGCGTTCTCCTCCCCCACCAGGCGATTCGCCGGCACCCGGACATCGTTGTAGTAGCTGGCGTTCACGTGGTGCGCGCCGTCGCAGGTGATGATCGGCGTCCACGAGAACCCGGGGTCGGCGGTGTCCACGATCAGGATGGAGATGCCCTTGTGCTTGGGCGCCGCCGGATCCGTGCGGCAGGCCAGCCACACGAAGTCGGCGTCGTGCGCGCCGGTGGTGAAGATCTTCTGCCCGTTGACGACGTAGTGGTCGCCGTCGCGGACCGCCCTGGTGCGCAACGAGGCCAGGTCGGTGCCGGCGCCGGGCTCGGTGTAGCCGATGGCGAAGTGCAGGTCGCCGGACAGGATCCGGGGCAGGAAATGGGATTTCTGCTCGTCGGTGCCGAAGGCCTGGAGGGTCGGTCCGACGGTCTGCAACGTCACGTAGGGCAGCGGCACGTCGGCCCGCGCCGCCTCGTTGACGAAGATCTGCTGCTCGATCTCGCCGAAGCCGCGGCCGCCGTACTCGACCGGCCAGCCGACGCCGAGCCAGCCGTCCCGGCCCATGCGTTTGACCACGTCCCGGTAGATCTCGCCGTGCCGGACGGTCAGCATCGTGTCGCGCTCGGCCGGCGTCAGCAGGCCTGAGAAGTAGGCGCGCAGCTCGTCGCGGAGTTTTCGTTGCGCGGCGGTCAGTTCGATGTGCACAGCGCCTCCAGCCGGTGGCGTGCGCCGCCGATCGAGCGCACCAGGTCCTTGGCGAGCGAGTAGTAGCGGTGCAGCGGATACGTGACGTCGAGGCCGAGGCCGCCGTGCAGGTGGTGGCAGGTTCGGATGGCCGGCAACAGCTCCTCGGCCACCCCGTGCGCGGCAATGTCCAAATCGGACTCGGCGTCGAGGTCCTCGGCCAACCGCCAGCACGCGGACCAGGCGGCCAGGTGCAGGGTCCTCGAAGCGACGTAGACGTCGGCGATCTGCTGGGCGACGGCCTGGAACGTGGCCAGCGGCCGGCCGAACTGCTCCCGGGTCGCGACATGCTTCCTGGTCAGCTCCAGGACCGCGGCCAGGATGCCGTCGGCCGTCGCGCAGGCCCCGGCCAGGGCCAACCGGCGCAGGTCGGCCAGCCCGTCGAACGTTCGTTCGTACGGCACGTCGACCAGGTGCAGGCTGAACTCGGGACTGCCGCTGGAAGTGGGGGCGGGATTTGGCGTGACTCCGGGCGAGGCCGGGTCGACGAGCGCGACGGCGGTGCCCTCGTCGGTCGACACCGGCACGAGGATCCGGTGCGCCGCAACGGCTTCCGGCACCCCGATCTTCACCCCGTTGATCACGCCGCCACGGGCCGCGGTGCGCGGCCGTGACGTCATGGGGTCGGACGGTTCGTGCAGCGCGGCGGTCACCAGGGCGCCTTCCGGCACCTCGACGCCGTGCCGGGCCAGCGGCAGCACGCCCAGCGCCAGCCCGGGCAGCGGGACCGCGGCGCGGCCGGCCTCGGTCAGCACGACCATCGCGCTGAGCACGTCCATGTCCGGCGTGACCAGCGTGGACCAGGCGGCCTCGGGGGCGTCGCGGAACACGTCGGCGGCCACCTCGCGGAGGGTGACCCTCGTGTCGTCGAGCGTGAAGTCCACCCGCACCCCCTAAACTGGAACGTGTTCTAGTTCTAGCGCAGTATCGACCCACGGGCAAGGTCAGGCCCGTGGCAAGCCCAGTAGCCGCTCCCCGGCCAGGGTGAGCAGCACCTGCTCGGTGCCGCCGGCGATGCTCAGGCAACGGGTGAGCAGGAACTCGTGGCTGTGGTCGCCGCTGATCGCGCCGAGCGGCCCGTCGAGGTCCAGCGCCGTCTCGGCCACGTTCTGCCGGTGCCGGACGCCGACCAGCTTGCGCACGCTGGAGGCCGCGCCGGGGTCCAGGTCGGCCAGCCTTCGCAGCGTGGCCCGCAGGTCGAGCACCGAAAGCGCCAGGCCGTCGGCGACCAGCGCGCCGACCCGCTCGGACGGCTCGACGGCGGCCAGAACACGTTCCACTTCCTCGCCGATGGACGAGCCGCCGCTCATCGCCACCCGCTCGTTGGCCAGGGTGGTCCGGGCCAGCTTCCAGCCGCCGTCGACCGCACCGACCACGAACTCGTCGGGCACGAAGACGCCGTCCAGGAAGACCTCGTTGAACCGGGCCTCGCCGGTGATCTCCCGCAGCGGCCGGATGTCGATGCCCGGGGTGCGCATGTCGACCAGGAAGTAGGTGATGCCACGGTGTTTGGGCACGTCAGGGTTGGTGCGGGCCAGGCAGATGGCCCAGTCGGCCTCACGGGCCACCGAGGTCCAGACCTTCTGCCCGGTGATCGTCCAACCGCCCTCGACCCGCTCGGCCCTGGTGCGCAGGGCGGCCAGGTCGGAGCCGGCGCCGGGCTCGCTGAACAGCTGGCACCACGCGATCTCGCCGCGCAGCGTCGGCCCGGCGAACCGCTCGCGCTGGGCCTCGGTGCCGTGGGCGAGGATCGTCGGCACCGCCCACCAGCCGATCACCAGATCCGGCCGGGCCACGCCGGCCTTGTCCAGCTCCTCGTCGATGATCAGCTGCTCGGTCGGGCCGGCGTCGAGGCCGTGCGGACGGGGCCAGTGCGGGGCCAGCAAACCGCTGTCCGCCAACTGTTTCCGCTGGTCCTCGGCCTCCACGACGGCCCGGACCGCGCGTTGCACGTCGGCCCGGTCGGCGTCGATGTCGAGCCGGAGGGTCCGCCGGCGCCCGGCCTTGGCCAGCTCGGCGACCCGGTGCCGCCAGCGGGCGGCGCCGCCCAGCAGCTGCCGGGTGGAGACCGCGCGGCGCAGGTAGCGGTGGGCGTCGTGCTCCCAGGTGAAGCCGATGCCGCCGAGCACCTGGATGCAGTCCTTGGCGTTGGCCACGGCGGCGTCGATCGCGACCGCGGCGGCGGCCGCCGCGGCCAGCGGGAACTCGGCCGGCTCCTGGTCGTAGGCGCGGGCCGCGTCCCAGGCGACGGCGGCGGCCCGCTCGGACCGGCACAGCATCTCCACGCACAGGTGCTTCACAGCCTGGAAGGCGCCGATGGGCTGGCCGAACTGGGTGCGGATCTTGGCGTAGTCGACGGCCGTGCGCAGGCACCAGTCGGCGATGCCGGACGCCTCGGCGGCGGCCAGCGTGGCCAGGATGTCCTCGACCGGCAGTGGTCCCAGCCGTTGATCGTCAGTGATCGTGCCTACCCGCGGAAACCCCAGCGGCCGGTCGAGGTCCAGCGGGTCGGCGGGGTCGATCACGACCTGTTGCAGGGCCCAGTCGTCACCGGCCTTGACCAGCATGTGTCCGGTTTCGCCCAGCGCCAGGGGTCCACAGTGGACCGCGACGGGGACGCTGCCGTCGGCGATGCCGGGCAGCAGTTTCGCGGCGAGCGGGTGGTCGGGAACTCTGGCCAGGGCGACGGCGGCGGCGAGGGTGGGCAGCACGGGGCCGGGGGCGAGCAGCTCGGCCGCCGCCTCGACGGCGACGGCCAGGTCGGCGACCGGGTTGCCGAGGCCGCCGGCGGCCTCGGGCAGGGACAGGCCGAACAGGCCGAGCGCGGCCAGCTCCGACCAGGCCGGACCGGCCTTGAGCACGGCGTCGCGGAGCTGCCGCCCAGCGTCATCGATGACCATCGACATCGGCCGATAATAGAACGTGTTTCAGTTGCCTGTACTGCGCCAGCCGGGCGACGGTCGTCCGGGTGAGCGACCCAGTCAGGCCGGTATATGAGTGACGTCACTGGAACGTGAAAATGAAACACGTTCCGATCGTGTAAGTTGAGCTCCGACAACGAGTGCTTGCAGGGGGCTTGATGGCTGCGACGTCACGCCAGATCGCCGAGGAGGAACTCGGCTCGTCGGCCCAGCGGGACCGGCGGCGGCGGATCATCGACGCGACGATCGCGCTGGCCTCCAAGGGCGGCTTCGAGGCCGTGCAGATGCGGGCCGTGGCCGAGCGGGCCGACGTCGCGCTGGGCACGCTGTACCGGTACTTCCCGTCCAAGATCCACCTGCTCGTCTCCGGCCTCGGCGCGCAACTCGACCGCGCCCTGGACCGCATGCGCCGGGCCCCCATCCCCGGCGACACCCGCGGCGAGCGCATGCTGCACGTGCTCAGCCGGATCACCCGGAACATGCAGCGGGACCCGCACCTGGCCGAAGCCATGACCCGGGCCTTCATGTTCGCCGACACCTCCGCCGCCACCGAGGTCGACCAGGTCGCCCGGCAGCTCGAGGAGCTGTTCACCCTCGCGCTGGGCAAGGACGAGCCCTCCGAGGAGGACAAGGCCATCGCCCGGGTCATCGGCGACGTCTGGCTGTCCAACCTGGTCGCGTGGGTGACCCGGCGCGCCTCGGCGACCGACGTGACCAACCGCCTGGAGCTCACCGTCCGCCTGCTGATGCGCGACTGAGGTCCAGCCCCAAAGCAAGGGCCCGTGGGCCGGCCGGACAGAGCAACGACGCTGCTCTGTCCGGCGTTGCCCCAGCCAGGAACCGGCCGAAAAGCCTCTGGCAAGCCTCCTGAACCTCACGTCCCCAGTAACGACCGCAATTCCGATCGTCCAGTCAGGCCGAGCTTCTCATACGCGTGTTGAAGGTAGTTGGACACCGTCCGAGGCGACAGGCCCAGCCGCGCCGCGATCTGCGGCGTCGTCAACGTCGAGGCCAGCAGCACGACCTCCTGTTCACGCGGGGTGAGCCGGGACCGAAGCCGCCACTGGTCCAGCAGGGGCGTGCGCGCGCCTTCACAGTGCAGCGCCAGTGAATCGGCCCGTTCCTGGCAAAGGGAGGCCGACGTGTGCCGGCCGCCGAGGCGGTGGGCGTGGGCCGTGGTGGTGGCGGTCTCCGCGGCCAGCAGCGTGAGGCCGAGGCCGTCGAAGGCGTCGGTGGCCTGGCCGAGGGCGTCGGTGTCCCGGTGGGCCAAGCCGTCCGTGGCCACGGCGATGACGGCTACCAGATCACCTTCCACCGTACGGGCGAGGTCCGCGAGTCGGGCCTGCACCGCGTCGGCGGCACCCAGCCGCGCGGCGTCATAGAGGGCGATCGCCTCGTGCGCGACATGGCCGTGTTTCCTGGACAGGTCGGCGGCGAGCCGGCAGGACTCGACCGCCTGAGAGATGTCGCCGGCGGCGGCGTGTGACCAGGCTCGGCCCAGGGCGATCCAGGGCTCGAACAGCGCGGCGTCCCACGTGTCACGTCCGTCCACTTGCGACAGGAGACTGTCGGCTGACGCGGCGTCGCCGGCCATAGCGGTGACGGCGGCCAACTCCGCCGTCCACGCGGTTCTCAGGCCGGACAATCCGTCGCCCTCCGACAGTGCGAGGGCTTCACGCAGTCTGCTGGCGGCGAGCCGCACCCGGCCCCGTGCCTTGGCCGCCATGCCGCCCAGCCCCGCCCAGACGCCGGCCATCGACCGGGCTCCGGCCGCGACCGCCTCGTTGTAGCCTCGATCGGCCATGTCCTGCGCTTGCCGGACGTCACCGCGCAGGAGTCGAGCCAGGCAGGCTCCGTAGCCGACTTCTACTGCTTCCCAAGGAGATTGCTCGCCCTGCTGGAAGATCACTTCACTCAGCGCGGCGCGGCCCAGCAGCCCGGCCGCCGCCACGCCGGCGGCCGCGGCCCAGACCTTCGCCCGCGGACCGGCGTCCACTTGGGACAGCACCGACTGCGCGGTCGACAACGCCTGATCGGCGCGGCCATCGGCCAGCTGGATCCAGGACCGTTTGGCCTCAGCCTGATCGCGTTGCTGGATAACGCTTTCCAGCGTGCGCTCCGCCATGTGCGCGGACTCGCCCAGCCCGAAGTACTGGATCTCGGCGGCGGTCAGCGCCCAGGCCGCGGCTTCCCGGGGATCGCTCGGCGGCTGGGCCGGCAGGACGTCGGCGGCGCGGCGGCCCTGTCCCTGGCGGAGCAGAATCCGGGCGAGGAGCAGGTCCGCGGCCGTGCCGGGGCGACTCGCCCGGGCCGCTGCGGCGAGATCCGCGGCGAGGTCCAGGTCGTAGCGCGCAAGCGCCCGGCGTGCTGCCGGCAAGAGGTGTTCGGGAGCGGTGACGGTTCCGGCCTTGAGCTGCCATTCCCCCGCCCGCAGCACGTCCTCGTCGAGAATCGTCGACCGTTGCCCGAGTGCCGTGGTCAACCGGCGGTAGACACATCGGATGGCGCTGCGGGGCAGCAGGAAACGCACCACCGGCCCGGAAAGCGGTGGCGCGACGCGCACGGTCGGTCCCTCGCCGTCATCGGCGACCCGTACCAGGCCCGCTTGTTCGGCGGCGGCGATCGCGGCCGGCTCGACGACCGTCTCCAGCAGACGCATCGGCAGCGGTTCCGCGCAGGCAACGACTTCGACGACTCCCCGCACGATCGGTCCGGCCTCGTCCAACCACTGTCCAGCCAGCCCACGCGCAGCCGGGTCCGCCAGCGCCCGTAGGGCAAGGGGATTCCCGTCGGCGGCCCGCGCGAGACGACGACGGCCGATCACGTCCAGTTGCGCCCCGAACAAGCCGTCGACCAGCCGGTCCATCACGTCCACGGCCAGGGGGTTGATCGACAGGACGGTGATGCCGCCGCCGTTCCACAGGGCGGTCAACGCCTCCGGGGCGCGCCCGCCGGCGGCGATGGTGATGATCAGG
>Ga0307511_10001089_pt1 | contig 28868 bp, 33 predicted proteins | sample 13_EM_MG_FD_200266 | JGI IMG/M metagenome (GOLD analysis project Ga0307511, IMG submission 200266) | Populus trichocarpa ectomycorrhiza microbial communities from riparian zone in the Pacific Northwest, United States - 13_EM | ecosystem: Host-associated > Plants > Roots > Unclassified | place...
AACGCATTTCTTGTGTCAAGCAGAGCCGCTCAACGCATTTCTTGTGTCAAGCAGAGCCGCTTAACGCATTTCTTGTGTCAAGCAGAGCCGCTTAACGCATTTCTTGTGTCAAGCAGAGCCGCTTAACATAATTTATATGTTCAATAGAGCGCAGAGTACCCTTGACCAGTCTTGTTTTCCTGTAATTCCTCCAACATGAAAACCATGTCCACTGAAACAGTTCTACTTGATGCTGCAAGCTTGGGGGTGAAATGGGCAAACTATTTCCCCTTCTGCAGGTAGAGGGAGAACATCTACAGCAATTCTCCAGAGGATGCCACCAGCACACAGTGCAGCTGCATGTGCATGAGGATGGAACTTAAAAAAATCTGCCACATCAAGGAGGTCTTCCCTGTCTCGCCCTTGGAGTTAGACATAAGACCAAGGACTAAAGGAGTATGCGACGCATGTGGAATACAAGATTGGGGAGAAGCCACCCAAATGGGACAGCATTTCATGGGTCTGAAAGACATGTAAGCTGAACCTATATATATGGCTACAAGAATGAGCACCACTTTCTGGTACCTGAACTTGCCTTGTCAGCTGCCATATGAGGAGATCTGGCACCCCAGGCATCCTAACCCACTTCCAATATCTTGATGTCATGGAACTGACACCCCACCCCTTATCTCAAACATTTTCCTAATGGAGACAATAGTGATCTGTAGTGAGTCCCCTGGCCAGGCTCAGCTCATCAATAACCAATACTCCAGCATAGCCAGGGGCTACATTGAAATGAATTCAAGGTTCAGCTTGCATGTCTTTCAGACCGACAGAATACCAGTAGAACAACATCCATGGCTTGAGCAAATCCCAGATAGTGTCAGAAATAACACATGCCAATTTTGTAAAGAAAAGCCAATTAATACATTCTTTGCATCAAGCAAAGCTGCTTAACACATTCCTTGCCTCAAACAGAGCTGCTTAATACATTTTTTGTATTGAGCAGATTCGCTTAACACATTCTTGCATCAAACAGAGCTGCTTAACACAAAGAATGTGTTAAGCAGGTCTGCTTAACAGTGTCCTTTGGATCGCCCCTGGCACAGGGGCACAATGTCAGGACGGTGCTACAAAACATCCTTTTCAAAGTTGCCAAAACCTTGTGAGAACAATTCACGTGTCACACTCACCGCAAAGCAAGTTAGCGTCCAACAGTCCCACATGTTTAGCTTGTAGATGACCTGATCAGAGTATAATGGAAACACACACACATGTTTAGCTTGTGAACTGGCATTTACTGCACCTAGTAAAATGACCTGAGTAGATATGCAACTGTAGATGCTTAGATCCTGGTTTACTTTGTCTAAACAATACTTACATTCGTAGACCCACTTAACACATTTTTTATGTTAAGCAGCTCTGCTTGATGCAAGGAATGCATGCTGTCAGTGAGAGCACCTCATGATCCAAGTCCAACTTCCAGTTCCCACAACAGTAAGATTAGCAACACTTGCCAACAAAACATAATTGACTTATTTGCAACAAGGTTTGTCCATTCACTTGTTCTGATCCATTGCTCAGATATATCAAGACCTTGAAGAGGCTTTCCTGCTCTGTGTCATAATTGTAGTCTCAAAACTCCTTGGCTCCCATCAACTTGTTTCTCTCAATCATCAGGTACCCCACCATCTCTCATGGTATTGTTACACAAGGATCTACGCCCAGGAAAAGTTTGTGAGGAAAGCTACTAGATCTGATTGGTGCAGGAAATATGTCAAGCAGCTTCACTTGGCACACAAAATATGTTAAGCAGGTCTACTTGACATAAGGATTAAGTCAGGCAGAGCTGCTGAAACTTTGGACAAACACATAAAACTCACATGCATCATATTGTTACTATAGGTTAAACTTCTCAAACAGAATGTATTGGAAGTTGCCAGCTTGGTTTGGTCTATGAAGAACATTTCACACCTGTCAACAAACTTCCATCAGACATCTTTTGCATTATCTCTGTGTCCTAGGGTAAAGATGGCAGGGGTGGGAACTTGGTGGTGATGGCCCATGTATATTACAGTTGAGAGCAGTAATCAATGAGGTGGGTCTGGTATTTATATACATTAGTATTTACATACATTGAGTTCTATCTAAATGACACTGTGACAAAATGGTTGGAAAGCTGCTTAATGTGTTTTCTTGTGTTAAGCAGAGTCACTTAGCATATTTCCTATATCAACTCATCACTAGATTTCAGAAGCAACAATATTCTACCAGAGGCATATCCTTACCATGGAAGGAGATCATCATCAATAATTGAGGACCATGCAGCATTCTTTGTCAATGTGCTATCAGACCATCATTGTTACTTTACAGCATACTGGGATGTTGGAATAGACATCATATGGTTTGTGGTATAGAAAAAAAAGAGCTATTGAAACAATGTAGAAATTCTTGTAACCCTGGCAGGGAGGTGTGGATGGCAATAATCTGGGTAGAGTGTGTCAAAGGCCACAGAGGAGGTAAGTCTCATAGCATAGGCAATGAAGTGTATAAGTGATTGGGGAGGTGTAGTGGCAGATGACAGTAGCAACTGGTTAGCAGGATTGTTAGTAAAGTGAGAATACACCTTTGCAGTCTGCTCATGACTATGGCAGTTGTCCTAGAGGGGTAACCACATAGAAGTTGAGTATGTCAAAGATCATGGGGGACTTGAGCCCTGTGCAATGCACAGTGTAGGTGGTGGGGCCCACAAGGGGGGTTCCCATAGGGCCAGATCTGAGCTTGCACAGAGATTGTCCGTACCACTAGTACAACCACCAAATCATGAAACCTGCTGTACCTTTCAAGAGATAAATGTGTGCATATTGTAGCCTGCCCTCTACTCACAACCCAAGCTCATTCCCCCAGTCCTTCACCATGCCCCCTTGGGTTCAAACCCAACCCTATTTACAGTGAAGTGGGGTGCCTTGGGCCAAGATTTTATAATGGAAAATGAGGTTACAGTGTGGTGCATAGTTGGGAAAGTCTGGCTGGGCCCACAAATTCTCCATCACCTGTATGTCCTGGGGGTCATGGTGGGGTGTCAGGTGGAGGTGTGTTGGATAGAGGTGAGTTTGGGTGGGTGTTTCTGGCTGCAGATGCATAAGGGATGAGGTCATACAGAACCAGGGCTAGATCCCATTGGAAAACATACAGAGAATTGGAGTTGCTGTCCCTGTAGTTGACAACACCAGGGCAGGAGTAGCATTTTGCCTTTTTCCTGATGCCCACCCTCTGTTTCCTTGTAGACCTGCTGCTGTCACCCTTCCCTCTGAATGACTGATATCCATTCAAAACAATGTAGAGCTCACTCTGGGATGTGCTACTTTGCACCATCACTTTGTCAGTTGTCCCTCACTCAAAGCCTTGTTCATGTCATATATGCCACATAGAAGAAGTGGAAGTCTGCAACATCTGGAGTGTTGTTACTTGTATTGTGGCTGAGAGAAAGTTTGGCAGCTCAATCTGATTGATAAACAGTCACTCCCATCCCAGCCAATAATAACACACAATTAGCACCTCTCCAGTCAGTCCAGATGACATTACCCACCCCCACACAAAGGCACCAAAATCTTGCTCTCTCACCAGCAAAATGTTGTCCTACTCAGCAAAACCAAGGGGGTTACCAGCTTCAGACAAAGAGTGACATGTAGGGGTAGGGGTCATCACATAGAAGTGTCATGGATGCTAGTAGTAGACAGGGATCAACCAAAGAAAGTACCATCCTACCCATTGCATGCTACATTCCAACAGGGCAGAGCTGACCACAAGGTCTGCATCGTATCACCCACAGTCAAAGTCCATCAGGGGTGAAGTTTTAATGGAACAGATGTGTTGAGGTGGTTCCGAGTCAGGAGGTTGAACCAGGGGAGCTCCATCAGGTGCATCACTGCAATTACAAAGCCTGTAGGCTTTCATACTTGATATAGAGCTTTTTGTGTTCTGATGGATGGACATTTGGGGCCCCTCTTTGGCAGAGGGCTCCATGAGGATCCTGAGATATCTACCACAGCATCTCCTCAGCCAGTTCGTACTCACAATGTTGAAGTATCCTAGCTTGATGGCATGATGTTCACATGCCACCAGCCTCAAGGAAAGGGCTGGGTTCATTGCCCTCGCTTTATCTCAGGCTTACTGTTTTAACATGCATTAAGTAACTATAGTACGCATTGCTGTGGCATATAGAACCAATCCATTCGCCATTCAGTGACGTTGCAGCAGCTGTCTACTACATAATGCGATTACAATGTATAGACGCGCGCTGGCCCATGGAAGCACCGACTGAACTGTAGATAGCCCAACTTGCGAGCTTACCCGAGATCCCACATGGACTCAAGGCTCGTCAAATAAATAAAAACCCTTATTGATATTTCAAATACAATTAAACTAAAATGTATATAAAGACCTGTGCTAGATAGGGAAAAGACAGGATGCTTTACAACGGTTCCATCTTGTGTGAACACTCAACCTCTTGAATTACTGTCAACTTTCGGATTACCCCCGAGTCAAGTCGGATATTCTCGAGGCCGCAGGTTCGCACAACGTTGCCCTCCAAGATCGCTCGATCGCCCAGCTCTACCACATAACCACGCGCGACAGACGTGGGGAGGATGCCAGTATACTTGACATCGCTTCGGACTTGGGCGTGGTTGACCTCTCAATCGTTGACAACAACAATATGTCGTCAGTTGCATTAAATTCAGATCGTAGCAACGCCCCGCGAGGAGGGTTAACAAGTGCGGAAGCACCCGCCAAGTCTGAGACAAGATACTGCCGAGTCTGAGGGGTGGAAAACCCCCTGATTGACGACGACAAGGGCAGATGGCGCTCGACAATGATGTCACAGGCATGGTGGTCCACGCCCACAGAAGAGACCACTGCGTCTCTTGATTCTCATGATGGCCCGGGGTTTCGTGAGTCTGCCACGTGAGTGGCCACAACTGCAAGTCTGGTCCCCGTATAAGTTACGATGTAGACGCCTGTCCGAACCCAGGGTGTGACGTATGAGAAGCTGACTTCCAAAGGGACGAAGGGAAATGGAAACGCCCACCGGGGGTGAATGCATCAAGCCGAAGTTGCAAAAATAAACCCAGCCATCATTTGGAGTAGGAAACACCGCAGTGGTGAGAAACTAAAAGCAACCCTCTTTGTTGTTACCAGCAGCAACAAAGGCGCACACCAGAGTCAATACAACCTTCTTTGCGGCAGAACATGTGGATAAACGCCATAGAGGAGTCAGGTTTCATGTGCGATCACGATTTCTGGTAGTTTGACCACACACCCCCTGTAACGGGGCCAAAACACCCGTTAGGACAAGACATAGTTACAACGACTAGACCCCTGATCACCTAAACGATCCCCGATCATGAGGAACCTGGCAGGTGCAGCATTCTGCAGGCAGAAGATGGAACGTAAACATTCTCGGGTAAAACCCCCCAAAGCGTGGGGTTCGTCGGCGGCGTAGAGCACTTCCGTGAGCTACCGGCCATCTGCCGGTGCTTTCTTTTGTGTGCTTATCCACGTTTCTTCGGCACACAACTCCAGCGAGGTTCAACAGAAGTCATCTGTGCCGACCGCCGCCGGAAGGCTCGTGGGGGGTTGGCGTACGACATGCCATAGGGAGAGCGCCTTTAGTGTACAAGCGGTGCAGCATGTACATGCGAGCTGCAACGAGCTAACGATCATAACGAGTACTAACCACCTTTAGCCCCTTCTTCTGCCTTCATCTCCAACACCCGATACCAGTCAATGACTTTGTCATGGGCTTTCACCTGGCCAAATTCCTGGTAAAAGCCCTGCGCTACTCCCAAGTGCTACTGAGGCTCACCTTCATGACATCGAAATGAAGGACTTGTAAACCCTCCAACGAGGACGCTCTCGACAGCGCAACGTAGCTTTGCCCTTGCAGTCAGCAGCTTTTGAGTACTCCCCACGATGAGAAAACCCCATGGAGGAAACCATACCCTTTTCAAACACTTTGGCCAGGTCTATCTTCACGTATCGGAGTGTCTGACCTTGACTCTTGTGTATCGACATCGCCCAAGCAAGAACTAGCGGGATCTGGACTCCCCCCCGTCAGAAATCCTGAACTCGCCCACACATGCGGTACTTGCCTGAACGCGTCTGGCGAGAACGTTTCCGTCACTATCCTCGACCTTGAACTCGCCCCGGCCCACAAGCATGACCTCTTTGCCCAGTGGCGTCCGGAACTCCACAAGAGGGAACGCCAAGGCAGACTCCCCAGACCTGCTCCCTTGCCCCGGTTTCACACCACTGCCATCGCCCTCCCCCTCCAGCGCGCCTTTCTCTGCCGGGGTTTTCCCGTCACTCCTAAGCAGCACTCCTCTGACGAACCCAGTGCCGCTCTTGGAAGTGATTTCTCCACTCGAACCGCAAACCTCAGAGGGGGTGTAAAACCCTAACACCCGCCCAACGGACCCGTTGACGAGGCTCCCGTCCACGTTCTTGATGAGCATGACTTGAGCACCGACTTTGATTTGGAGGGATTGTTGGGCGGTCATCTTCTCGAGGATCTTCACCTTGCGCTCCTCAACCGCGGCTCCAGTGTCTTGAGATCCGTAGGTTCGTAACTCCGTCTGTAGCGCATCCAGCCTGACCTTGTTCGCGTTGTCGACCTCAACCCTGAGCGGGAACAGCTCGGTTGGGAGGATTCCGTGTACCATGGGAAGCGGACGGCGTAACCCGTCGAACGTTGTAACTGCGGCCCGTGATGTTGCGCCTAACCTCAAGGAGTTGAGTATGCTGATGAAGTCTTAGGAAGAGGATCAGGAGCCTGACTGAGGTCAAGGGACGATGAGCGACGAACTATGGTCTTTCTGCCGAAACACGTGCGTTAGGGTGATCGTATCGTCTATGCACTCCTTCCACTCCGGACTTTCGAAAGCGAAGAAAGGCTCAGTGTCAGACTTGGTAACTGGAGGTAGCTGGAAAAAATCCCCTGTAACAACCAACTACGCATGTACTTTCAGTTTAAACTGCAGGTTCGAGGACAGTCGAAACGCACCTGTATGCCCCCAAATGGGCGTCCGGGGCTCTTCCGCAAACGACGGCCGATGGATGAGAGCATGCCAAATAGGTGCCCATCCACCATCGAAACTGGGTCTGGATTACTCTCGCGTCCTCGATAGGGTCGGCAGCTGAGACACTGACCCTCATCGATGACCAACACCTTGGTCGTTTTCCACCGGTTTAACGCGGGCTTATAGGCCCGTATGTTCTTGGCTTGCTTCTCAACATCGCTCTGCGCTGGCGCAACCGCCCCCCAAGAGTGGATGGTCATACCTGTTAAACACAACATAACTAAGTCAGGGTCAATCAACAAGGCCACCGGTGCCGCAAAACGTCTCGAACGCAGATTGTTTAGGTGAACTGATTGGAGGAGAACGTACCGCCGATATTCGAAGCAGCCATCCCAGTGCTTGCCGTCACAGAAACGGAACCTGGATGTTTTGAATACTTTTCCCTGAAGGCGGCGATGATAGCTCTGAGGAGTAGCGATTTCCCGGTTCCTGCTCAATGAAAAGAAAAGAAAAGACACCAGGTCACCGACGAACGACAAACGTGAGGGGAGGTGGGGTTGAAGCTGTTACAGAATGCGCACCTGCGGCTCCAGTGAAAAAGATGTTCTTCCCCTGGTCTACCACCATCTCCAACACCCTCCTCTGCTCGTCATTTAGTGGCGCCTCCCGACTTTCACACTCTCCCGAATCCCATGTAACGGGACACATTGGCGAAAAGTACCTCCCGATGGTCTGCTGTTTCATTCGCCTGCTCGAACTGCTGGAAGATTCTTGCCCCTTTGAGGATGAAAGCGACTTGGGCATGGCTGAACGGGCTTCGGGTATGCAGGGTGTGAACGTGAAGGGAGGCGAGAGGGACCGCACGAGGTGGGAAACGCGGAGTTGTAAACGGGGGTCGGACCACTCCTGTAGGCGGAAACGGCCGGTATATTGGAAGGCCGAACGGAGAGCCAATGGCGGCTCTCGACTGCTCAAGGCAAACCGCAGAGGCGAATCAAGACGGAGACTTCCGAGAGGTTGAATACAGGAGACGGGGGGAGGATGATGGCTCAAAGCAAGCGAGCGTGCGGCCTGACAGGGTGCCAACTTCGGTTGGGATGGGGCACGTGGGCTTGAGACGCTACCGGTCGAGCAGACCCGACGGCGCGTAGGTGATCGTTGGGTTGGGTGTGATGGGTCGCCGGGCGCGTACGGCGGACGCAGATGAGGGCAAAAGAACCGACCGGCGGATTGTGCTCGCCAGCGCTTGAGGCGACTGGCCTCTACCAGGTGAGTAAACTCGCCGGCGAGTTGGTTGGTTGCGCGGAGTAGGCCGTTTGGGTTGACGTGTCACACTGTGACGGCCGTTTTGGGTGTATGCGAGGCGGAGTGCGAGTCACGCGTAAGCTCCACGCTGTTGGCTTACGGATAATCATACACAAATATGAACGAATGAACAGCGCTTGAAAATTCATAATAAGACGCCCTACACCACTACTTGCTCAACGAACGAGCGCATCGTGACAGCACCGCGCTGGACCTACCGGGCCACACGGTTGCTAGACACTAGGACCAGGGGAAAATATCAGAGCGTTGGATCTGGATGACCACATCTTGGTCACTGCGCAGGGAGTTGTCCGGCAGGGTGGGGGGAGTGGGGGGACCTCCTATGACCTGTCCTGCGAGACGCGCAAGCCGCACAGAGGCTTCTGATTGGAAACCCCTGCCGCGAGTGAACGATTAGCCCGGACCCACGCTTTATGAGACACGAGTGGAAGTCACCTTCTCCGCTCCGTCCATCCGAGGACCTCTACCCCAAGAGTCTCCCACACTGGGTACCCATGGGCAGTCAGAATCTTCATCTGCTGCTCCATCACTGACTCGATGGCGTAGTTCCTGGAGGGCAACCGCCTGATACGCCCACGGCACACCGGGCAGCGCGGGTCCCAGCTCTACATAGTCTTTCAGCTCCACGTTCGATAGAACAGGGTCAACAGCACACACGATCTGATCTACCCATTCACACAAACAGGCTCCGCACATCGTGTGACCGCACTGAGTGAGGTGTCAGCTCTGGCCTCCGCATGGAATCCTGACGAGACTTACTGGCGTGAGGTACGGGATTGCGCTGGAGTGGTCGTCAACATAACGTCCATGTAGTACGATGTCGGGAGGACGTACAGAAGGTCCTGACAGCTTCAAGAGCATCTGTCAGCTCTGCAACGGGCGAGTGGATCGATGGCTTACATTGGGCAAGAACACGACTTTACGAGGGAATCGTAGATCGCCTGGACTACGACCTCGACCGTGTTACTCAGCGCCGTCCCCTTCTCCTTGAAGGTAGACTTTGTACCCTCCGAAACTGGGGTCTCGGCTTTCTTAGGCAACGAAGACTTGGTCGAGAGTTGGCGCTTCTGCGTTGTAGATGGCCGGCTAGACGAGAGAACGAGGTCGCCACGGACAGGCGATCTTACTACGGGGAAGGAGTGGAACCAGGTTAGTGAACGCTGTTCGACGGGGCTTTCCCCGAAGTCTCCCTCTCATGCAGGCTGCAACAAGCGCATAGGACTATAGGTGATCCGTGTCCGCTCACCTGCGACCAGCCCGTTTGACCCATCCATCCAGTCAAGTGCGGCCAGGTCGATCTCCTCAGCTCCTTCGAATTCGTTTGGATAGTCGTCCTCGTCAATCAAGCTCCAACCAGCCTTGGGGTTGTCGAGTTGAGGCATTGAAGAGCGCACAACTCTGGACGGAGATCCGGTCGGGGTTTCGGTCGAGGTGGTGCGCATGCAAGAGTGGTCGGAGTCGATCACTCCATTGCCGCTCCGCCGTACTGTGATTCCCGCAGTTGGAAAACTACCCATAGCGGCCTCCACGTGAGCTCTGAGACGGAGCCCTGAGTTCCACGAGGTTTCCGCCCGTTTCGGATTCCCGCCAACCCACAGTATACACGGCATCCAGCATTTGGCTACCCGACCGAAAGCCACCGAAAGCCAACGGCCAGGCTTCCCGACGTAACCAACTACGAGCTGGTAAATAGTGAGTGTGCGGAGGAGATCTAGATAGATGGGATATATGGCCTCAGTATACGAGCAACTCAAGCGAACACTCGGTGTATGGTCTGACCCAGATAGATGATATAACAGTCTAACCGTAAGGTTAGGTGGGAGATACGACCATAAACAAGATAGCGCAGTGCGCGAATGATAGAAGCAGACGCTGAGGAAGCCAGCGGGTGATCACCGTTTGCTCCGGGAGCGGCCCGCGTCGAAATATGAAACCAACGTCGAGCGGCGGAACGCGTGTTTACCGGGCAAAGTGTAAAACAAACAGACACGTCGAAAGATATGTTACAGAGTGACCGAGGCGAACAAACCCACCATACTGCTGGTGGGTCATAATGGAGCGACCTTCTCACGCCGATCCCTACTGTACTGTAGGCAGTCATTATCAGGACTAAGTCTGTGCGGCTAGCGTAATGACAAAAGCGCAGCGTCATTCAAAGCTGGGAGAAAACGCCTTGTCAGCGCCGACGAGTACATTGTTGTATGGACGGGAGGTAGGTATCTTTCACGATAAAAGAGCGGGCACGACAAAGGAACTCTTTACTGTGTTTTGCAGGGTGCTTTACAGAAACCCTCCACCTGTCGGACCGAACGCAGTGAGCGCTCCTCGTGTTGAGCCCGGCACACCGGGTCCGGTACCACGCCACCTGTCATCTCTGAGGCTACTGGTCTGAATGGTCGTACAGAGGGGTTTTAGGTTGTGTAGGTGGGAGGATGGTGGGAGGGTCGGTGGACAGCAGGCGTCTTCTCGTAAAGGTGAGTGGCAGGTGGGTCCGAGGGGCCGGAGGCTTCAGGAACGGGACTGGTGAGCTGAAGATGGGTGACACGTTAAGAGGAGGTGGCTTAGAGGTTGCAGCGAGTAGCTGCGTTCACAAAGAACGTTGAACCAACTAACGCAGGTGGGAGCCCCATATTTAACCGTTTCCCGATGGCGGAAGGAGAGACGATGTGGAACGCTCGACACCACCTGACCCTGCAAGTAGGCTCCAGCGGGGTGGCGGTGTGAGCATTACAGATCGTTCGATCGTACGGCGTATAAACGAAGGTTGAAGTCTGCGCCCGACCCTAGAGTAGACTCCAGGGGTGACCGCTGGTGGCTGTCCGAGGGTAAATTCTGGATGGCGGCGTGCGCTTGAGATGAGACCTCTCCAGAAACAGACCCCCCTGCGAGGTGTTACGTTTGCCAGGGTCTTTTCTGGACCAGGCGGCGGCTATGACCATCGCGGAAGACCGAACGGAGGGCCAAAAAGGTTCCCTCAACGCTCAAGGTCAACCACTGTGGATCTCCCGACCGCGTTGCCGACTACTCTCCAGGAATTGACGGGTATTCGATGTAGATTGTGGCCAGGAACGAACCGGGCGGGATGGTCCCCTTCTAAGGTTGAAGCGGGTAGAAAGGCGGTGGTGGTGGGGTCGATATCGGGAGACGGAGGTGAGCAGTGGGGCGCGTCTCGTTGGGTCCATGCGAGGCTTTTTATTACTATCCCCTCCACATTGGCTGTTGCACTACAGAATATCGGTCAATCGACGGCTGAGCGGTGGGTGCAAATCAAGACGTGGACGTAAAAAAAACTCACCTCCGTGGAATTGGCGCAATTCAAACCGCGGTGACCGCGGGGGATTGCGAGGGCAGGTACCAGAGTAGTACAAATTGGGTGAGTCCAGCGGGTGCGGAGGATAGTCCGGAGCAGTGTTGTGCCAGTCATTGAGTTTGACTTAGTCATTTGGTCACTAAAGTTGCGTCACGGTCACATATACCATATATACAGTAGTTCACCGGTCACCCGGTCACCAAAACAGTATTTTGGCCATTTCGCATCGCTAACCTTACATTAGGCCGGGAAAATAGTCTGGAGCTGTAGTACTACATCATGCCTTCATGGGCCTATGAAATAATTATCCATTTGTACGATTTGTACCCTGTGGAACGAACCCGGGAGAGCAGCCACGAGGCGCTCAGTTACCACCCGCGTCACGTGGTCACGCTTCCGTGGCACGCCGGTAATAATGGACGCGGACCGCGAACGCGCCGGGCAGTTCTCCGTCGCGCCTCTCTTCCACCCCACGCGCAGTCACGCCTGAAGCTGACTCTGAGCAAGAGGTCTACTATGAAGACCTCATTGGCCTTCCTACCAAGACTGAACTCTCTACGGCCGAGCCCAAGGTCGAAGAAACGGAGGTAAAGCAGGATTCTCTAAGTCCAAACTCCGCCATCGCGCTTCAAGCTTGCTGTCTCCCCTGTAAGTCCTCCCCCCCCCGTTCACACCACCTACTCCAGAGGATTGAAGATATCATTCGCAGATGGAAGGGGTTTACCGGTGACCCATTTTTACGGGAGAATGGTTTGATTGGCACGGTGGATGAGGAACCGGTGCGTGAACTGCTTGACCAATTCTCCTGCACAGTTGGGCTTACCTTTTATTCCCTTGTAGTTTTCAAGGTGCCCTGTGAGGTCGCTCATTTCGGAAGTGGCTACGCCCTGGCCCGGGGTGACTAGAATCAACATAGATCCACGTCAACCCTGTGCGCAGACGCAAGCTCGTATCGCCATCTCCTGCGGGCCGAGCTTCTCATTCACCCCTTCAGGCCTCTGTCCCCTCAACCCGCGCCGATTCCCCAACGATTGTATACTCAACGCTCAATATTTGATACTCAAAGGACGACTACGAATTGGCCTGATGTTGCTGTAGCTTAGCCTCAATGCTCTCGTAGCACGCCTTTCAATGTATTTAACAGTAGTTTTGTATGGTTCGGGTTCCAGCCGGTTTAAACATCATTCCCAACCTGTGCTTTTCCGTGCTTTCAGTTGCTTGGCCAAGCAGGCAAAGCATTTCGTACAGAATCAGGTCCCGGTGCTTTTCAAAAATAGACCCTGCTTTATGATCGTGTGTTTTCGGTGCTTTGCCTGCTTATTGGGTGACTATCCGTAAGGCTATAAACACTTATAAACGCGAATAGATGAATATCCGTTGACTCTTAAGGAAGGCGGAGGGACCCCAACCGTTCTGTCGGGTTGTCAGTAGGGCCAACCTCGGCTACTGGTACCCTTCTACGACGGATATGATATTATCTAGTGTTACGGATAGAGTCACCCACTATCAGTACCGTTACACTGTGTACACACGGGTCTAGACGAATATTTGTTGACTTTTAAGGAAGGCGGAGAGACCCCGACCGCTCCGTCGGTAGAGCCAATCTCGGTTACCAGCACCCTTCTACGATGGATATGATTTTATCTAGTGTTACGGATAGTCACCCAGTATATCGCACAGATTCAAAAACAAACTATGTAGTAAAAAAACGTCCGTACGTAGCATGTGCACACCAGCGACCCCACGAGAGTCAATCAGTTAGACGGCAGTTGTCCAAGAATGATATGGCGAGGGAACGAGCACATTCAAGAAACTCTTTGCTGCGCTTTACAGAGTACTTTATAGAAGTCTTCCACTTGTTGGACCGAACGCAATAAGCGCTCCCCGTGTTGAGCTCGGTACACCGGGTCCGGTACCACGCCTCGTCCAAAGGGGCCCAAGCGCCAAAGTCAAGACCGGACCCAACCCACTGCTGGGGCTTCGGCCACCAGCTGTCATCTCTGGAGCTGCTGGAGGGAGCTAGGGCCTGTCAGTAAAAACCTTCGGGATGCATGACAGACTTCACCCACTTTCACTCCACCGGTACGCTCCAACGATGAGATGCTCCTCAAACGTGGTGAGCTTGGGCGTCCAATACACCTCTCCACCAACGGTGCGTGAGGAGCAGACCCTCTTGTGGAAGGCCCGTACGATGTTCTGCCCTCCGGGCGGCGGAAGGGCATCCATCGCGATCCTCCAAAGAATCCCTCCAGCACACAAAGCAGCGGCGTAGGCGTGAGGGTAGTCCAGGAAGAAGCTCGACAACTTTCTCCGGTAGGCGACGTAATCCCCTTGGGTTGGCGGTGCCGCGGTAGGACGAACCTCGGAGTCTGAGTGGTCGTGGAAGGGGACCCATTCCTCGACGAGGGTGTTGAGTACCTCAAATGGAAGCCCTTTCTTTACCAAGTTTTCGACCAAGCTATCAGGGTCTGTATCCCACTCTTCCCTCTCTATCTGGAGAAGCGTGATGGGGTCCTCCACCAGTAGTTTGCATCGTGGATGACCGACCGAGAGGAGGTATTTCTTTCCGAAGGCAGTCGGGTTGAGAGCAGCGTTAGGGGATCGACTTGGGAAAACACCGTCGATGATATGGCGATCCGGGGAGAGGTCACAAACGTCGTCTGGCCACCTGTTTTCAAGGAAGGAGGTGTATAGATTAACCGTGTTGATGTCTAGGACCTTCCGTGTGAGACCTAAACTCGTGGACATGTGTGCGTGTTGACCAGTGTCCGTTTCACAGGACAGCTCCATGAGACCAAACCGCTTGTAGAGAAACTCTTCGGGATCCTCCCAGAGGCTGATGAGATACGAGATGTTCCCATGCTCGTCATCGTGAGGCGTAGTGTTGATCTGCTCGACTGCAGATGGTTCGATCCGATCGGTTGTATTGTGCTCGACGTGGCCCTGCTCGTCATCGTGAGGCGTAGTGTTGATCTGCTCCACTGCAGACGGTTCGACGTCCATCCGGTCGGCTCTATCGTGCTTGACGTGGGCCTGCTCGTCCGCCCGTTTGACCGCAGGGTCCTCAACGTGGATTTCCTCCGCCACCGCATAGTGCTTAGCCTCTATTTGTTCGACTGTGGAGTGCCGGACTGGAGTTCCCTCTATGTTGATCCGCTGGTGCGAAGGGGCAGGTGCGCAGGAGCGATACCCGATTTCGCCATCGCTTTCGGATTCGTCATCATAAGGCGCAGAGTCCCCCTTGAGTTCGAACTCTTGACAGAAATTCCACTCATTCCTCACACAGTCGAACCTAAGTTGCTGGTTGAAATAACGAAGAGAAGAAGGAGGCAAATGTGACCCACCATAATTGACTAGGTTTGAAATCGCCCCACCTAATGGAGACCTCGTGCTTTGTCAATCGAACCCGCCTCCACTCCTTGACTTCTTTGCCACGGGTTTGATCGGCCTTTTGACAGAACTCGAACTCGTACACAGCGGCCCCTTTGGTTCCTGGCACTGCGAACGACTCGGCGTACTTCTGGCGGGCAACATCACTTGGGTCTAGGGTGAGCTTCCCAATCTCATCCTTCCTCTTCTTGACATACTCCCAGGGGTATTCTTTGGACTGTCGATTGAGGGCAAGGCAGATGGGAGGGGGAGGATGGTTGGCAGGGGGAGGATGGTTTGGAGTTGCCCTCTCGCCAAAGGTGGTGGGATGTTGACTCTCGGTAAAGGCGGTGGGATGTTGACTCTCGGTAAAGGCGGTGATAGGCGGGCACCAACGGGTGAGGGGACCGTCATTGTTCTGTGATAAGTAACCCTCCATGTGTGAAGGGTCTGGCCAATGAACGTAGATTGGAATGCCATAGGCTTCCATGCTACGCAAGTGTCCATGGTCCCACGATCCCAGGGGAGTTATGATGACGCCAACAAAGTTCCGAGCGCGGTGAATCTCACCAAGCGAGCTCCAGAGTAGTAGAGTGAGGGTGTGATGATCCTCTGGTGCTTCCGGAAGACCCTGCACTTTGTTCGCATCGTTAAAGGACACTTCACAGTCACGGAGGGGGAAGGATGACGAGCGGACGGTGGCGAGTAGATAAGAGCAATAGGCCAGGAGTTGGTGAAAAGAGTGAAGGGAGTTTTTTATGGCATCAACAGCAGGCTTTCTTTGACGGTGGGCGTTTCGATAACCGTACTCCGACGGGTACACAGGGAGCTGGAAGTTCGGGCCCGTATGCTTGGGGCCCCCGATGTGTTCGATTGTGTCCCGCATAACACGCTCCACGGCAGCCCACTTAGAAATGAGGCCGCCATCCAACCTGAAGTGAGGGCCATCACGATCTGGCTTGGGGGTGGGAACGGCGGCCATTCCAGAAAATATCCTGTAATGGTAGCTAACAACTGCAGGAAGATACGGGCACCACGGGTAAGCCTGTACAGGCGAGCGTATCGGGAAACCCCGCACTGAATCTTCCACTCTACACTCCAAGGGGACCGGGTTTCTTCGTAGCTGGCGCTCGATGAGTGCGGGATAGAGCACGGCGTACTTCGGGTTTCTGGTTTCCACAGGAACAACCTCAACGGGGTCACATATCGGATCCTCCTCGAAGGTGGAGATGAGCCCGTGCTTGACCTTGAAAGTCCTCGGCTGCGCCATCATTACTGAGGCTAGTTGGAATAAGGGGGAGGGAGATCTATTTCAGCAGTCAAATGGTGAGCGAAGCCTCAAGTGAGAACGGCTGGGGTAAGTTGGGGACAGGGGGAAACTACTGACCGAGGACAGTTGAAACGAGGCGGGGGGTTCTAGCCGAGTAGAAGCTGGTGGGTGAGCCGTCGAGTAAGAACGGTTGGGATAAGTTGGAGACGGGGCGACGGGTGGCTGAGAATGGTTGAAACGAGGCGAGGGAGGGGGGCGCTCTGCCCAAGTAGTAGACTACTTGGTGAGGCGTCGATTGAGAATGGTCAGAACAAGCGGAGATGGAGCTTCACATACCTGTGAGTAGACTCTCAGGCGAGGCGGCGGTGGTGTCACAACGAATCCTCACGCGTGGCGACCCCCGGCCATGCATCGATCACGTGACCGAAATTCCCTCAACGCCGTGACGGGGCGAACGGGGCTACATAGAACCCGCCGGGGCTTGACGCACGAACCACCATGGCCCACCACGGCATACCCAACCGTGTCTTCAAGATCAGCGAACTGACGAGGCTCATTGCTGTTCAACTCGTCTTGGCTGGTGAAAAGAGCGCCGTCAATTTCGCCTGTACCTGCCGCTACCTCGAAGAACCTGTCCTGAGCATGTTGTGGGAAACGCAATCGTCGTTATGTTACCTTCTAGAGGTGCTCCCTGAAGAAAATTTAGGCTGCCAGTACCTGGTGTCTGATAGGCATTTGGTATGTGGCCTGGGCCCCCGGTGCAGGGATTCAATAGCTGACAGCTTTGGGGTTACTTTAGTTCAGGGTTATCGGGGACCCTTCGCCAGAGTCTTGGAATAGGGTCAAACGGTATGCGTCTTGGATGCACCAAGTCCACATGGATGAAGGATTAGCCCTCGATGCAGACACCCTCCGACAGCTACGCTTCAACTCGCCCACTGGCGGGTGGTTCCCAGCGTTGCAAGAGTTGCATTGGCGCATTACCAAACACACCCTTCCTTACCTCGACCTCTTCTTATCCCCACAATTGAAGAGGGTTTTCATTTCTGCATCACTTTCCCGAAGAAACTCCAGAGCTCCCCAGAGGATTCAACAGCTCATCGCCTCGAGCATGTCTGCGCTACCGGCACCTGCAATCCAACTCCTGTTCGTCGAGGCCGGCAGTGGGACCCCATGGCCACATTTCACCGACTCACTCTCCTCCGTCGTTCTGCGCTGTGGCCCGTTACTCCTGCATTTTAACTCCCCGGTCCCACTGTCAGATGCGGCGGTAACCCATTTGATTCACCTCCCCCACCTCCGCACCCTGCATGTTGAAGGGCCCCCACCTCACTATCCCGCCTCGTCTTTGCCCCTCACCTTCCCACCCCTCACGGAACTCACCCTCGGGAAAGGCGCCGCACATGGTTGGCTCTCCCTCTTAAAACGCTTACAAGGCGTGGTTTCCGTCACCCGCGGCGCGATGCCACTGTCGAAGTTGAAGGACTCGTTGGAATTCCTGTACTTCCTCAAACTCTCAGGCCCAACTATCGATATTTTCTTCACCTCCACAATTCAGATATTCGGAAGCTTAGTCCACGTGAGCGTGAACGTTGACTGCCATGACGGTGACGGGGAAGGCCAATGTGTCTTCAAGCTGAATGACGATGACGTCGCCGACCTCGCTGTGGCCCTGCCCCAGCTGCGATGTCTTTTCCTCGGACGGGCCTGTTACGAAAACACCTGCGCCACGACCGTCGCCTCCCTCCTTGCAATTTCCGTCCACTGCATCAAGTTGCAGGACCTGGAGATCCACTTCAACACCACGAACATCGTCGACGACCTTGAGGGTATCCCAGACAACCCCCGGTTCCAACATCTGCGCTTCCTTCCGAGGTGCACGCTCTCGTGTTTGACCGTCTCTCAGACACCACTCACCCTCGATGGGCCTTGTTTGGAAACAGTGGCAGATGGGCTGTTCGATATTTTTCCATCCCTGGAATGCTGTGACGGGTTCGAGCGGGTTTGGGATGAGCTCTCTGGAAGAATCGTGGACCATTGGGAGGTGTGATTGCTCCATCGCAGGCAGGTTATCCCCGCTCACTCTCATGCCTGTCGATCCGAACCCCAGGACAGCTGGTGGCGCCACTATCTACCTCTGTAAGTATATACTGTCATCAATATGGAGGGATGGCCTCACCGCAACGGATCGTGTGATGTTGGTCAGGTGCCGTCGTCATCACACGACGATTGACTACCCTCCCAACTCCGCGCTAAGTGTTCGTTCGCCTGTCAGGACCTACGTTGCGATCTTTGGCAACATGTTGTGATCACCATTGGTAGGTACCGAAAAAATAAGAGCCCAACCAAGTGTGCGATAGGGGGTGCGATAGGGGGTGTCAGAAAAACTTCGAGAAGTGGGACAACACAAGGCGGCTAGGGTGCGGCTTCGAAGGCTGCCGTTCGATATGCCTACCTACATCGAGGCCTGTCAGTCAGACCCACCACGGCCACATTTCTGTCGTAGTCTTCCGAGTGAGTTGCCCCGATGCCTCCTCCATTCTGCGCCACGCTCCCTCACCGCTCTACGGGCTTGGGGCGGTTTCTCCTTCAGCTCTCTGAACTGGAGAGCTTTCCCCGTAACCTCTGCGATCTTGTGACGGAGCATCTTCCACCATAAGCAGGGTACTTTCCACGATCCATTCGTACACACCAGTTGACTGTAGGCGGCTTTGTCTACCATCCGCCAGTGAGTGGCGAAGAATGTTGTAGTAGATTTTACGTGAGTTGGCGCAGCGCGTTTTCTCGGTATGTCTTTTGATCGGTCTAGCATACGGCAAGCGACAGAACCCGGGGCTGACTCGGAGTACACAGGCGGGATTCACGGAACAAAACAAACAGCGGGCGGGGATTACGGGGAACATTAGGTATGTAAGAGTCATTAGAAAATCCCGCGCCGTATGCCTCACCATCACAGGCTGAAACTGGAGAGCAGCAAGCAGCATTAGCGGAGAAACGTCGCCGGTGAGATGACCGACTTACAGGGAGAAAGGGGAGGTCAAAGACGGTGGTCACTCAGGAACGACCTAGCGAGCGAACGGGCGCCCGAGAGAAAGGCGACGGAGTCTTTTTTTTCGTGCTTAAGGTACTGGGTCCACTTGTTCCCTCGAACACACCTCGCAGATTGGTCGGCGATGCCAGCCCTCCTGCTCTGGTACCAGTCTTCGTCGAGGGGGGCCCAGGCGCCAAAGTCAAGCCCAGATCCCGCCCAGAAATGACGCTTCGGCCACCAGCTGTCATCTCTAGGACTGTCTGAGGGAGCTGCAGTTCGTCAGTAAAGCCCCCCCCACACACACACACAGCACGGCGCCTTACTTTCAGCCCATCTATACACTCCAACAAGCACCTGTTCCTCTTTGCCAGTCAGCCGTGGGGTCCAATACGTATCTCCGTCGATGACACGAGACACACAGGCGGTTCGATGAAAGGGGCCGACGATACCATCCTCCGAGGGCAAGGGGAGAGCATCTACCGCAGTTCTCCAGAGGATCCCACCGGCACACAGAGCGGCTGCATGGGCGTGAGGGTATGTTCGTAAGAAGTCTACCAGGTCCTGTCGATACGCGAGATAGTCAGCGAGGCGCGGCTCCCTCTCAGTCGGGTGAAGGACCGGACCGGGGCTGCCGAGGGAGGCTGTCGCTTCATGGTACCCGGTATGGAGGACCTCAAAGGGGATTCCCTTCTTGACGAGGTTGGTGACGATGCTTCCCCCGTCCAAGCACCAACCCTCCCTCTCTATCTGGAGAATGGTGAGGGGGTCGGAGACGAGAAGCTTCCAGGGACGTGTTTTCCCATCCTGGATCGCGACGATATAGCCGTTAGCGGTATGGTTCACAGCGAGCACGTTGCCTGAGGTCGGAGAGGGGAAGACCCCGGGGGTGGGGGTGGTGTCCGGAGAAAGGTCACAAACGGTGGGCGGCCATTGGTGCTGGTGAACTACAACATCGTAAAGTCGGACAGCGGATTCGTCAGGGTGCGGAGTCTTGAGGCCCAGCTTCTTGCTCCAGAACCTTTTTTTCCCTGCGTCTTCTTTACCAGATATCTCCGTGAGTCCATACCGTTTGGCAAGGAAGTCTAGTGCATCGCGCCAGCTGGCGGCGTCCCGTTCGGACACCTCAAAACTCTGAACTTCAAGGAATCTGACAACCGCGTCGTTGCAGAAGAACGGGGCTTGAGAGACGTAGTCCAAATGGGCCCCCCCATCGCCTTCTGGGTCGTCGAAACCCGGGTGCACCCCGTCGAGTTTTGAAACATCCTCGTTCCAATCGCCATCCATGTCCTGTGGCACCTCCAGGCCAAAAGCTTCGTTTTCCAAGACGTCGTCTGAGCGGCTCCTCGCGAGGTCATCGTAGACCTCCCATACCTCTTCTTCACTGTCGCTTTCTGCGGAACCTCCATGACCCAGAAAGGCGAACTCCTCACAAAAGTTCCACTGGTCGAGCTCACAGTCGTACCTGGACGGCAGTTTAGAGACATAAGTGGGGGGGAAGAAAGAGGCCGCACCACAGTTGACTCCGACTGGCGCAGTCGTAAGTCGTTTGGGCAGCTGCCCTCTCAAGACGAGTTCGCTCCCAATAGACGACCTTCTCTCCCGTCCTTTGGTCGGTCTCCTCCTTCCGTTCGAGCTCGTAGACGTCGGCGCCCCTGTGACTACGAGTGCCGAACTTCATTGCCGACTTCTCACGACTCATCATCGACTGAGCCTTGTGAGACGTAGTAAGCTTCAGTCTGATGCGTGGTTGCCTCTGGCGAACGTAGTCCATCGGATCGAGGAACCTCTGGGTCGACTTGATCGCGTGAGGGGGGCCATAGCGGGTGGGGGTGGGGGTTTGAACCTGACCGGCGACGGAATGAGGGGGCTGCTCCAGGGCCCCGAGGTCGTTCAGACTAGGAAGCCAGTCGTTCAGGATGTGGTGTTGATGGTGTTTCGAATAGGTCGTTGACCCCAGCGCGTCGTCCCACCATACGTAAACTGGAACACCGTGCCGAGCCATTGCTCGCACGCAGGGGTAATCATAAGGTTTGTGGGGGTGAACGACGATACCGACGAAGTTGGAGGTCCTCTGGATCTCGCTGAGCGTTCCCCAAAGGAACTTCACGAGCACGTGGACATCCGTACCCGGCGCATCTGCGCAGATCAGTTTGAAGAGACCATCCACCTTTTCTGGGTTGGACAGTAGCGGTCGGGAGCCCCACAGAGCAGAGCTGGGTTCAATCGTCGTGGTGTTCGCAACCGCGTATGAGCAATAAGCCAGCATCCGCTGGAATGCGTTGAGGGAGGCGGTCTTGGCTCTAAGGGCGAACTTCTCCGTGGCGTGCAGCCTCTTGTAACCGAACACCTCAGGCCAGTGGGGTGTGACGTGGTCCAGGCGGACCAGCTGCCTAGAGCCGACAGCTGCAATGGTTTTTAGCATGACGAACTCCACGCTGCTCCACAACAGCACGTCCTCATCGCTCAGCCTCCAACCGGATCCAGTACGGATGACTTTGGCGGACTTCATCCCTCGAAAGATCGGGTAATGGAAGCTGGTCACAGCTGGAAGGTACGGGTGCCATTCGAACCCAGGTTGAGAAACACACGTTGCGTACCCGTACCGTGGACGTCCTGGTGGCCCTCTCGAAGTTTCGGGGATTGGATCTCTGTGCAGAGGTAGAGGTAGCTGTTCCGGGTAGAGGTTTCCACCGTGGGGATCGTCGTCGACAAAGGATATCTCGGTCGGGTCGGTCGTGGAGTCGCACACGAACGTTGAGGCGACGCCGTTGTGAAATTTAAACATCCTCAGCGGAGGTGACTACCACCTGTGAGCACATGACGCCAGATGGAAAGCAGACTGCCTTACCGACATCCTGCGTGGTAGAGCGTGAGGAGGGTTGAGATGATGACGGTGCGAGGGGGGCTGTCAGATGAAAAGGGGGCGAACGGTGTGAGGGTTGAAACCGTCCAAAACCCCAAGGTGACGGCTTGTGGAGGTTGTCGCCAAGTAGGTGGTGGTCGTGGGACAAGAAGCGTGCCAAACATGTTCCCACGAAAAGGCTTGGTTCTCGATCTCGGTGAAACACGATCGGTGTTGAAAAGGCCTGTAGACGAGTGGGCGGGTGGACAGCCTGGGGGAGTTGTAAACAAACCACAGGTGTAGATAGCCGGTCTAAGGGCTCAGAGCCGAACGGAGAGCCAAGGGCAACCCTCAGCTTTCAAAGCTCTACCGCAGAGACGAGCCGCGAGGGCGAGCTGATGTTCTGAAGCCTTCAGGGGGGACGATAGAAAAAGGAGTGGACAACAGTCTCGGAACGGGACTGGACAGTCTCTTCTGAAAGGCAGCTGAGGTGAAAAACTGCAGCTTGAAACTCTACCAGCTTAGTAGACTCAGCGGCGAGTGGCGAGCGCATAACTGTCGGGGTTGAGCCCGCCTCCCGTTTGGTACGAGCGATGCCCGCGAGGGTGACTCAACCAGTGGGTTAACCCCCCTGATGAGAAGGGGACTAGCCTCCGGAGGCCAGGTGGGTAAACTCGCTGACGAAGCGATCGGCTCAGTGAAGGTGCAGCCTCTGGTGGCATTGTTGACGCTTGTTTGTCCCCACCAAAAAAGGAGCCCGGGCGGTCAACTTGAACGGCGACCGGTTTTGATATCATATAGCTATTCTAACGGGAGGCGGTGACCGTACCCATAAGGCTACGCCATACGGTACACACGTGCCCGGCCCGGCGTGGGTGTCTGTTGACTCTTACATAAGACCTATCGTCAACTCCTGTTTCCCGAGTCCTGAAGAAGAGAGCTGTCACCTCTACCCCTCCCACCTGTGCCCAATGCGATCACCCCAAAGCCTGAGGCGTCCATTCCCTGCGTCGCGCCGTGGTCGTACCTCCACTGGTGACGTCATGTCCTTGTAAGCCGGAGTTACGTCCGGATGTTCAGCGCGCGCATTTTGACCTCTTACCCGCCTACCACATTCAACTTCTCACCACTGCAGAGGCTCTCCAGGGTCCGACGTTAACGGTCCATACCACCCCATTGCACCGCCTCGCCCCGCCGGCACCACATACCATGGATACACACACGGTTCTCGACGACAGCTCCCTAGCGGGGTAGTGGTGACCACGATAGAAGCATCCTCAGACTCGGCCTTCTTCCCGCCAACGCTAAATCCGTCGGTAGGACAGACGCCAAGATCTCCCCATGCCTTCGACGGTTTTGAGCCTCTTGAGGCCAACGATGGAGGCCAGACGGTGAGGTTTGAGTGTGAAAGCGGTGGGGTCGATATCCTCGTTCTGGTGAGGTCGAACTCCGCTGACTTCCCTCCCGAAGCCATCTCCGTTGGCCCCCAGCGCTCCACAGTGGCCGTTCTTCGGGTTAGGCCTCCTATGGTCCCAGGCTTTGCCGCCTCTCGCACAAATTACCTCAAGCTCTCCTTCAACCCTTCTGTTTGGAGGGACGCATAACCTCAGAAACTACTGAGGTGAGCTTAACACACGTGTCGTGATTTCTGCAAACCTCCCCTCTCGGTTTAGCCGTAGGGAAAGGGCCGGGTAGAGGACCTCCTGCGAGCACTTCAACTCGCTGGCCCCCTCTGGTCGGACGAGCAGTTGCTTGGCGGCGTGATGCACCCCTGAAGGGGGTGACGGTCGTTTTTTGCACAAGGGGTAGGGTGGGCGTTCGGCATGCTAAGGTACGCAGAGTGTACCGTAGCTGGCGATGGTCTGATGTAAAATAAAGCCGAAAGGAGGGGTTCTGTGCGGGGATAGAGGCGGGGTTGTCGACCTAAAGTGCTGCGAACAGAGGGTGTAAAAGGGCAGGGACCGTGTCACCGGACCCGGTGGGCAGCACCATATCGCCGTGTGTTCCTGGCGCCAAACGCCAGACAAACGCCGTTGAAAGAGCCGGGGGTCGAGTCTTTGCCAGGCCGTCACTCGAAAGGGTGGCTCTGCCTCGTTAAAAGTCCCCAAACGTCGATCTACATACGACCTTCACCGGAAGAGCCCCTATGGTAACAGGCTCGATGGAAGGGTGTGCCTAAGGACCCGTCGATAGCTACAAGTCTACGAAAAGAGAGCCCGCCTGGAAGCTGGATTGTGATCTTCGACGCTAGCTGATGCCGGCATAGCTCATGACTGTCGTCGGGGAACGGTGATGATGTCTGAGGAGCTAGTAGAGGCGGAGCTGGAACGTCTGGGTCTGGAATGTGAGTGAGAACGGGTTCTGCGACTGGGGCTGGTTCGGGATCTGGAACGGGAGCGGGACTTGGAACGGGCTCTGCTTCGGGTTCTGGAACTGGCTCTGCTTCGGCCTCTGTGGCTGACTCTGGATCGGGCTCGGGTTCTGGATCGGTTTCGGTTTCTGGGACTGGTTCTGGATTGGCTTCGGGTTCTGGGGTTGGAATGCGAATGCGAACGGGGTCTGGATCTTGTTTCGCTTGGGGTGGTATCGTGATGAAGTTCAACCTCACCTCGGTGAGTCGCAAGGAGGTCATCGATGGGTACAGTCGTCGCCAAGTCCTCGAAGGAGTCCGCGAGGGATGAAGTCGGTGACGCCGGTAACGAGAGCGCCTGTTAATCCAAGGTGTCGTCCGTCGCTCTTGACCGCGACTGCGTGATCCTGACGAGAGGCAAGCGACAAGAGTAGGAGCGAGTACGCTGTCGGTCGAGACCGGGGGACAGAGGTTGAGGGTCGGGTCGAGAGTCGAGCAGAAAAGAGAGGAAAACGGTATGGTATTCAGAAAGGCAGTGTCTGTCTGTCTACGGTGTCCCTCGCTGGTTTATATAGTCTACAAGCTGAAACTATGGCGTCCTGTGTATGTCAGAGCCAGGTGCAGTATGTTGGAATATTGGACGTGGCAGCCGGGAAACGCGATCGTAATCCTCCAGGATTACACCGCCCCCGTGCGACACCCCAAACCATGGCAGAAATTTCAAACCGGCCAGGGCGTCGGGTCGCGGGGTCGCACGGGCAGTGGGGAGAACATGTGTTTCTGACTATCCCACCAATCCTTCCCGGATTTAGGCCTCTCCTTCTTGAGCGAGTGGTCGTACGCCACCCAGCGGAACAGGCCCTCAGAGTTGTACTGAGTGACGCTCGACCTCTGCTCCCCAGGCTGGATGGCCGTGTTGCTGTGGGTGATGATTGCAGAGGGGATGAACACCGTCGAGTGTGGCGGAAACTCTACAGCCATCTCCAACTCCCAAAGCACAAGATGGCCCCCTCGGATGTGGTCGTAGGTCCCTAAGCTTGTTACAGCACACCAGCCCCAGGCGAGGTTGAGCGAGTCTTTGTGGGGCTTTGTGCAAACGTTGGGGCCGATGTTGAACGTGAGCCCGGCAAACGGGTGGTTCTCGTATGGGTAAACCAGGGAGGGGTCCCCCACTTTGAGGCTTTGAAGAGTGTCTTCAATGAACCCGGAGAGGGTGGGCGCAAAGACCTGCATGGAACCTAGGCGATAGGTGAGCTCCCCTGCGGCTGGACTAGTTTGAAATGCCAACCCACGCTTAGAAAAGCCCACGAGACGAGGCATAGCGCGGTGCCGCAGAAGGGCATCTACCACCTCACGGTTACGATCTGTGCCCAAACTCAGAGATGCTGGTGCCTTTTCGAAGCGATCAGCCGATGGCAGTGGTACGTCAACACTCTGCCCCTTACCGTTTTGCCACAGCCGAGCGTTACCCCAGTCGATATTGAGGAGTAGGGACCTCTGGGGTTTGGAAGGCGGAAGCCCTGGCCGAAGGAGTACCGTGCCGCAGCCCTCTCCATGGCGGCGTCCAGGTCCCGAAGATCTTCCACGTAGGTTGTGTCTTTTGGCCTGCCTGCTAACAGGGCAAGAACCTCCCCGTTCCTCGTGAGGATTGGCTTTGGCGAGCTTGGGGGCGGGGTTAGTTTAAACCCAAGCGACGCCCTTCACCAGTACTCACATCCCGTCCCATTGGATAATTCTGTACCCCTCAGACCTTACGGCCTCTAGGGTGGAAAGGTCCTCTTTGGTTAGGGAGCCTCTGGGCCCCCCAAACGTTTTTCGCCGTTTATCGGATGGGGCCTCTTGACCTGCAAATCCTCCAGCCTCCCTGAAGCTTCTGCATTTACTCAAGCCGTCGTACTCCGTGGTGGAGTAGACAGCCTGCGCTACTGCCTTCCTCGCCTTTCCTTTGTCTACCCTCTCCCTCTTTGAGCCTTTCCGCCTCCTCGGGTTAGCCTTCTGGCGTTTCGCCAGTCTTTCGGCTTCTTTTTGAGGGTTCCGTCTTCTCCGTTTGCCCAGGGTGGAAGCCGGGGTGCTGTTGGCCCCAGGGGTGGCCGAGGACTGCGGTCTGTCGCTACGCTCGACGTCCTCTTCAGAGTCGGTCAGGGACGCTATGGAAGATAGTGGGGATAGGGAGAACAGGGACGGGAGGGAGGATAGTGACGATAGTGACGGTAACGCGGTTAGCGAGTAGATTGGGGGGGGGTTGACGGCTAGGGGCCTTCTGGGTGGAGAGTCGGCGTGTTGACAGCCGGCCTGTTCGAATTGCGGTTCGAGGGAAGACCAGTCCGAGCACAGCGGGCTCCTCGCCTGGCAAGCCATTGCCCTTGCAATGGATTCGTCAAGGTCGAAATCGGATTGAACCACAACTTCACCCTGCAGTGGGCACCGTCAGATCTCAGCCCGAACCTGCGTACGGTAAGAAGCTCACCCAGCCATGGACACCGTGTTTAAATCCATTTCCAGCTCCACTCAACGAGCCGGCCTTTGTTCCGTCCATTCTCAAGGCTTGCTGGGGTGTAGTCGAAGTTCGGTGAGACGAACGGGCAGGAGCTTGACTGCAAAGCGCGTGAGAGGTCGGTGTGAAGGTCTTCGACCGAGCGGCGGGCCGGTTTGCGGTCCTCAACGCTCGAGGTCGATTCCCCTTTGTTTGCGAGGTAGGAGCTTCTAAAGGGAAGCTTTCACGGCGAAACGAGTGGAGGGTCGACAGTAGACCCTTGCAATCACAGTAGACTGTGAAGTGGGTGGGAAGTTGATAGGGAAAGGAGGGGAAGTCGACGCCGAAGTAGGTGAGAAGTTGACGGCGAAGTTGGTCGGAGGTCGACGGAGAAGTTGACGGTAAACGAGCGAGTCGGTAAACGAGCGAAATGGTAATGAGCGAGATGGTGAACTTGGAGCGAGAGAGCAACAATAAATGAGCGAGGGGTCGACAGTAAACGACCAAGAGATCAGTGTAACGAGGGCGGGCACGCCTCTACTCACACAGTAGACTGTGGAGCGAGCGCCTTAAGTGAAGGAGGGCAAGGGAAGCTGTCACTGCTCCGCGAGCCGGATCGGCGAACCTTCCCCCGATCACTTGGTACGGGTGAGTGACCACGTGGTCTACATCTACGGTATGCGGGATGGCCACGGTTCAATTCCGCGCGAGACTAGTGAAGTGATCGAGTTTCAGGTCACGTGACCTATCGGACCGCTGTCACCGCGAAGGCCCGGCAGGGTTTTTGGCTCGCTCCCGGGCCTCTCCTTTCGCGGTAACGCTGCTCAGCATATTAGGTACTAATTTATCTACGTTTAACGCCCTTCGGGCTTGTGGGTTTGGGTTGGGTGGCAGCCCTGCCCTCCCATGGATTTCGTCAGCACGGATCAGTAAAATTGATCGGACTTTAAATTTGGCGCTTATGTTGCCCGGAGCCTCACTTTGTCATACCTTAATGAGCACGTAAAAAAAAAACCAGAGAAGACATCTCCTGCATATATATTCTCGCTTCAAAGCGGGACCCAGCAAGGAATAAGGACTTACTGGCGTCCGGCACGGTGCTACTCTGTTTGGGTTTGAAGTGCGACGGTGATCGCCGTGATCACGGCAACCCCGGCCACCTTACCGGTTCTCCGGAAAAAGGGCGCTCATTCAAGAACACCAAAAAAAACACTCGTTAGAATAACGAACATACTACAATAAGCAGATATCAGTGCTATCACGGTAAAGGAACAGACCAAGGGGCCTGGGAGCGAGCCAAAAACCCTGCCGGGCCTTCGCGGTGACAGCGGTCCGATAGGTCACGTGACCTGAAACTCGATCACTTCACTAGTCTCGCGCGGAATTGAACCGTGGCCATCCCGCATACCGTACTACATCGGAGGAACGCCGATTGTTCCGTTCGCCGTTCCTTTGTCACATCACCGCCTCGTCAACTTCCTCCCTCGCCGTCGAGTCTACTCGACTGGTAGAGGGCTTCCCTCCCATCCCCACCCACTCCTGGGTTTATCCCATGGGTTGGGTTCTGTTCCATTCTTTCCGTCGCTAACGGTCTCTGCCCCCACCTACCTCTCATCGCCTCTCCCCATCCCGTTCACTCGCCTCCTCACCAACCCGTTCATTTGCCTCCTCGCCAATCCGTTCGCTCGCCTCCTCGCCAACTAGTTCACTCGCCTCCTCGCCAATCCGTTCGCTCGCCTCCTCGCCAACTCGTTCGCTCGCCTCCTCGCCAACTCGTTCGCTCGCCTCCTCGCCAACTCGTTCGCTCGCCTCCTCGCCAACTCGTTCGCTCGCCTCCTC
>Ga0307511_10001090_pt1 | contig 28857 bp, 41 predicted proteins | sample 13_EM_MG_FD_200266 | JGI IMG/M metagenome (GOLD analysis project Ga0307511, IMG submission 200266) | Populus trichocarpa ectomycorrhiza microbial communities from riparian zone in the Pacific Northwest, United States - 13_EM | ecosystem: Host-associated > Plants > Roots > Unclassified | place...
AGGCATTCGGCAACGAACCTCGGAGCGGCCTTCAAAACGTGAAAATTGGTCCACAATACGGGGGAAGATATTAGAGCCAGTCTCCAACGTCTGCAGACGTGCGTTAGCTCCACGATACAAAGCACATATTTGTTGTCATGCTTGGTGGGCTGCGTGTCCGGCGGAAGGGTGAGTTTGCAGATGAGCATAAGAATCTCAACTGGGAGGCGGTTGATTGAAACCTGGTCGTTTCGGTGGGATAGTATCGTGTAACGTAGCCTTTGGAGGGACGCGAGTAACGTAGAATATTCGGAAAGGTCGCCAATGGGGAGGCCGTTGCTGGGCAAACCGGTTGTCAGCCGGGGTAGTTTGTATCGAAAGGTTAACGCACGCACCTCAAGTGCGTGAGTTGTTGGCCACAGTGTGCCAATAGTTCTGCGTCGCCCATGCTCAATACCAAGTGAAGACCAGGGGCAGGCCCCGTGGACGGAGGTATGGGTGTGGTCGAACGTTAGGTCGCTCGGATTTTCCCGAAAGGGACCGCCTGACGGAGGATCTCCCGCCTCTCGATCGCGGCCATCGGTCTGGCGAATGCCAGGATCCACTGGGGGTAGAGGAATGCATACTGCCCGGTGCGCAGAACGTTTGCAAACACAGATCGGTACCAAGATACATACAACATTGGGAATCCGGAACGTAGCTAAGTCGAAAGGGCTCGCCAAGGTTTACACCTTCCTCGGAGCCGAATTGTCAGATGCATAGATCCTTACTGATTGAGACGGCCGTCGGAGATATATTCAAGTATTGTAAGCGGAAGTCACCCAAGAGGAGCAACAAACGAAACCCACACAGTGTCCACTCAACGCAATGGCTTCCGCCGCGGCATTCGTCGCCGTCTTCTTGGAACTACCCGTCCGGCTGTACTTTTCGAGCTTCTCCGTCCCGTTCCCTGTCAGTCGTGATTAAGAGGACAAACACCGCACTGAGAACGTGGGCTAAATACTTACAGACTTGCCAGAGGTCAAAGCGATTTGTTACGACGTGGATCGATCCTTGGAGTCAGGAGCGGGTCACACACACGACAGTGGGAAGCGAGGGTCTACCTGGAGTACACCGGAACATCGCCCTGTGAGCAGGTTCACCAACTATCCGTTCCACCTCCCACGTGAGCACGTTCCTAAACTTCTCATTCACCTGAGCGAGGTATCCCCAGTCAGGTGTGGGAGGTTTGAATTCGACACTCGGCTTGCGATCGTAGAACGATCCCTCCGCATCGCAGACGATGTAGTCAGTGCCAGACATCCTGATTTCGACTTGTGTGATAGTGAGACTAAGTGTGGCGGCGGAAGTGCGCGCCTCTTGGTGGCTCAGCTGATAAGCGCGATCGTGGCCGATCCCGGAATTCCTTTGCAGGAGATCTGCATCGTTATGTATAAACAACGCATGAGTATGATAATACAACCCCTTCCGTAACAAGCGGTGGTGAGAGTCCATGTCCACTCGGTCGATTCCCGAACGCCCTCGACCCGGTTCGCGGTTCGCCCAAATAACAGATCAAGGCGGGAGTCACCCAGATTAAATCGAATTACGCCGGAGCATGCGCCCTTTTCTCTTCGGGTGTATGTCTTCCACTCCAACGGTCGTGACGGGCAACTTTCCTTCGGCGTCCCACTTCTCCAACAGTTTCGTGCCTCCTTCGTACCCAATCTGCCGAATTTCCTCGAACTTGTTGAACTGCAGGGTACCATACTAACGGAGACACGTTTGCGTCGTGCTTTTTGGAACATGAGAGAGCTGTCATACCTCTTGTACGGGTACCTGCACGTATAGGCACCCCTTCGCCACTTTGACCTCTTCGAGGGTGTTGACGCTCGACACACTGTGGCACCTCCGTCAGCAACGTCAAGCACAGGCAGGAGGGTCCATACTATGCCAATCTGCTCTGGATCTCTGTGATTGCTGGCACACTTCTTGCATTTGAAAATGGATTCCATCGGTTGATCAACAACCACCACCCAGAGACAGTGTCGCCAAAATTACGAGGTGAATTGTCATCGATCTAAATCCAGCTTTAGCTGGCTCCACCGAACGAGTATTGGCCGACCTACCGAACCGACATCGCAAGCGAAAACGGCGCTTGGACCCATGGCAAACATGGAGGAGACCTAAATCCCGTCAGTTGAGGGTTGAACAGAGTTTCATAACATACCGCCAAGTTATCGACTACAAGCAAGTTAGCATGGGACCGTTACTGTTGGCATAACCACTTACTATAGCCTCCATCGACAAGCATCGACCCGTTGTCGCACAGTGGTGGAAGAAGGCCAACGAGTGTCATGGATGCCCCTGCATCGGTCCATCAGCACGGCTCACGGAGGTTCAACCTCGATCACCACTCACGGATGTACCTCCAGGCGTATCCTGTTTCGTGTACCTGCATCCGGGATGTGATGATGTTGGTGGTGTTGCAGAAGAATGGCAACCACATGTCTTCAATGTGGAGATCGTAGAATGCCTTCCATATTGTTCGGTTGAACTCGTGACCCTAACCAGAGAGATGAGCACGACGTCGGTCACGACTGTCCAGTGTACTGACCGTCGTATATGCGACGATAGGGTAAGTCACATCCGAGAGTAAACGCCAGATGTTACCCATCCTCCCGCTGAACTGTTTAGCACGAGCCGAGCTGGTGATAAGATCACCTTCTCTCGCGTAGAGCCCGCCAACGAGTGCTCCGATACTGGTGCCTATGATACCCAGTTGTAAGGTTAAGTCTGTCAACTTCAGCAGCCACATACCTCCAATATGATCTATCGGAATCCCGTATTCTTCCAACGCTTGGATGAAACCCTAGCCCATCAAACGGAACATTAGCGTACGGAGGGCATCCAGATCGCGGCTACCCACGAGATGTGACAACCCCCTGGCCCCACCACCACCTAGGACCAACCCAATCGACTTGCCGCACAGCCTTCTCGCCAAACGGGCAAAGTCATTCATATGTGGAGCCCTCTGCTGTCGTGCCGTGGGGGTACCGCGGTACTTCTGGATCTCACTCTGCACTTTGTCCTTCAGGTTTTTCAGCGCGGCGACTGCCACGGGATCTTGCAATGATTGTGTCGGTCGCGTCGGGAGTGCCAAACCCTATCTTGGTCGTCAGAAATGTAGTCCGGCGAAACCAACCGAGGATTTACCGGAAGCTCTACGTGAAGATGTTGGTGTATCCAGGGCCGGTTCTGTAGCCCGGCATTATTGTAAAATGTTGGCGGACCATGGACGAGACCTACCTTGAGCCATTCCCTCGTTGAACCGGGAACAACGGATCTATCGGGATGGAGTAGGACGAGCTCCTTGCGAGCGGTAATCTTCATCGACTGTAAGAGCTTTTCGTACTCTCCCAGGCTGGGGTCATCACCCATCCCAACAACCATAATACAATCCGCCTATCACACATATACGTCATAAGTCCAGGGCCAGGAGAAAGCGTTGTCCGACTGACCTGACGGATGCAAGTGTGGGTCCAGGAATTTGTCACAGGGGAATCCGCGACGTATAGCACAATCCGGTATCTCTCCTCTAGATCCGCAAGCCATCCGGCGGTCTTGAGTTTGCCGACCTTCGTGAAGGCGTGCCTACCAAGATGGTCTGATAATGACGCCTGGTTGAGGTACGAAGTGGATGCGCCGGTGGCCTCCAAAGCAGCATGCAACTTTCTTCCGAAAGCGTCGACTGGAACGTGCCGATTCACAGGAAGGATGGCGACTGTCTTCAGGTTCGTGTTGTTCCGCCCGAGTTCGGTCAAGAGTTTCCGTGACTTGGACCCCGCCGAGGAATCGACCTCCTCTCGTACCCTGAAAGCGATCATGCGCAATAACCTAAAGCCGATGTGAGCGAAATCCGTGTCCTGCAGTCTGTACGACTTACTTCGCGGTGATCTGAGGATTTCTGCGGGAGCGCCATAAACACGTGATAGGGGTGTTAAAAAGAGCGGACTTACCTCGATGAAATCGCATTGAACAGTGTTTGAGGCATCCTAATCAGTTCTGAATCCCGGATGGCATGGAGGGTTGTCCTTCGTGGTGTATTCGTGATAACATCCAGTTCTCCAACCGTATCCCCTTGACCGTACTCCGCCACAATATTTACCCCACCTTCTTCGCTCTCGGTGATCGCTCGCAAACGACCATTGATCACGATATACATAGAGTCACTGACATCTTCGGGTCTCCACAAGACTTGGCCAGCGTGCACGTGGATCCAATCAAGGGAAGCGTCAATGTGAAGAACTAAAAACCCCATCATCAGAAACGGAAGGTGACGATCTGGAAAGAGTAAAATTGACCAAGTGGAGATAAAAGAGAAGTAAGCCTCTTCGCGAGCGTCAGGAGGACGATAGGGCGTTTCTCCAACAACCGTTCCAGAGCGGGATGCGGAAGGTATCCAACGCAAGTGTCCGTTTTCGCCTTGATGTCGACGTACGAGGCGGCGTTACACAACGATGCTGCTTGGGTCAGTAAAAGGGTCAGATAGAAACTCGGAAATGCCCGCACATAGATAGCCAGCAATACCGCCAGGTTTCACTGTAAAGAGATGCTTCCCTTCTTCCTGTGGTTTTGGCTGCCTGGGTTCCTGATTCGAGGTGGATTGCCTGCTCGTGCGACCAGATGGAATGTTCTCTTGTGGGGGCGCTTTCGTGTCTGGCCCACCCTGGCTCTGTGGGTCGTTCACTGGAAGAATTACATCCAGAAATCCCTCGATCACGTAGAACATCCCTGTGCCTCTAGGTAAACATTTGAGGCGCGTGACATGAGGGGGGCATACCTGCGTTCCTCTCACCGGCGTGGATTAAAGTTGAGCCAGCAGGAAAGAATCGAATTTCGACCTCGTTATCCAGCCCTGTCATCTCCCCGGTAGTTGAAGATCCAGTCACGCTCGATGCACCGTCGTTGACCATTTCCAACAGGGAGAGTGAACCGTAAGGTGAGCGGAACAAGCTACCCCCGGGATCACTCGCAGGAAGAGGTGGAGATTCTAATAACTCGTCTCCAACCGATGGGGGCTGAATAAGTCCGATTGACTTGGCGATGCAGGACATGACCTCTTCCTTGAGGTTAAAATCATCCAGATGGGGAGCATCCCCATTGGTAGACATGTCTGTGTCCGAACCGTGCATCGATTCCCGGCGGGTGTGGAGTGGATTGGCGAAACTCTTCGGTTTGAAGATCTCGCTAGGATATCCGACGGTGCTCAAGAGATCACCCGCTTGGACGAACTTCCGAGAGGAAAGGTGGGGGGGAACGGTATGGCGTGGCCGATTGGAACTCGCGCGCTGTCTTTCGTCTATTAGCGTACCACCTCCTTCGTTCGATTTTTTCTGCCCTGCCTTTTTGTGGGAGGATGGCCGAGGAGATGCAAGTGCGTTCACAATCTCTGAAGATCCAGCGTTATCCGTCCGTGGCGACTGGTCGAATCGTTGACGGAGGTTTTCCAAGCCTCCGCTCTCATAGAAAGGGGCTGGAAGGGGATGTATAGCGATGTCGTTAATCGCCTTCTCGGTACGCAGGACCTCGCTCGTCAAACCGAGGTACTTGTGGGCCGCACTGAACGTCACCCTTGAGAAACGCGTAAGGATAACTAGGAGATCCCACGCAAAGGTTAGAGCCGCGAGCGTGACCTTGCGTAGCAATAATAGTTGCCGCACCTTGGACGATATGCGCGGTCGCTTTGGGGAACTTCTTGGTCAAACGTTGAAATGCTTCTGCAGGTATGACCGCAAGGGTAGTGTCCTGTTTTGCCCTGGCCACAACGCCGCGGTGGAGTGATGTGCGACGAGGTGGAGCTCGAGGGCGGGCTGTTGACGGGACGGTTCTGGGTTGCGATCCATTAGATGGAGCTGGAGATGGTACATCGGGAGGGTGGATGGTAGAACTTGATGAAGAGACGGATTCCCTTCTGGCGGTGGGGCGGGGAGATCGTGATATTGGGGCTGGTCCACGACCATCGAGGTCGAACATCGAGACATCTGAGATGGTTCTGTTTGATCGGAAATGGGCATATGTAGGGTTGGGACCGGGGGAGTGATAGGCGGAGCTGGTTGAGCTGTGTTGACCTTCTGAAGAGCTCTCGTCATTGGACCAGCCGATCTGGACGTGCTCCGTAAAAAGATTTAAAATCTTGAAGAGGCTGGACAGAGTACCACCTGCGCCGACTTCGTTGAGGAGTTGGTACCCGTTGAGGTCTTCCTCGTCCCATACACCGGTACTTTCTACGACGGGCTGATGTTCTGCTCTTGCGAACACCTGGACGACACCGTCCGCCACGAAGTAAAACGACTTGTCCTCATCCAGGGACATGCTGTCTCCGGCAATCAACCGTCTGGTTTGCAGATGCCTCGCCAACTCGTGAAAGACCTCCAGCAAATGTCAGGGAAGGTACGAAGGACGCGGTAGAGACAGCGCACCGGTTTCTCAAGAAACCCAAACACCCTAACCGCTTGCAAGAAGTCATCCAGGTAGTTATGGAAGGCTGTCGGTGGGTCTGGAGTGTTGACGTCGGGGTGCAGTTCCTGAGCGTCTGATTTGACGAGGGGAGGTTCTTGGAACTCGGAGTACACGTTGAGGTAGCGGAATCGAAGCCAGTAGTTGAACGCCACCGCAGCGAGTACGAACATTATTGCGAAAGACCAAAAGTTGAGCTGTACATGATCGTGAGATGGGAGTGAGGAACTCGGTCGGAACGTGTCTCACGGTCAGGGTCATCGAATATGAGAGGATTGAATAGATCAAGCGGGGTATCGATATGGTGACGAAGGCGACGAGTGACCTGAACCATTTCAACAACCAGACTGGCGGAGCGGGTTCGATCTTTCAGCGCACCGGGTCAGTGGGGATGGAGGACTCACGAATGACCCAGAAACAAGCGGATATGAGAGAGAGGAGCGGATGCCTTTCCCCAGTGGCACCCGGGGTGCTGGGAGACTGATCCATTTCTAACAGCGGAGGATGACGAGTTTCATGCCCGGATGTTGCAGGGAACGGTTGGACGAGAGAGAGAGCGATTTCACGTGGCTGCTTCCGCATACGTCAGAGCGGAGATCGTGCGGATATTTCTCACGCTTGCAACGTCTCCCATCGCAATATCGCTTCAACCTTTGGCCCCCGACTAAATAGAGTCCTATTTCGAAACAGGGTTGTGCGAGGAACACAACCACCGGCCGTGAGGTTTAAACAGGAGAAGCGTTATTGAACCACCTCGGCGTCTACTTCAATAATAGAAATCGCTTGTATTCGCTCACAGCAATAGAGCATGCCTCGATGTCCGGCCAGCGTGAAACCCGGACACACCGAAACCCGGGCTGGTCCTGAGAGATTTTCTCAATAGCGTGGGCCGGCGGGCCGTTCGGGCCGCACTAGGTCGGTGAGAAATGAACGATAACGGGCTTATCCCTGTTTGTTTAGTGGTACCTGTCTTGAGTGGCGTTCTGAATTTACGGTTTTAGCCGTCATAAGTGACGAGGTCGGAGGGAACCGAAGTGCCAGGGTCTCGAATCTCATCTCTCAGGGTCTTGTCCCGACACGTGACCGGATGTAGCCGTTCGATAGGCTTGTTGTAGTTTATGCGAGCGGAGGCCGGAAGGAGGGTCGCGTCAACGGTTTCGGAGATAAATCGCCTGCTCGCCTGGTCGTGTACATGGCGTGGCCCGCCCCGACCTTTGCCATCCACTCTCCCAGACACCCACGTTGAACACCACCACGGGTCGTCAAGTGACGCTGTTGGAGACTGCCTCTTTTTTTGATCGAACCTGCTGTCCACCCCGACACTGGTCGGTCTTTGACCACATCCAACGGGAGCCGCCAGTTTCCGTCCACCCCCATCCTGCTTCCCTCTGACCACCATCCTTCTCCCCTCCCTTCCTTCCTTCCATACCCCTTCCCCTTCCAATTCCCAGTAAGTCGTTCTTGGTCCTCCGCCTCTCCCCACACAACCCCAACCCCCTCTTCCCAGCCATGGCAATTCTAGGTCGTCTCTTCTCCAGGAAAGACAAGTCCAGGGCGAAGCCTACCTCCTCCATCACAAGCTCCGCAGTCACTGACATCGATATCGAATCTTTGAACGACGAAAGCGAATACGATCACACCCACCTTCAGCCGAATGCCATCTACCAGAATGCAGCAGCTTCTTCGAGCAAAATGAAGTTGCCGTTTCAGCGAAGCAAGTCTAAAGTCGACCTCACCGCCCCAGACGTGCCCTCCACAGACCTGGTCAACTCGCCCTCCCCTCACTTCAGCACCCAGTCCGAACCCCAGTACAGTCCCCTCACCCCTCCCCACAAAGCCGCCGTTTTTGGCGGATATGGCGACTCTGGCAATGCTCTCTCCACAAAATCCCTTCCCAATGTCAATCGTCCACGCTCAGAATCTCATGAAACGGTCAGAACGACTACTCCCGCAACGGCTGGCAAAAAGACAGGCGGTGGCCTTTTCTCATGGGTACGGGATCGCAAGAAGTCCAAAGCTCCGCCTCCACCACTTCCTTCAGAATTCAACGGAGACTCGTTCAACCTTCGTGCCTTCCGTCACGTTGGTGGCTATGGCACTCCATCCGGTCCTGACGACACCACTCCACTCGAACTTCCACCTGCCCGTCCTCGACCAAGGGGAGACAGTGTCGCTTCGGACTCTTCCCAACGCGTCTCTGTCGCAGCGTTCAGAGAGATGCAAGCTAGGAGAAGTCAAGCAGACTCTCCCACTCCTCAGTCCACCTCTCGACCGAGCACACAGGTTGACAACTATCTCCGTTCGGGTTCACCCAGTTTCAAGTCACCCGTACCTCCGATCCCCAAACCATACAATCAGCCTCGAGGTCGAAGCGCGGCCCCCCGCACGACTCCTCGTACTTCTACCCTTCGATCATCATCGTCCCATTCCAAGTCGGATTCCGGTTCCGATTCCGATAACGGTCCCCCGCCCCTGTCCGTTCAATGGAGGAGCAAGTCAGAACTTGGTCACTCTTCTATCCCGGATCGTCGGCCTTCCAATGGTCCTCCGACAACCCCCAGTCCACAATTAAGGCAGGAGAAATCGACGTCTGATCTTTCCAAACAAGGGAAGAAACCTCCGATGCCCGTCTCTGTTCATGCCCCTGCCCGTCCCGCCGCTATCCAAAGCAGGTCGTCTTCCCGACAGCCTGTACAGAGCACACCTGCTCCTGCCAAGAACACACGTGGGTACATTTCTTACCTTTTCGCACCCGATCCTTATGGCGATGTATTTAGCAACGAGGAGACCTTCCAAGGATAGCGGGACTTCCAATTCCTCTGATGATTCCTCCGATGATGACGCTCCGCTCGCTTCCCTTGTTCAGCCACGAAGGCCAGGTAGTGCCATGTCGAATGCCTCAGGCCGAAGTTTACCCGCCAAACCTCTCATCGACATCAAGTCCCTAAGTAACTCTCCATTGAGTGGCTCACCTGTCGTCTCCAACCCACCGTCCCAAATTGGATTGGCCAACCCCACCAGCTTGAGGAATGATTTGCGTTCGCCCACGAACATCAACGAGAGGCTATCGAGTCTCACTCAGAGTTTGGCACGGCCAAGGCAGACATCCACTGTCGTTGCAGAACCCACCGTCAAGGCTGTGGGCAGCAAGGTTTCTCCTGTAATTACTGGGCGGACCGCTCCCAACCGTTCCATGACCGCTCCGACCGTTGTGACCCCCTCAGTTGAGAAAAAGCCTCCCGCAATCGACGAGGACGACTCGCCCGCTCCCAAGTCACCCACACATCCGACCCCTTCGGGTCTGGCTGTTATAACTCCCCCTGTCAACACGGCAGAACCCCCACCAATCAGAGACCACCGCGCCTCACTATCCCTTGATGACCCCACCCCGATCAAGCCTACCCCGATACACCATCGGGAACCTCAGTCCGGGTTCAGTGTCATGTCCAGACCTCACCATTACCATTCCACCCCGGGCTCTCCAGTATCCACTGTCCCTTCAATGAATTCGGTGCAGAAGCAAACCAACGAAGGTGAACCTCTAGATGCAATCGGTGATTTCACTGCCGCAATGTTCTCTCAACTCGATCTAGACTTCTCTCTGGACGAAGGTCGGGGATCGTTGGACAGTGTGGTCACAAAGGGTGCCACGACGACGACGACGACGACGACGACGACTACCACAAAGTCGACGGCTGCCTCTTCTACAGTTTCGTTCCCGGCTCCCGGCCCGGCTACCCGGATTGCAAACCCGCTGAGTAAAGTTGGACGGAAGGAGCCCGCTCCTTCCACGCGACCTGTACTTTCTGATGCTTCGCCACCCCCACCACCCACCTCTACTTCCGAGTCCACAACTTTGCCTGGGCGACCAGTTGGGCGGCCAAGGTCATCAACGTTGACGATGTTGACACCCTCTCAGCCTCCCAAACCTTCCAACGACCAGCCTCAGTCGCGACTTCTTCCCAGGTCGCAACCACCGAAGCCAACGAAGAACGGTATCTTGAAAGTCCCTGCCCCCCAGAAACCCAGCCGACTGGAGAACACAACGACTCCTCAAACCCAGCCCCCACCTACCGTTTCGAGGCACAAGAGGGTACCTTCTACCACATCAACTTCTTCGGACTCTTCCTACGAATCGAGTTCCTCTGCCCCCTCGATCGCTCCAAAAAAGCAGAAACAGCCCCAACCCCAACTCCGACCTCAACAGGCAACGCCAAGACTACGATCTTCCACCACGAGTACCCTAGCTTCGACGGTCCCCCCTTCCCCCACCAAGTCCTTAGCTAACACTTCCTCTTCGGCGGCGTTCAACCGACCACCTCAACGGCCGTTCGCTATGAGGGACAACAGTCCTTCTAGCTCGACTGGAGACTCAAGTAGTGGACGATTGCCAGTCACCCCTCGAGATGGGAGTGAGATCTGGAGCGAACTTGGAAGGGGAGTTAGGGGGAAACGGCAAACGTTCCGTGCGACTGAATCGTCTGGGACCGGGAACAGCGGGCTGTTATCGGCATCCAATTCGGAGATGGGACTAAAGGCGAGGAAACTGGCGCATAGAAAGAGTGCGAGTTACGACGACTCAACTCTCAAAGGTGCCATGAGAGGTGGCAGTGGGGTTGCTGGTATGACTGACGAAGGAAGGAGGAGGGAGAGAAGGAGGAGTGAAGCAAGGAATGCCATTGAGGTACGATCCCTCACCTTTATCCCACGCTGGACGCCACTAACCTCGCTCTCTCCGCATAGCTTGGGAAAGTCATGAACGGGGACATCAAGTTGGACGACGACGACGACGATCCTATGATGTGTGCAAATCCTCGGATGAGCATGATGAACCAGATGATGGGGATGGGACCCATGGGTATGGGTATGGGAATGGGAATGCCTCAACAGAACATGCCTATGATGATGGGTAACCCTTGGATGGCACAGTCCAACCCAATGCTTCAACAATTCATGCCTCCCCCTGTCCAGAGTACCGACCCCCAACTCCTGGCGGCACATCAACACGCCATGATGGCCGCCAAACAGGCCTACCAACTCGCGGTTGCACAACAGGCGATGCAGGCGGCCGGAGACGAGTGGGAACGAGGATCAACGTTGGGTTGGCCGTCGAGCGCGAGCACGGTGATGTTTCCTGCTGGGCCGAGGTCGATGTATGCGGGTAGCACCTATGGGGGGTCCGAGTACGGTGGCCCCGCGGGTGGGTGGGCGACGAGTAGTGTGTACGGGGGAGGATTCGGACCGTCCACGTCAAACAGGAACTCGGTCATGATGAAGAACTACCAGCAGAACGGACCCACGACCTCAAGGAATTCGAGGATCGATCTGTCCTCAGCAAACTCCCCAGAGATTCGGCAGCCCCGACCGAGGGTCAAGACCGGACCCGATGCCCCTGATCGCCCAATCGCGACACTGATGCAGCAAGAGCAAAAAGGCAGAGGCAGGACACCACCTCCACCGTCCAGTTGGAAACGCAGCGCGAACCCTTGAACCTGGCGCTTTGTACCCCTCCCTTCCTTTTTTCTATCCATCCCCACGTTCATTTTCTCGGTCGTTCACTGCTCTTGGTCCCGACTCCACACTTCGGCACACACAATCACCTTCCCATCCGCACGGGTTTCATAAATTTCTCACGTTGGGATTTTCATTTTTCCGCCACCCTCGACGGCGCTTACAACCACCCCTGCCACTCATTCCATGTGAACGGATCCCGCACCCACACATTTTCCTTCGATTCCTCCCTTCTCTCAATGACTATTTATCACACAACACACATACCTTCGAACGGCATTTGTTAGAACTCTGCGCCCTGAACGACGATTTGTGGTTACTAGTACTATCCCACAACCGACCCACATGAACATATTCTCTCATTTATTCATCGTCATACTCCCTGTTTACTCTCTCCTGTCAGATATCACCAAGACCATGTTCACTCATTTACCTTTTGTTTTCTTACATTCTCAACTATCCCGCATACCTTCTTCCTCCGAACCTGCAATACCAAACCCTCGTCAGTGCCTGTATGGATGCTACGACAGGTCTAGAGTTGGCGACCATCCGGACATAAGCGCCTCGGCCAGTCGGCGACGCGTTGATAGTGTTGGGGGCAGTTGCTCCGTGAGGGATCTGCCAGGCAGGTGGCAGTTCCGACTGGTTCTGCCGGGGTTGGCAGTTCTTGGCAGGACTGGCAAATGAAAATTTTGGTCTTTTTCTGCTCGCCTTACTACCAAACTATGTATTTCGTCCCCAGGAGTGTCCGTAGAATTACAGGATACCATATCTATGGGGTCCTAGGTCCCAGGTCGCTTGACCCGACTGTGAACCGCTGGCTCCTCCCTCACGGAATGCAGGGTGACCCGTGATGGCGGGGCGAGTTCTGCAAGTCGTGTTATGTCAGGCCAGACACTCTCAACCAAACATGCTAGGATTCAGCTTTGGCTATAAATTGCAATGGTACCCGCCACAGAAAGGTATCATGTTGTGATGACCTCGTGTCTGGAGGTGTTCCGGAAAGCTTAGCCCATGGCGTTCGCGCAGTGGTGCATATGGTTTTCCACCCATTTGTCCGGAGTTTCCCTTCCCCTATTTTCGAGAAGCGGTGAATGACGAGCTCGCTGAGTTTCGGTCGCCTGACGTCTGAGGTAGGCGTATCGCGCGAAGCAGAAGGATGAATTACGAGTTACGAACTTTGTGAAAAGGTCCCGGCCCGGGTTTCGTCCGGTATAGCCGAACGGGCGCTTAGTCCGCGCTGCCACCCTCTGCCAACCCCCCAATCCGCACTCGCCAATTGCCAGCCTGGCAATACACCAGGCACGTGCCGTTTTGGCAGATTGGCAGCGAACTCCCCCCAACACTACGCGTTGATCTCCGAGTCTCGCTGAATACCTGCATCTTTGGGCAATTAACGTGTCAGATCCGTTGGGTCCGCATGGCACCCCCCGCTCCGACGCCCCTCTCGACCACGGCGGACAAATGAGAGTGGGGGCGAAGGTTCCCAGGCGAACCCGTCGAGAAGCCGCTACCGCCCCTGTCACTGTGGGAGGCGGGCGTTCTTGGCCGGTGCCTTGCCTCACATTGTGAGGGGGGTAGGTTGCGGTTCCGAGTGGGCCGACGCGAGTCATCGAACTCACTCAGGGGAGACTCTCCCCTGAGTGAAAACAGCCTACGATTCGTATACGAACGTGACTTTCCATGTTCAACTCTGCTTGATACTATGCCCAGAGCCATTGAGCCCCCGAGCCACCTCCCTCCTGAGCCATCCCCTCACCCAGAGTGGCATATATACAGCAACGCGTACGGCATTGTGCTCGGGGTCGAGCGTCGTGCCCAGGAGCGGCTTGCCATCAACCCCTCTGGTCGGGAGGAAAAATATAATCTCCTGTTCACTCGAGTGACCGGATTCCTCCTTATCGAACTGTTCAACGAACGCGCGATCCTTTCCGTGGAACCTTGTGCATCACTCGCTTTGGAGATTATATCGCCCCCCGTGGCAGGATGTACTACCCACGACCTTGTATTTGGGCTCGGCAGATACTTCTACGAGTACTTCAAACGTACGTGTGCGTTCGGTTCATCCCATATTGTTCAGCGTCTCACTTTTCTCACAGATCGTAAATCAGCCATCCCCGATGAAACAGAGGACATGATCGACGATAGCGAAGGCTACGCGGCCGCCGGAGTCGAAGTACGCATATCTCACCCGCCGTGCCCCTCTCTGTTCCTCATGCTTTGTTAGGCTCTCGCACGTGACGGTTATCGATGTTCGGTATCAGGCAGTTTCGACAACGATATCGTCCTAGAAAACCCCCGAGTTGAGAAAGAACGTAAACAACAAGATTGTGGGGTCGCTAAGGTCCAAGCGCACCAAATTTTTGGCGGGTCGACGGTGCAGGACTTTGGGAGTGCCGCACTGAGCAAGGTACGCGTCGTCGCCACGTCTCGAGTCCCCCGTTGTCTCCGTTGCTCACACCTATTGCCCAGGGTGAATGCGCTCCCACCGCCATCACCATTTTCAAGCGCTTTGGACTGGGAGATCTTGCCGATGAACTTCTTGTGGCAAATGGCGGGTATAACCTTGGAAACCTTGTTTCCCTCTCGCTGGACATGCGGTTCCAATTCGACAGCTTTGGAATTTCTCAGTGGCATGAGCCTGATGCATGCTCAGCCAGACCGCTACAATGTCTGCGTCTTCCACGACGCGCTAAAGGTAAATTTCACTCGGGATCAATACCTTCATGAAGATGATGGCCACTTCTTCGTCACATTCTCTTCGCGCGAGATGAATGCACGGCTTCCTGATCGCAGACTGCTCACCCTTCACGCGGTGTGTGCTCGGGTTGTGCACCTGTCTGGTGCTGCCCGGGTCATTGTCAAGGAGTTGGAGGAGTGCGCCGTCGATGAGTTGGAATAGGATATCGAGAAACAATTGTCCTTTGATGACTCGCCCCTTGTTTCACTGTTTCATGTAGTCTGTATCGCTTTGCTCTTCAAAGTATCGGCGACATTCTCACCTCTCCACAAAATTCTGGGTCATGGTCCATTTGCAACTTGGGAGAGCTCTAGCCCGTATTGTATTGTCTGCAAGCCCCTATGGAGGCCATTGACTGGCGAAATCAAATCTCCCGTGCGTCTGTTCGACGTGGTTTGGAGTACCTTAACACGGAGTGTGCGTGTTATCCTTGTAAGAGGATGGTTCGGCGACGCGTTGATCTCCCGCTGAATGCCTGGCATCTTTAGGCAATTAAAATTTAAAGTGTCGGATCCGTTTGGTCCGCCATCGTGCATGGCGCCCCTCTCGACCACAGCGGACAAATGAGAGTGAGGAGCTAAGGTTCCCAGGCGAACCCGGGTGCCATTGTTGAACGTTGAGAAGCCGCTACCGCCCCTGTGGGAGGCGGGCGTTCTTGGCCGGTACCTTGCCTCACATTGTGAGGGGGTAGGGCATATGTGACTGTTGCCGTTCCGAGTGGGCCGACGCGAGTCATCAAACTCACTCAGGGGAGACTCTCCCCTGAGTGAAAACAGCCTACGATTCGTATACGAGTCACCCCCCGAGCCACCTCCCTCTTGAGTCATCCCATCGCCCAGAGTGGCCTAAATACCGCAACACGTACGGGATTGTGCTCGGAGCCGAGCGTCACGCCCAGGAGCGGTTTGCCATCAAGCCCTCTGGTCGGGAGGAAGAATATAATCTCCTGTTCGCTCGAGTGACCGGATTCCTTCTTATCGAACTGTTCAACGAACGCGCGATCCTTTCCGTGGAACCTTGTGCATCACTCGCTTCGGAGATTATATCGCCCCCCGTGGCAGGAGGTACCACCCACGACCTTGTATTTGGGCTCGGTAGATACTTCTACGATTACTTCAAACGTACGTGGCACTGTGCGTTCGGTTCATCCCCATATTGTTCAGCGCCCCACTTTTCTCACAGATCGCACACCCGCCGAGGACTCGACATCAATTACACACCTTTCGAGTCCCTTCTCCGACAACATAGAGAACATGACTGCCGATAGCAAAGGTTACGTGGCCTCCAAAGCCGAAGTACGTATATCTCACCCACTACGCCCCTCCCTGTTCCTCATGCTTTGTTAGACTCTCGCACGTGACGGTTATCAATGCTCGGTATCAGGCAGATTCGACAGCAAACCCGTCAAAAAAAACTGCCGAGTTGAGAAAGAACATCGTGGGATCACTGATGTCCAAACGTGCCAAATTTTTGGCGGGCCGACGATGCAGGACTTTGGGAGTGCCACACTGAACAACGTATGCATCGTCACCATGTCTCGAGTCCCCCGTTGTCTCCGTCGTTCACACCTATTGCCCAGGATGAATGCGCTCCCACTGCCATCAGCATTTTCAAGCGCTTTGGACTCGGAGATCTCGCTGATGAACTTCTTGTGGGAAATAGTGGGGATCACCTTGGAAACCTTGTTTCCCTCTCGCCGGAAATGCAGTTCCAATTTGACAGTTTTGGCCTGTGGTTCGAAGCAGCCACTAATGTGGTATGTTATCAGGGATTTCTCAGTGGTGAGCCTGATGCGTGCACAGCCGGACCGCTACAATGTCTGCGTCTTCCACGATACACTAAAGATAAATTTCGCTCGGTATCAATACCTTCACGAAGATGACGGTCACTTCCTCGTCACATTCTCTTCACACAAGACGAACGCAAGGCCTCCTGATCGCAGGTTGCTCACTCTTCACGCGGTGTGTGCTCGGGTTGCACACCTGTCTGGTGCTACCCAGGCCATTGTCGATGAGGAGGGTATCGTTGATGAGTTGGAATAGGATATCGAGGAAACATGTAGTCTGTATCGCTTTGCTCCTTCAAAGTATCGGCAACATTCTCACCCCTCTCCACAAAATCTTGTGCCGCTCTGGGTATGGTAGGGTACATTCGTAACTCCACAGGGAGAACCCCAGCCCGGACCGTATGTACTCGTCTGCAAGCCCCGATGGAGACCATCGAATGGCGAAGTCAAATCTCCCGTGCGTCTGTTCGACATGGTTTGGAGTATCTTGAACGGAGTGTGCATGTGATCGCTGTAAGAGGGTAGTTCCTGTTACGTCCTCACCTCACACGCCCCGTCAACGCAGACAGACAAGAATGCCCGTCTGCCGGTCATGGTATGGATTCATGGGTTTGTAGATCATCCCCTCACTCCGTCTCCTCTGATCTAATATCATGAACGTCGTTAGCGGACTGTTTCGTAGCTCTGGTGCCAGCTGATTGTACGACAGGGGGCCTTTGTCCAAAAGAGTATCGAAGCCGGAAGATCTGTAATAATGGTCACGTTCAAGTAGGCGTCTTCCAAACCACTCCAGGTGTGGATTACTGACCACATGTACTCCTTTAATCAGCTATCGAGTATGGCTACGCCGCTAGCCGCGGTTGACGTAAGTGAACTTACAAATCTCCCTCGCCCGTCCCATTTCTGAAATAAATGCATATTCCAGCCCATGCGGCACAAACTCCCCTCACCCCCACCATCGAGCGACCGACTTCCCGTACGTTGTGAATGGTAATCACTTTGGCAACGCACAATCGTGATACTGTGATGCACGAGTATGAGTTTCAGTCCGTTCAAGGATACACGTGTGCTAATTTGACCTCGTTCACGAGCTTCTCGGCGGCCTGTGCTTTGTGCAAGGATGGCCAGATCTACTCGTAAGATCTTCGGCGACCGCGACAACTACTGTGAACACCACTACACGACGCACTGTGGGAAATCTCTTGAAGGGACTTCAGTCCAGAACGGAATCAGCCCAAGCGCTCGGGATCAAACATGTGGAGCTCAAGGAGGAGCACTCCCCTAGTATCCGGACTCAACTCACCTCTGTGGCCTCTGAGGAGGAGGCTTTGGAACGAGCGGACGATATCGGGAAAATCCGCGCTGGATTGCGAGAGAAACACACCCAAGCCACCATCGAATTCGCAGCTAATTCAACAACTCCGCAACGTTCAGGACGAACTGAAGCGTGCAAGCTGCCCCGCTGAGGAGGCTGGGAAAATTCGACGCGACTTTCAAACTGAGGGCATGAACCTTATCCGTTGAACGATGTGCCCCAAGATCGTTGAGTTCACGAACATCTGTTTGGGTTGGTTGGAAAGATCGACGACCTGGAGGGACTGTCAAGGGGAAGAAGAATACAATCTCCCAGCTCGAAGTCAACTCGAATGAGGCTAGGGAGTGCGAGTCTCGGTCGGCAATCAGATCAATCAAGGCCCAGACACGCCCTCCACATCCCCTCACTTCAGCAATCATTTCGAGTCACATAACTACCCCTCGACCCTCCCCGGAAATCCGCCATCCTCGGTGGGTATGGTAACCGTTGTAACACTCTCCGCGAAGTCCCTCCCCGAAGCACCCAAGCTCGCATTCTTGGGACAGCTGCGATGTCTGTTGTGCCACGGTCGGTGTCGCTGCGGAAGTAATTACCTTGCTTGCAAGGTCTCTGGAACCCCCAACATTATAGCGCCCTGTTGTCTGGACTTCTCGACAAGTGTGCAGGCTAGATGGTTTTCTATTGCAGCGCTATTCGGTATGTTTGGCATAGTTCGGTCATGGGATCGATCTCTGTCGGGTTCGTCCGGCTGTGGGCGTTCATGGCCCCAGGCTCTAAGACGTGCACCAGGCGGTACCATTCTCGCTCTCCTTTGCGAGCATGAACCGCCCTACGACCAATTACTCGGGGCTTATGTACTATTCTGACATACTGAACCACCGGACACCAAACTGACCGTTCCGCGGTCTCTGCTGCGGTGGGGTGATTGTATTTGAATCTGACCAGAATGCAACGCTGTTTTTGAGGGCTCGGTATAAAGACCGTCATTCCCGTTGTCAGAGCGGTCGCCCGGGCCTGGACCCGGTGGCCAGGTGCGTGTAACCCACTGATATAAATATCCCATCGGTTGGCCTTTCGTACTCCACGAAATGTCGACACGGTCAAATTTATCGCCATGTTATGGTGTCGAATTCACAAAAAATGGATCTTATGGGGTTGTGCGAAGCTGCACCGCGGTAAACCCAACATCTTCATGATCAACCACCCTATCACGGGGTCAGTCGCATCGGTACTACAGCATCGTACGCGGCTCGGACATGATGTTGAAGAAGTCTAAGTTTGAATACACAGAAATGAATCTATCGGGATCTTTCTACTGCACTCGTACCACTGGGGCAACCCACAGGTAGGTGTGTATGTACGAGGCACAAGGGGAAGGGGTTCAGTGTTACTCAGCGCTTTGGCAATGGTGTTCGCGTCATGACAGACCCTTGGGAGAATTGATCACTCTAAACCTGGATGTTCTGGGATATGTGTGTATCAATAAATTAGCAGAACGAGTTGGAAATGTTACGGAGCAAGCTCTCCGGCCATACGGTCAGGCAAGCAAGGTTTTTGCCGACACCCGTCGGCGCTTTTCTAGTGTTAGACCGCGTTCGGAAACACGGCTTTGACCGATAGTACGAGGATTCCGGTTGTCATATGCATGGGACGACACTACGAGCATCGACAGCGACGTTGATACAGAATCAGAATCCGACAAGTACCTACCCTTAGATCCTCGAAGGACTCATCGAGATCTCAGCTCCGTGTTACTGCCATGCGCTCGGGGACCGGGTCCCGCACCTCGGTACACCTGGTCACCTTCCTAGTTCCCACCCTCACGGATTTCATAAATTTCTCACGCAGGGATTTTTATTTCTCTGCCAACTCTCGACGGCGCTTGCCACCACCAGCTTGCCACCCATTCCACGCGATTGGATCCCGCAAACCCGGCCCTCAGGCTGCACCCAACATATTTTCCTTCGATTCCTCCCTTCTCTCAATGACTATTTATCACACAACATACATACCTTGAACGGCATTTGTTAGAACTCTGCGCCCTGAACGACGATTTGGGGTTACTACCCCACAACCGACCTACATGAACATATTCTCTCATCTATTCATCGCCATACTCCCTGTTTACTCTTTCCTGTTAGATATCACCAAGACCATGTTCACTCATTTACCTTTTGCTTTCTTACCTTCTCAACTATCCCGCATACCTTCTTCTTCCTCCCGACCTGCAATACCAAACCCTCGTCAGTGCCTCTATGAATGCTACGTCAGGTCCAGAGTAGGCGACCATCCGGACATCAGCGCCTCGGCCTTGGCGATGCGTTAATCTCGCGCTGAATCTATGCCTGACATCTTTAGGCAATTAAAGTGTCGGATCCGTTTGGTCCGCCATTGTGCATGGCGCCCCGTCCCCGCTCCGACGCCCCTCTCAAGCGCGACCCGAGCGGAGGGACTTTGATTTGGTTTCATCTGCGGCCGATGTACTCTCGTCCGTCTCATGCACCTTTCTCGTCTTCCTCATGTTCATTTTTCGCCGTTCTTCAGATTTCTCCCTCGTCTCGCTGCGTAAACCTCACGATAACGATGGGCGAGCAGAATCAGCATCGTTATACACTGACGATGATAGTTACCGGCTGTTGGGCCCGCCAACTCAAGACCGCGTGGTGGGGGTGGATGGTCCTGGCGACAACTCCGACCGGGTTAGTGGGAGGTTCCAACTCCAAGAGAAAGCAAGGCAGCCGGCGAGGTCTTTCGAACGTCCAAGGTGGAGGCATCTGTGTTTGCACGTATTCTTGTGTGTCGCGAGCTATCCAGTCATATACGCTGGAACGCTTCTGGCAAGAAACAGGAGTTTATTTTGGGCTCGTGTGATTGTGGGACTGTGGTGTGCAGCGGTTGGGGTGGTCATAGGATGGAGTTTGCTTGCATACGCATCGAGGTTCCTGGAAGCCGCCAGTGGGTATTAGATCTTGCTCCCGCCATGTTATTCCTGACGACTTTGCTGTGTGACTATTCCGCAGCGTGGGCAACCATAATTCACCTGAGTTACGGGAACAACGGCTCGGGAATGAAGCTAAAAGATTTGGCTCGGAGCGCAGATGAACCTGCGAGCATCACCGGTGGTTTGTTGCTACTTTTCAGGCGAGTGACAAGCCGAGGGACGAGCAGAAGTGCCAGAAAATCCTACGAGTATTGCGTTCCTCCTTCTGTCGATGATCTCGTTCGGGGGCTGACTTGGTGACAGTGATCGACCTTGGCCCCTCGTCATCGCCTACTTCTTCATTCTGGCAACTGTTGCCCCCTGTTTGCCGTTCATACTTGGCCGCGTTGTGAATATCGACACACGTGTGGTGGTGAGACGACCTCGAGCACCACCCCCAAACATGAAGATCGCTTATTGCTTCTCGACAGAACCAGAGAATGTTCTATACGGAGATTGAAGTGTCTGGGGACCTATCACTGGACGATATCAAAGGCGCTTCGGCACAAATGGGCTCATTTGCGGTATGTCTAGTCACTATGTGGAGCGCTGTGCCCCAGAGACTGATGTTGGGAATTATAAAATCCAGAATTACGCCCGCACTTGGACGCTCGCACCATTCGCGGACCGATCACAGGTACCCGCGGCGGTAAAAATCCATTGGGGAGACGATGACGTCTATTTCGGGGAGATAACAGCCGCGGAGTTAGCTCCAGGGGGACACGGTCACGGAACTTTCAACATCAACTCGTCCGCTACTGATATCAAACCCCAAGCGGATAACCTCTTCGCCAGGTCGAACAACAACACCGCGACTGGTGAATTGATTAGGTGTGTAAGTTTTGGGAGAGAATTAGATTCAAATTGGACTCGCGGCGTTTAGGATACCACGGTGGGGGATTAGAATCCATTGTGGAAAGCTTCCGGACCCCCAGATCTACATGTATGAGTGTCCCGGTCCCTCGTATAGTTCTCGACTCCTAACCACGACAGTACAGGACACCCCGGACACAATCTGGCCGAACCTACATTTACACTCCAAAGTTGCTGATCGACAAGCTTTTCGCAAGCTTCTCCGTACCCACTCCAGAAAAGTTGAAGACAACCGACCTATCCTCCTTGGAGGGGTCAGATAAATTGTCATCCAACGTGGACCCCAACGCCGTTTCGTACGTAGGTATGGAACAACGGCGCCTCACCAACTGTGACAGGGCTCGATTGACTTTTGACAGCGAAATTCTTCGATACCGGCCTCGGACATTCGTTCCACTCAACCAACGTTCAGGACGGTAGGGTTCGTTATGATACTCCCTCGAAAACTTCAACTCACAACCATCAAAGGTGAAGCAGGGGGCGGTTGGGCAGGTGTCGAGATCGTTCTTGTTCGCTTGAACAACAGTTTCGTCCCGGCTGGCCAATTTCCCGTCTTTTCCGAAGTTCCGGAGGTCGATGCTGGGGGTAGGGAGACCAGGATCGGTTACGACGCGGCTGCCTGCGTCGAGCTGTACGAACCATGGGTCATCGAGGTCTTCCACAATTCGGACCTTGGGCTCGTCGCTACGGTTCGGATCGTCGAACAAGCAAATTCCATCAAGAGCGTGCTTGGAGAACAAAACATTGGGTTTGGGCGGAAGGGCGGGGTCCCTCGCGTCCTGAACTCAACGGGAAAATATCCTCCCTTCTTCGTGAGGTGGTTTTCCACATCTTTGGGATAGACGATACGATTACTGACCCTGGATGGCTCAACCAGTCACGATAATGGCATAAACCAGATGCTGAAAGTGCGGTATCCACAATGTTTTCCCCAGTGGCCCTAATTTCTGACTTCCATGAAGGACAACGGTTTGGATGCCAGGTATACCCCGTCCCCGACGGTGAGCGTTGAAATCACCTTCCACCGTTATCATGGTACTGATTTCCATCACAGGTTGTTTCCTTCACCGATGGGGCTGGACCGGAAGGCTACACTTCTCTCTCAGCTTCCCGCTTTGCCTCTATCAGGGCATCGTCTGACGCCTCGAACGTTCTGCCTTTCCTCTCGGGCTCCGGTAGGATGATCGCCAACTCCTACCGGAGTGAAACGCTCGCCTGGGCGGAGTTTGCCCCGTGGCAGCTTGCCACACTGCTGGGAGTTTCGCTCTTACTTGGGGTAATCGCAGCGTTTTTCCTCCCAACGTTACCCCTGGACGTACCGAGGAGAGGGTTTGGCTTGTTTAGTTGGATAGCTGCCTTGCAGGGTCAAGAGCTTATGAGCGACGCGACCAAACACGGAGTGAAAAAGTTAGAGGAGCTTGAAGAGCTCGAAAAAACCTTGGGAGAAAAGAGGGTGCAATTCTACGTTTAGGTGTAGACCGTAGGGAAAGGGGTATTATTCCGGACCCCTCTGTACGTCCGTGGCCGATGGCGACAACCGTAGAGGAATGGAACACAAAAACACCATTTGACCTCCATGATGCCACAGCTTGGAGACCGTGGGGGCACTACGAGGTCCACGCCAGACATGTCCTCCCGTTCCCCTCTTGGGGAATCGTAGTAAAGCTTGAGGTTTTGGAGGTTTGGGAGGAGCCTCTGGGTTCCCTGAGAGGGAGGAATCGAACAGTTGGTGTAAAGTGTCCAAAGTGCCGTCGAACGTTCAACATGAAGCTGTGTGCTTGTTAAGCTTTTTGGGAGTGAAGGGATCATGGGGCATGGGCGCCGTGCGGATACGAAATCACTTGACGAACGGAAGCAAACCGAGGTGGTATAAGCTTCGGAGTGGCCAAGGCTACACAAGATTCCCCCCGTGCCAGGAGAAGAAGTCGACGTCGGTCATGAGGGTGTGGTGGGGATGGGGGACGTCTGTGATATACAACGAGTAGCAGGTCATGGAGCGCGCAGGGAGGGCGAAGGTGTCGTGGACGAAGTAGAAGATGATCAGTTCCACGAGCTCTTGAAACTTCCGTCTCCCGTCCACGGTCGGTGAAAGACGCCACAGCCGATAGACAACATATTCATTGAGTAAAATACATGTTTCACTCAAGTACGAAGCCGATGTCTTCAACGGTTCTCTGATTCCCTTCGTCCAGAGGGAACACCTTCAGCGTGAAATCACAACTCGCCCATGCATTCAGTGACTCGTTGCTCGTGGAATACGCACGATGAGATAAAGTAACGATTGTGGAGTAGGACATTGACCGAAAGTGGGGCCAACACAGAAACGAGAGGCCATCCCACTCTAGTAGCCCGTGCGTGCAAAAGCACTGCGCAGGGTTCACGACCCAGCATCGGCGGCCTCGAAGTTTCGGGCGAAGGGTTGGGAAAGTGGAGAGTGGGGGTCATACGGGGGAGGTCATGGAGGAAACTTCTGATTTGGTCGGATCTGACGCGAGGTGCGGCGGCCCAGATGCCAATACCCTGGGAGCGGTCAAATCATGTTGGAAGGAACCTTCAAAGTGACGCTCACTCAAGGTGCCCTCCTCGCCCAGACTCGAGCTCGTATTCGTCCCCGACAACCCCCGGGCCGTCGGCATTCGGCTGAGCGAATATCGAGCTCCCACCGCAACCGTGGGACTTTTCACCCGCGACGTATTCCACAGTCTCGGTCCGTACGTGAATCTCCTATACCAGTGGTTGGATAAGCAGGAGTAGGATACGAGTGACACGTGCACATACCCCGCGGTTATCTCCGCTTGAAACGCACGTCTCTCCGATGGGACCCAGAGATATACAAAGGCCATCGTACGCTCTCCCGCGAATCGCCCTGCGCACGTTGAGCGTCGCGGGCAACGAGTTGCAATACACTGGGATAAAATCAGCCCAACCACATCATTGCACGACCCGGTTTTACGCACGTCTGCCCATCAAGAAGTATGTACATGAAAGTGTTAGGAAAGGCGCTGGACTGTATCAGTCCAAATCAGAAATAGTATGGACCAGGGCAAATGGTGGCTCACGGAAACAAGGGAGCCTATGGCACAGAGACTGGTCAACATCCCCGTCTGAACAGAGAACGCAATCTTTGGAGATGGGGGTGAGTCTTGAACTGCTAGCCCGTGGAACCACTTACGAGCGTATTGATCATTGTATCCGTGCTTGATGGTAGCGGTCAGCCAATGCAGAAGCGAGGCACGAGAGCGGGTCACCTTCGAATATTGGTTCTGGCCCTATGCAGTAAGACACAAAATACGGCCGTTATCAGAACGTCAGCTGCAACTGTGATGGTGTTAATCGAGGGAGTGGTGTGGTTCCGCCCGAAGTAGCGGTACCTGCCAGTGCGTTTACAGCCATAGAACCGCCCTACATGGGGAATCGTAAGTCAAAAGGGTCAAGAACCAGAGCAAAGAACGTACCCTGATTGTATCGGCCTCCGCGAACGTGTGGAGGGGTACACTGCGACACTGTGTGAGTTTATACTAGATAAAGGCGTCAAACACCCTACCATAGCACGGTATATACTGTTATGAACGAGATTTAGCGGTATCATTCACTCCTGGGGAGAGACAACATACCGATGGAGGCAACTGTGAATTGAGGGGGAAAGGTGAGCTGTGGCTTCCCTAGTGTTCAGCGAGCTTACGTACCAAGCCCTCCCACGATCAATGTACCCTTCGGAGCGATGAGGGAAGGGTGACGACGGGGAAGATGAAGGGGCACTCACAAGAGTCATAGTGAGGGGCACATTCCTCTGACTAACTAACGAGAGGTTTAACACACTCCAAGGATAGCCAACCATGCCCTACTGACATTTCCATATGCGAACCGCAAAGAAACTACGGCGGCCTTAGACAAGATGGTCTGGGACAACTCGGCGCACTCACGATTGCACGAGAAAGGCGGTGAATGCCTTTGGGATTTCATGTTTAGGTCAATTCGAAGTGCACGCAGCTCCAGAGATAGCTCACATTTGGTATCACCTCGCCCTCAACATCCACGGTGAGTATGCTAGAGCACAGAGAACGAGGGGGACTTACAATGAGGCTCCTGTCGCGTCAACTGCGAGTGAGTGAAGGGGGAGAACGGCGGATGCAGCTAGGACGCACCAAACGACGTAGCCTAACTTCTCCGGGGTATTGAAACCCGTGATGAGGTAGGCGTAGGCTGGAACGTAACGTCTGAGACGGAAAATAGTGGGGGTGAAAATTTGAGGGCGTCTCTTACCTGTGTGGCAGATTAGCGCCTGATGAACCGTGTCGGACACCATGGTTGCAACAACCTAAGTGTACGCAATGAGAATTAGGCGACCAAACTGCAGTTCACTGGGACTCACGACGGCCTTGGTGCCAAAACCATCCCTCCCACTGTAATGCTGGAAATAGTAGAAGACCTGCGCACAAGATACTATACGAACGGCAGATGAGCGAAACGAGGAGATGGAGGACCAGAACGATTCACCTCCGTACAACCTGCGTGAAAATATGCGAATCAGATGAGGAAGGGGTCAAGCGGGCGTTCCAGCTCACACCGTAGCGAGAATCACGCCGACGTAAAGTGCGCCGAACCTAGAAACGCCAAGTGGTCGATGTTAGCAAAGCGAGATGTGGCTATGAAAGAAACGTACGTGTTGTCCATCGTGCGGGAGAGAGAGGATAGAAGTTACGGTATGGGTGTCGCCAAGCACTCGACCATTTTCTGGTTGCCTTATATTGTGGCACTGTGGGCGCTTTGTAAGTATGTAAGCTTTGAATCGGAAGTAGCCCACAGGATAGGCGTCACGGCGGATTCCCAGGATGGCCGACTCGGCTGCGAAGTACTTACTTACCGTAAATGCAGTGACTTGAGGCCCGGGACACTGAGCCAGATCATGTCGAACACGATCCCCCGCAGCTCACGCGACTCCGAATTGATCCTAGCCTGTTGTAAAACGATATGTTTGAGTATGGGAAACAACACAGTCGCTTTAGCTTTTTTTCGTTGATGCCAGCGCATGGGCGTCATCGGGGGTAGACACGGGGATAGCGAGGACTTGTCACATGGGGCCCACATTGACCGGCATCGACGGGAAGCCTGGTGATTGGAGACGGGCCCAGTGTAGGTGTCTGTGAGGTATCTTCAAAGACCAACTGCTCGATTTTGGCCACACCCCGCCACCAGACCCCTGCAGCGAGCAATTCGATCCCTACGGCGGGGGTAACGTGACATGATGAGTAAGTCAAGTGGTGAGAAATGGGTTGCGGGGTTACCCGTTGACGAAGATGTGGGTGTCTTCACGAACGGCATCATGGACCTGGTCAAGCCTGGCCAATTACTATTCTGGTCTTCGTTGCAACTCCCAAGTCTCTCGCCGATCACCGCTTCTCGGGATGGTATTGACGGCATCCAACGGCACGAGATGTCTGCCTTTGCGAATCTGGATTTTTCCAAGTTTCTGGTGGAGCTCGATGAGGAATCGAATAGCAGCAGGGATCAAGTAACTGGGAAGAAACAAAAGGTTTACTTTCAATTCCTTCTTCCCCACTTTCGTGCTGCATCCTACTACAGGGAGCGCGTCATCTTGCAGAGCCAGCCCCGGGATCATGCGGTTAAAAGCAACAGTTTTTGAACGCGTTCGGTCATTCCAGTGGGTTCTACCCGTCCGACTTTCAGAGGTTCCACCTCGAGTTTTAGCCAACGAAAGGGAAGATTATTCCTCCCCCTAGCCAATCTGACCTGGTATCTACGAGGTGTCATGTACCCGAACTTACGGCTCAGAATTTTCCAGGGAAACCGCAAACCTTGTCGAGGCATCCCCACCTCGAACGCGACCGCCTCATCGGGCACAAAGTGTGGGAGCGCCTCCACAGGTCTGTTCTGGGCTGGTGATCCCCCTCCATTTCCCACCGGGGCAGGGCACGGGTACTTCTTAGCACGTCCCGGCAGGAGCGAACATCGGATCCTCCGCTCTCGCACGTATTCAACAAACTGTAGGCGCGGGATTCGATGTCCGTCTCATCCGGTTCTGGAGCCCCCAAGGACTCTCTAGAGATTGTCGCCCGCGAAGAGAAGTAGGACCCGTTCGGCCCTGATGGGCTTCGTTCATGTTCTCTCGGATTTGAGAGCCGTCATAACCTTGGTGGTTATCGATTGCCGCCACGCGGCATCGATGATGGCACTTTGACGACGATAGCGTCTGCTACGCGCGACCCTGTTTCAATCAACTTCGTTGGTCTCAACCTATACTCAATATCGCTGTTCTTAATGGATGGTTTGCTGACTCTATTCCCTCACCTCGAGCGCATTACGGCTCCGCCGTGGGCGAAGGAGCTTATCAAGGTAACGAGAGAAACGGCGCTTTGGATGTGGAAGTAGTTTGGCGACGTGTTGGGCTTCCATAACGTTGGATCAGTAACGCGCTTCTAGATGAGGCAGCTGTTTATCGTGGACCCGTAAGTGTTGGGCGGTGCCCGAAAAACGGGGGCTGGTGAGACTGACTACACCGTTCTTAGCACATACTCGAGGGGAAAGCGCTATTTCGTTCTGCTTCGACATCCCACCGTCCGATATCCAGGCGATCTGAAACTGATGCGAGCTCGTCATCTCGAAAGCTCCTCCCTGTTAGGTTACTCTTTCGCCGATAACCGGACCGACCCTGACCTGAGGCTTCTGAGATTCAGCCCCGATCCAACTCTGGAATGATAAATTTGTTGAAAATCCAACTCTGACGCCGCTTCTCCCTCCCCCTCCGAAAATCGGTATATATGTCCTTCTCCCTCGTTCGTCCTCCCTTGTCTTCTCCCTCTCCCTTCTCCCTCTCTCTCCTCCCAAAAGCTCTCCCTATCGCTCTCTCGCCTCACGACCCGTCACGGACATGCCCGATTCCCCCGAGGCGGCTCTCCACTTCATCTTCATGTACGATCCGACGACGTCGACTGCCGCTAAATCTGCTAATCGCGCTCTGTATCTCAACAGCACGCAGCTCGTTTTTGTCGGTGCGTCCTCTTGCTCGAGCGATCTCGCGTTACGCCCACACATTACTCCCCTTCCAGCCTTTTGTACGTCATATTGATCCCGCTCGACCCGCTGGCGCTTATGGTCCCGTTCAGACGCCATCGTCGCCTGGGATTGGATCACCAGTTTCAGCCGCGAGTGGCGCT
>Ga0307511_10001091_pt1 | contig 28844 bp, 20 predicted proteins | sample 13_EM_MG_FD_200266 | JGI IMG/M metagenome (GOLD analysis project Ga0307511, IMG submission 200266) | Populus trichocarpa ectomycorrhiza microbial communities from riparian zone in the Pacific Northwest, United States - 13_EM | ecosystem: Host-associated > Plants > Roots > Unclassified | place...
TTTAATTTGTTATGTTATGCGCTTTCCTTTTCCGCTCGTGCTGATGAGGAAGGGAGATCTTAGGTTTTCAAAATTCAAATTTATATGACCGTTAATTATTACTCTTTTAATTAGTGGGCCGTGGATAAGGTAAAATTATACTTCCTTTCCTTTTCTGTTTTTTTTTTTTTTTAATAAGGTAAAATTATAATAATCCCCTATGAAAATTTGAAGGCGGCCAGGAAAATAGTCTTATCCTATAGTTATTTTCTGGGTTCATCTTAAAAAAAAAAAAACAAACACAAAAAAAAAAAAATTAAATCTATAATCACTAAAAATGATAAAAATATTTTTATTCAAAGTTTTTCCTTTCTGATTTTATCTATTTTTTTAAAAAAATATTAATAAAATAATTAATAAGATATCACTAATTACTCTTTAAATACTATAAAATTTCTTACCTGCTTGAAACAAAATGAAATTACATGTATCGTTAAATTTTTTGAAAATAGTTAAATTAAAAATACATTAATAATTCGAGAAAGAAAGTTAAAAAAAACCTAAATTGAACAAAACTAAACAATGAATTTTATATTGCTCATTCACTAAATTAAATAATTATCATATCCATTCATGTTTTGATAAATTTTTTTGTTAATTTAAATAGTAATTAAGAATTCTTGGAAATAAAGTATAGTTTTTTAATATTTTTTAAATGTAGACTGTGTAGAGGGGTTTATCATAATCTTAATTTTTTAATAGTTTTTATAATTCCATAATAAATAAAAGAGGCTGATGTGATGAACTCCGTAAAACAAAATCCAATTTTTACCTACACCATAGAATAAATAAATTACACTATCAAATTACATGTTTATTGAGTGTTTTTTTTTTTAAAAAAAAAGGGTGGGGGGGGGGGGTTTTGATAATTTGGTAGTATATTATTCTACAAACGCTAAGTAGAGTTGGGTAACTAGGAATTGAAAATTAAGATGATGTTATTGTAGACTTACATAGAACTTTATTAGTATCAAAGTATAGGATCAGATCACCATAAATCATGATGTTTGGCTAGCCATAGTTGAGGACATATTATTTTATAAACAATAGTCATTTTTTTTTTTGCACTCCTTATTTGTTTCTCTGCCTGTTTGAGAGTGTAATTGTGGTTGTTTTTTAAAATATTTTTCACTTGAAAATGCATCAAAATAATATTTTTTTTATTTTTTAATAATCATTTTGACATCAGCACTTAAAAATAATTTGAAAACATCAAAAAACTATTAATTTGAAGCAAAGAATAAAATAAAATAATTTTAAATTTTTTTAAAAGTACTTTTAAAATGCAAAAACAAAACGCTTTTTAAATGTTTGTGTTTTTTCTATATTGTTTTATTTGTTTGGAGATTCAAACCATTTATTGTTGCCATTGCTGGTTCCCTGCCTATATTTATAGTTTTTGTTTCTCAGGCGAGGTTTTGCTCTCTTTTTTTCTTTATAAGTTGTTGTTATGTATGCTTTAATTAGGTTTCTTTTTCTGGTACACTGGAAATAAAAAAGAAGAAAAAACTAGCGTTTTTTATGATAACTGGTATCAATAAAAAAATCTAGCGTTCTCTACGATAACTGGTATTCATTTAAGCACAAATTAATTGGGTTTGTGTGTTTAGCTCATTCATTGCTTCTGGTGTTGATTTCCTTGCCTATATTTTTTTTTAATTTTTTTTTTCTTAGATGATATTTTTGTGTTGCCTCTCTATTTCTTTCTAAATTATTATCCGCCATGTTTTTTGTTTTTCTACCCAATTCTATGTGTGTGTGTGGCCATTCTTGCTTTATTGTGTTTTTTTTACTCTTACCTTTTCCTATACCTTCTTTAATTGTCTTTTAGCTATTTCCTTGGTAGATATTCTGGAAAGGTGGGACATGAGAAGGATGCTAACTTCCCAACCAATAATGCTTCATTATCAATATCCCTGAATATATTACAACTCACGTGACAAAGGGAAACATCCCCACATAGAAAAATGCTGAAGTACACTCATAACATCAGTCTGGGAAAAACTAACCTTTTATGCCATGAGACCATCACCACCATCCTATCCAAATATGGCAAAACTTACGATGAAATTAAGAAGGAGCTAGATTGCCCACCATGCATTTAAACATATTTCCATAACCAATAGTGATGAAAAGGCTCCATAAATGATGATCATGAATCTCTATGATTGATCTCGATAAAAACCTCCATGAACAGTCTCCATGCAAATGAATCTTCAAGATCGCTCTCGTCAAAAATATCCATGAATAGTCTTTTTTATGTTCCAGACTAAGTTAAAGTATTTTAAGACAGCGCTGATGTTTTTAAAAAAAGCAGAAAAAATATAGTTAAGTGTGGAGCTCCATGCACTAATAAAAAAAAACAAAGAGAAGAAAAGGAGTTAAAAGTTAAATCCATAAAAATAAAAACATCAAACCCTAATTCAATTATCATATTGAGAATTGAAAATATCGAAAGCTAACTTTCCTATGATTTGACTTTGTTCTTCTTTAGTAGCGTCCTCCATTTTTCTGTTAGCGGTCAACAATAACAGAGGAACTAGGGTTTTAGGGTTCCCCTTCCGCTCTCTCTGAACGCTGAGGTTGTTCTTTATTGCCAGTAAATATAGTATTGCTAATTTGGGCCAACTGGTAGGATCTTTGTAGAATTGCTGATTTGGGCTTCTGTTCTTATTGGTCCGCTTCCAATAACGGGCTTCTGTTCAACGACGCCCATTTTAACGGTAGAATTTCCACCGTGGACCAATGATTTTGAACCGTCACGTGTAGTTTATTTGCGTGCCCGTAACGCTGTCTTTACTCTTTACTCTCCGCTGACAAAATGGCCTCCAAATCAACCCAGTTACGAAGGACACGTTCCCTCCAACAACGACATCTGAAGCACGTTTCCCTAGAAACATCCCTCCACACTATAATCCCTGCACCCTCATTACACCTGATAAAACCCCTCAAAATGGGTAAAAAGAATAAAGAAAATAAATACGGTCTTTCTCTCTCTTCCATGTCTCTCTCAGTGTGTGATCAACGAGCGTCTCACGGATCGGATCTACGCTTTTATAAATAAAAAAGAAAAAAGAAAAACGAACGCGATCAACGCGGCTTTCTCTCAATTGACTCGCAAGATGGAAAAAAGAACTGTGAAGAAATTTAGCTTTTTTAGGGTTTCGATTATTCTATTTTGATGCATTTGTGGGTTGCGACCTGAAATTATGGCAGAGAGAGTTTTCTGTATTTGAATATTATTTTGTGGCTTATTATTTGGATAATTAGCAGTGGAAGAAGTCGAGAAACTACGAAAATGGCAGCCTCGCCTGTCAAGTTTCTCTTCGGTTTCTTGTCGCTTTCCGTCACTTTGTGGTTGCTCTTCATGTAAGTCATTCAATTAAGATCAATTTTTTTTACCGCGTCGAAATTTGGATTGATGATCGCTAGCATAAATGGATTGAAATGGCTGGTAATTTAGGCGCGTGAATGAATGTAAATAACCTTTTCTTTTGCGTGTTGTTGATAGAATGTAGTTGACTATGGTTCATGATTAAAGCCATGGAGATGGATAATTGAATGAAAGAGTCATGTTAATGTTACTAGAAGGAGACAAGGAGAAGTATATGATTATGTTTTGATAGATGATTTGGATTTAACAATTTGTTTAATGTTTTGTGGTTTAAGACATACTGTTCAGTTACCTTAGCGTTGATGGTAGATAAGCTTCGTTCAAAGTTACAGGCAGTTTTACGTGCTGAGATTAGATTAATTTTTATTGTGCATCTCTTTGCAGTTTTGCTTCTAGGTTGATGGCTTGGATTTTGAGCCGGATCTTGGGGGCATCTGTTGGATTTCGAGTTGGGGGATGGAAATGTTTGAGGGATGTTGTGGTGAAGTTTAGAAAGGTCAGTCCCTTTTTAAAAAATTGATTCCATTTTAGTTGTTCTTTTAAGAGTGAATTAGAGAGGATCACCTCTTTTGACATTTTACTAAATCCTTGTTCCATTTAAAAATAAAAATAAAATTGAATAAATGAATGGCTTGTAAAAGTAGGGTTATCCGCTGGTCATAATTCACATTGGCTTATATTGGTTGAATGATTCCATGGTCTGGAAGAATTTTTCTTAACTGGAATCTACAAACTATCTGTCACTCAAAAGTAGATTTTGACTTCAAATATACAATGAGCCAGTTTTACTAGAATTGAAATGTTGTTGTGAGTTTGTGATGAAGAACTTAGTGTATTCTCCTCAAATATACTGGTTTAGTGTATGAAGCATCGGACCATGCAATTAATTTTGTTATGAACTTGATAACTTACAGGGTCCTGTTGAGTCTATATCAGTTGGTGAGGTTAGACTTAGCATACGTCAGTCTTTGGTCAAACTCGGGGTGGGTTTCATTTCCAGGGATCCCAAGCTACAAGTATTAATATGTGACCTGGAGATTGTAATGAGGCCTTCTAGTAGAGGCACACAGAAAACAAAAACTCAGAGACCCCGACCGCGCACTTCAGGCAGGGGAAAATGGATGGTCTTAGCTAACGTCGCAAGATTTTTGTCAGTTTCTGTGACAGATTTGGCTGTGAAGGTGAGTATTTTTAATAGTCACTACTGTAAGGGAATAGCATATGTTTTTCACCATTCATTTCATGGGTAAAATATAGCATACAACTTGTAGTTGATCATTTTGTCAATTTCTGTTGTTTTTTTATTTTCAATTTTGTATTGGTTTTTGATTATTTGGCTTCCATCTATTTCTTTTTTTTCCTTCTCTTTGTTTAATAAAAGAATATTTTTTTACTAAAGGTGAATAAAAATGAATTTACAAAATTAAGCACCAGAAAATTTAGAAAGACACATTTTCTTAACAACTTGTTAAATGAGCATTTTTTTTTATATAAAAAAATCTGCTTAGCTTCTAGTAATCCTCCTCCTATTGATGCAATTGAGGTTAGTTATATATGTATCCTTTCCACAAGATAAGTAAATTGGAATAAGTTTAAAAATAATACATATGCGCTGATTGCATTAGCTCTTTATAAGTTATCACGAAGGAGTATAGCTGTAGTTTTTGCAGGGTCCACAACTGAAAGCTAATTTCATGTATTGGTTGAGTCAAATTAGTAAATGTTTAACACATCAACTGATCTGATCTTAGTCAAATCAGTACATGTTTTGGTTTTGTGTTTAGTATCAATCTGAACAGCTGAAACAAGTTCATTTTGTTCCAATTTTTGTGGACTAAACCCTGGTCAATGTAAACTTGGTTCTACCTGACTTGATCTTGACCTGCCTCTCAACCTACTGGTTTGCTTGGCCTCTAGTAGTTGGAGTCTGATTTTTTTTTTCTTTTTTTGACAATGAGACTTGAACATGATTCTTTAAAAGGATTGGGCATAACAATGTGCTAAGACAGCTACTGTTCATGCAATGCTAGAAAAGGTGGTGCTGAAAGTACACCTGGAGGTTCTTAAAGCACCTTTCTTTCTGAATTTGTGATATTAACTTGTATTTTACTCACTTATCATTCCCCCCCTTTTCTTCTGTTTTATATCAAAAATTGTTTCTGGAAACATGGCAGACACCCAAAGCTACAATTGATGTCAAGGAACTGAGATTAGATATATCCAAAGATGGGGGATCCAAGCCAAATCTGTATGTCAAGCTTAACATATCACCTGTTCTTATCCACATGGGTGAATCACGCATCATTTCTGACCAAATGCCTTACTTCAACAATGGAGGATGTATTTCTTCAGGAGAGGTGGCATTTGGTAATATGGACAGGTCTTCTGCTGCTTTTTTCTGCGAAGAGCTCTCTCTCTCTTGTGAATTTAATCATGATAGGTATTTTTCTCTTGATATGTTCTTTTCCTTTAATTGCAGTTGTCAGAAATCTGATCATAACTGCTCTATCAATCAGTGATTGATTAATGGCAAGATTACCACTGCTGATATTCAGAGTTTTAGGATGTTCTTTAATTCAGTTCTGACAGTTTGGATGCATTTCTTTCCCGATCTCTTCCTGTTAAAAGTTCTATAGAATGTCTTTGCCTCTTATTTCAGCTCTAGTTATAGACATGCCTGGTCTGTCAATTAAAGGTTCTTATGTATGTCTGTTTTGGATGTAGAGAAGTAGGTGTAATAATCCAGAATGTGGACATTAACAGTGGAGAGGTCACTGTTAATCTCAATGAGGAACTGCTTTCAAGAAAAAAGAGTTCATCCGATGCCTTTGCTCATACGGATAAAGAGTTGGTTGCTGATTCTTCAGTCTCTAAAAATCAACACAACAAACAATCAAAACTTGTAGCAATTACAAAGTATGCTTCCATGTTTCCAGAAAAGGTTGGTGGGCTTTCTATTTATGCCATTTAGATGGGATTGCTGATTACCACATGCCCTCTCTGTCTTCATGCTTCTGTTTTCTATTTCAGTTGCTTCTTTTTGTCTATGCAACTTCATATCTCATGCTAGAATAAGGCTATATATGCAACATGAAAAGCTGGTATTTGCTCATCTAGATCCTCTAATTCTATAATTATGGTGCTTTTGTATTTCTTGCTGATTTGCTGTAATTCTCGGTAGTTGATTTGCTACATCCTCTCTCATGAATACCCTCCATATTTCACATTTAGTTGTTCCTAGAGTTTGCTCATGCTCAAAAAGTCTAGTAGTATTTAGCTCTCAATTTCCTATCTTATCCTAAGCTTACATGGCAGGCCTCTTCAAATTTGAAAATTTTAATTGTTCGTTGAGCTTCCTATTTTTTTTGTCAGAGAACATATTTTAGCTTTTATGAGTTATTCTTGATCTATATATAAATTACAAAAGCCATCTGTGTCAAGATAAGACACGTGCTACATAAGCCTGATTTTTGCCTAAAAATCTGAATGCCAATGGAATCAACTGATAATCTTATTTTAATGTGACAGGTTTTCTTCACTTTACCGAAACTGGATGTTAGGTTTGTGCATCAAGAACATGATCTTGTTGTTGAGAATAATATAATGGGCATTCAATTAAGGAGCATCAAATCACGATCCGCTGAAGATGTGGGAGAGAGTACACTAATTGAAGTTCAAATGGATTTCAGTGAGATTCATGTATGAGCATAACAATTGTCAGAGCTCTTTTGGTGGTGTAATTTTCATATTTCTCATGCTGTTTGGCCTCTTGATGACCATGTTTTTTGCATTATATTTCAGCTTCTTAGAGAAGCTGGCACTTCTGTCTTGGAGATATTGAAAGTCGACGTGGTCTCATCTGTCTACATTCCTATACAGGTAATTCCTATCATTTCAATTACTGCAGTTTAGCATCTTTGTTCAGCAGATTTCCTATAGATGTATAATGGTGAGGGGCAATTGTATCACTGTGCTGAATCAGATAACTGACTTTGATGCTTACTTTTTCCTTATGCTGTTAGCTGAACATATATTGTTTTGTACTGGCTGATGCTTGGATAGCATTGTTGGAATATAAAAAATCGCTTATCATGTTTCATGGTACCTTTTCCATATCCAACTAAAGAGATGCTCACATAGATTGCTGCATTTGATTCTTTTCAAGGTTTCTTAAACTAGGAGGAAAAATAATCCTTGTTGGTTTGTGTTTTTTGGCACTAGTTAGATGTTTTAGTACCCTCAAAAGAGTTGTCGGGGTTTAACCCATTCTTGCTGCATATTTGGCCTTTTGATGGTGCAAGTTGTTGGTTTTGGAAGCAATTGATGCAGGCTGCTTTAATTTCTGGAAAAGCAGGCTTGATTTTAGATTGACTTTAACCGAATAATTCTTTTTTTTTTTTTACTTTTACATTCCTAGTTCTTGATGGAGTCACGTGTGATGATTATCATATCATTTAGTTTTCTTTGAATGGTGGTGAGGATAGATTTTATTTCCATCTTGTCAGTGGGAGTATTTTTCTTTAATTTTCCTGTTGTAACACAGGTCAGGTGGCAGATTATAACTTGGTGTTACACCCATATAGTTTTATGGGACCCTACCCTTTCTTCTGAACTCTTCAAGAACTGACCGAAATAAACCTACATTATGTTTTATATGCATCTAGTATTTAATGCCTTCTTAACCTAATCAAAAGGCACTTACTTATCAGAAGAAGAACCTCATCAATATTGGTAGCTTTTATAAGAGCTTTCTGCTGAGAAAAATCTATATCATATTTTCAATGAATCAAAAGGTCAAAGTTACCTTAGTTGCTGTTATTTTCTGTTGGAAGTATTATAACGACTATTTTGACATCTCCACAAAAGGGAATACTCTTTGTCAACAGATCCCTTTTCTAGTTGCCAAACATTGTGGGAGTGCATATCCTCACTATTGTGGATTTGTTGGGTCATAACAGCTGATCAATTGAAGGAATGCATGGATTTTCTTGCTCTTATAGGTCACAAGTCCTTAAGAGTTCTTTATAGTGATTTTTTCCTATTGAGAAAAAGAACATAAGGCTTTATGTATAAATTGAGAAAAAACTATTTAAAAAAAAATTGCTATCAGATAAATAAGGTTGTTCGATCCAGGGATGCACTCTTTCTTTTTGTTAGAGAATAATAAATTGAGCACTTTTGTAACAAAAATAGCAGAGTGATTTATATCTGTTTTAAGGCTGGGGAACTTAACAGTTTCCAGATTAATGATTCTATGCCTATTGCTTTGCTTATTCGTTGGATGCTCCGACTTTCAGCCAATCTCACCAGTTAGAGCAGAAGTTGATGTTAAGCTCGGAGGTACACAGTGCAACATCATAATGAGCAGATTAAAGCCGTGGCTGCGCCTCCACCACTCAAAGAAGAAAAAAATGGTGCTTCGAGAGGAAACATCTACTCCAGTTAGGTCTCCGACCACTGAATCCAAAGTCATCATGTGGACATGTACTGTCTCTGCTCCTGAGATGACTATTGTGCTTTATAGTATCAATGGTTTGCCTCTGTATCAAGTAAGTTATGTGCATATTAAATTATTAAAAGGTATTGAATTTTGTGAAAACAGCTGAGCTCTTACCTTAGCTCTCGCATTTTGATGGTGCCCCATATCTGCAGGATTTCTTTTGTGTTTGTTAACTTTCTAGTAATCTTCCTCAGTCCGAAACCTTTTTATTGTTATTATTATTATTATATAGTTTAGGGGAGAAAGGGGGGTTTTGAACTTGCAACCTTCTCTTTGGAGGAGAGGTTTGTCTATGATTTAAGCCATGACTTCATCGCTTTCTCACAGACCAGAGCATGGAAAACATGTATTTAAAATTTATGTCCTCATTTTAACTCTCAACATGATAATTTATCTTTAGTCACTTCCAGTAACTGGACCTTGCATCTTAAAAGTGGAAATCTTATAATATTTATTCAGCCTTTTTAGCCAATGTTGTAAGGGAACCATTTGAGTTAATGCATCTAAATTTCATGATGGTGAAAAAATTGCTCGAACTTGTCAATCTAGTTGTCAGAATGTTAGTAGGTCATTTGCACTCTTGCTTCACACTTGACTTGAGACATTTATTGTGAACAGGTTGTTTCACCTTTTTTAGGAATTTCAGGGTCACATTTATTGCGGACAGGTTGTTTCACCTTTTTTAGGAATTTCAGGGTCATACTTTAAAAAGTTTCATTATTGTATAGAGACTGTAGTGCAAAAATGAGAAGGAGAAAGAGTCTAAATCTTGAGTCTTTTTTGCATCTCCAAGTAAATTGATATTTCCCACATTCTTTTGTTTTTCTCTTTCAAGCTTCTCAATTATGAACCTAACAGAAGGATGAGAAGTTGAACTCTCTATTGGGTTTTAATTTTATGATTTAGGCTGAGTGAATGATTTTTTCATCTCAATTGCTCCTTTCTCCTCTTAAAGGATTCATTTCTACCATCTGTTTAGGACATCTGGGAATTGGTCCTCTTAGTATCTCTTACACCCAACAGACACTGCTGGTAAGATGTGTAATTAAGTAGTCAGCAATCTATATCTCCCTGCCCAATTAATAATTCACCATCTTTGTGAAATATTCATCAATATCAGAAAGCTAGCTTACTCTGAGTTTGAAACCTCCAAGTCTCAATCATATAGCATCTTAACTTTTAATTTCCTTGTGTAGGGCTGCTCCCAATCATCACATGTGTTTGCAAATAACATATCAAGCATGGGAACTGCAGTGCATATGGAACTTGGTGAATTAAACTTGCACATGGCAGATGAATATCAAGAATGCTTGAAGGAAAGCCCATTTGGTATGGAATCAAATTCAGGTGCCTTAATGCACATAGCAAAGGTTAGTTTGGATTGGGGCAAGAAAGACATTGAATCATCGGAAGAAGATGGTTCTAGATGTAAATTGGTCCTTAATGTTGATGTCACTGGAATGGGTATTTATTTGAATTTTAAGCGTGTAGAATCACTTATAACAACTGGCATTTCCTTTCAAGCTCTCTTGAAAAGTCTTTCAGCTTCTGGTAAAAGAACAGCACAGAGCCGAGGTGGTCGGTCATCTAAACCATCAGGGAAAGGGACTCGATTCTTGAAATTCAATCTGGAACGCTGTTCTGTAAACTTTTGTGGTGACACAAGCTTGGAAAACACAGTTGTTCTAGATCCCAAGCGTGTCAATTATGGATCACAGGGTGGTCAGGTAATAATCAGTGTTTTGGATGATGGCACTCCTCGTACTGCAAGTATAATGTCCAGTGTTTCTGATGAGTGCAAGAAGTTGAAGTATTCTGTTTCTCTTGATATTTTCCATTTTACTCTGTGTATGAATAAGGAGAAACAGTCCACAGAGATGGAACTTGAAAGAGCAAGGTCTATGTATCAGGAATATTTGGAGGAACGCAGTCTTGATACAAAGGTTACAGTGTTTGACATGCAGAATGCAAAATTTGTACAGCGTTCTGGTGGTCTTAAAGGAATTGCCATCTGCTCTCTCTTCAGTGCTACTGATATTAAAGTCAGGTGGGAGCCTGATGTACATCTGTCATTAATTGAACTAGTTCTGCAATTGAGGTTGCTTGTACACCATCAGAAGCTCCAGGTTTATGGTAATGAATCCAAGGAAGATGCCTCTAACATGAAAGACACTGATCAGAAAAAAGAAGCCCCTTCAGCACCAGAACATTTAGATAAGCATAAGAAAAGGGAATCCATTTTTGCTGTTGATGTGGAAATGCTCACCATATCTGGTGAGGTTGGAGATGGGGTTGAAGCAGTGGTTCAGGTTCAGTCAATTTTCTCTGAGAATGCCTGTATAGGATTGCTTCTTGAAGGGCTTCTTCTCAGTTTCAATGGGTCTAGAGTGTTGAAAAGCAGCAGAATGCAAATTTCCCGTATCCCTAGCACTCCCAGTAGCTTGTCTGATGCAAAAATACCAGCCTCCGTGACATGGGATTGGGTGATTCAAGGGCTTGATGTTCATATCTGCCTGCCATACAGGTTGCAGTTGCGCGCCATTGATGATTCCATTGAGGATATGTGGCGGGGTTTGAAGCTTATAACTGCTGCTAAAACTGCACTGATATTTCCCATGAAGAAAGAAACCTCAAAGCCCAAAAGGTCCAGTTCAGCAAAATTTGGAAGTGTAAAATTTTTTATACGCAAGCTAACAGCTGATATTGAGGAAGAACCAATGCAGGGTTGGCTTGATGAACACTATCAGCTGATGAAGAACGAGGCTTCTGAGCTTGCTGTCAGGTTGAAATTCTTTGATGAATTTATTTCCAAAGCGAGCCATTGTCCTAAAGTTACTGAAACAGTTGATTCTAGTCAAGAAAGAAAGGTTATGTATAATGGAGTTGAGATTGATCTGCAAAACCCATCAAATATTCAGGAATTGCGAGAAGGTATATATAAACAGTCATTTAGATCGTATTACAATGCCTGTCAAAAGCTAGTAACATCAGAAGGTTCGGGTGCCTGTGTGGAAGGATTTCAGACTGGTTTCAAGCCCAGCACTGCTAGAATATCTCTTCTTTCTATTTCTGCTACAGAGTTAGAAGTAAGTTTAACAAGAATTGATGGTGGAGATGCTGGGATGATAGAGGTTCTGAAGAAACTTGATCCTGTTTGTTGCGAGAATGACATACCATTTTCTCGACTTTATGGGAGTAATATTTTCTTGCGTACAGGGAATCTGGCTGTTCAGTTAAGAAATTACACATTTCCTCTTTTTGCTGCTACTTCTGGTAAATGTGAAGGTTGCGTTGTGCTAGCTCAGCAGGTAACACTAGAAGTTGCTTTCCACCCTCCCTTCCTTCCCAACTCCACGATGCTTCAAGTTTTCTTCTCTAGTTTATGCTCATTTACCTTGTCTGGCCTCTCCATTATCATATTGAAAGAACAATGGAAATGAAATCTACTAGCAATTACTCACTTCTATCATGCCATGGGTTTGAATTCTACCAATGAAATTTATCACAATACTGAGCTGATAGCTGGCCTTCCCATCTCAACTTATTTTTCGTAGTAGTTTAGTTGATTTCCATAGTTAAGATTAGATAAATTAGCTGGCCTGCTGAAGTGAGACCAAACCAAAAAATTATTATGTATGTTGACAAATAACTACTACTAAAAGAGGTCCAAATATTTGAATGTATGTGGATGGATAGATGGTCTACTTTGGAGAGAGGCCATCCCTTTAACTAAAATACCCTGGAATTAGTAGTAACTGGTTTGAGGTCATCATCTGACAATCTACCCAAAAATGGTAGAGAATAAAGTTCGGAAACCAAAGGTTTTGTGGTTAACAAATTTAAGGGTATCCTTTAAACAACATTTCCGATATGTCTGCACCAATTAATTTATTTGCGAAGTCAGATAGATTAGAGATTTGACCAGAGCATTTATTTTATGGCCATTGACCACTTTTTGTTCAATTAAGTGGATAACTAACTACAGCCCCCTTTCTCCTGAAATTAAACACATTCCAGTGCTCTTCATAGTATTTGCTTGAAACATTCTAGAAAAGCGTAAAAATATTATGGTACAGGCATTTGTTTTATTGGCTACAGTATTTGATAATGGAAGGGACTAGTAAGTCAGTGACATGATTTTTCTCAAATGCTTGTGGTGTGTCTAAATAGTAGAATTGCGGTAATATTGTTTTCCCACTGCCAGTGTGAGGTGCAATATGATGGCTGGCTAAACTTCCTGTTAAGAATAATGTATGAGACACAAGAACTAGTATCTGTTCTTCTTTATTTGCATCTCTATTCATCTGTGATGTTATGTCTTGACTCCCTTCCCCCCTCTGTGATTATGATTATGACTTTTCTCCTTTGAATCAGGCAACAAGTTTTCAGCCCCAAATTTACCAAGATGTCTTTATTGGGAGATGGAGAAAGGTGCGCATGCTTCGTTCCGCTAGTGGCACGACTCCTCCAGTTAAATCGTACTTTGATTTACCTTTACATTTTCAAAAAGGAGAAGTGTCTTTTGGAGTGGGTTATGAACCATCTTTTGCTGATGTGAGCTATGCTTTTATGGTGGCTCTTCGTAGAGCTAATCTAAGTGTTAGGAATTCTGATGCTCCACAAGTTCAACCACCAAAAAAGGAGCGTAGCTTACCATGGTGGGATGATATGAGAAACTATATTCACGGAAATATCACTTTATTCTTCTCTGAAACTAGATGGCACGTTCTTGCAACAACTGATCCTTATGAAAAGCTTGACCAACTTCAGTTTGTATCTGGTTTGATGAAGATCCAGCAATCAGATGGTCGTGTTTATGTGTCTGCACAGGATTTTAAGATTTTAATTAGCAGTTTGGAGAAACTGGCAAGCGGCTGTGGCTTAAAACTCCCTTCTGGTGCATCTGGTGCCTTACTTGAAGCCCCGGTCTTTACTCTTGAAGTCACAATGGATTGGGAATGTGATTCTGGAACTCCACTGAATCATTACTTGTACGCACTTCCAATTGAAGGGAAGCCTCGAGAAAAAGTTTTTGATCCATTCAGGTCTACATCTCTGTCCCTCCGATGGAACTTCTCTTTTAGGCCCTCCCCTCCCTCGTGTGAGAGTCAATTGCCTTCTTCCTCTTCAGTAGATAGCAAAGTTGTAAATGGAACTGTCTATGATCTACCTTACAAGCCAGAAAATGTTTCAACAGTTTCCCCAACTTTGAATATTGGTGCACATGATTTAGCGTGGCTGATTAAGTTCTGGAACATGAATTATCTCCCTCCACACAAATTACGTTCCTTCTCCCGATGGCCTCGCTTTGGAATTGCAAGAGCTATCAGATCAGGCAATTTATCATTAGACAAGGTGATGACAGAGTTTTTTCTCCGCATTGATGCTACACCTACTTGTATAAAACACATGCCTTTAGATGTTGATGATCCGGCAAAAGGACTTACATTTAACATGACGAAGATGAAATATGAACTCTGTTATAGCCGGGGTAAGCAGATGTTCACTTTTGAATGCAAGCGTGATCCTCTTGATCTTGTTTACCAAGGTCTCGACCTTTACATGCCCAAGGCTATCTTAGATAAAGTGGACTCTAACAGTGTGCCAAAAGCAGTTCAAATGACCAGGAATAATTCTCAATCCTCAGCTGTTAATAGAATTCCCAGTGAGAAACGCAATAATATGGGTGGTTGCACTGAGAAGCACCGTGATGATGGATTTCTTTTGTCGTGTGATTATTTTACAATCAGAAGGCAGTCGCGAAAGGCTGATGCTGACAGGTTATCAGCATGGCAAGAGGCTGGGAGAAGAAACCTTGAGATGACATACGTGAGGTCTGAGTTTGAAAATGGGAGTGAGAGTGATGATCACACAAGATCTGATCCAAGTGATGATGATGGATACAATGTAGTAATAGCTGACAACTGCCAGCAAGTTTTTGTTTATGGCCTCAAGCTTTTATGGACTATTGAGAATAGGGATGCTGTTTGGTCCTGGGTTGGCGGAATATCCAAAGCATTTGAACCCCCTAAGCCTTCTCCTTCTCGACAGAATGCGAGGAAATTGCATGAAGAGAACCAGTTAGATCCCAAATCTGAGGTGCTTCAAGATGATATCTCCAATCTCCCTTCTATCAGTCATAAAGTAGATACCCCTTCTCATCATGTGGAGACCTCAGGAACTCTTTCATCTCCATCACATTCAGCTAAAGTAAAGAATTCGTCATTTCCTTCAATTGGTATGTCAGCAGCACACCTTGTGATTTCAGTTTAAAGGATCTCACTTGGGAATACACGTGTTTTATTGAAGAAGCAACATTTCAGAACTCTCACTGTTTTTTGGTGTGATGCAATGCTATTCAGTGTGTTTATAACTCTTTTAAATATACTTGATGATTGTAATCTCAATTTTCTACGAACTTTTTCTTAATTGAGATCTACAAGCTACCATATAGCATAACATTACTGTTTTTTGCTTTGTAATCAGTGACAAATGGAAGTATTGATGATTCTGAGGAAGAAGGGACTCGTCATTTCATGGTGAATGTTATGGAGCCACAATTCAATCTTCATTCAGAAGAAGCCAATGTAACTTTTGAACCATGACTTTCTTAAATATTTGCTCACGTGGTCATTAACTTCTTCTCTTTTCCTGTGGTTATGATTTACATGTCCATATCTTTTTTCAAAAATTTATGAATAGAAGATTTTATTAGTGAGAAAGGAATTTGAGTTATAGCAAGGACTAAGGAGGTAAGAAATTCTTCAGACATTAGAAGAGGACCAAATAATTTCATGATTGTTTTAAATGTCCTATTTTGTGGCTTTATCTTCTGTCTCATTACTTTTTTCTTTTTTGGTGTTTTATTTTCATTAATATTCAGTTGATTATTTTATGCCACTGATATCCTAAGCACACCAGAAGCCTATGGGTGAGGGATTTTTGTGCTTAAGAAAGGAAAAGAAACAAAATATAAATTACTATGTTGGAAATCAGTTTGGTTTTATTACATCTAATTTCTGTTTTTTGAAATCGAGTAATTCCTATAGAATATCAATTTCTCTTGTAATGTAGGTTTCTGCAGTAATTCTGGTTCATTCTTGTGCAGTGTAGTTGTGCTGGAAATGTAACATAGTTGCTCGATAAAATGTGTATGTTTAAGTTTATCTAATGAAACCTCTAACAAACAATGCTTTTGCTTTGGGGTCTATTTTTTTTTCCACCAGGGTAGATTCTTGCTTGCTGCCGTTTCTGGTCGTGTTTTAGCTCGATCATTTAATTCTATTCTTCATGTTGGATATGAGATTATTGAACAAGGAATGGTCAATGGAAATGTACAACAAATTCCTGAACATGTACCTGAAATGACATGGAAGCGCATGGAGTTCTCTGTAATGTTGGAGCATGTACAGGCTCATGTTGCACCAACTGATGTTGATCCAGGGGCTGGATTGCAGTGGCTTCCAAAAATTCTTAGAAGCTCTCCAAAAGTAAAGCGTACTGGTGCTCTACTTGAAAGAGTGTTTATGCCTTGTGATATGTACTTTCGGTACACAAGACACAAAGGCGGTACTCCAGACTTGAAGGTAAAACAGCAATGTTATGCTATAGGATAGTTTTTCTAGATTGTCTTGCATATCAAATACAAAGAGCTTGGTTGTGTTTGATCACTTATTTTACTTATGTCCCCTTGCAATCCTCTGAAGTTAATATTTTAAATGCTGGTTGTTTTATCAAGTTGAATTCTTTGTTTTGAACAATATGCTCACCTTTGATTTCATTTATTGTAGGTCAAGCCTCTAAAAGAGCTTACATTCAATTCTCATAATATAATGGCAACAATGACATCCCGGCAGTTTCAGGTTATGCTGGATGTGTTGACTAATCTTCTCTTTGCACGGCTCCCCAAGTGAGGAATTTTTTCTCCTTTCTTAGATGTATTTTAGGAATCATGTCTTGACACTCTTTGATATTCAAAATTTTGAGTTGCATTCAGTTTAACCAGTTTGTTCTTTTATGTCATGTTTTTGGCATATCTTATGCATGTAGAATTGCCATTGGAGTTTCGTTCATCAAAGGGCTTTTTTTCCGTTTCTTTTTGTGCATCTTTTTCACCTTTCCCATCTGCGTGTAGTTGACTCTGATAACTCAAAACAGTAATTTTTATGTTTGTTTCGTGTACATTGTAGATTAGAAATGAACTTTGTGGCATATGCTTGGACTTGTCAGTTAAATTCTGTTTCAGATCGCTTTTAGTAATATGTGTAGGCTCTTTGTCAGTTTTAATTTGTAAAGACTTCAGTTAATGAAGATATCATCAAATAAAATCTAGGTTTAGGCTTGTAGATTCTATCCACCTAAAGCAACTACCTTTTGATCTATGAAGTACTTAACTGCATTCAACTAATCTCCTGAAATCAATGCATTTCTGCTCCTGATTGGTTAGAGCAATGTCTGTTATTTAGGCCTAGAAAAAGCAGCCTGTCATATCCTGCTGAAGATGATGGAGATGTTGAAGAGGAGGCAGATGAGGTGGTTCCTGATGGTGTTGAAGAGGTAGAACTTGCGAAAATCAACCTTGAACAGAAAGAGCGGGAGCATAAGTTGATTCTTAATGACATCAGGAAATTGTCTCTATTTAGCGATACTTCTGGAGACCCGCTTTCAAGAAAGGAAGCTGACTTGTGGATGGTCACTGGTGGAAGATACTCTCTGGTGAGGAAAAAATGGTGAACAATGTTAAAATTAGAAGTTCCATGAATTATCATCAAGTTAATTATAAAAAAATTGTCTTTTATTTAAATACTGTTTGTTTCCAGGTTGGACTTTGATGCTCTCTTCAAACTGTGGGAGAGACACTATCTCACATGATATTTGAATTTGGACATCTCTTGAAACTGTTTTGGTTGTGGTTGTGGTTCTAGGGTAGGGATCCCTTTGCTAGCACGCCCTACCATAATGTTTAGAGCAATTCCATTGAACTTTCACCTTCACTTGAAAGGATAACAGGTCACTTTGTGTTATTTTTAGGTTTGAGGGACTATATGTATATATAATGTGCTCATTACATAGTCACTCAAGTAAACCTCATAAGCACTTATTGAATACACAAGTTAAACCTGATAGAGCACCGCAGCAGCTTGCTTAAAGCTTGTCTCATTGCAGAATTACATTGAGGAGAAGGATCCATATAAACCAATGAGTTTGGAACTGAGGCTTAGCTTAGTCAAGTGCTTCCTGTAACTTTAGGCATGCATGGCCACACTCTTGCTTTGTTTAACTTTCATATATGTGCTAATTGATGCAACCTTTCAGTGAAAATAGCAATCTGTGTAGATTTGTGGTGAATGGACTTCTTTCAAAGTCTGCACGTTCTTTTCTATGCCTTAGCCATGAATTTTCTCAATGCTGTCCTAATGAATGTACAAGAGGTTGTGGAGAGGAAATTTAGTGCTTATTTTATTCAACTGGAAAAAAAATAGCAGCCAAAATATGACTTTTATAGGTTCCAATTAATAATGCTGAGATTTCAAATCTGAAGTTTAGTTTTGAATGCACTGCTATTTGACAATAGTAATTGATATATGTAAGTAGGTGAGACGGTTTGTTTCTGTGGCTCTCATTTTCTTCTGAATCTTCTGTTGCTTGCTGTTTGAATGTAATCTAAAGTTTCAGCATTGAATATTTCTGTCCTGTGCAAAAGTTTGTTTCTGTTTGTGTATCTTCTTCTAGTATTATTGATAAATTCTTCAGGATGCTATAGACTGTAATCTATTCAAGATTCATGCTCCCAGGTGCAAGGACTAAAGAGAGAGCTTGTAAGTGCAAAGAAGTCTAGGAAGGAGGCATCTGTATCTCTAAGGATGGCTCTGCAGAAAGCTGCTCAGTTACGACTGATGGAGAAGGAGAAAAACAAAAGTCCATCCTATGCCATGCGTATATCTTTGAAAATTAATAAAGTTGTTTGGAGCATGCTTGTAGATGGTAAAACTTTTGCAGAGGCTGAGATAAATGACATGGTGGGCACCAAAAGCTTTCCTTCTTTTCCTCTCAATTTCTTGGTCTCTTATCATTCAATTACTAACAAAGTAACTGCATCTACGTAGTATTTAAAACTGTCCTTCATGAGAAGTTCTCTCTTCTCTTGTTTATTAAAAAGAAAAAGAACCTGCCATATAGTTACTAGAGCTTGGTGTCCAAGTCTAGGGTATAAGACATTTGTGTTTGATATGGTTCCAAATAGATTTTGGTGGGCTTTGATTCTTTATTTACTTATTTCCTAAAAAATCTGATTCTTTCAAGGATGTTTATTTTTATGGGTTTTTTTTATTAACAGATATTTGATTTTGACCGGGATTACAAGGATGTTGGGGTTGCTTTGTTTACAACAAAGTATTTTGTCGTGAGAAACTGCTTGTCTAATGCCAAGTGTGATATGGTGTTGTCACCATGGAATGCTCCAACAGATTGGGGAAAGTACGTACCTTTCATATCTGTGTGCATTTAATGGTACTTTAGGTTACTTCCATTGTTATTTGTTATTGGTTAATCATTTACAGAGAGTTGTGGTTTCATTTACCACTTTGTTGTTTATAGTTGTTATATATATCACTGTGGTGAATGTGTTCCATAGTTTTTATTTGTTGATTTACAAGGCATGTCTTCTTCTTGTTTATCATATAACTCATATATCATATAAATAATCTTTGGACGTTAAAACTTTTTTGAGGACAAAAAAGGGCTTGGTTTTAATTGTGTGACCATACTACCTGTGCTGTATTCTTTTTTTATTGATATATCATATATATCACCGTGAGAAGCTGTGAGGCTTGTGTTTACCATGCATGTTTCTCATTTGTTGAATAAATAACCAGATACTTCCAGCAGATCATAGTACAATGATATCTAGGTTCAGGAATGATTTGAAAATTGCTTTATTAATGCATTGCTAGTAGTCATCCAATAGGTTGTTGAAATGGAGCAGAGACTGCTATTCTGATACTGAGAAGTTTAATCTGTGTTCCTTTCTAATACCCATTCAATTGTTTTAGCTTTAAGTACCTTCCTAAATATTGTATTTATTATTCAGCAAAATGCAATTATTTTTGGCTGCAGAGAAGTCATGCTACGTGTAGATGCAAAGCAAGGGGCTCCAAGGGATGGAAATTCTCGTATTGAACTTTTCCAGGCAATTCAGTGCTCCTTTATTTCCCCATTATTAACTCTTCATGATGAGCATCAAGCAAAAATAGATGTAGGGTGCACACTAAATATGTGAAAATTCTAATCTGTTGAAACCTTGAAAGTTTAAACCTCTCCCCACCTGTTTGATCATTCATCCAAGAGCTTACTGGATACTGATTAAATAGGAAGAAAGGAATTTAAAAGAGGACAATGAAGAATAGGCATTATATATTAACATAAATACACATATGCCATGCACATGTATGTCCTCTTTATTGCTGAATGTATTGAATACATGTATGTGCATGTGTTTGTGTTTGTGTTTGTGTGTGCATGCAAAGTGCTCTTATTGCTGGGTGTGTCTGATCATTTAAATGCCAAGAAGCAGAATAGCACAGCTCGAAACACTGATGAAATGAGAACATCGGATAAGTCAGTTGTCTTCATAATATTTTTTTTGTTGGTTGTTTTTGTAAACCCACCCAACGCCATTCGAAGGCCTGTACAACCCTCTCAGTGTAGACAACCACATAAAGCTCTAAATCTTCAAAATTTGTAAGAATCTTAAAAGTGGCCAATGAAACCCCAGTCAGGAAAAAAAAACCTGTTCATCAAAGAATCCATACACCGATTCTGCTGGAAAAGATCCTTTGGCAGTTTTGCTTCTCCATTAACTTCTCACCAGCCTACAGCAATCACCTCTAATTTTGTTTCTTGGAGGAAAACAAAATCCCATTTATTTTTCACCTGCTCACTCTGATCTCTCTGACTATGCATTCTAACAAATTCCTGATCACATAAAGAAACGTTACAGGAAAAAAAAAATAATGGAAATTAAAAGCTTTTGAGGTGGCTAGTCAACCACTTGTAAGAATAATGGCGGCAATCTGTGTAGCAAAACACCGCACCCAAGCACCATTTGTCTCATCACCATCTTTCTTCCTTTGAACTCATTACAAGAAAAGTTGCTGTAAATGGAAGACCTAGCCACTCCTACACATATGCTAACAGCCATTTGTCCTTTGACATTGATTATATAGAGCATATGGTAACAAGCACTCTATACATCCTCTCAACCTTTCTTCACATTTTATATTTAATCTCCATCCCTTTCTAAGCCTCATAAATATATACATCTGTCAGTTCTGTCTCCAGTCTCGCTCCCACTAGAAATCTAGGGGTTTTAGATGAAATGAAAGAATATACAAGGTGCTTTTGTCAAGGAAAGAGAATGGAGTTCGGTGAGGGCAGTGCACACATCCTTTGGAATATGGAGACTTGGGTTAGATATGTCTATGAGATGAGCTGGGTAAAAGGGTAGGTGGAACTCTAAAAACGTTGGCTAGATAAAACCAGAATAATCTGCTTCTTATATGTAATCAAATATTTACAAATGAATTTTTTTTCTTTCATTTTCCAAACCAAACAAAACTGAGAACTAATCTCTCTTTTGAAAAGCAACCTCATTAACCTAAATGCATCCATTTGGTTAAATAATTTGGTTTAAACAAAATGATGTTGACCTTTAGCCCCAATGACATCCCTGGAGAGGAGGATAACACTGCACTGTGCAGATCGATTAGCAAATAATGTTACAAATCAAGAAAATATCTGTTAGCAGTCATGATACCTGTGTACCTCTTATTACAACTTCCATCGCTGTATTTAATGCATGTAATGAAAGGAAGGACTAGAAGGTTTCTTCATTCTTTTGGTTCTGATGGTCTCCAAATGCTTACATTACGATAACCACTCAAGAAAACATTATATCACAAGCATTTTGTGTGTGAAGGCTCATGTGTGCTTAATAAAATTGTTTTTATGAGATCCCTAGAGGTTATTTCCACCTTTTGAAAAGTTCCTATATTTGATCGTTGCTTTATTTTAATAGAACCTTATTTTTTTCTACTGCAGGTAAAGATTTTTCCCCTTAAGATTTATTTGACAGAGACAATGTACAAAATGATGTGGGAATATTTCTTCCCTGAAGAAGAACAAGATTCACAACGGCGGCAGGTTAGTGTGAATTGTCAATTCTCACAAGGCAAAAAAGATAATTTGTTGAAGATGCTAAGGTTGATGTTGCACTTCCTGAGCTGCAGGAAGTTTGGAAGGTTTCAACAACTGCTGGTGCAAAACGTGTTAAGAAAGGCCCATCAAGCCACGAAGCTTCTTCTTCATGCAGTCATACAACAAAAGAGTCTGATGTCCCATCCAAAGTGATTGGCAGTTCAGCCCCTGAGTTAAGGAGAACATCTTCTTTTGATAGAACATGGGAGGAGACGGTTGCAGAGTCTGTTGCTACTGAACTTGTCTTGCAGGCCCACTCATCTGGCATATCTTCCTCAAAAAGTGAGCCATTTGATTCTATTGAGCAACCAGATGAATCATCTAGAAGCAAGTCAAAAGAGTCCAAGCCTGTGAAGTCTGGTCGGTCATCTCATGAGGAGAAAAAGGTTGGAAAAACAAATGAAGAGAAAAGATCTCGACCTCGAAAAGTAATGGAATTTAACAACATTAAGATAAGCCAGGTTGGTTCATGGTGTGAAACAATCATTTATTATACTGTATTGCATTGATTTGTTGTGCAGTAAGATGTTTCGTAATACTCTGTTGTAGGTTGAGCTGCAGCTTACTTATGAAAGCTCAAGATTTAATCTGCATGAACTTAAGCTGCTGATGGATACATTTCACCGTGTCGAGTTTACTGGGACTTGGAGAAGACTGTTCTCCAGAGTTAAGAAGCATGTTGTCTGGGGAACCTTGAAGTCTGTTACAGGAATGCAGGTAATGAATCTGTGCTGAGATACATTTGCCGCTTCTAATTCCATTAATCAATAAGTTTTTTCCTTTCCAAGGATGCAGTTTGATTCTATCCAATCCTATCTAGCATGAAGTTTGTGTTATTTCTTATGGAAAATGAGAGATACATGGAGAAACTTTGTCTCTGTAATGAAAATGATATAAACTCAGATAGTCACTACACTGTGACAGTGCTTGATTGACTACTCATCCCTTTTTGCATGTGTATTATTTATACATATGCCTGAGGGAGCAGCTTAGCAGTTTAAAAAGGTTCCATAAATCAAGTCCTCTTTCACTCTTTTCTTGTTTCGCTTTTTCCTTCCAATTATGGAGCGCAAATTTCAAATTTTGTATCCTTTTCATTTTCAGATCTCAAAGGTAGTTTCCTTTCACTTAACTCACCTAACACCTAAACATTATATCATGAGACAAAAAAGAGAGAGAGAGAGAGAACTGTTTGTTGATAAAGTCTGTAGATCAAATTATGAATATTTTAGGTAAAAGATAATACAATTTATGAATTTAGCCTTGTATATATCAGATGAAAATTGAGCCGTTCATAGTGATGAGCTGTTAGTGTCTTTATTTCAGAATTTAACTAATCTGGTATTGCAAGTATGATAAAATCTCCTGTGTTTTCATTTAAATCCTGTATTGATTTCCCTTACTTTCTTAGGGTAAAAAGTTCAAAGACAAAGCACACGGTCAACGGGATCCTAATGTAGCCAGCGTTCCTGATAGCGACCTTAATTTTAGTGACAATGATGATGGTCTGGCAGTGCAATCTGATCAATATCCAAACTGGCTCAAGCGTCCAACTGATGGAGCAGGTGATGGGTTTGTGACTTCCATAAGGGGTCTTTTCAATACTCAGCGTCGCAAGGCCAAAGCATTTGTACTGCGAACAATGAGAGGTGAAGCAGAGAATGACTTTCATGGAGAGTGGAGTGAAAGTGATGCTGAGTTCTCTCCCTTTGCTCGGCAACTTACCATAACAAAAGCTAAGAGGCTTATTAAGCGGCACACGAAGAAATTCCGCTCGAGAGGACAGAAAGGTTTGCCAGATTTTTTCTCCATGGATTTTGTTTTGAATGTGGAGACATTAATCGTTCACTTAAAAAGGATTTTGGACGTCATTAGCAACCCCACCCTGTCCCATAAAAAGAAAAGAAAAGAAAAATAAGAAACGTATCATGGTATTCCAAAAGAAATTTCATGGTTTTGTGCTATTGTTATGATCGTCCACTTATCTTTGTGTTATATGCTCTACTATATTCAATTTCTGCACATGGATACACTCTTTTCTTGTGTTGAGATTTTTATAATCCCCTGATTTTCACCATTATAACTTTAGACTCACTTCCATGCAGCATCATCATCGCAACAAAGAGAATCACTTCCATCATCTCCAAGGGAATCCACTCCATTTGAAAGTGATTCATATAGTGATTCTTCACCATACGAGGATTTTCATGAGTAATTAGTTTTCAATCAGCAAAAAGAGATTACGAAGGCTTTCTTTCTTCGCGGCAAAAAGGATTTTCCAAGTTACCTGGTGAGGCAGTTCAAGGGACCAACAGCATGCAAGAATGGAGCATGCTCAATGGTGACAGGCTACAAACACGAGCACTTTCCAATAGTCGTTGACGGACGGTCGACCTGTGCTGATCCTTCCAAGCCCGCACCAAGAGCCCTTACTGCCCTCATGGATTGATTCAAAAGGTTGTATGTGTACAGTTTTTTGCAGCTACTAAGTAGAGTATACAAACTCCCAAAGCATTATAAGAAGAGTGTTGTCATCGAGGACATGGTTAGTCTGCCAGGCCTTTAACCCATTCGTTGGGTTTTAGGCCGAGACTCTGCAGTATCTTTGGGCTTCGGAGACAAAACCAATCGCCATTAGGTAGAAACTATTGTTACCATTAAGAAGTGGACTCCTTGCTGTTGTTTCCGTTCCAAAATCTAATCTACTGGACTGAAAATAAGAAAAATAGTTAAGCTTAAAGGAGGCCATGACATGTTGTCTTGTAAAGTTGGGGTTCATGGGAATGGAAATCCAAATATACATATATTTTTTCATGCCGATGGAATCTCTCGGAAAACTTGGTCTATCTAGTTTTTACAAGTTCAAGGCTAAGAGCATCAGCCCCCATGCCTTTCTTCTTGTTTTTACAAGTTCAAGGCTAGGCCGGCCCTGCATGCTTGCTCGCTCCATGACACAAGCATTACATGAGGCGTTAAATAGAGCTACTTCCTAGTTTAGATCTAGATTTCTTTTTTCCGTCAGCACCAAGGTGTTGCTCCCGACCCCGAAAAGGTGATGATTTTAATTTGGAGGTGAAGCATGAAAAATAAAAGGTAAGATGAAAATTATAATGATTCGGCATGCACGCTCAATTCTAGAAAGTCAATAAAACAAAAGGGAACGTTAAATGAAGACATTTTTTGTTGTATCAGAGTTCGATGAAATGATTATGCAATAAGTGATACGGGAGTCCTTGTGATTTTGATGAAATTAAGTCTACAAGATGGGCAGCTTCTTGATGAAAGATGATTAGGTCTTCAGTGTTTGAACTCTTGCATATTCCAAGAAAGACTCGTGTTCAAGTTTAAATCCATAAGCAAAACATTGGCTGTCCTGCCAAGAAAAAAAAAAAAAAAAACCATTCCACTCAAGCCCATTGAGGGCGTGCTAACATGTTCAAGTCCAAATCTGTAACGGGCATCAAAGGAGAAAAAGAAAAGAAGTAGTATGATCAATCTCATAAATGGAAAGAAATATTACATGCTCATAGCAGGAGAAGATTATATACAACAGCTATAAGATCAAAACCAACTCAAAACAAGAAAGTAAGGTCTCAGATTAACACTGGAGATGAGAAGAGCTAGCAACCTGTCCAGAGATCATGTTCTCAAGAAGGATTGAATTGGTAAGTTGCTTGACAAATCTGGGGTTACCAAGTCAAGAATCACAATGAACAGCTAACGGAAAGCACACCAGGTGTTTGTCAAGTTGACAGAAACGAAACGAAACGAAAACAGAAGGTTGTTGAATAGTAAATCTTTCTAGAAAGAATTAAGTTATACAAGTACAGAAAAAATTGATCTTGCCCGATTGCTCGGTTTGATTTTTATATAAAATAAATAACTAAATTGAATTTTTTATTTTTTAAATTAAAAATCAAAACCAAATCAAAACTGATTCAAATCAATTAATTTTAATAATTCGGTATGATTCAGTTAATTAAAGTAAAAAATTGAGAAAAACTTATTTAATTTTTTTAGGCTCTTTTTGAGCTTTTTTGTAATTTATTTTGGGTTTTTAATGAAATTTTAATGGGCTTTTCAAAGCCTTGTAATTGTTTTAAATAGCCTATTCTAATCATTCAATTTTCCTTTACTAGATTTCTATTTTCTCAAATCTCCAATAGCTAGAGAAATTTCACAAACACACACCAATAAATTAATAAAATTTAAATTTACAAAGCATGATAGACTTAACAAATAAAAAAAAAAGTTAATGTCTTTACAGAGCTTAAAGACAAACAACAGAGGAGCCGATATTATTATAAACACACCATACCAAAAATATAAATCTTTAATGTACAGATCATCCCAGTAAACCAGTAAAGAAGTGCATTAACAACATTGTAGAAAGATTTATTAATAGACATCGAAGCTTTCCCTGCAACAAAAACTCATTTAAGTGTTTTGCATGTAAATCAGAACATGTATCTATTTTTTTTTTTTTAATCATGTATTCAAAAGCAATAATGATTGTTTGAATCAATTTTGAATATAATCTTCATCAATTATTTTGGTGAATCATCTCTATTAGTGTTGTCTCAAGTTTCTTAAATCTAGAAAAAAAAAAAAACTCCACAAATATTTAATGGGTTTTTCCGCTACCTCCATAAACAAATGAGGCCATTAAGCAACATAAATAATTATTTTAAAATTAAATTATTCTTTTAAAACTTGATCCCCCTGCCAATTATAATTAATGTTGACCAATAGCTAGAGTTGAAGAAGATAGACCAAAATAAAACGAGAAACTGGAGTTCCATTAATGTTGTTGTTGCTCCCATCAAATAGTTCCCTCTGCATGTTACTACGCCTGCACCTACACAAATACCGTGGAATCGGTCCATCATCCCCAATAACTCAAGTATGATTTGTGACCGCATCCAGTGTAATCCTTTGAGTTGGGTCTTAACAGGACAATTTTCAAGTCAAAATAGGATATATGAGGGATAAAAATAAAAGAAAACATGCTTACCCAATAGAGGATCTTGCGAAGTCTACATCCTAGCTGAAAGGCCAACGTTGACAACAAAAACTTTTTTCTTGGTAAGCATGGATTGATTATTTGATCAAATTTGTAAGATTAAAAACAGTGAAGCTCTCAGTGTTGTCCCTGAGGACCGGATCACTTATGAGTTTGTAGAGAGCCAGTATAAAATTCCTGTGTGCACCTTTCTGTTCCTTTTCTTTTTTAAATCATCTTATTTGATGTGTACTTGTTCTGTTTTTTATATTGATTCATAAACTCGGTATTAATCTTCACAAGATCGCACGCACGCACACACTGACACACTAGGTTTATCAAGCTCTGGTAAGAGAGATTGAAATGATACGGTCAAGGTGCTCTTATCACAGGTCGTACGGATTGATTATTTGATCGATGTCAATCTGCATATTTCAGATCGATTTTGCTTCAAGAAAGCAATTCCACAACACAACACGGTCTGATTCCAAAAGAAAAATTACACGGTCCAGTATAACACTCGCATTAGTATTTCTACCAACTTTGTCGCACGTGTCTGAGGCCTGTTATAATTTGCCATCAAACAAAACACATAAGAATACCAGAAGCATATTTAATTTAGTCTTTTGGGCCATGTTAAAAATGATTTAACAAGTACATTTCAATCTTATAACAGCCTAACAACCTAATCACATAAATACTGGTAAACGCACTCAGGTGTGTCCTAACGAATCATACACACACATGATCTAGCATTAATATCCACAAGAAGCGTTGCCCCGTATCTTGGTGTCGGCTGGAAGTAGCATCACATCTCCTGTCAAGAAATCAAATCTACAGTTGCGAAATGCCTGTTTATGGTTACAACTCTAGTTACAATTCACAATTTACACCCTTCATGACAGATCAGTAACTTTCCCTCCATGTAGCATCATGGTAAGAGGGATTGAAATGGCACCACCCATCTCCAATCCAAATCTCTCATGCATAAATCGAGAGAAGCAAACTGTCACCTTCTAATCAAAATTAGCAGGAATGTCAAGTTCTGTATCTGAAGGATTGGCAAGCTCAACCAGTGGTTCCTGCAAATCCCAAAACTTCATGAAATAATGCGGTGTCACTGGAAAGCCTCATATTTCCCAACATGTCATCCAAAATCATTGGTTAAGTGAATGATACCTTATCATAAACAACGTAAAAGAATTGGACATATTTTAGTGTAAAAATGAAAATAAAAAATAAACCTCTATTAAATTCAATATTTTTTGGACACCTCTTTGTTGTTTAATAGCACATAACCATATTTGTGTGCTCGGAGTTCTTTGTTTTGTGTTTCTGCTCAAGAAACCATTCTTAACTATGCGCAGTTGCACAATAATGCTATACCCATCCCTGGGTTCCTGTATCTTGCCCTTCCAAATTACCCCTCACGTTATAACAGGAACTCTTTCTCAAACATAAGTGACATGCCCAATGAAGACTAATCAATAGAAAATGCACTTTTAGCTCACCAACAAGGAAATCAAGGGGCATAACATATAGGACATGAGCAAACATGGCATCAGCACTTAGCAATCATGTAGTGTTCTCATCAATTGATGTTCATATATATACTATACCTGCTCATCATCATCTCCGGAAGAATGGATAACTCC